>ERZ794936.314-NODE-314-length-25999-cov-31.287234_pt1 | contig 25999 bp, 14 predicted proteins | sample MGYA00511083_ERZ794936 | MGnify/ENA primary metagenome ERZ794936 (study PRJEB30137, sample SAMN04331409) | food metagenome | isolation source: Y2 must sample point D1 replicate A | place: Australia: South Australia | collected 2014 ... | reverse complement strand
AAAAAAAAAAAAAAAAAAAAAAAAAAAAAAAAAAAAAAAAAAAAAAAAAACCAAACCAAAAAGAAATGTTCGATCTTTGGAAAAAGGGTAAGTAACTCCCAGCGGTTAAAATTAATAACAAATGATTATTACACGATCTATTAAAAAACAAAACAAAAAAAATTAAAAATAAAATAAAAATAAAATTACATAAAACAAAAATTCCAGTTAGCAACAGCGCAACACACAGTATGCCATCAACAAAAATTTGTTCAGTTGTCTTCCGAGTACATGCTTCTCAAGTCTTTGTAAGCTTTTGTCAATTTAGCAACAGTGCCTTGTAACTCTTGGATTTGGTTATCTTTTTCTTGATCTTGCAAAATAGTTTCAACATTTTTGTTCATGGAAGAAGCAGCAGTGCTCAAAGACAAAGATGGATTTGTCGGCACCTGTTGGAACAAAAAATGACCTGGGCTAACGTATTCGCTTAAATACTGCTCGAAATCAGAATACACGATATTTGGATCGTTGTGAGGATTTTCAAAAGTATCCATGTTCATCACGTTCAAATCACTGAATTCGTTTTCGTCATTTAGATTCTTGTTGAAAATTGGGTACTTGAACGCATTGGTGTTTTTGTTATTGTTACTGCCAGTGGCAACAAGTCCAAGGTTGTTTTTGATAATCGGAGAAATTTGGATATCGATAACATCGTTGCGGTCGTTGCTGTGCAATTCTTTCAAAATCTGTTTAGAAAAAATGTCCATACACAAAATTTTGCCCAATTTTTTCAACCCAACCAACAAAATGGTGTTGTCTAAACTCAACTGGACTTTGGAAACAGGAAACCCGTCGTATACTTTCTTGCATTCCACTTGTCCGTTCATTTGGAAAAGTTTTGCCTTGCCTTGCTCGTGGTCAACAATATGCGTACATGTATACATTCTTTGACTTTGTGAGGCGTTCAACAAGTTTACAATTTTCAAATCGGATGTACCAGAAGCAATCGATTCGTTGGCCCCACTGCTCAAATTATATAGCAATGGAACTTGAAGAACGACACTGGAACCATATGTTTGTTGTTGTTGCTGTTGTTGTTGCTGTTGTTGCTGCTGCTGTTGAGAAGGAGTTTCCAAAACAACGTAAAGGGCTCTCAGCGCCGCATCCAGTTTGAAATCATAAACTCTGTGTGAAAACACAAAAGTCTTCATCAACGAAAATCCTGACTCAATCCAGCCATAGCAACGCACGGTCATGTCCAAAGATGCAGTGAAAATGTGGTCAGCCACAATTTCAACTCTCGTGATTGGCAAACTATGGTCTTTCAATACACCTACGGGTTTCAACTTGTCCTTCTCGCTTTCACCAAAGCCACCAACAGAAGAGGACCCAGCAGTGAACAAATCACGGATCTCCCAAACGCAACATCTTGAATCATCAGAATAAGTCAACAAAAATTTCTCGTCTTCACTTACAACAAAACCGTTGATTTTTTGGTAGTGCAAACCTTGATGAAATTTCAACAAGTTTCCACTTTCCATGTCCCAGATATACAGTCCCCCAACACCACTTCCTGATCCAGACGTTCCTACAAAAAACTTGCCCTTCAAAATAACAAATTGTTCCATTGGCTCAACCAAGGGAATTCTTTGTGAAATGTTGACTTCAACATGACTGCTGCTGCTGCTCGCGTTTCCACTAGCGGCATTCATGCCTCCCGAACCATTGGCGCCGCCCAATGCGTTGGACGACTTTTGAATGTTGTACACATGCAACAAAGCTTTGTTTTGCAAAGTTGTGAAAACTCTCAAGTTGTTTTGGTCATTTGAAGCCTCCAAAGATTGGAAACACGTAGGCAGACTTTGTCTCAAAGAATATACTGTTGAGGTGGTTGTATTGTGCAAATTGGCCAGCACAGTGGCGTTTGATGTGCCGAAAAGCACCTGTTCATCCATTGTAGACATTCTGGTATTCTTTTTGATTGTCTCTGGGTGTCTCTTTTGGGTTTAGCCTACTCCTTTCTCTATTTGATCTAAGCACATCAAGTTCTCAAAGTAAACTTCAATGAGCTTGATGAGGGCTACTTGAGTTACACAGTATCAAGTCAAAAAAGAAATGTTTTGCAAAAAAAAAAAAACAAGCCTCACGTGAGCATTACTGATTGTACGTAATAAGATCAAATCTCCGGCTTCATCCTGGAGAAAAGCCCATTTCAAACTCACCTGCAGAGCCCCAAGGAGTGTTCAAATAAGCAAAGCTTTATGAGCAATTTATATAAGCTATAGATTAAGATTTCAAAAGTTAAGTAATAAGCAAGATCAAAGGCTCCAGGCAGACAGCACAGAACGCAAACTTTTTTTTTTTTTGTTTTTTTTTTTCTCTCTCTCTTCATCCAATTGAAATTAACCTAGTTTAACAAACCAAAATGGTTGAGAACATTATCAACATACAAACACATTTTAGATTTTTTATTTTCTTTCTTTTTTTTCAAAAATTTCAGCAACAACCCAGCTTTGAGAAAAACCCTCTGCTACTTTCTTGATCCTCGCTATTGTATTGACGTTGTTGTTGGTGGTGCTGTTGTTGAGCATTTTGTTGGTTTTGAGTGTTGTATGCATTTCCTTGTTTGCCAGCAGCGTATGCTGGTTGTGGAGAAGCAAATCCTTTCCCGCCGTTGGCCAAACCTTGCGAGTTTGATTGGGATTGTTGTGATAGGTAATTTGGTGTGTTTGTTTGTCTGTATTGGTTGTTGGAAGTGATACCTTGTTGGCCGTACCCTCCAATGTTGCTATTGGCAAATCTAGGTTGTCCTTGAGCAGTGCCCTGTTGTTGATAAAATCTCTGGCCCTGTCCTTGAGGTTGTTGTTTTTGTTGTTCCTTTTGATATTTTTGTTCCGTTTGTTTTTGGTAGGCTTCGTAGGAGTCTGGGTCCAGTGGTTCCGCTAAAGCCGCATTACTGTTTTGCAATCTGGCTTGTCCTTGTTGGGCTTGTTGGGCTTGTTGTTGCGAGTGTTGTTGAGCCTGTTGTTGAGCCTGTTGTTGAGCCTGTTGTTGTTGTTGTTGTTGTTGCAAAGCAACATTAGTGTTGGTGTTATTGTTGGTGTTTATTCCTAGATTCGTGTTTGTGCCATTGTTAATGTTGGCAGCGTTATGTTGTTGTGTTCCTCTTTTTTTATTTTTGTCATTTACAGGATTTGGTCTGCCGTAACCGTGCAAATTTGGTTTTTTGTTGATGGACAAGTCCCAACCTTTACCGCCATTCAATTGCATCCAATCATATTCTCCGTCCATTGACAGATTTTGATCTGTTAATGCGCTAATCAATAATTGTCTATAACCTTCGTAATCTGGAACTTCTTCGAAATCCAAGTTTCTAACAATATCCAAATATCTACCAAATTGAACGGGAACTCCTTGAGCCAAATCATAAACATTTGTCAATCTTTTCTTTTCACCAATTTTTTCATATTTTTGTTTATTGTTTGCAGCTTTTAAACCTTGCCATGGTAATTGACCTCTTAAAAAATAGAAAAAAACATGACCCAGAGATTCCATATCATCTCTTCTACTTTGTTCTCTACCCAAATGGGTATTGATAGACATGTATCTTGCGGTCCCACTCAAAGATTTTTTTTCTCTATATGGAATGTGTTTTTTAGTTTTTGGATCTCTGTATTGTTTGGCCATACCAAAATCAATCAAATGAACCATATTTTCAGAATTTGATCCAGGTCTTCCAATCAAAAAATTGTCTGGTTTGATATCTCTATAAATCAAATCATGGTTGTGAACTTCTTCCAATAAAGTAATCATTTGAACAGCAACTTGAACAACAGTTTTCACACTAAATCTTCTAGAACACCATTCAAACAAATCTTCTAATGATGGACCCAATAGGTCAATAACCAAAATGTTATGCAAACCTTGTTGTCCAAGATAATAGGCATGAGGAATCCCTGGACAATCATTCAAAATCTTGTATGTCTTGTATTCGTCTCTAAGTTGTGGAGCTTCTGATTTTCTTGGTTCAAACTTGATAGCAACTTGAACTCCATTGATCAAATTCACCCCTTCAAACAAAACACCAAAGGACCCTTCACCAATTTTTTTCCCAATCTTGTAATGCAATCCAACAACAGTGCCATCGTCTCTTTGTCCAGAAGCAAAAGACTGTGCAGAAACATTGCTCGAAGCAACTCCACCGTTATTGTTACTATTGGAAATCCCATTGTTGGTATTGTTCACATTTGGAGCAACAGCAACATTCATCAGCGAAGGATGTTGTTGCTGTTGTTGTTGTTGGTGTTGTTGGTGTTGCAAATCTTGCATTTCCAGTTGTTGTTGTTGTTGTTGAAGTTGAAGAGAAGAGTTTGGGTTGTATAAGTTGGTATTTGTCAAAACTGCTGCTGCGTTGGACATTTGCAATAAAAGTTGCTCTTTGTTTTTTTTAGTATTGCAAACAGAATTTTAGAGAAAGAGTTAAAAGAAAAGTGGGAAAAAACTTGTTTCGTGGAAATTCAAACGAATACAGTTGTTTTCTTTTTTCACAAATGCGTGTTGGTTGGATTGTTGGTTTGCTCAAGTGAGGAGAGGGGAGATGTTGATCAATAAACTTATAGAGAATTAACGGAGTTATGGAGAGGAAAGAGTTCTTCAAGGGAGAGAGTACAAAAATCCTTCCTGAACAAAAAATTCGTGGTTTGGATGAAATAAACAACAAAAAAACAAAAACAATATTGTGAGAGAAAGACGATATTCTTATCTGATAAAAACCAGGATCGAGGTTCTTCGAGATCTTGAAAAGAACAAAGTTTATAAAAATTCTGACAATTAACAGGTGTCAGAATTGATTCAGTTGTAAATTCAAAAGTAGAATGACTCTGAAGTGAAAATATACAAAATACAGTCATAAACGACCCAAATTAAAACAACAAAATATTTCCACAAAAAAACTTTTACATGAATGAATATCACAAAAATACACAAAAAACAAAGAAATTAAATCAACTTGAAATATAAATAATAGAAAAACTAAAAAAAAAAGTCACGCAACCAAAAAAAAAAAAAAAAAAAAAAAAAAAAAAAAAAAAAAAAAAAAAAAACCCCCAAACAAAAAAAAAAAAAAAAAAAAAAAAAAAAAAAAAAAAACAAACAAATAATTAAGTTGAGATGTATGGTTTTAAGTTATTTGTTGCCGTACTTTGTTGCTGTACTTTGTTGCCGTACTGTGTTGCTGTACTTTGTACTCGTTAATTTAATTGATATTTTTAATTTAAATGTTGGCTTAGGGCGGGTAAAAACCTGCTATAATTTGAAATTTAAAACTAAAATTAAAAAAATATAAAGCATCGTCACGTGTAAGTTGGTTTTTTTTTGGGGTTTTTTCCCTCTTCAAGTGACTAGTTCCATGGAGGTAATGAGTATGTTTACCGGAACAACCGGGATACTCTTTTTAAATCAAGTTTGATCTCACTTTTCTTTTTTAAAGATCTGACATATTTTCTTATCATGTAAAGAGATTTTCGATGCCCTGAGAGGCGCATCTAGAACACGAGCGAAAGCAAATGAAAGTACCCACAGTTTTGCTACATACTACTTATACTCTTACTACTTATAGTCTTACTACTTATACTCTTACTACTCACAACAACTCTAGACGTATATAAGTCGAACTGGAACAATGTTTAAAATAAATTATTTTCATCTTACCAACTTGATTCAATCATCGAGTTTTTAGATTCAATCATCGAGTTTTTGATTCAAAACAATATGGAAAACCTACAAACTCGTTTAAACCTTAAAAAATGACCATTTCGTACGATTTGACTCCAGAAGTGAAAGAATTTTTGAAAGAATTGCCAAAATGTGAACACCATTTGCATTTGGAAGGAACTTTGGAACCTGATTTGTTGTTTCCGCTTGCCAAGAGAAACAATGTTGCATTGCCTCAAGGATTCCCACAAACCGTTGAAGAATTAAACGAAAAATACAAACAATTTGATGATTTGCAAGATTTTTTGAATTTTTATTACATGGGGTGTCAAGTCTTGATCAACGAATGTGATTTTTATGAATTGGCTTGGCAATATTTTTTAAAAGTTCATAAACAAGGTTTGAAACATGCAGAATTGTTTTTCGATCCACAAAGTCATACAGAAAGAGGAATTTCAGTGGACACCGTTTATAATGGATTTGCTAAAGCGTGCAGCAAAGCAGAATCTGAATTGGGAATTTCTAGTAAACTTATCATGTGCATTTTAAGAGATTGTCCATTGCAAAAATGTCAAGATTTGGTAGAAAAAGAAGCGGCACACCTGATCAAAGAGGGGAAAGTGCACGGTTTAGGATTGGATTCTGCAGAAAAACCATTTCCACCAACGTTATTCACTAACATTTATGCATCAGCAAAAAAATTAAATCCAGAACTAAGATTGACCGCACACGCTGGGGAAGAAGGTGATCACACATATGTTAAAAACTCTATTGATTTTTTAAAAGTTGAAAGAATCGATCATGGGGTCAATTCTGTTCAAAGCGACGACTTGTTGCGTGAATTGAGTGCTAACAAAACAATGCTGACCGTTTGTCCATTGAGTAATATCAAATTGCAAGTTTTCCAAGATTTAAAAGAATTGCCACTGCTAAAACTTTTGGAATTTGGGGTTCCATTTTCTTTAAATTCTGATGATCCAGCTTATTTTGGAGGTTACATTTTGGAAAATTACTACGCTGTTCACGAAACTTTTGGGTTCGATTACAAAATCTGGGGTGATATTGTCATCAACACCATTAAAGGGTCTTGGTGTGATGAAAACAGGAAAACGGAATTGATCAGTTTGACCAAATCTATTGTGGCCAAGTACACCAATTGATATCATAGATGTTGAAAAAAGAGGTATATATATATATATATATATACTTATTAATATTTATTATTAGTGGTAGATTTGTATTACATTGCATTTCGTGAGAAAACATTTTATCCATGTTTTGGTTTTTTTTTTGGTTTTTTTTGGTTTTTTTTAGATAGTCACTTGCTTGCTAAACACATTTTTATCAAGCAACAACAGGTTTTTCGTTGTTGTTGTGAACAATGTCTGAGTGACTCGAGTCAGACACAATGTTGTCGTCAATGGCAGACATTGGTTCTGGTTGTTGAACTGATCTTTTGGATCTGACTGGTTCAGGGATGTACATGGCGCCTTCTTCATAGGTGAATTCTCCAATTTCAGTAGCATCCACACCTAATTCTTCCTCTTCTTCACTCAATCTAATTTTCAAAAATGGAATGTAGTTCATGGCTGTCAACAAGATAACAGTGATAACAAAGGACCAAGCCATAGTAGCACAAGCTCCGGCAATTTGGTAACCCAATTGGACGTAATGATGGTTCAACCATCCACCTGCAATAGGAGCAGCATCAACCCCGGATAAAGCGTTGATGTCTTTGTGGGTAAACAAACCGGTCATAACGGCTCCACTCAATCCACCCAATCCGTGCATAGAAAACACATCTAACCCGTCATCGATTCTCAACAAATTTTTCAAATCCATACCAAAATTGCAAACAAATGCCCCAATAACACCCATGACAAAAGAGTATTGCAATGGAACAAATCCAGCAGCTGGAGTAATCACAACCAATCCACTAATGGCCCCAGAACACAATCCAACAGTGGTCCACTTTCTAAATCTCACATAATCGATAAACAACCATGTGATGGAACAAGTAGCAGCACATAAATTTGTGTTATAAAAAGAGTACCATGCTCTGATGGTAGCAGCACCTGCAGAACCCGGGTTAAACCCAAACCAAGCAAACCAAATGAAAACGGTTCCCAATACAACAGAAGTAACACTGTGTGGTTTGTATTTAGGCATGCCCTTTTGAGTTAATGGATCGTTTCTTTTCCCCAAACACAAAGCATAAGCTAGAGCACCTGCTCCAGAAGACATATGGACTGGACCACCACCTGCGTAATCCAAAACCCCCAATGTTGCCAACCAACCTGTTGGATTCCAATACCAACAAGCAATTGGACAATAAACAACAGTCAACCAAATAAACATGAAAACCATTAATGGAAACAATCTTGCTCTTTCACAAGACCCACCACAAAGAATGATGGTGGTAACACAAGCAAACATCAATTGGAACATGGCAAACAACACATCAGGAACAGTAGTAACAACTGAAGGTTTCCCCCAAAACAACATGTTGTGGCCAGCACCCATTTGCAAGCTTCCAATAAACCCAGATCCTTTTGTATTATGAGAAAATGCTAAAGAATACCCTAAAAAGTACCACTGGATGGCACATAGACCTAAAACACAAAGAGAACACCAAAGTAAAGATAATGCATGTTTTCTTCTACTTAAACCGGAATATAATAAACCAATTCCAGGAACCATAAGGAAAACTAACATTGCAGCAATAGCCACAAAAGTGGTATCTGCTTTGTCATAAAGCGTGTTTGGATCAGCAACTGTAGTATCACTCATTTGTTGTTGTTGTTTTTTTTGCAACTATATGTTTGCTTTGGTTTTTGTGATTTTGTTATTTGGATAGAGATGAGCAAAAACAAGATGAAATTTAATTTAGTAGATGAGTACAACAAGTTACATTTCTGTAATTGCAATGGAATAATATGTTTTGATAATAAACCCTCATGGAGTTTATATACTTTTCAGCTATCTTCAAAAAAAAAAAAAAAATATAAAAAATAAAATGAAAGAAACCACTTCTTCTACCGTTTATTTACTACTGGTCCTTATAGAGTTTTGCTGATATCATTTTAAGTATATATCTTGTTTATAGTTTCTTGTTGATCGAGATGAGGTTAAAAAAAGCTTTTTTTTTTTCCAAATAATCTAATAAACTTCTTGTGAGTCTTATTCTAAGCTTAGTATCTGAACAAGAATAAAAGCTATTTAGTCATTTGAACAGTCGAGATTGCAATTGCACAGTGAACATTTCCGTTTTTTCTGAACTCAATTTTCTTTTACGAGCTTGTATAAAAAAAAACAAAATAACCTCATCAGTTGGAAATATGGTCTAGAGAAAAAAATAGAAAGTTGTAATTTTGTTTGAATATATAGATAGATAAGACTATTGAACTGCAGGAATTAACCAATAGAATTTAATAATATTTTATAGATAAGAGATATATATATATATATATATATACATATATTACTTACCTGACATTATAATATTGTATTCTGTGTCGGTTAGTTAGTATAATACAGTGACAAGTACAATAACATTCAGGGTACCTAAAAAAAAAAAAAAATTTTTGAACGCACAGATCACAAACATCGGGAAGATCTTAAAGAAATGTTATATTGCCTTTTACTGTAAACGGAAAAACTATTGATTATTAAATGATTATTAAATGATTATTAAATGACTATTAAAGAGCAAATATTAATAAAAAAGTATATGTGGTGTATGGGTTATGCAAACGATGTGTTCTAGGTAAACCCATGCACAGCGTGTTATCAATATATATATACATATATATATTTACATATATCTTAGCTACGTAAATAAATTGTTCCGGGCCTGTTTATTCTTGCGTCTACTGCTCTTTTTTTTTTCTTATAATAGTTATTGCTATTGTTATTATTTCTTAGCAGTTTTTTTCTTTTTTTTTGCGTGACTGTATGATAAGGCACAATAATAAGAATTAATTACCAAAAAATATATATATTTATATATATTTATATGTCACGGCAAGAAAAAGTTTGTAAAATAGTCAATGCCGTTCAAGTTAGTACACTGACAAGAGAAAGATAAGAAAAATAGGAGTAACAATGTACACCCAAACATCTTTTTTAAAAATAAGAATTTACGTTTATTAATCAAAGAAAAATAGAAGCTAGCAAGTTCAGTTCACCTGTACACCAATGCACTAAGTAGTCTAGGGCTGCTCGCACTAAGTGGTCTAGGGCTGTTCGCACTAAGTGGTCTAGGGCTGCTCGCTCAAAGCGGTTCAGGAACAGACGCGCTGGGAATTTATCAATGGAAAAGTTGATACGTCATTATTTAACATTTTGAATGACTGATTATTGTAAGTTTGGATATTTATTTATTTATTTCATTGGCTAGAGATAGCAATAAGCTTGCATTCTGGTTGGTTGGAGATAGAGATAGATAGATAGATAGATAGATAGATAAATGATAAGGACTTTGAGTATGAAGTTTAGAAAATCGATGCATAATTGAACCATGAAAAAAAGGGCACGTGCGGTTGCATGTCAAGACCTACTAGCACAAGAGATTGTATGCAAAGTTATGGTTTGTATCTAACGGTTTCGATTAATACTGATCATATAATGCAAAAGGGTGTTCTTTTTTTTTTTTTAGGTAATGAACATGGATGGTAGAGTACAAAAGGTAGTTTCTTACCTCTTTTAAAGCAAGGTGGTACAGTTTCAGGGACTAAGCTTGATGAGCCTGTATGAATTCACTTGTACAAGCATTGATTGCCAAAACCTAACGTAAAAGTTAAAGTTTTTGTTTACTTTTACATTCAAACACTTGACTTTCATCATTGCAAGTGTGCTTGAGTTGACTTTTCAATATGCAGTTTTGAAAATAAACAATCTGCGTGTCACCCGCACACAGCGCCATGCAATTGTTAAAATAGTGCCATTAAAAGATACTCTGTCATTATTTTGTGTGTGTGTGTGTGCGAATCCTATTACTAATTATATAGTTTACACTTATTTACTCAAAATATTTTCCTGTATTATATTTTTACAATGTAGTATACCCCTTCTTTTCATAACTGTTTTATGCAAAACCAGCTTCCATATCTTTATTCAAACAGTGATCCATATCTAAATCATTTTCTTCGTCGCTTTCCGTCGCTGCAAAGTCATTAGAGTATTTGCTATTTTCCATAGTGAGTTTAGTAATACAATCACAATTACATTCACTATTACTATTACAACTGCTATCATTGACATCAGTACTCACTGAATTTTCATCTGTTTCTTGATCTTTCAAAAAATAGCACAATCCCTGGATGGTACCGTATCCAGCCAAGACCACTAAACTCAAGAAACACTGATCTTGACAGTTTTGCTTGTAGTATTCCAAGTTTTCCATCCCCTTTAGCAAAGTATGGTACTGCTGAAATTCCAGCTGATTTTCCAAATCATTGTCTTTGACTATTCTTTCTGAATTTCTGTTCATGCTGCATTCAAATGCTGCATATGAGTTGTATAATTGGAACGGATCCCTTTTGATGTTTTTCATGTCTTTTTCACCATGAGAGTTGTCACCATGAGAGTTGTCACCATGAGCGTTGTCACCATGAGCGTTGTCACCATGTGCGTTGTGGCTGTTATATGTGTAGTTTCTATGTTTCATCTCGGTCAGCATCATTCCAAATGAAGCGGCTTCCATTTTGTTCAAATAGTTGATATGGTTTGTTCTTGCAAGATCCAGCTTTGCATTCAATTGATGATCCAAAACTTGCAAATTGCTTAGGCGCGTGTAGTTGCTGTACAAGTTGGTCATTAGTAGACTGATTCCAAAATACGTTGGGATATACTTGCAACATTCCAACTTTCTCATTTTTGTGAAAAGCTTTTGGAGATTGCTGCAATTTCTAAAATTGTTATCTGTAACGTTTAGGTGGGTCTTATTTGTTGTTTTGAACTTCCCACTGCAGACAATGTGCATTGCACTGGAAAGAATCAAACAAATGTAGCTAAACTCCAAAGATCTCGTGCTCCCACTCATTTTCGGATTGTTCCAGGACTTGATGTTCTCACTGTTATAATTGGGGTATATTGTTTTAAGCACAGTGTCTAAAATCATACCAAAATACAGATAATACACTATGAATGAAATAACTAACAATGCTGTAAAAACCAGCATTTTCAATGGCCCGAAAGGACACTCATTGTTTGTATTCTTGGTATTGATAATAGTGTCTTTTTGATAAGCAGAAGTTTTGTTATTGGGGTTTTCAATTGATTCACTCATCACTTGTATCTTTGCTTAGTGTTTTTTCGGTTTTATTTTTATTCTTTTATTTTTATTCTTTTCTTTGCAACTGTTTAATTCAACTCTTCAGTTTTTATATTTTCTTGTTTTCAAAATTCCAATAGATGATCTCTCTTGTTGCTAAATTTGCTCAACTTTTAATATAAAAAATACTTTCTCCTATTTAACTTCTTTTTTTTTTTTTTTCTTTAATTGTTTAAAAATTTGGCTTTTCAAGTACAAAAACCGAAGCACAAAAGTCTAATAGTTGATATTTTTCCGTGGAATATATATTTTACCAGAATGCGCGGCAAAATAGTTATTTTTAGGTTATTTATTTTCTTTTTTTTTATTTTCTTGGTAAAAAAAAACAAAAAACAAACTTGCTTTAATTTTTTTTTTTTTCTTTCTCCTTTGTCTTGTCTTGTCTTGGTTGTTCTCTTGTTTTGTTTTTATCTCTCACGATTGTCTGTGATGCAATATAGGAGACTTTCTACAAAAAATCCTAGGAAGTATGACAAATGCGAGCAATAAATTGTTCAATTCTTATTTGTTGTTTTGGCAGGTTACTTTTATTAAAAAGATAAAATGGCGAGATACAACGAATTTATGGATTTTCTAAATATAGAGGTGAATAGAAACGTTTACCATAAAAAATAAAAAGCAGTTATTTAAATGAACTCCTAATTGCATGCAATTGAATTTTTAAACATCTCAAATAAAATGCTCGAACCGATATCCCAATGATGTTCTTGGTATATATATATATATATATATATATATATATAAACAATTATCCGTGAAAATCATTTGTTTTCTAATATAAAGCAATATTTATGAATTGACAAACATGTGGGTTCCAAAAAAACAGTCTTATGCCAGAGTTCAAATAAAAACGAGTGCTAATTGGGGGGACTATCAGTATTGTTAACATAACCATAGTAACACACTCTGAGCACACTCCACGCACACTCCACCTCCTTGATGCCAAACCCTTACAGGAACAAATGTGTTTTTGATCTACAGGGAAATACTTTACCGTCTCAATTTCCGATTATTAAGTTGTACTGCTCTGACTATCCATACCTGTGGGTGCACTATTTGTTTTTTTTTCTTTTTTTTTTTTTCTTGGTAATTCCTTATTTACTTGCTTGCTTACTTACTTACTTACTTACTTACTTACTTACTTACTTACTTACTTACTTACTTGCTCATTAAACCCCATGTGGGCTTAATTACCGGTAACAAAAAAAAACCCAACATGTACTATATTTTTCTTACACGCACACCATGATGATAATGAAGATGATGTATAAATATCGCTATTAGTATTATGATTGGATGCTTTGGTACCATAAACGTGTATTGGAATTAAAAGTACATGTAGATATAAAATGATAAGAGAAATAATTACAACCACATTTTTATCTCTCTCTCTCTCTCTCTCTCTCTCTCTTTCTCTTTTGTTTTGTACCATGTGGGATCAAGTGTCATCATTTACAATTGTTCATTTTCAACGTTGTTTATTGTTTGGACTATTATCATGACTATTATCTGTGGTGTTATTTTCCACGTGGAATATCTCAACCTCACAAAATCATATTTCAGTTCTTATTATTAATTAGTTAATATAAATTTATTTAATTGTAATTTCTCGAATGTTATAATACACACACACACCCACCCACATGGTATAATAATCTTGATGTGAAAATTAATATCCGTTGCAAATGATATCATACAATACATTACAAGCCACGTTTTTTTTTTTTAAATCCTCCTTCCACAAATAATACATTTTAGTTTAATAATCCATGGAATATAAAGAAAAAAAACTTTTTGTTTAAAAATAATAATACAGGATGTATTATTTCTAATAATAAACTTTTTTTTTCTGTTCATTTATACGTCTTAATATAGCAAAAAACTCATTTGTTCTGGGTGATATAGAATGTCAATATTTCATATGAGAAATATACGCACATGATATATATTGCACGTGACTTTGATACTAAGATGTTACCTCGAGCAGCCACTTAAATCGTACAGTGTGAAATAATATACCATTGAGAAGGATCACCTAAATTAAAAAGAAACGATTTTTTCAATATTCACACCCTTTGCTTATAAACAAGTTTTATAAATGCTCAAATCAATCACCGGGTGACAATAAATTGTTGATGGTCCCACGTGCATTGTAATATAAATACTATTGTTTCATAATAATAATAATAATGATAATACTATTAGTAATGATGATAATAACAGTAATAATATAGTCACGCTTAATGAGGAATTATCCCACATGGGGGTCCACACGTGCGTTATACTAATTTTATTATTGAATATTCTACCCTTCGGTGCGCAGGGCTTAGAAAAGGCAGAGAAAAATGAATAATGAGCGAACGCGATGACTAAAAGTTAATATTTTTTGGAACAGTAGCAGCAACAGTAGCAGCATCTGTATCAAAGACCAGGTATAAAGCTTGAGATGACAAATACCAGAATTATGTTGAGGTGAGATTAGTCAGGGTTGATGAATCAGTAACTGGGTATATGTGTGGTTGTATTCAAATGCTTCAGGCCCAGCGCAATGCCGTTGTGGACACTAAGTATCTTGCATTGTATAACCTCTTCTGCTGCTCCTTATTCAGTATCATTGATCGAGATAAGACTTTAGTTTGTATGAAATTTGATAAATTATAACATCGCATTCTAACTTCAGCATTATGTCATTGTTTGAAGGTTGATCCATTTGGTCTGGAGTCAAAGTTATTTGCTCCTTTAAATTAAGTTTTGTTAATTTACACTTTTCGATCATAAATCTTGTTCAATTTTGCTCACTTTTGATTCATATTGGGAACCTTTACGAAAAATATACATACATATATATATATATATATATATATATATAAAGACGTAAGAATAGAGAACAAGTACAACAACAAGTTCTTTGTGCATTGCAATCATCACTCTCCAATTTTTCACCACAACATCGATCAAGAATCAAAAATTTCACTTCCACGAATATACAAAAATGCAAAAAAATATGCTATTATCTCAAAGTGCAGACAGTGATTTGATGTTTCAATTCAATAGTCCTATTCAAAAAAACATGATCCAAACCATTCGTGGAAATTCCAACACCAATACCAACAACAACCACACTGCTGGTTCCACTTCTGTTTCCGCAACTAATCCTAATACTAACAATGTTTTACTCATGGATAACGCAGCTTATAACCCAGACTATAATTATAACCCTAAAAACAACAGTTACAATTACAGATACATTGCAGGAAACAACGAACATATAAAGAGTAGATTGTCTCAGCATATGAATCCTGTGATGGTTGATAACGACTACATTATCGAGTCCAAGCCAAGCCATGAGTCAATGGACTTTGACGATGATTTCGAATTGGAAGCGGGGCCTACTTCTACCGGTGACCAAAATAATACCACTTCGCACACTATTAACAATGGTATCAACACAAATCACAGTATTTCAGACTCCAAAATCAGTAACAACTCTCGAGAACTTGTTGTGCCATCTTCAGTGACCTCCCAAATGACCATGGAGTATCCTCCTTCTTACAAAAGCAACAATACTATTGATATCACGAGTTTGAATGGAGATGACAATAGCATTCTTAACAACAACAACAACGGAATTGTCACTCCGGACCATATAGCGAAGAACATACACAGACTGTCGATTGACGATGATGAAAATCACACAAAGTTTATAAATGCAGACAGCACAGGTACACACCACCGTGCCATAAATGACAGAGAGTACCAGCCTTTGTCGCCGCCATCCTACTCCAATGTGTTTGTTCCACCAAAATTGTCTGGCACAGTGACCAGGAACGAACCTGCTGGTAACGCAAGCACCAAACATTATCAAAAAACAAAATATACCGTTGGTGGCAATAATGGCAACAAAAAACACTATACGGCCACTATGGGAAACATTTCTGGTTCAAGAAACAAACTTTTGCAAAAAAACAAAGAATCTTTGCACAAAAACAAGCTGTTCAGCCATTTCAACAACTACTTGAACGAAAGATTTGTCGTTAAAGACAACTACTCAACCGTGGCAAACGACACCTCCTCCTCCTCAAACAGACATAACAGCACCGGTTCAACAAGAAAAAGCGGGTCCAACGGGTCTGTAAGAAGAGGGTCAACTGCCAAACGTTCAAACAGTAGAACTCAAAGCATAAGCAGTGGAAACAGCAATACTAGCAGAACCAGTAGCTTTCACGATAACAGCGAGTACATCAACAATAGAGAAAAATGGATCAATACTCAGGAAATGGTGGACCAGTACTGGATATATGGTAAAGACTGTGTTTTGAACGAGGATATGTTTGAAAGTAGTAGTGACGAAGAGTGAGCGTGATTATGCAAAATTTGGAATATAATTATATAACCATAAAATATTACTAATGCACAAGATTATTAAGTAAAAGATCTGTAATCGCACTGCCACATCTCGAACATTCAGTCATCATATGGTCTTCTAACTGTCTTTGTCAAATCTACGTGTCACACATGTATAAAAATTTAGGTAAGGGCAAAGCGAAATCAAAACTACAAGTTGCAAAACAATGTTGAAAAGATAAGGTGAAATGGGCTCTTTCCTTTTTTTTTTACAGCCCTCAATGAGTACTGGTCTGAAAGTTTAGTAATTGCCCCATGTACACAAGCAAAGACAAAGAATAGCCATGAAAACAACTTTATTGCATTTTGGGGATAAAAATTGTTCAATATTGTTTAAACCTAGTTTTATTTATTGACACAGAATGTTGAAAATCCAGTAGCAATAAAACACTCAGAGCTTCATGATATCATATCCATTTGATACTAATGAAAAACACTGGTTGAAAAGTTAAAAAGCCACATAACTGAAAATCTTAAAGGCCAATGTGAATTAAACTTTCTTGTTGGAAGCACAATTGGTGACTTCAAGATCGCGACACCGAGTATCAAAGGGTTTTCATTCGATGTGCCGGAATTTTCAAGTTGGGAAACATCCTTCAGCAGTGGAGATAGTTCATTATCTGAACACGGAATTCCCGCGTTTCAAATACAAATTGAACCGAGTCTTACCGGTGTCTATCTGCTATGAGAGCACAGATAGAAGAAGTATAGTCAGTCAGGTTTGGATGCCTGTGAAGGTATTTCGAAAAACCATTCAACGCTCTTTTTTCAAAGCATGCTCCAGAGACGTAGCAGTAACAATTTTGAGGCCACGGTATATCAGCTACTCAATTTTTGTAGAGAGGATATCTATACAATAATATGGCTGCTTTCAAAGATTGGTGCACCATGTAAGAAAAGACATTTATCTAAATGCATATTTATTTATATCACGTGAAAGTGTTTATAGAGATAAATATAGACATGTTGTAATTCCATTTATTACCGCCACATATTTGGGAAGCCGGCTGTACTGCAAGTTCTGAGGCCCCTTTTTGGTCAAGGAAAAAAATATAATGTTCAGGCTACTTTTGGTTCGAATTTAGTGAGAAACATAAACAATCCAGGAATGACGCAAAAGACAGAAAACAATGGTTGAACGTGGAAGAAAATGGGATTTGTTGCTGACCAAATGGAGTTTCTGATTCCAACTATTATTATTTCACCTTCATTTTTTTTCCTCCCCCCCCTTCTCCGTTAGGGTGACAATAAGGATGCTTCTTATTTTGTATATTGTTTCTCGTTCTATGTTCAAGCGTGATAATTGTAATTTTGAAGTTGAACATTTTTTAGCATCACTGAGCGTTCTTAAATTGTATATATAGGCTCGTAATTAATTCGTGCTCAATAATCACCTTCGTCAATACTTGGATTACCAAAAAAAAACAAAAGACCTCTCATATGTGAACAAAAACCTCTCGCAACCTTAATCTTCAAAATGAAACTTATCCAATTAGCCCTATACACGCTTTCGATCGTTGCAACATGCTTGGCACAGAATGTTGACGACACAAAATACACAAACACACAAGACTTTATAATATCTTTCCCGCAAGATGTAGGAAACAAAGAGCTTCAAACGTTAAAAGACTACATAAGTGATGAGTTGAAAGGTACCATTTCCTTCGAGTACTCGATCATCAAGGGGTTTTCGTTCAGCGTTCCAAAGATATCTACCTCAAAAATTTTCAGCGGCAGCACGGCTGTCGAGTTGGTTGAATACCTAAACATGGAATTCCCAAACCTTAAATACAATTTGGAGCAAGACCAACCGGTGAACGTTTTGTGATCTTTTCAATAACAAGCTTATCGTTGTTTTCATTCAAATAAAACATTTTAATTTAAGACAAAAAATGTGCTCAGATATAAATTTACACACATATGAGCGATCGAATAGTTATTTTTTTTTTTTTTTTTTTCTCAAGCTGATCAACAATCATCTCCACCTTTATTTTTCAACGCTCAAGATTGATATTGTTCCCAAATTTCACGTACAATGCGGTTTTCAAATTTTGCAACTTTTCCATTATGTCAGAGTTTTTATTTTCCAAAGTTTCTATTTTGCTCTCTATTTTTGTCAAGTCTTTATTCAGCTGTTTGACAATTTTTTTCTGTTTCATCAACAAGAAACTTTCGCCAATTTTATAATTCATATACTCGTCCTCGTCCAATAACTCAATTTCTAGTAGGATATCGTCCAAGTACTCCTTTTCTGTTTTTTCTTGTGTCAAGTTCTTGTCAACATCATCTTTCTGTAAAATTAGTTTTGAAAACTCGTTGATTTTCAATTGGTCATCGTAAGTGACTTGCACTGTGTTTTTTTGGCCTTCTGGAAGCATCTGCATTGCTAATTTTGTTTGGTTTTTATACTCGTTATGCACTAATGAAAGGAGCTGGATCCCTTTCACGTTTTCTTTGTTGACTTTAATATGGGTCGTGTTTTGGTAAGCGAAATCGCATGTTGTGAAGAATTTTTGTTAGTTTTAGATCCACCAAACTTGTCATTGTTCGGGTAACAGAGTTTTTGCTGTAATATTTATGGCCTTAGTATAAACTTTAATGAATTAGACTCAAGAAACAAACGAGTGTCTACTGACAACTGTGCATGAATGAGAAACTTTTCATAGTTATAAGACTAGCTTAGAGAATTTTTAAATAATACCTTTTGGTCCCAAAGTAAACTGCTCATTGACATTGTACTCTTCAAACAATCTTTCAACAGCAGCATTGATTCTTTCCGCTCCAATCTTAAAAACGTTTGGATCACGGGCTTTAGCAAATGTAAATCTCAAGAAATTTGCCCTTTCCATAGAGTAATCTCTATCAACAACCATCTTGTAACCCAACACAGCAGAACAACCTTCCTCTGTCAAACAGCAGTACAAATAATCCATGATTCTTTTTGTTTCAGAAATGTTCCATTCCGGTTTGAAATTAATCACAAGTGTTACAAACATACCGCAACTTGGCTCGATAAAGCTGACCAGATTTTTCTTGAACACGTTTTGCTCGTACATGTACATAAACATGTAGTTTCTTCTGTGAGTGTACTCTGCAGCAACCTTCATACACCAGTTGACCCAACCATCGATAAGAGGAGCTTTTTCATGCGGATGTTGAGCTTGATATTGCTCTCCCATATCTACCAGCATGTTAGTGACAATGGCTTGAGACGCCCCACTTGTTCCTCTTGTGGTAAAATAGTGCATTTTCAAAAGTTTCGAGATTAAAAACTGGTTACCAGCAACAAAGGCCAATCTCAGTCCCGGCGCAGCAACTTTGGAAAATGTTTCACATCTAAGAACTCTACCTTCGGTATCCATGCTCATGTAGGATGGTGACAATATTTTTTTGCAATAATGTTCAACACCGTAACTTTCTTCTATATACGGATTTTTCATTGGGTTTGCTTGATCATACGGGGTCATGTTCAAATAACCGTATGGATCGTCTTCAATGATGATAATGTTGTGCTCACAGCAGATTTCATAAATGGCCTGTCTGGATTCAGTCGACTGAGTCAACCCAGTAGGGTTATGCCCCGTAGCAATTGTGTACATGCACTTTGGTTTTGGTTTCCCAGGGTGATACTCTACCCAATTTGCCAGCAAATCACGCAGTGCTTCAACATCAATACCTTGCAGTTTTCTATCTGCCGTGACGTTTAGTTTAATCCGGACTACTTCGCTGTGAGCAAATTTAGCCCAATGAACGATGTTTGGGTATGTGAATTCTTCCACCAAAATAACCGAGTCTGAGTCCAGCAATGTTTGACAAATCTTGGATAATGAATCCGAGGAGCCAGGGGTTACCACGGTGTCCCAGTTTTCATACTGAGGCTTGTTCATTCTTGAGATAATTTGCTTTGTCAAGTTTAGCAACTCCGGTAAACCTTTTGCGTCGTGGTACTGGAAAGCAGTAGAAAGACAGGCCTTTGCAGATCCTTGCGGTTCGTACATTTGCACTTTGGTTGTGGAGCATTTGTTGCTTAGTGGCGTTGTGTCATCCAAAGATCCAGGATTCTCTCTTATTTTCAAATCAACCTCCTGCACCGGGAACATACTTTCATATGGGGTGCCACCAGCTAGCCAAACTGTATCCTTGTTTTTAATCTTCAAGTCCCGGGGAAGCTCACCAACGGCGGTGAACGAGACAAAGTTTCTTTCGCCATCATATTTACTCACCAGGGGTCCATATAAAGCTTCTAAATCTTGATAAGACAATTGTGTCATCTTTACTTGAGTTTGTTGGTTGGTTCTTCGTGAGCGGTTTCCAACTGAATACCATGCCTTTTTACTAAACTTTGTTTGGATTGGATTGGAAGGGTTTTTATACTTTTATTTTTGAAATATCCTAATTTTCAATCAACTTCTCTCTTAGCAGGAACATTTGATGGGGTTTGAGGCCTCTTTCTTCTTATCTGAATATGAAAATCCGTCGCGTTTTCGTTAGCTTGGCACTTTATAATCACAAAAGACTCACCTAACAAGCAAAAACAATATGCACATTAATTGCGCAGAAAAAAGAAATCTTATCTTTGGCCAAAACAAACAAAAGATCTGCTTTTATAGCCCCGAAATGTTAATCAGTGATTGTAAACATTGACAAGAAAAGAAATGAGTCAGATAAACTAACCTCTCTCTACAAGCTTTGGGAATCAACCAACTGGGAATTCCAAGCACACCCAGTGGACCGCATATAACTTTTAATTATTTCTTGGTTTGAATTCCGACGCTATTTGAGGAAGGAGAACCTTTTAGATTCCAATTCACGCTAAATCACATATTCATAAATCACATATTTATAAATCACATATTCATAAACCAAGAAAAGCAGAAGGCAAGTCTTAAGCAAATTACACGCAGTAAGTCAATATCGTATGATACTTTATATTTTATCTCACGATTATATAAAACCCACTAAATAAATTTATTTTTTAAATCCGTTTTTTCCCAGTGTAAACTTTTCATTGACTCCATACTCACTGAATAATCTTTCAACAGCTTTGTTCAATCTTTGAGCACCAAGCTCAAAAACTTTAGGATCGTTCGCTTTGGAAATTGTACATCTCAAAAAGTTTGATCTTTCCATCGAAAACTTTTCATCAACAGTCATTTTGTAACCTAAAACTGCGAAACAACCCTCTTCCAGCAAAAGACAATACAAGTAGTCCATTGCTCTCTTGATACTTGTTTTTTTCCATTCGGGCTTCAAGTTAACGACAACAGTTACAAACATCCCGCAAGATGGCTCAATCAATTCAAATTTCTTTTCCTTAAAAGCAGGTTGCTCATGAACACATTTGAACAAGTGATTTCTTCTGTTGGTATATTCAGACGCAATTTTCATGCACCAATCAATCCATCCATCAATGGCTGGTGCGGATTTGTGTTCAGCTTGGTACTTTGCTCCCATGTCAACCAGCATATTGACTAAAATGGCTTGCGATGCACCACTTGCAAATCTAGTGGAAATGTCATTAAGAGTCTTCACTTTTGAGATTAAATATGCGTTACCAGTAACAAAACCAAGTCTTAAACCCGGAGCAGCAACTTTTGAAAAAGTTTCACACCTCAAGACTCTTCCCTCAGTGTCCAAAGTCAGATATGAAGGCGATAAAATCTTAGAAACATAGTCGTCCACCGAGATATCACCTGTAGCGTAAGGATTGGCCATTGGGTCTTTTGAGTCATACGGTGTCATTTGCAAGTAGCCATACGGGTCGTCTTCAATAATAATGATGTTGTGCTTGCAACAAATGTTGTAAATTTTTTCCCGAACTTCCAATGATTGCGTCAACCCAGTAGGATTGTGACCTGTAGCAATGGTGTATAGTGCCTTTGGTTTGTTTTCATTTGGATGATGATCAGACCAGTTTTCCAGCAGCTCACTCATAGCTTCTGGGTCAATACCTTGTTTAGATGGATCTGGTGTGACGTTCAGTTTGACTTGCACAATGCTCCCACCGGCATAGTTCAACCACGGCAAAATGTTTGGATAAGTAAACTCTTCGACCAGCAAAGTTGAATCTTCATCTAATAACATTTTACATATTTTGGACAAGCCATCCGAGGACCCACAGGTGATGACCGTATCCCATTCGTCATACTTTGGTTTACTAATTCTTGATATAATTTGTTTTGTGATGTTAAGCAGTTGGGTATGCCCTTTTGTGTCACTATACTGCAAGGCATCTGAAAGACCAAGTTTGGAAGAACCCTTTGGCTCGTACATCTGTATTTTTGTAGTAGAATATTTTCCAGAGATTGGAGTTTCATCGATTAAAGAGCCAGGGTTCTCTCTGATTTGCAGATCAATTTCCTGTATTGGGAACAGACTCTCAAAGGGTTGTCCGTTGGCTAACCATACTGGTGTTTTGTGTCTTTGCAACTCGGGTGGCAGCTCACCAACATCCGTGAAAGAGGAAAACTGTCTCTGTTTGTCGTATTTGCTAAGCAATGGCTGATACAACTGTTTGAAGTCGTTTACTGTTAATTGTGTCATTTTCTCTTTGTTGGTTGATTGAGGTTTACATATGTTTTTTTTTTACAGGTTACTTCAGGTATAAACAAAGCGGATGTATTGAAACACTTGCTTCACATATCTTGCTTTGATTTATATAACAATACTTTTAACCCAAATGCATTGCTTAGTGTAGGGATTTGGTGTCTCAGACCAAGCAATTTTTACTTATCAGTTATTTACAAATCTCAATTTTGTTTACACTCGAGGTTCTCAGACGTTTTCACACGACGTTGCATTCTTTCTTTATCTTTTAAAAAAAATAAGCCCGACTGTTACGAAAAAACACTATGCGCCAGTCAAAAATGACAAGCAATTCATTTGTTTTTCGGCTGATAAGGATTGGCGTTACCTTATATGCCGAGTTCAAAGAAACATTTAAACTATAGATTTTTGAAGACACAAAAAAAACCACACTGCATAGTTCACCGTACAGGTCTTTTTTGAGTTGATGAAACGACTTCAGAAACAAAAACACAAAAAAACACATGCTCTTTGACAATGTTTTAAAAATGTGGAAACAATCCAGATATTTTAACAGATTCCAGCTCTGGTTAAAAGATATATCAAAAAAAATTATATATAAAAAATTTGGAAAATAATACAAACAGCTGTAATTTCACTCCACAAAGCCTTGAGGAGCTAGATCGAATTTTTCATCTACTCCATACTCATTAAACAATCTTTCAACAGCGTTGCTGAATCTTTCTGCACCTTCTTTAAACAATTGTTCTGTGTTTGCCTTGGCAAATGTGAATCTCAAGAAATTTGCTCTTTCCAATGAGAAATCTTCATCGATAGTCATTTTGTAACCTAACACTGCAAGACAACCCTCTTCAAGCAAGCAGCAGTACAAATAGTCCATGATTCTTTTTGTTTCCTTCTTGCTCCATTCCGGTTTCAAAACAATCTTTGTATTGAAAAACATCCCACAAGTTGGCTCAATCAATTCGAATTTTTTTTCTTTGAAAGCTGGTTGTTCATATAAAGATTGAAACATATAGTTTCTTCTTGTTGTGTATTGGCCTGAAATTTTCATGCACCATTCGATCCACCCATCAATGAATGGAGCGTTTTCATTTCCCGGAAGAGCCTGGTATTTTTGGCCCATATCAATCAACATATTGGTTAAAACAGCTTGAGAAACACCACTTGGGTTTCTCACAGTTAGATGTGTCAATTTGGTCAATTTGTCAATTAAAAACTTATTCCCAGTGATAAAACCTAATCTTAGTCCTGGTGCACCAACTTTGGAAAAAGTTTCGCATCTAAGCACTCTCCCATCGTTGTCGATGGTCAAATAAGATGGAATCAAAATTTCTTTACAATATTGGTCCACAGAAATTTCGCCTTTTGAATATGGATTGTTCAATGGGTTTGATTCATCGTATTTTGGAAGTTGTAAATATCCATATGGATCGTCTTCAATGATGATGATGTTGTGTTTTGAACAAATATCGTAAATTTTTTGTCTATTTTCCATCGTTTGAGTCAATCCTGTTGGATTATGACCTGTTGCAATTGTGTACAAGACTTTTGGTTTTTGTAAACCAGGGTATTTCTTGTCAAAATTGTCTAGCAAATCACTCATATATTCTGGATCAATCCCTTGTTTTGATTGATCAGATGTAACATTCAATTTTAACGGAATATGTTTCCCACCGGAATATTGCAAATTATGCAAAACGGGAGTAAATGTGAATTCTTCCATCAACATTGTGGAGTTGTCATCAATTAACATATCACAAATTTTAGCTAATGAATCCGAAGTCCCACAAGTCAACAAAGTATCCCACATATCATATTTTGGTTTATTGATTCTAGTAATAATTTGTCTAGTCAATTCAAGCAGTTCAGGAAACCCAGCAACTTCACTGTACTGTAAAGCATAAGACAATCCAACTTTTGAAGGCCCTTTGATCATACTGTTTACAGGAATCATTTTGGTAGATTCAGTCTCTTTGATTTTCTCCTCATTTTCATACATTTTAATTTTTGTAATGGAGTAGTTTTTAGAAAGCACTTGGTCATCAGTCAATGAACCAGGGTTGTCTCTGATTTGCAAATCGATTTCTTGCACAGGAAACATGCTTTCAAAAGGCATCCCACCAGCCAAATAAACTGGATTTTCATGGCATTTCAAGTTTTGAGGCAATCCATTGACTAAATAGAACAAATTCAATTTTCTTTTTGCATCGTTGCTGCTGATCAATGGTTGGTACAAAGTTTCAAAATCTTTGTATGTTAGTTGTGTCATTTTGTTATAGTTATCACCGGTGTTATTTTTGGTTTGGAGATATAAGTTTTCCTTTTGTTTCACCATTACTATAATAATACAAATTTTGATTAATCTTTTTTTCTTTTTTTATGAAATTAAAATTCTCTGAGCACTTGCCTTTTATACAAGATTAGTAAGAGATGAATAATTTTGATTGTATGTTATTTATTTTTATTTTTTTTGACTAATACACGATTAATAATAGAAATATAATTTTCTTTCAGGTTAATTAGAAATCAAAGTGTCTTTGAATCCTTTGTTTACCTTATTGAATTTTCAACTGATAAAGGAATACTCTATTGGAAAGTCTTTAACGTATACCATACACTACAAATATGACACATAGATCATTGCAAATCCCGATGCTATTTTGTTCAATATACTAATAGGGTGCAGCTTTTCAGAGTGACATGGGTATCTTAATATCTAGATTGGAGCCAAGATTCTCCTGATTAGTAGAAAAATCTCTCATTATACATACAGATGTTGTGTGTGTATGTGTGTGTGTATGTATGTGTTTATACCAAAGGGTTATTGTAATTCATGATTTTCAAAGAATTACAAAGTAAGCCATCTCATTTTTTATCTTATCTTTCTCCAAAAGAAAAACAACATAGATTTCACCAAAATATAACACCGACTGATAAAGAAGAAAGTTTTTGTTCTTTTTGTTCTTCTTTTTTTTTGTTTTTTTTTTTTTTTTTTTTTTTTTTTTTTTTTTTTTTTTTTTT
>ERZ794936.313-NODE-313-length-26002-cov-6.629861_pt1 | contig 26002 bp, 12 predicted proteins | sample MGYA00511083_ERZ794936 | MGnify/ENA primary metagenome ERZ794936 (study PRJEB30137, sample SAMN04331409) | food metagenome | isolation source: Y2 must sample point D1 replicate A | place: Australia: South Australia | collected 2014 ... | reverse complement strand
GAAGTTAATCAAAAAAAAAAAAAAAAAAGATGCTTAGTCTATATGTTTTAATCAAATCATTGGTATTCATTCTATAAGCTTGCTGATTTTGTGCTGTTTGAACCTCTATCGGAGATAAAAATGTGTAATACCAAAAGCCCAATAGTGTGCAGCGGATTTTCGTTTTTTATTAATCTTACATTTTTTCACCACGCTGTGTTTTGTTTTTTTTTTTTTTTTCAGTATACGTGTTTACTTACTGAACAAACACGAACAAACAACCAAAGAGTATACAAAATTCCCCAAGAAAACTTCAATCAACTAATCATTTTACAATGTTGATGAATACCAAAAGCATTTTATTAATGCTATTGTCCTTATGGACTTTAGTTGTTGAGTGTACGTCTAACAAAAAGCTATTGAAGGAAGCTAAAAGAGGAAACAACAACATTATCAAGTTAACCGATACCAACTTTAGAAGTATTTTAAAACCAACTAGAGATTCCCATATAGTTGTATTTTTAACTGCCACACAAGAAGATATTGGTTGTACCTTATGTCAAGCCATGGAAGAAGAATATAATACATTAGCCGATTCATGGTTTAAATCCCACCCAGACGGTATAAACAATATTGAAACTTCTGGAGACAGGGGTTTATTCTTTGCCAAAGCTGACTACTCTGACGGTGGTAACACCTTAGTCTTCCAACACTTCAAAGCTGCTCAAGTTCCATTACTATATGTATTTGGCCCAGAAACAGATCCAAATGCTGATATTAATACTTTCCAACAACTAAACATACCCTCAACTGCCACTTCTGGTGACGAAAGAGTCAATATGTTAATCAATTCTTTTTCTCACTATTTTGAGTTGGAAAACTATAAATTGTTTAAACCAATAGATTATGTCTCAAGAGCCATTACAACAGTAAGTATATTGGCTGTTTTATTTTTGATGAAAAAATATAGCAACATAGTATTCATGATCATTCAATCAAGAATTTTATGGGCTTGTTTCTCAACTTTGTTCATAATCTTCATGTGTAACGGATACATGTTTAACAAAATTAGAGGGTCCACATATGCTGGTAAAACTCAATCAGGTATTGAATACTTCCAAGGCGGTATGCAAAGTCAATATGCCATCGAAACCCAAATCGTTTCCTTCATCTATGGTGTTTTAGGTTTATCTGCTTTGCTAATGGCAAAATTAATTCCATACACATACACCTACTTCATGAAAAAGCAAAAACAATACAACGCTGCTTTGAGTTCTGTTGTTCTAACATTCCTATTTTTGACTATTATTTTCTTCTTCAGCAGTGCTTTATTGTATGTCTTCAGAATCAAGAATGGTGGTTATCCATTTAAATTTTTGAAGTGATAAAAAAAATTATATATTTCATGTTTTATAAATTCATTTGTGTTTGCTTTTTTAATAGTTTGGATTAGTATATATAATACGCAACTACTTCTTCTTGCCGAAAATACCGGATTTCAATTTAGCAACTGATCCTACAGCTGTACCAACAGTTGTAATACCAGTGGTAATACCTTTAACAGCTAAATTGGTGTCAATTTTAGACACATTCAAAATGAACTTAGGCTCAAATTCAAATGCGAAGTTGACCTTACAATCAAGAGGTTCCCCTGAATCTGGATCTAACATATCAACACTGAATTCGTTTCCATTGACGTTATCTGGATCTATATGGGATAACGGGAATATAGCTTCACCCAATAAGTCATCACCAGAGGCTACATCCTTATCATATAATTTCACATATAGATAGTCGTTGACTCTATTGGAAATTTCAACATTGCCTGTTTCATTCCATTCAGGATTCAAATTCTTCTTGATAGTTTTAGTTTTGAAAAACGGATCAGAAGACTTGTTCAAGATATTCTTACTTAAAGAATTACTCTTATCACCACCAGAATTCAAGTATAATTTTACATATGGATCAGAAAAACCATTCAAGTCACTAATTGGAACATTGGTGGCATTCTTAACTGTTACCTTAAGTTCACCAAAGTTAGTAATTAAATCAGATTGAGGTAGTTTAGTGGTTAATACTGGGAACCATTCAGCTTGGATCATCAACTTAGATACACCAGAACCTGTTAAAGTTAAAATACCTGGTTTGTAGTAACAGTTTTTAATAATTTCAATGGTTGGAATTACTAGTTCAGAAATATATTCTTCAGCTTTATTGCTTTGTTCTTTTTTGACAATTCTGAATGTAGTTACAGACCACTCCAATTCCTTAATAAATTGATCAATAATATAAGGTTGTTTAACACTCTTGGTTTTCAATTGATGAGAAACAGATCTAGCATAGCCGGACTCATCAAAGAAAGTTTGAATATATGTGTTTGGAGCAGCCACATCACCATTTAAAACAGTTATGGCTAAAACACCAGAATTGTAATTCAATAGTTCATCCAAATCTAACTTTAATTTATGAGAATATAAATCTTGTAACTCATTGATCTCATTTTCTTCGGCTTTAATGGCTTCCCTTTCTTTTTTATCTTTGATGCCCTTTTCTAAATCAATATTACCGTATTTTTCTTTAAATTGGTTAGATCTGTCATTCAACATATTAACTTCTTGAATTTCTTCTAATGATAAAATCGGTAAACAAGGATAAAACGATTCGTAGTAAGTCAAAAGACCTCTCTTTTTAGCAGAAGACTTCTTTTTCTTCTTACTAGAAAAGGCAGATGTAGCCTTTGGTCTAGATACTAAAGTCACAGTCTTAGGTTCAGTAAATACTTTTTGAGCCCATTTGTCACTTTTGGACTCCTTAACTATCAAATCTTCGTTTAAAGTTATTGGAGTAAACCCAATAGATTTATCCTTACCTGAATCTTCACTATCAAAGACTTCAAATGTAACTCTTTGATTAGCAGAGTTAATTGGAGCATAAATAGCTTGGTTCCAAATTGGATTTGTTGTATTATCAATAGTATTGGTTCTACCCATCTTTTTCCCATTCAGTTGAACAGTACAATAAGGATCAATAGTACCAATAGTTTCTAAATCCTTTAAATTATCAGCCTTATTCAAAAAGGTTCTTATAACACCAATAGGAGGTTGGTATGATACTGCAGCAGCACGCTTACTACCCTCATTTAAATCAACAGATTTCCAACCCGCAGCAATTTTCAATTTTAGTTCAGAAATCTCCAAAGATTTGTCTTTAATTATCATTGGTAACCAAGGTCTTTCAGCTTCTGTTCTATCTACTAGCTCAGCTAAAGATTGAACACTAGTGGCAATGATAGTGCTCTTTTTAGCATTACCATTTCTAACGACAAATTTAAATCTAGTTTTTGGTTTATTATCTACAATAAATCTTTCACTCACAGCTAAAGCAGGATACTGAGTACCTTTAACAATGCTTGAAGTGGCCAATAACTTGGCGTTTTTGTAAATTTCAACAAACAAACTTAATTTGGCAGCTCTTTTATCTTCTGGTTTCTTACCAGCAGTAGCACCATCATTCTCACATTCACAATCTTCAACATCATCATCTTCATCGCCATGATCATGACTAGCCTTTTTATCTTCAGAATCTTCTTTGTAAACAAATGTAACCTCAGCTTCAGAAGTACCAACAGATGAGATACCTGTGTTTAATTCTTCAAAGCCGTCGTCTTCGGTTAAAGTTGATTCTTGAGCATCAGGAACAATTGTCTTTTGAAGAACTGGATGGAACTTTAAGTCAAAGAGTAAATTACCAATAGATTTGGCATTTCTCATAATGCTAGCATTAATCCCTTGTTTATGAACAGTCTTAGAAGCACCAGAAGATTCATCAGCAGAATCAAACAGTTTATTCATATCAAAAATAACTCTACCAATCTTCAAATCTTTAGCAATATTGCTATCAGCTAAATCCATAACATCAAGAATTAAAGGATCGGTTAAGTTATCAGTAATCATGAAGATAGTTTCATCCCAAACTGGATTCAAAGAATCTTTGACTGTATTAGATCTGGCTAAAACTGTATCACCAGTTAAGGGGGCGCCAAACATAAAGTTAACGTATGGATCAACAGAAGTATCTAGTTTAGAAGATCTCTTTATATCAACAGCCTTTCTTAAATTTACTTCTAAGATACCAATACCGTTGACATTATCACCGCCTTGTAGTAACTGAGGAATATTCAATTGGAAAGAAAATGGAGGCATAACTATTGGACCAGCATAATATCTGATCAAATTGTTGACAAAAGGCATCAACCCAGGAATAAACCATGGCAAATCCCAACCAAAAATGGAGTTGTTCAGCAATTTAGCTTCAACATCGATTTGGGGGACATCAAGTAATTGAACATTGACAGTTTGCATATGTGGGAATGCAGTCATCAATTTAAATCTTAATCTTATTGGAACAGAAAAGGCAATGTCAGAAATACTGGCAACAGGAATAGAAATCAACTTTTGACCAATAAAAGACTTAACAACAATTCTAGTATTAACGTAATTTTTTAATTGCTTAGAAGTCAAGTCAGCAGTATCATGAGGAGTAAAAGATAAATTCCAATCCATTACAACAACATCATTAGCTGTATTGCCAAAAGTCTTAACTCTTTCAATTCTTGGAGGCTTAATACCAAGACTGAACTCATCTATCCATAACTTTTTGATTAAAGGAACAGGAATAGTACCAGGAGTACTCAATATATCATTGACTTGTTCAACAACCATTTGACATACTTGAGGTTCAATTCTAGGCCAAAACTTGTCTAACAAAGTATTTAACCATTCCATGGATTCATAATCATCTTCAACTTTTTGAACAACAATTTCCTTTTGGACTAATTCTTTGATAGATGATCTGTATTTTTTGATAGACGCTCTGTAGTAGATAGAGAAGAAGGAAATCACTATGAATAAAGGACCCAAAGAAAATTTAGACTTACCAATCACAAAAGATAAAATAGAAGCCAAACCTAATAGTGCAACTGAATGAAACCAGTCACCATAAGCTATTTCAGGTAAAACTCTGCTCAAAAATGTTTGTACATGGGTTTCATCCAAAGAATCTTCAATGGTTAATTCATCTTTGTTTTCATAGCCTCCAACCTGTTTCCAACCAACATACGATGCCTCTACGTCAAGATAGTCATCAATATCTTGGTTTTTCTTTTTCTTCTTTTTACCTTTGTTTTTATCATCTTTCAAAACTGTTGCTTTAGTTTCTTTCACCTCCACTGTATCATTTTTACCTGTTTTTGTATCAACAGATTTCACAGCATTAGCAACCATATTTATATACAAAATAGTTGATGCACCAATAATAATGTATAGGGATATAGGTTTCTTATCTTATCTTTTGCATATTAAGATGTGTTTACACAGAGAAATTTGTATTTGAAGGGAGGGCAGATTTTATTTTTTTGTGTTTTTAAAATTTCCTAAAACGTGAATTTTCCCTACAAAAAAAAAATATATATATATATAAACTAGCATTAGCACTTAGAAAATATTGCACAAAGGCTCAAATTGATGGTACTGCTGAGAGAAATCATCTATATATGTATAAAAATTTTGAAACAAAGGGGACAGGATTGTTCTGGTATTTAATGTGTTTCACATTGTGCGGAGTTAACGATATATTGCCCTGTATATAATGTGTCTGTTTAGGGTATATATTCCTCAGCAGAATCTTCTGAAGATTCAGAGAGATCGCTTTCATCATCACTAGGTAATTTGTATTTTGGCTTACTAGCAGATACAGCTCTTCTATTGGAGTTTCTCTTGATTGAAGGCAATTCGGATATTTCAAAGTCGGAGTCATCAGACAAGTCAACTTCATCATCCTCTACTACGTCTTTCTTTTTCTTTTCAATTATCTTCTTAGTGGCTACAGGTTTCACACTGTTGTCTTTGGTAACAACTTTAGCTTTTTTAGTAACAGTTACTGGTTCTTCTTCATCATCTTCTAAATCAATCAATTCAGTACCCTCTTTTTTAGCTATTTTTGTAGGAAGAGTAGCTTGTTTCTTGCTCTTATCAGCTGTGGAACTAACAGCTGTAGTGTTTGAATTGGAACCAGGACTGGTGGAAATCAAATCTTTTTCTTCCTGGTTTTCTTTCTTCAAAATTGGTGCTGGTGAGCTCGCTTTCTTAGTTCTAGCTTTCAATTCTTTTAATATAGTCTTTTCATTAACTTCTTGTTTGATCAATTGGTACTTGAAATCACTAGCGGCATTTTTACCCTTCTTAACAGCTGGTTTTTTGACTGCTTTTTTCTTTCCTGATTTAGTAGCTTTGTCAGGTATGATGTTACTTCTAGCATCAGTATCGTATTCAATAAATTTGTTATATTGTTTGACAAACTCTTCTAAATCTTCTTTCCACAAGTCTTTATTGGTCTTGTTTCTTAAAATTTCTAATTCTGCTTGTTTGCTGGCAATGTCTCTGTTCAAAGCATTGTATTTTTCATAAGTCAAAGACCACAACTTCATGTTCAATAAGTAATCAAAGGAACCATACTTTTCTTCGGAAGAGTTTGAAACTACATTATCCAAACCACCAGTTTGACCATCCTCATCTTGTTCAAACGGATTAATATTAACAGCTTCGCCTTCGTCATCTTCATCTAGCATCTCTACATCTTTAGATTGGATTCCAGCAAAGTTGAAATCACCATTTTTGGTAATTCTTGGGAAGTTTAATTTTTCTAATTCTTCAACTAACATACTCTTCTTTTTATTACCAACCTTCAATTCACCTGTTATAACAAGATTCAAAAACTTGGCTTGGAAACTCAACTTGTCAATGATCTTTTGTAAATGAGACATCAAGTGATCTTTTCTATCTTGATACATTTGCAATCTAACATCGAAATATTCTTGTAAAATTTCTCTAGGATCATCATATTTTTTGATTTTTCCTCTATGATCGAAGCATACCAAGTTGGTTAAAGCTACTGGAGCAACTAGTTTGAATCTTTCATAGAAACCTATTTCTTTTGTTTTTTTAAATTCTTCTTCAGATAAAGTAATAACAAATCTTATAGTGGCTCCGTGTTGTTCTTCCATGTCTTTGATCCAAGGTTTAACTTTATCAGTACCACCTAATCCTGCCAATAAATGTTCTTTAATTGTAGCAATCCAAGTGGTTGGTGGTAATTCAGTGATTTCAATAGTAGTTGGACCTGTTTGTTCAATTCTACCATACAATCTATATCTACTACCATCAGAAGCAATTGGTTCTGAAATACCATTCCAACCTCTATACCAAGGAGCCATCTTTGCCATTGGCTTACCTTCCATCAAATTGTAAATGTTGGCAACAATATCTTCAGGATTGAAAGGTGGAATATAAGTACTCCAACCTGTACCAATACCTTCACCACCATTGACCAAAATCATAGGTATAACAGGAGCATACCACTCTGGTTCAATAGTCTTTTCATCTTCTTGTAAGTATTTCAATAAAGCGTTGTCATCCTTGTGGAAAATAGATGAGGTTAGTTTATTCAAATGGGTAAAAATATATCTTGCAGCAGCAGCGTCTTTACCACCAGTGGCTCTAGTACCAAAGGCACCCTTTGGCATCATCATATAGATGTTATTGGTACCAACAAAATCTTGGGCTAATCCGATAACAGTTTGAACTAAAGAAGCGTCACCATGATGGTACTCAGTGGCAGCAGAGACGTATTGAGCAAAGGTGGAAACCTTCATATCTCTAACAACATTATGTTTTAAAGCACCAAAGATGACTTTTCTTTGAACAGGCTTGAAACCATCCATGACATTAGGAATAGATCTGATGTTATCAGCCAATGAAAATAAAATCAATTCTTTATTAATGAAATCTTTTATAGGAATAACATCTAGTGTAGGATCCAAAAAGGTACCTGGTTCATGTTGTCTAAGCCATTCTTTTCTATCATCAGCCCTCTTTTTAGAAAAGGCTAACTCAATTAATTCATCTTCATCTTTTTGTAAAGCATGGAAAGATTTGATATGTCTATCTAGATTAGAGAAATATTCTCTCATTTCTTGTTGAGTAGAAGTACCTAACCCTTTATAATATTTGAAAGACCAAGTACATGTTTCACCTTCAGTTTCTCTCCAAGTTTGGTATTCCGGAATGTTAAAAAATTGAATAGCCTTTTTGGTTGGCTTTGTAACAGTTACTTTGATAATAGGAGTAATGAATTCAACTAAAAATCCAGGTATTTCCAATAAACCTGGGAAAGAAGTCTCTAAAAAGTTGATTAATAAACCCTTGATATGGGAACCATCATAATCTTGATCAGTCATGATCATTAAATGACCATATCTTAAAGAAGTAACATCTGTATAAGTCTTTTTATGTTGTAAACCCATAATTTTCTTGATAGCTTGAATTTCTTGATTTTTATTGACCTGATCAGCAGAAGCATCTCTGACATTTAAGACTTTACCTCTTAATGGGTAACATCCGTAATAATCTCTACCAACAATAGACAAACCAGCAACAGCCAATGACTTGGCAGAATCACCTTCTGTTAATAGTAAAGTACATTTATGACCCTCTCTAGTACCGGCCTTGTTAGCATCTTCTAATTTAGGATATTCTGTTAGTCTACTTTTTTTTGAACCATCAGATTTTTTCAATGTCTTGTTGGCATTTTCATCAGCAATTTCAAAAATTCTATCAGCCAAGTTGGTTTTCATGACTTTTTTAACAAAATCATCAGAAATGTCACATTTTGAACCAAAGTCTTTGACTCTAGTAGTCAATTGTTCTTTAGTTTGAGAAGTGAAAGCAGGATTTTCAATTAAACAATTAACAAAAATGAACATGTTATTTTTGATTTGAAAAGGCTTAACATTTTTCTTTTTTAGATTACCAGAAATTTTCTTTATCAATTGATCGGTAATGTAATTAACATGGGTACCACCGGAAGTTGTAGCAATGGAATTAACAAAGGATATTTGAGAAAATGAAATGTCAGATACTGCAAAAGCTATTTCCCAACGGTCATTCAATCTTTCATAGATAATAGTTGGTGTTTGAATGTTTTCATCGACATTTTCTTCACCAGATTCAATTTTCTTCATCTTTTCTAAAGATTTCAAATACAACTCAACGTAGTTTTTGAAATTTCTTATTTTCAAATTTTCTTTGTTCAAGGTGACTTTAATATCTCTAACAGAACCATTAATATCAAAGACTCTTCTTTTCATAATACTTACAATATCGCTTTCAAGCTCAGTCATATTAAATCTCTTCAAATCAGGCTTGAAAGTAATCTTGGTATATGAGTTCTTATTGGAATAAGAAGTAATCTTAGGTGGATGACAAGTTTGCATATTGTTTTCCCATTTTTGAATGTACTTCTTTCCTAATTTGGAGTCAACGGTTTCTAATGTAAATTCTGTAGAGAAGATATTACACAATTTAGCACCATAACCATTTCTACCACCGGTAACCTTCTTTTCTTTATCGTCATAATTCGAAGATGTTAAAAGATGACCAAAAATCATTTCTGGAATGAATATTTTTTCGGTATCATGCATTTCAACAGGAATACCTTGACCATCGTTCAAAACACTAACAAGATTCTCTTCAGGTGTGATGGTAACGTCAATTTTGGACATTTTAGCATCTCTAACTTTATTATCGGCAGCATTCACTAAAATTTCATCAAAAATTTTGAACAACCCTGGAACGTAACACACTTCCTTTTCAATCATGCACTGAGTTTCAGAATCATAAGTCCACATTTTTTCAACTTGTTTTTCTACAGATCCGACATAAGTGTCTGGTCTTTTCAAAATGTGCTCTAATTGAGAAATTTTTTGATACTTCTGAGAAGCAGATTTTTCAGCTGCTGAAACCATGGTTAAATAATTCGATTAATAACAAGTAAATAGCTAAGATTAATACTTTTAATTAAACTTTACTTTGAATAGTTTTTTATACACGAAAACGAACCAAACAAAAAAAAACTAGATCTGATGAGATTAAAAAATGGGGGGTTTTTCTGTTGATTATTGTCGATAAAACTAAAGCAATGTTAATTTGGTTTCGTGAATGATCTTTTCTATAACTGAAAAAATAAGTCGTTTGGTTAAAGGCAAGTATTATTAACCAAAAAGTCTGAACAAAATTTTCAATGTTTTTAAAACTTGTTATTTCACTAGTAACTGTTTTTCCGTCTCGCTTTTTTTTCTCAAATCAACAAACTATATAAAGCGTGTTCTATTTGGACAAAGCAAGAGGGGAATTTCCTATTACGGATGAGCGGGGATAAGAAGTTTACGCGTCGCATTTTTAAAGAGTCACGTGCAATTAATGTATAGGAATCAACGATAGCTTACAGTTGATTGTAGAGGATTATTGAGGAATTACATATATAAGAAATTAAACGATGATGTCGTCAATTTGCTCAGCCTCAATTCTTTTAATAAGATCTGATTTTTCATATTCATTCACAGTTTCGGAGTCATCGTTGGGATTATTACTAATATTGTTAGAGATTTTGATGAATTTGTTCAAAATTGAGTATTCCTTGTGTTGAAGAACTTCTTGAATTAAAGGAAGATATCTTTGATTTATGTATTCACCTAGAACACAGAAATTGTCTTGAGCAGCAATATTCAATTTATCATCGTTCATGTCATTCAATAGTTTGCAGAAATCTAAAATAATAGACTTTATTATGCCGTTGACATGACCATATTCTTTGAATAGTTCAAAAACACCGTCTAGTAAGTTTTCGCTTATGATATGGCCAATGTATTCAGAGTCATTAAAAGAGATTATGGAGGTGAACAACTTCATACACTTGATTTTGTTTCTGAATGAAGTAGAGGAATGACACATGATTTTGGATATATTAATCAATATGGATTTGTCAGAAGAAAAGATAAAATCTCTAGAAGTTTCTTTGTGTTCGCAGATCATAAACTTGACAATATCAAACAGGTAAATCAAATTATTATCTTTGAAAGCAGAAAACTCTAATTTTATTATTGGATCAATAAGAGAATGAGCAATTTGGTCATAAAACTGAGTCAAAAATTTGGTTCTTATAGTAGATTGGTAATCCGTAGTCTCGTCACAATCTTCTTCATGAAACTCAACTTGTTCAAATTCATCTTGTTCATCATTTTGGTCATTTTTGTTGTTAAACATAGCAACATACTGATCTAAGTTGAAATTACCAGTTTCAATCTCATCATTTTCCATGTTGTAGTCATTTTGATCATCCGCAATGTTCATCAATTCTTTTTCGTAAAACTTTTCATCTTCTTCATCAACAATGATATCTTCTTCTTCTAGTATGAAATCTTCATCTTCTTCCATGTCATCATTCTCTTTTTGATCAACGGTTTCAAATTCATCCTCATCATCTATGTTGTTTATTTGTTTCACGAACATAGACAAAGCACCTGATTTGCCCATTAACTTGAAGTTGCCGTTGTTTTCTTTATTGCTATCAAAATCAACATCAGATTCTCCTGTTTTGACAATATGCTCATCATTTTCTATGTCATCATCTTCATTATCAAAATCTTCATCATCGTCTTTGTCAGTAAAAAAATCATTTTCATCATCAATAATTTCGGTGACTCTGTATTCAATATTAGATAGAGATTGAGTGAAAAAGTCTTCAACCCCAGTTGATCCACCTATGCTCAATAATGCTAACAATGCATGTACCAGTTGTGGTTTTAAATATTGGCATTGGTCTTTAATTAAAAGATTGGCCAAGACAGAAATCATAGATAGATCTACGACTTCATTTTTAGCTTTGTCTTCTTCAGTTGTGCATTTATCAGCCATGTATGCAGCAGATAAACTGGATATAGATCCACATTCATCTTTCAAAGACATAATGTCATTTTCTATAATGGCTAAGGATATGTCTGTAGCTAATGATTTCAATTCTTCTAAGGACTGTAGTTGACTATCGTTTTCATATGAAGTGTTACTCAACCCGGTAAAAACGGTTTTCAACATTTCAAATATTTTGATGTCAACCAATTTTTGCATAAAATCTAGACTGTCATCTGTGTGGTTGCCCAAAGCAGACTTGGCCATTAGTATACATTCATGCAACATCTTCATATTTTGTAGTACTTCTTCGATGGTCAATTGTTGATTTTCATATTTGGTGGAAATGTCACTCACTATTTTATCCAAAATGTTCAACTTTTTTGTTATGAAATCTAAAAGTAAAGTTTGATCTTCTTGTAGAACTTCTTGTATCACAGGGAAGTCGTCTAAGTATCTAGCAAAAACAAAATCCCTTAAGAAAGTCAATCTAGCTAGTTGTCCAACCAAAAATTTACAATTTTCAGCTTCATCATTCTCATCTTCAGATAAGAAAGATGATGGCTCAGATGAAGAGTCCTCAGTTGCTTCATTATTACCTTTGAGAAGAACTTTCAAAGCTTCGTCATTGAACCATAGCTCTTGTTTTCTTTGAGCGTTTATCTTAAAGTCTTGATATAATTCAAGATAATTAGCCTTCATTGTTGGATTGTCAATATCATATTCAAGTATCTCTAAGCAACTTTCGTATAAGTCATTTTCCAAAATTCTATAGATAATATAAGCTTCATTATAAGCTATAATAGATTTCAATATTGAGCTTATCAAAATCAACTTTTGCCAATCATCATTTGCTTTATCTACATTATAGTTGTTTATCAAACAGTTCAGGTAATCCTTATCTAAGATAAACTTCTGTGTAGTATTCTTCATAAATGGTTGATTCATATTTTCATTGATAATTTTTAATGATTCTATAAGGTCTGCAGCAGACTGTTTTTCTCCAGTGCAAGGTAAAGCCACAGGACCAGCTAGTAGCTCAACGAAATTGTTGTTTATATTATTATTTCCGATTAAATTATTACTGTATGCATTACTCATATTTTGTTCTAGGCTGTTTAGATCTAAGTTGTTGATGTCTCCTCTTATAGCAATAAGAGAAATTCCAGGAACTAAGTCACTTTGTATATGTTTGATAAATTCACAAATATGATCACATCCACTGATTTCTTCAAAACTTAAAGCTATGTCTTTACCACTACAGTCTCTCCATACAATAAGAGTTTCTTCTTGTCTTTGGTATTCTATATCTCCTTCTAGTTGTGACATTATAATACTGTCGGATGGAGAATTTTCATCAACAACAAGCAAAAACGGTTTGCTTTGCTCTTCTTTTATGCTGTGTTCCAATTCTTCACACGGAGACCTCTTAATACCACTGACGTAACCAGTACCTACATCTCTCCAATCGCCATTTTCCAGAAAATATACTTTGACTCTTTTTTTCATTGTCATTGGTTCTATTTCATTGTCGTTGAAAAATCCATCAATATTATCGGTTTCAGGGGTTGTAGGTTCCATATCTTTCTTGGCTTCGTAAGCTGCATCTCTGTTTTCAAAGTATGATTCTTGGTAGTTGTTTGTGTTATTTTCTAATTCTTCATTATCTGTTGTAGTGTAGAACTCACTTTCACTTTCGATAAAACTACTGTTTAGATTGTTTGCAAGAGGTTTAGGTTCTACAAGCATCGGAACCTCCTCATTTTGTTCAGTCTTGCTGATCTCCATGATATAAACTGTGGGTTATTATTGGTTATATGTATGAAATTAAAGAAAAAGAAAGGTAATTTATTAAACTTTTCTTCTGTATTTTTCTTTTTTTAAAATTTTGGTGAATAATAAAATGCTTCTGTTTATTTACTTTATATATTAATTAAAACTCGGATTATAGTTATAATTTATTGTTGCTATATGTATTCTATATTAGTATGATCGTTTGGTATATGGTTTGCTCTTCAGTACCTCCAAATAATCCTCAAATTCATTAGACATTGTTTTCATTTCTTTTTTTTTTGAGCTCATATAGGGTTAAACAAAGACTAACATAGTTTCTCTTTTCTTTTTTTTTACCCAAAAAAGGCGTTTTTCTTTTCTTTTTTTTTTTTAGTATTACCGGGAGATTTTAGTAAAAGAACAATTTCCTAATTGGTAACTTTTTTCCTAACTGGGAAATTGAATAGATTTTTACTGGATAAGTCCGAACATATAGCTAGCCTTGTTTAAAACTTTAATTAATAGGGAGAAAAAAAAAGGAACGGAAAATGGTGTAGCGCTTTGTAAGAAAACACCCTATATCCGAAGGTAAGTAAAATACACCTAATTAATTAAAGCTTTACTATTAAACTGGCTTCTTGGTAACTTAAAGGAACTATACCAAACTCGCTAGCAAATTTCTTTGATATGAATCTACCACCACAATAATGTTGAGAAGTAGGCTTCAAGTATTTGGAACATAGTTTAGGGTATGTTAAACTTATTAGCATATCAGGGTCAAGGTAATCTTCTGTTTTTGGTCCTTCATCTACATCCCATCCACTTGGTGAATCTATACTAATGAGTTGGATATCGGCTCTTTTTTTCTGGTTTTCTATGAGCAAGTTGATAATGTCTAGATAATGGCCCTGTTTGATTGGTGGTTTAAAACTGAACCCAAATATGGAATCAACAATGTATTTATGTTGTTTGAATAGCATATTCAATTGTTCTTTGCCAAGAGAATCTTTTATTACCTTTATTTCATACATTTTTTCTAAAGTCGTAACCAAATTATTATAAAAAGGTTGTTTGGCGTACATTTTTTCAGCATTTGGATAATACACTGTAGGATTCCATCCCAGAATCTTCAAATGACGTGCGCAAACCAACCCATCACCCCCATTATTTCCTGGTCCTGCAATTATTAGTATTTCGGATTTACTTTTGTATTGCTGATTGATAGCTAAGGCGCATGAAAGCCCTGCTAGCTCCATCAATTGCTCCAAAGTATAGCCATATTCTGGTGACATTAATTTTTTGTCTATTAAAGCAGCTTTAACAGAGTTTAATAACATTTTTTTTTTTTGGTTTTATTTCTTGGCTCAAATTTGGTTATTCTAGATCTTAATCAAGCACACTGCTGTTTCTTTAGCCCTTCATTTATGTTCTGTAGAGCCCCATATATGCTCATTTTAAAGGGGGGGAATCAACAATCAGCAGGAGGGGTGTTGAAAAAAAGGTGATACGCCGTATGTCATTATCTCACATTTTAAGAGAGCGCAAAATTGGTGATTAGCACGGTAAGACCTTATCTCCTGTTAACGATTAATTATCAGTGGCTAGCCTACTGTGTTTCATTGAAGGAAAAGACTAGATGGAATTATATATGCATATATTATACTTTGAGTTGATTATTACCTTTTTTTACTTTGAAAGAAAATTTGAATTTGTTGGGTTTATGTTTCATAGTCACGGGATCCTTCACAATGCTCTCTGTCTCTTCACTAGTTGACTTTACAAAGTTATTAATATCTGCTTCAACTGGCTTCAAGTTGTCAGGCTCTAATGGCGATTTGCTGTAATTTCCTGCAATAGCGTCATCTTTCAGCTTGATCTTAATTGGAGACTTATGAATAGATTCTTCTTTGTAGCTTTTAATGTCATTGGTAACAATGCTACGTAGCCAGTCTATTTCATTTTTCATGGTATCCATTTTTCCTTCCAAATCAGCTATTCTTTTGTCTTTCTCGTTTATTTTTATCTCCAAATCTTTTAGATATGTGTCGTTGTCATGTTTGTAGGCTGAAAAATCATAATCTTCAAAATTGGATTTCTTGTTAAAATCCATTCCATTCACCATACGTGTGTTGTTATTCAAATGGTTTAGGTAGCCCATAACACTTGCATAATTGTTGTTGTTTAAAATAGCGTTTTTAGCAGCATCAAGTGATGAATTGGAATCACTCGGCATGTCATAGTAATTCGTTCTGTAATCGTGTTGAGATTTTTGTAATTTCTTTCTCTGTTGATTTTGTTTTAACTGTTTTTTAGTAACAAAATTGAACTTATTACCACTATTATTCTTGGTCATTGGGGCTGAAAATGCTTTGTTAAAGAATTTATTGTCATTTACCATTGCTTCAGGCACTGAGTGTTCAGGTATTGTGTGAATATCATCTGATCTGTATGCTGGTTTGAACTGAACCGGAGATGTATACAGCTTTTCAAAAGATTTATCAACCATTTTATTGCCATATTGTCTTTTATGAGGCATTCCGTTAATGGTATTTTTTAGTTGTGCATTTTGATAAGCTTCGTCTGGATCTGTCAACAAATCAGCAAATCTATCTAAATTAGTGTTATCTTCATAAAGAGAATTTAAAGCTGCATTAGACATAATTTGTTCTTGTATTTGTTTTTCAATGTCAGCATCATATACTCCAAAATCTGAGTTTTGTTGTTTTTTGAAGTTATTTTTGGTATTTTTAAATAGACTTTCAAGTTGGGAATTGGGGGTATTTGGTTTCGCAAGCTTGCCTTTAAATATTGTGGCTGATCTGTTGCTAATCTTCTTCAAATTATCAATCTGTTGCTGGTAGATCGAGTTCTTGATATCGTTCTTATCTTTGTTCAGATTGGATGATGAAGCACTGCTGGTAAATCTTCTAGCATTATTCTTCTTGTTTGATTTATTGCCATTGTCTTGTCTATTGAATGCACCATTTATTTGTGTGTACAATGTATCGTTATAGTTTTCCGGTTTCATATATGATCTTTGTTGTAGCTCCTCTTCATCAGTGACTGCTTGTGATGTATCAACAGCAAAATCTTGGTTGGCTTTTAAATTTGTCATATCGTTGCTATCATTCAAGTTCAAAAAGTTTGTTTGTTGTAAGTTCATCAAAGATGATTGTATCTCGTTGATGGCTTTTGATCCCATTAGATTATTTGGGTCGGATAAATCGAACCCAGAAGAGCCTGCAATGGAAGGTGGTGGTGGGTTATGGCTGTTGCCTCTGCTATTTGAACTTGCAAGACTATTTCTCTTGCTATCGCCGTTTTTCATATCAACAGCTAAAGGCATATAATCGTTGTTGTTGCCCTTGGATATGTTAATATTGTCATTTGTTAAGAAATTGTTTATCCATGATGGAGATGTGGGTGTTGTAAAAAACCCTTTGTTATTCATATTTTTGTTGACTAATTGACTAGACATATAATCAGGTCTTTTACTGTTAGATGCTTCAGGTTCATCATCTTCGTCATTTATAATCATACCATCTCCTAATATATCCAATAAGTTATCATTGAGTGTATTGACATTCAGCTTTGTAGATTCATAATTTTTCAAAAATAAAGTGGCTATGTGAGACCACGACTCATCTCTTCTTAACTCAAGTTCTGATTTAAATTGAATTGAATCATGAGACATCTTGATGAAGTACTTGGCATACTCGCAATTCTCATAATCATTGATCAACGAATATAAGATATTATAGAAGTTCTTGTAAACCAAGGTAAAATCTGAACTTTTGTTGTTAAAAACCTGTCTGTAAGCTTGAAATATTCTTTCAAAGATATTTTTTGAATCCATTGAGTTTTTTTCAAATATATCGTCAAAATCTTGATCTTTGATAATAATCACTTTATCGTTAAAGCTCTTTAAGTTGATGAAGTTTTCTGTAGAAATATCTTTGTTGAAATCATTGGTTTTGTTATTGTTAGTATCATTCTGATTGATTTCCATCTGCAACTTTTGTTGTTGGTTATCTTCATGATCCAATAAAGACACACCCTGGTCAATTAATTTAAAGCATTTCAAAGATTTCAGCAGAAATAAGTTCTCGTTGAAGTCAAAGACATGGTCAGGAATCATTGACATTTTCGGTTTAGTAATGATGTTGTTCTTTGGTTTCTGTCAATTTATAATCGTAAGTATTTGTATGGGACTGTTTTATCTGGTCAATATTGATATTCTGATGTCTGTTTTCTGGCTTTTTTAATGTTTTTTCAAAGCAAAGAAGCAGTGTATATCTTAACGATGTCTATATAAATATTCGAAGTTTTTAAATTTATTATAGAAAGGAAAAACTAGGAAAAAAAAAAAGTCGTATGGTTATTTTCCCGCTTGGCGTATATTCGACTTTAAATTGCACCAGTAAAAAAAGACGTTCGATCTCTTAAATAAGGGGATAATACTTGTTATTAAGTATGTTTTTTTTGTAAGGTACGGTGGCAGTTATGATTAATATGATTTAATAACAGTATTAAATCAACATTTCAAGCAATTCAATCGTTCCAAATTTGTTGAAAACTAAGTTTTAAAAGAACGAAATGAGCTTGAGTTAATATTTATTTTAAAATTTACCCCCTGTTTTTTTCCACGAGTGAAAAATTTAATTTCAAAAATATATATCACGTTCGGTACGATTGATAGCGAAATAAAGATTGTTGAGAAAAATAAATAAGCTGATATTTCATCGAATTACGATTGAAAAACGTTGTTTATTGTTGAAAACCCCCTAAAATCAAAATGGTAAGATGAGGAATTTGAAAGTAAGGGGTAGAGTATTGGGCCTTTTTTTTTGTTGTTGTTGTTGCTGTGCCAATGGTGATTTTCGACCATGTTTTTTTTTTTTTTTGAAATTTGGACTGACAACATTTAGATATTTAGTCGGGAAACAATGATTATCAATTAATCCGTATATCCACATGGTTTAAGGTGTGGTGGAGCAGCTCATTTTGTTAGTGTCGGTATGAGATATTTTTCAAAAAGTTTTTTTTTTTTTTTGGAATTGTGAATATTCATGGTAGGTTTTTTTATCATTTTTTAATAAAGGTCATTGTTGTTGTTGTTATTGTTGTTGTCGTTCTTGTAGTAAGTTGTTCGTGTTACCTCACATATGGATGCTATAGCATACATCCATAGGGAGTGTTTTTGATCGGAAATACGGTTTGTTGCTGATTGTTGGAAAGTCACGTGCATGCACAAGTCCGGTGGTTATCTCCGGCTTACGGTTTAAGGGTAATTCTTAAAAAGTCACGTGCATACATAAATTTGATGATTATCTCCGACTTACGGGAACCGTGTTCTAGAGCACAAGCCAGGCTCCCAAAAATACCCCCAGAAAATTTTTCTTTACTCCGCTCCCACAGCATTCTGAATTTTAGTTGTTTTTTCTTTATTCTCTTGAGCATCTTATGATAACAGCATTCTAACTGTAAGCAAAGATGACAGCACCAAAACTAAGTAAGCATTTAAAACAAGAAGAATGAGTAGTGCTGATTGGAATGTTGATCCAGATAACAGACGTAAACTATTGAAATTACAAAAACTAGAGGGTAACAAGGAATGTGTTGATTGTAAAAACCCACAACCCCAATGGGCTTCACCTAAATTTGGTATTTTCATATGTTTTGAATGTGCAGGTATTCACAGAGGTTTAGGTGTACATATTTCTTTTGTAAGATCAATTACAATGGATCAATTTAAAAACGATGAGTTGAAGGCCATGGAATTAGGTGGTAATGATAAGTTCAATGAATACATGCAATCTCATAAAATCGATACCAAACTGCCTGCCAAATTTAAGTATGATAACCCTATTGCTGAAGAATATAAGAAAAAACTAAAAGCAGAGGTCAATGATGAAGAATATGTTGAAGTAGACCACAAAGATTTTGATCCATCTTCCTTGACAGCCGCTGCAGCTGCTTCAGATGATACACCTGACGGAAATACTATAATCACCGGTACTGGTGATGTAATCAAAAGCTCTACTACTTCTAAAAACAACAGTACTGTCAGTTTCCTAGAAAAAATTGGTAAACAAAATTCTGAAAGACCTGACAATCTTCCTCCTTCCAAAGGGGGAAAATACTCTGGGTTTGGTAATACTCCTCCAATTGACAACTCAGATGCCAATAAAAAAGGTGCTTCTGTTACTCTTGATAAGTTACAAAATGATCCATTAGGCACATTGACGTCAGGCTGGAATATTTTCAGCAAAGCTATAAATAAAACTGTTGCTGATGTTCAAGAAAATGTCATCAAGCCACACGTTGAACAGTACAACAATGGAGAACTACAAGAAGAAGCCATGAGAGCTGCTCAACAATTTGGAAGCAAGTTGAATGAAACCAAACAATTTGGGTTATCTGCTTGGTCATCATGGTCTAAAACTCTTCAAGAACAATATAATGATATTTTAGGTGATGAATCTGCTGAGAATGCCACCAAAAACGAAGGAAGTGAAGAAAAGAACTTGAAGCAATTTAAATCTGTCAAGAACAAAGAATACGAAGAAGAATCATGGAACGATTTCTAAGTTTCAGGGAACATCCATGAAGATTTTATAAACTAAGCTATATTTTTTCATTTGTTTATTTATTTTTTTTTTACATTTTGACTAATAAAGTGATATTGTAATTGTAGAAAATCAGATATATACAAGCACAGATATTTGAGTATCATATATTATTCGTTCATGTTGTTTAAAAATGATGATAACTTCAAAGATGGTATTGTTTGTTGTCTATCACTGTTGAATACATTTTTCTTTGATGCTTCACTACTCTTATTGATGTCAGTGAACTCGATATCGTCATCAAAGATAAATTCGCCAATACCTTCAGAGTTTAATCTTGCAGATAAAGATTCTTCGGAGACTTTGTTGAGAAAGAATCTTCTTGGTCCAAAAGGTTTCAAATATGAAGTTTCGTTTAATATAAATGAATCTTTGTAGTATAAACACAACGAAGCAATACTTGCTGCCAGTCCAATGATGTCTCCGGCTATGACATCAGCCATAAAGTGTCTATGATCAGATACAGAAGTTGCATTCACTAAAAAAATTACAAAAATTGGAGTTCCGTATACAAATTCAGTCAAAGAATCTCTAGATTTAAACACTTTAAAATTTTTGGCTAAAAGCACAAACAACATCATAAAATTGGTCGTTGTTACAGCTGCATGACCACATGGAAAAGACTGGAAGCCTTGCTGGAGTAGTCTTCCTTTAGCTTTATTTCTGCAAATAGAAACATCTGTTGTTCTTGAGGGAGTAGGCAACAAAATGTTGTAGTCTGGAATACATCTGGAAATAAAATCTGGCCGAGGTTTCCCTACAAGATTTTTAAATATCGAAACTACAAATAGTTGTAAAGAATTTGCAGTCAATGTCGAAAGACTAGTGATGTGAAGATTCCAGTATAACTGCTTTTTAGAATGCACTTGATTGTTAAAATATGTGATAGTAAAACTTAAAAAAAAAGGTAACAGCATTGATGTTAAAAATAAAACTACGGTTGGAAATGCAGTTTGATTGTTTGGATAATGTTTTTTGCTTATTTGCGGATCATTCAAAGAGAAGTCTTGTACTCTTGGTTGTCCAAATCTTTGCCATAAAATGCATACTGCAATAAAAAAGATGTGAAACATCCATTCAAATAAGTAGGTTACAAAAGTAGGTACAGATACTGAAAATCCACCAACATCAACGTACATTTCGCTAGGAAAGAGAGTCTCGATAAATAGTCTCATTTTTTGCTATAAAGTTGAGGTTTATTGGTCAAAAAACGTATCTATTTGCATTTATTTGAGTATCTCTCCAAGATCAACGCAAATAAAGCACACTTCAATATTTGTACACCAACAGTCGTCGACCTCAACTATGCCAAATTGCAGATCCCCAATTTAAAATATTGTATTTTTTTTGGAATTGATTAAGGCTCCCGGAGTTTTTTTTTTTTGGCAATATTCTTCGTTTAATTAATTGCTTGACGGAGATAAAGATCCGACCTAAAATCAAGATTGGTATACATACAACTATATACATATATAACCAAGCTCTGTATGAAATTGATCTATTTGGAGTATTTTGGACTAGAGCATCTGATCAAATTGCTTTGATTTTCTATTTTCCTTAATCTTGTCAAATTGACCAGTAAAAATGTTTATGAAGAACTCAAAATATTCCTTACATAGAACAATGAAATGCTTACCTATACTTTCCATTTTCTTTGATTTACTTGCGAAAGTCTTGTTCATTTCTGAATCGCCTTTACTCTTCATGCCTTCATTTGATAGAGGCAAGGCCAAATCATTGGCACTTAAACTTATAAATAATGCGAATGGGACTAGCCAAACTAACAACCCAAAAAATGATGCAACTTGAGGGAAATTGTATTTTGGCTTTACTTTATAATTAGGATCGTATCTATATTGGGGTGGAATGGCTTCAGGTTTATTAAAAAATCCAAACCATAAGTAGTGGTTCAAAAATACTAGGATTATTGATAGAATAAAGTACATGTTCTTCAGATTGATCAGAGGGAATTTATCCAAGTTCTTATAATAAATCACATGGGAAAATATACTCAATAAACATAATTTTATTGGTAACCCATCAATAAACATCAATAATACAAAAGTCCCGATGATTCCAAATACCAGCTTTGTTAGGATTTTCTTTGTATATACTGTTTTACTTTCTATAATTTCACTGATGTAGTAAAGCCCCGAAGCCAACGAAAGGGTCAAAAATACAAATCCAAGAACAGTTCCTATGACTGCTAAAATATTAAGTAAAATCATCAAACAAGCTTTCTACTTTTAGATTTGGGTTGACTTTATGGAAGAAAGGTTTCTTTTTGGGGATCAAATCCATGAGTATCTATACTAAATATAGTGTTTACTCCGTAACGTGCTGTCTAGCAAAAAAAATGCGAGAAAATTTTTCTTTTATATGGCGTAACCCTTTGTTTCGCTGTTTGCTATAAAATGAGTATTTTTAACGCCTAAGTCACGTGTTTAAAACGTGATAATACAAAAAAATATATTCATAAAAAAATTTGCCTGATACCAGATTCGAACTAGTGATCTTCGCATTACAAGTGCGACGCCTTGCCAACTTGGCCAAACAGGCAGATTTTACAAAAATGTGTATCAAATATTGGATTTTACAGACCGCCAAAAAGTTTATTATAATAATACAGCCATTGCTACTGGTTACGTTATATGAGGCAAGAGTGCAAGTATAGCAAGGAGCTGTTTTCAAGAGATCACCAAATAGTGGTAGTAAAGCTAATTAGTGGTAGTGAATCGAATTAAAAGGCTAAGATGCATGGCCTTTCTACTGATAAAAACCTGGTCCGCGATAACGAAAAGGAACTCTGGAAAGTTGGGATTCCCATCGTGTCTCTAGATAGATTGTTAATCGGCGGAAAACAACCTTGTTAGTATGTATTAAAGGTTACAATTTTTAAATTACTTTTAATGCTAAACCTTGGTCATTAGAGGATAAATCACACTAAACATCTACCGGGGTTAGATGGAGAAGCTTTATTGGCAGGAGGAGGTGTATAATTAACTACGATAACAGGAGTTAGTAAGACAGTAAGTCAGAAACATCATAAATAAGTTTTATTCTGATAAACAGTGGGTTATCTGGTACTACAAACAAGTGGATTGTAACAAGCTGTGAAGTGTGGACTGAACTGCAATTGGGAGTAATCTTCCGGAGATAACGTCTGCATTTTGAACAACTGTCCTTTCTCCAATGTTGCCATATTAAACTTAGTAGTAGTGCTCAATTCTATATCAAACAAGTAGAAACGCAGTAAAGTGTTCTTAATCTATAGTGGTTGTAATCATATTTCTATTAACTCAACTAACAATCTAAAGTTGTAGGAGCATGTCAATCCTAGCTCTTATGTTGTAATAGAAAACTCCGGATAACTCGCCAGCAGTTCCTAAAAACAAGCTATTGGGTAACTTACACCCTGCTTGCGGCCAATGGTGTTCAACAGTTTTCATATCTTATTCAGACACATGCTAACGCACGTGATCTATGTTTCAGGTTGGTGTTTCGGACATAACACAACATTTCCTTCATCCCCAAATGATGTCAGGGAATACACATATATTGAAACTTTAAAAAAGCTTAAAATGGCGGAGCAGTGGAAAACAAGTTTCCGCATATTTTTAAGAGATGTAATTCTACTGAATGATCAGTCGGTAATGAGTTTAAATATTAAGTGATTTTAAGGGTAGATTCAGCCTTAAGTTGTAACACGGAATTAAGACAGAGAAGAGAATAAAAAACCAACGAGAATCTTTACATAATACATTTAGATACGTTTACATCTCTATTTCACCATACATATATCCTAGTTGCTTTATAGATTATAAGGAAGCAGTGATATTGAATATACAGAAAAAAAACGGGAAACATAGCAAAATGGCCGGTAAAGTTATTACCTTGAAAGGCAAGGATTTTGCATCACCAAAAAGGTCAGAAGTTTCAGCAAATATCTGATCAGACACTCACAACAACAAAGTTCAAAGTAGAAGTCCCAACATTAGCAACATGGTAGAGGGAGTAGAGTCTTCATCACATTTTTTTGGGCAGGAAGCCAGTGATAAAGAGAGCGAAAATTCTTTCGACGAAGTCCCAAATGACGTTGACGAACCATTGCTCTTAGATGTAGTTGAAGAACACGTGAACAAGAAGAGGAAGACCAACAAAAGCGTTTCCATTGCAGGAGGTTACACCGATTCATATACAGAAAAATGAAAGAGGAAGAGCAACTAAAGAAAAAGCTAGAAGAGGCGTCAATCGAAGTCGACATATTAAAAAGAATGGCTCTTGAAAAAGAAGAAATGGACAGAATTCTGTTGGATGAGAAATGTTTTGAATACGCAAACAGGATTGAGAACTCGATGCCAAACAAATATTTTTTCGACGGAGAGCAAGAAGATCCAAAAAGTAGATTGGAAAGTTATACTGAGTTTAGAGCTCTGTTAAAATTAGCAATCATGCCACTCTCAAACCTAGAACCAGAGGTTAAAGAGATGGCCATTAAATATGCTATTCCTCGAATCGTGCGTGGTGAGGCTTGGTTGCTAATTCAATCAAAGTTTTTTATGAATTGTAGCATAGAGAATATCAAGACACATATGGACAGAATTTATGGTTACAGAAATGATATAGCAACACTAGTAAAAACCGCGTTAAGAACTCCAATATGTGATGATGAATGGACTAACAGTGTTAATGTGTCTAATTCATACGAGAACTGGATCAAAATCGAAAACAAGATTAAAGGCTGGAGTGCTCAAAAAATTGTGTTCGAACTTATGAAGGGGCAAGTCAACGGGTTCGAATCTGCAAGGTTTGTATCTGAAATGGATGAGTGTACGATAAGTGAATTCTTTGACCGTATCTTTGAATTCGTAAGATTGAGGAATCCTCCTGTCCCTTTTAATATGACCAGACATATGGCTGCTAATCAATATGAGGTTGATGCAGTTACTCTTTTCTACAGTGAAGATGAAAACAAACCTCAAGTTTCGAAAAGAAAAAGAAGGCGTTCAAAGAAGATTTATGAAAAGTTGTGGGAATCTTTACGTAAGGAAAGAAACATTCCAAACTCTGAGTCAAACAGGGAAATAGCAAAATGTAGATTCGATTCAGAAAATTGCTTATACTGTGGGAAAGGAGGACATTCAGCTTTTAATTGTAGGGCTTCAGAAGCTGACTCAGGCTATAGGGTATTTTTTTAACCCAAATACAATGTATCCAATCCAATGACACCAATCTACACGGTCGATTAAACAGGTGAAAATTTGATTAAGAAACTAAAGGTATCAAATGAGACTGAACATATAACTGTTAACACGTTCTTAGATACTGGTGTTGCCATCTCTTTTATCCATCCTCATCTCATAGACATATTGCAACTGTCAGTAAGAAGCACTTCGCCAGGTATAAGAATTTTTTGAAATTGAGAAGGGATCCATTTCATTGAGAGATATTGTCACATTTACACTATTGAACAATCAAATGGATGATGATGCTAGTGCTTATGTCTTTGAGAGGACTCCACATCCGTTATTACTGGGTTTTGCTGATCTAGTTAGATTAAAGTTTTTAGTAGAATTAGCGACGCACCAAGTTTTATATAATCAAAAATTAATTCAAGTTATGAACAATGCTGTGGTCTTTAATGAAAAACATAAATTAAGTCAGAGGGAGCCAAAGAACAAAACTTTATCAAGTCCAGAGATATACAATCCAAGTCCAATTTTTAAGAATAGAAGTATCTCTACGAATTTGCCACTGTTTGTGGAGGTTAACGACAATAAAGAAGGAATCGTTTTTAGTATCATTGGTAATACCTAAGAGAAT
>ERZ794936.312-NODE-312-length-26028-cov-32.244716_pt1 | contig 26028 bp, 11 predicted proteins | sample MGYA00511083_ERZ794936 | MGnify/ENA primary metagenome ERZ794936 (study PRJEB30137, sample SAMN04331409) | food metagenome | isolation source: Y2 must sample point D1 replicate A | place: Australia: South Australia | collected 2014 ... | reverse complement strand
TCGAAAAAAACCCCCAAGGATTGGATTGCCGACATAGCCTGTTTACCCCAAGTTTGCTCCTTTTTTTTCCGCCAAATTATTTTTTTATCTTTTTTCATAGATTACATACGCAAACAATAATGTCCAGCACAACAATAGTGTCCAAGAAACTACAGCTGAAAGATTTGATAGATTACAGATTGAAAGTCTTGACTACAGATGGGTCAGTGTACGTTGGGATCTTGAAAGGATTTGACAAGTTTATGAACATGACGTTGCTAGATTGCTATGAGCTAAGGATCAACAAGAAAAGTCTAGAAAATCTTAAAAGCACAACAAAAAGTGCGGAAGATGCGCAAACAGAACATGTGCACAAGGAAAAAAGGTTACTTGGTTTTATCATATTAAGAGGCGAAAACGTGTTGAGCACAAGCATCGAGTCTCCGCCGTTGATGGACAAGAAAGAAAGAAAGCAAGAACAACAGAAACTAGACAAGAAGTTTAAAAAGTTTGGCAAAAAGAAATCTGCCGACCCCCAAAACACATCATCAAAACAGCAAAATAGTACTAAGAATGTCAATACGAAAAAAAGACCATTAGATAATAATAACAACAGTATACCTAAAAAAAGCAATAAGAAACAGAAAAAGTCTAGTGTCGCCAAGGCACAGCAGCTGCCCCCTGGTTTCAAGAAAACTTGATGAATTTTGGCATACCGGAACTTTTTTATAAACGTTGTGTATTTTGTGATAATGTTGCATTTAGCAGTTGATCACTTTTTTGTACAGTATATCTTCTGATCACCTTGTCTCATGTCAGGCAATGTGTGTTGCCTTTGGTACGCTGTGTAATAGCATCTTTCTTTTTTTTTTATTTTTTTTTTTTTTTTTTTTTTTTTTTTTTTTTTGTTTTTTCTTAGGTAGCGACGTTTGAAACGTCAACTAGGGTAAGGAAAAATGCTTTTTTAAAGGGTGTATTTTTTGTTCACTTACACCAAAGTCGATTCAAAATCAAATCTTTATCACCAACTATTAGAAATCAATATCGAACAAAGGAATCCAAGAACTAAACTGGACTTGAAAGATCACAAAGAAGAAGAAGCTGTTTAGTTATTCAAAAGGGCCAAAGAAAATCAAAGATGAGCAAGAAATTAAGTGGTTTACAAAAACAAGTCATTAGTCTTTACAGAGCTTGTATACGAAGCTCATATAACAAACCTCGAGAAAACAGAAAACACTTTATTGACTATTCTCGAGTACAGTTTCTGAAATACCAAAATCTATCAAGAAAAGAGTTTGTCACCATTGAACACTTGCTTAGAGTAGGCCACAGAAAATTGGAAACACTGAAATCTGATAAAGTGAAGGATATATCTCTTTGAAATTTTCCAAATATCGTTATATTATAGAGTCACTCGCTAAAAATAATATAGGACAAACTCGATATAAAATTTTGTACATAGAAAAATACATACCACTCAAGCAATAAAAACGGTTTATTCTCGAATCATAAGTTTGCTTTCATTGACAGCAATAAACTCTACCAATTCGTTCTTTTCCTTGATATCAGATATTTCAAAACTTCCGTCGTAATCACGAATGACACCTGGAGCAAAAACCAGACTCAAATTATGCAAAGTCATCAAATTCTCGTTGCTGAATTGCGAAACAGTATTGATATGGTGGATAATTGCTTTCAAAGCGCCAAAATGCTCTTGCGGTAGTAACGACAAGTTTTTCCACACCTGAGTCAACAAGTATGTGTCACTGAACTTTTCATTTGAACCGTTTGGTATGTTACTGTTTTGTTTGAATGCGGAAAGAAATTGTTCATAAAGCGAAAATGGGATTATAGGGATGGGCAATTTTCTCAAATAACGCTTCAAAACAGAAGCAATAAGATGGCAGTCTTGAAACTCTTCTTTTTGACCAATTATATCATCAATTTTGGATTTGTATTGGTCATACGAAAGCGCCGGTGTGTTTAAAATATGATGGTACAACTGTTCTTCAAAACTTTCAATAACAATTTTGGAGGCTGACTTTCTGTACAAACCTTCTGTTTGTAAAAACTCCTGGTCACCTTCGATGTAATCAATACAATACTTCAAAACGGCCGGCACGGCACTTTTCTCAAATTTGCATCTCTGGATCAATGAAAGATCTCCGACTTCTGTACTTGTTCCAGTGTTGATTTGCTTTTCAAGAGTTTCTAACGAAACCTCATTGTGGTTTGGAGCCTGATAGATGTTCCCGGAACTTTGCGATCTAGACATTCTGTTGTTATCGTTGTTTGAAGAGTTGCTTTTACCACTGAAAATAGACCTCCAAAATTTTGGTTTCAAAACTTCCTTGTTTCCTAAATTGTTGCTTGAACTTTGAACGCTATTTGAGAAACTGCCTTGCTCAACAGAGGCAGAGCTCGAAGCAGTCCCTTCGTTGCCAAAACTGCTGGTACTGGCTTCAGAGGTTCTGTGTTTATTTGGGTGATTTGTCTCGGTATCGGCAGATTCAACAATCGAGTTCATCCTAGAACTATTGAAATGAAGCTCTCCAATCTCACTCGAGAGTTTTGCTTTTTGTCTTTGCAAATTTTCAATGTCATTTTGTAGCATTTTTTTCGTATTTTCCATAGTCAGCACTTCCAAACGTAATTTTCTTAATTGTAAACTTGTGCTTTTGATATTCTCTTCTTCTTCTTCTTCTTCTTCTTCTTCTTCTTCTTCGTCATTGCCATCGTCATCGTCATGTTCATCAAAATAATCTGGGTTGGCCTTGTTGTTTATGTGTGTGTCAATATCGTTTTCCTTTCGAAACTCTGGGTAGTCTGCCAGGTTCGGCAAAGGATTTGTGTCATCAGATGCTTTGGAGACAATAGATTCTCCACTAGTCATTCTGCTGGTATCTGAGGTCATAACAGAGGAGGTGGATGCAGATTTTCTGTGGCCTTTTGACTTTGATTTCGTAGAGTTATATTGTTTCAGTTGCTGTTGCAGTTTCAAGGCCGCAATATCACCGTCCATCAATGTCTGTTCACTAAGTGGATTAGTGGCGTTTGCACTGTACATACCTGTTTTAGGTTTGCTTGGAGCATTATTGCCTTGTTCCAATGTGTTGACGTTGTCGTTATTATCGTTGATGGCCTCAGGACGGAAACGTCCGTTAACGGGAAACCCACTGCTGCTGGAGCTAGATTTTTTATGTGTTCTCAATCTCACCGAGTCCACACTAGGAACAGGAGGTGTTCTTGAAATACTAAAGTTTGATGCACGAACACCCCATCCTGAATGAGAGTCGTAATTGCTTCCGTTTGAAACCTGTCTTCTATGTTGTGCTGAAAATGGCGATTGTTGCGGTTGCTTTGGTGTTGTGTTATTACTGCTTTTTAGGCTAGAAAAAAACTTTTTAGGGGACTTTAGTGAAAGCGACCTGCCAATTTTTTGTGGAGTGCTCATCACGCTCTTTTGGCGATTGCTTTGCAAACCGTCAGGAATGTACTGAATTTCGTTTTTGGTATCTGACTCTCTTGCAAATCTGAACGAGTTCATTCTTTCTGGCGACGTTATGACCGACGCATCAATGCTATCTTGCAAAGAGCTGGTGCTTCTTTCACCATTATTGTCCCCGGTGTTTGGTGCAGTAACGTACATCTCATTATCAGCCGATCTGTAGGTAGATGTCTGAAGATTTGGATCAAGCGAGTTGTTTTCGTTTTTTGTTGCAGAGCCCGGTTCATCAAATGGACCTTTAACTGTGTGTGGTGATCTCAAAATCGAAACTATTGAAGAGTTTCTCAAAGGTGTTCTGTTGAGCAACAACATTTGTTCATCATCAGCGTTATTTTCTAACGTGCTTTCCAAAATGTCATCGATGGAAGCTTTTCTCGAGTGTGCTTTGTAAGTAAAAGCCCCACTGTTTGTAGAGGCCTTTCTACTGTGGGATTGTTCTGTTGATCTGCCATTGTTTGCATTTTCTGAGTCCTTTTTCAAAGATTGGAAGCTTTTCAGGTTCTCGCGTGGTGTAGGAGTGAAATTGGAACCTGCATTGGAGGAAGTTGCCCAACTTGAGTTTCTGGAATGTGAACTTGCACGCAAAGGCACGTCGTTCATTGCGGGTGTTTCCGTTGGTAAAGCGAATATCGTGTCGTCTTTTGGTTTTTGTGTGATGTTGGTTTCAGCTTTTTCATTATTAGTCTCACTTGCTTTGGTGCTTGAAAGTAGAGACTTGGTTTCAAATTCAATTGGGTCTGCCAATCTTTTTAAATCATTATCGGGATCAGCATCATTTTTAGAGAAATCCCTCATGTAAGATGTCTGGTATTGCTCAAAGTTGGAGGGCGAGTCCATGGGAGTCACGTATTTATGTTGGGATCTGTTCGGAGATCTGACTGGTGGTTTTGGTGAAGAACTTGAATGTTCATCCGATGTTGAAGACGACTTTGAAGAAGAAAGTGCAAGGCCCAAAGACGAAACGGAGGTTGGTAAAACGTACTGCTGTGTGATGTTGGTATTTTCTGCTGTAATAGCGCTTCTATGCTTTTGAGCTTCTTTGTCTCTTCTTGGTGGCGGCAAAATCGGCAAGTCTTTTTTGCCTCTGTGAGTTCCCCAAAGAGGTTGGGGTTGACCAATTGAGTCTTCTATGGAGCCGTGTTTTGACTGTCTATTTTCCAGGTATTTTTTTCTTCTTTCCATCAGTTTTTCGTGACACTTTAGGCAAAAGAACCCTCTTTTCGTTTTGGCATATTTCAAATTGGTGATCTTTTCGTTACATTTGTAACACTTGAAGCAATCGGGACAATATGCCTCATTGGAATTGCTCAATATGATAGCCAACTCGTCAATTTTGGAGTGGCAAACTTTGCAGCGTTCCGAACAGTCCGAACATATCAGAGAACCAGTGCTCAAAGCCAGAAATTCACTATCACAATTCAAGCTTTTGGAGCATTTGTAACACATAAAACATTGCATATGCCATTTGTCGCCTCCCAATTCGTAAGCTTGACCCTTTGAAATTGGTTCAGAACATTTTTTGCACAGAACCTGTGGTTTCAACGAGTCTGAACTTTTTCTGTTTTCTGTTGAAGACGTGAGCCCTGGTCTTTGAATATTAGTTTGATTTATGTGCAAGGGAGGCGTTAGTGGCTCAAACGCCGAATTGTGTGGCATTGTTGGGGTCACCATGCTGGCAGGACCAGTGATCCCATTGGTAAACTCGGCTGGAACAGGTCTGGTTGAGGGAATTGTTGTTGATACCATTGCGCTGTTTGCATTGAATATTTTCGAAGGTATGGAGGTGAGAGAAGACTTGCTGCTTGTGCTTGTCGATCGCGAATTGAGAACAGGACGTTCAAATTTTTCTTGCTGCATCTTGTGTCCCAGATAGTGAATCAACTGCAAAGTGGTTTTTTCAGGACGTTCCTTCCAAATAAGAGTGTTGCTATGATGTACAAAAAATCAGGTAAACTCGGTAGGTTTTTCAGTTGCTTTGTTTTAATTGCTGAATCCTTCATTTATCTTTAACTTTTAATTGCTTTCAGTATATGCAAACACGAAATCTACTAACTTCTTGGTAAGCCTTTTCAATATTTTTTTTTTTTTTTTTATTTTTTTTTTATTTTTTTTTTTTACCTCATCCGGTTCTACTGGATCCATCAAGACTTCTAAAAAAAGCTTACACACATGGTGACATGGGCATAGAAAGCTCCCCATGGATGTTCCAGTTTCATTATTTCCAAATTGTGAATAATTATGAAACGCACGATCAGACAGATCAAAACAAATGATATGATGTGGAAACAAGGATTCGTTTTCTTGTCTTCAATTCAGGAACGTATCGAAGTGAAAAGAGGTTGAAACACCAATTTTGATATTGATGTGGGAAGAAAGAGACAGATCAATATAAAGTCTTGAAATACATATATACAATCGAAGGGGCACAACCAGTGTTGCCCGTTCCGATTGTGGTTACTTCTTATTTACTTATTTTGTATACGGAAAAGTCACAAAGTTTACTCGGGACTTATATTTTTTTTCTTTTGTTGATATCATTGCTCAATTATATTGATGATTTCAGCCAAATGGGTCACCGTGTGGTCAACCAGAAGCTTATGGTGGTCGTGTTCCAGTATGTTTTTCTGATTGGTTTCGTTCACCACCAGGATGGTGGTAAACCCAGCGTCTCGACCGCTTTTCATGTCATCATAAGAATCTCCGACCATGAAAAACTCCTTGTAGTTAAGGTCTGTTCCATGTGTCTCTGGGTTTATATTGTTGGTGATAATGTGTAGCAGTGGCTGGGGACTCGGTTTTGGAGGCTTGAAACTTCTTGTTAAAATGACGTCAAAAGTGTTGTAATCTTTGTGCACAAATTTGGCAATAAAATTTTGCACTGGATCAATATAATTTCTTGTCACAATGTTTTTGCTAATGTTTTTTGAGTGCAAATAAGCAAGCAACTCGTTGAGTCCAGGTTGAGGTTCCTGTAAAAGCATTGCTTTTTTTTCAATGTTTTTGATATTCACATGGTATTGAGATCTAAGTTTTTCATCAGTCACCTCGTTGTCCAAGTACCCCAAAATATCTTTCTTGCTGTCCAATGGCAAATTGATGCTCTCTCTCATTTCTTTGAACATCCACCGTTGAGGAAGCGTCAGTGTACCGTCCATATCAAACACAATCAATTTACAAGCAGACATATTTTTGGTGACGAATGGGTGAGAGAAAAACTTGGCGTATGTCTTGTGTTTTTTTTTAAACAAGGCACGATGCAAGCTAATCATGATGTTCAATAGTGATTTTTAAATCGTTTAGGTTAGCATAAAACTAATGAATAATTCTTATCGCTCGAAAGATAAAACAGCTTTTATCTTTTGTTATTGTTATTGTTCTGGCTGCAGTCAAAGACCAATGACTCAGAAATGTTTCCGTAGCAGATCTACATATGTTGACGTGTCGGGTAAACCAGCAAAAAGTAAATTATTGTAGATTATGTCAAAAATGGTTGAATATTTATATATTCGTTTATGGCTTGAATTGTATTAGCAAGAGTTGTCTTGCTGAGTGGTAAATTTCCCACCAAAGCGTTGAAACAATGGTTCCTAGTTATTGTTTGGTTTATAAGCCGTGTGAAGCAACATAAAGACAAGGTACACATGGTTGAGACATGCGGCACAGCTAGAACTATTGTTATTACTGAGCTATGGCAAGAGCCTACTGCTCCAAACATCAATAAAAATACAAGAAATAATTCAAAAACCAATTATTATTGACTTGCCAACTGACCATGGGGAGAATGATACCTCAATTTAGATAATTCTACCACCGATGCTGACACAGTTTGTATATTCTTATCACGTGCGTCTCTGGAGGTTTTTTTTATTTTTATTTTTTTTGTTTTTCTTACTTGTTTTTTTTTTCGCGTTGGTTGTGCTTTACAGTGTAATCATTTTATACAAAAGGGGTTGAATGGAGGCTCGAAATCAAGAGATAAGATTGAAACTTCATTTGTGCATGTTCCATTTATAGCGGATTTTTTGACTGCTTTTTACTTTAAAATTTCAAATCGGAAGAAAAGCCCAATACACACCATATCCATTGTGTATACAACAAACCACAGACCCAATGCACAGTTCTGATAACGATTTTGACGACGACGACTATGACTACGACAACAACCCCTTTTCGTCGCCCTTTGTGAGTTCTCATGGGGGGAGCATTCCAGGTATACCTGAGGCTTCTAACCCGTTTGCTGAGGAGGCTCATGCTGCTCCGGAAGATACGTCTGCTACTTTGGCCTCAAATTATGAAACAGATCAACCAGAAAGCTCAAATGAACGAGTCGAGGAAGATACTCCAAGTGATAACACCCCAAACAAATCACAAGACACAAGTGCTGATCAAGTAAACGAACATACAACTAAGCTGCAGCATCTGCGTGAAACGCATGAGAAATTTTTACAAAAATACCAGCTTCTTGTGAAAGTGTCCAAAATCACAAGAACACTGCCGGCCAATTCGAGCGACAAGAATTATAACCCGCGGGTGGGCAATGGTGCCACAGGGCCTACGACTACTGGGAGCATCAGTAGCAACAGCACAAACAACGGCAGAAACACAGTTGGGAAAAAAGACGGCTATCGTTCCAGTAGCAATGATTCTTCTTCGTTTACAAGCAGACCTGGTGATCTTGTGATTTATATGGAGGTTTTCACCAATTTGCCAACATTTAGAAAGAAAACAAACAAAAATGTTATCAAGTCATACAAAGAGTTTGAGAATTTTTGCGTTTACTTGCAAGACTTTCGTTTGGACCATTTCCATGAGTTTTTCCCTCCAGCTTTGCCATTGAATAAAACCTCCTATGGATTGAGCAACGCAGAAGACCTGATTCAATGTAAAATCAATTTCCAAAAATGGTTTGATTTGAGAATTTGTGGGAATGTTAAAATTATGAAATTGGAAGAGTTGGCAATTTTTTTAGAGAGTGATTACAACACGTATTTACCAATGAACGGGTGCATGAATGTCAACAACAACACAACAACCTCGGTCATTTCAACAAACCATTCTTTAGATCATCTGAACAGTAACGACACGATGATTGCGCCGACCGAGCAATTGAAGCGGAAAACTTTGAAACAGTTTCAACCACCTTTTGATCCTGTTCAAGAGTTGGCTACTTTCAGACCAATGATCAAATATTGGAGAAAAAATTTACAAATGTTGCAAGTTGGATTGTTTAAGATGTGTAAGCAAAGACAAGCTTTGAGTTACAACGAAAGTGTTATGGGAAAGAATTACATCAAAATGAGTGAAAACATGGTTCAAATTGACGGTTTTGATAAAAATAGTGCTATTAATAATGACCGTAGTTTTAGTAACAACACCATCAGTAGATCCCGTTTGAATAGTATTGGAAATAATAGCAACATTAACAGCATTGGAGGCAATGAAGTAGCTAAGAAATTCAGCAATATGTACAAGAGATTGGGGAAAACCATGGTGACTATTGGAGACATGGATAGCATTATGACCACTTTCAATATGGCAACTTTATACGATGGCTTGGAGTGGTGTTGTCGAGATTTGTACAATGTAAAAGAGCAATTGACAAACAGACACTTGTTGATGAGAGAGTTGAACAATGTTTCTGCCAATTTAAAGAAAAACCAAGAACACATTCGAAAGTTGAGAAGCAAAAGGGACACAAACCCATTGAAAATTGATGAGTGCATGAAAAATTTACAAAAAGTTTGTGAACAAGAAGCTTTTTGGAAAACGAGACTGGCAAAAATCACTGAAAATTTGCAGCTTGAGTCTGAAACGGGTATAATCAAAATATGGGAGCAGCAAAACATTCAATTTATGAAAGATTATGCTTTGAAAAATATCGAATATGAAAGAAAGAAATTGAACATTTTGGAAAGAATCAGATCAGACGTTAGAAAAACAGACAAATCTGGTGGTTTGAGTAGATTGGGCAGACCATCATTTGATCAGTCTATGTCGGGAATGAACACTGGAGCTGATGCCCCACAGGTTGACACAACTACCATTGCGAACCCAAATGTTGTAAACACTGACAGCAACGGGCACTCTAAAAACATTTTTAAACAGCCTAATCCAAGTATGAGCAGCAATGACAGTTGGAGTGGGGACAACAGAAAGGAACACAAGTACTACAGTGAGATTGAAAAAGAGCTGCTTGCCAATGGGAACAAGCAGTTGTTGTCAAGCGCTAACAACGAGTCATTATTGATCCAAAATGATTTGCAAGAAGACCAAGAGTCTGGGGCTTTAGGGGAAAGTGCTGCTGTAAACAAAGAGTTTCACGGCAACAACGAACAAAATGACAATGACACAGCTGCTTCTTTTGTTGACTGGAATACGAAAAAATACGCAGCCAACTTATTGGGCCGCTCCACATTTTAGATTTTGGGAAAGCATTAGTATGAATGGTGATGAAAAATTGATATGTTTGCATATATATCTTGAAAGTAATACACGAGATAGACACTATAACGATCAGCGTACTTCACTCGATATTTACTGCTCCAATAATCCATCCTTCAGCCTCACTTCTTTCACCAACCACGTGCAGATTCTAGTTGCTTGCAGTTTACCGCCATTCAACACTTTTTTTTCCATCATCATGGATAAAATATCAAAAACAAGGCCTAAAAAAAAAAAAAATGCCCTGTGGAAACATGATGGGTAACAAATTAAGCATATCTGACTCCGGGTACTAGCTTTAAAAGAGGTCTGGGTGTAATGTGGCTGGCCGACATGAGCATCGTTTCTTTTTTTTTCTTCAGGAAAAACGTGTGTCAGTTTACCCGCATTGTGAAAAGATTACTTTGTTTAGACACGAAATGGTCATCCTCATACTATAGTCCCATAAGCAATGGTGTTTCACTCATTGAATGCAGCTACACCAACACCAACAACTACAACAACAACAAAATGAAAGCACAATGGCTCTCCATGATCTTTCCTGCTCTCAGTTTTTTTGTTTTTTTTCTCCCATTCTTACAAGTGGTAATTGCAAGAGTGATGCGTGTTTATTATAACCAATCTTTGCAACTTCTCACTTAATAACATTATTATCATCATCTCATACGAAAATGTAAGCAAATTGGTTAAATTTTCCAGTTCGGGTTGCAAAATAATTTTTTTTTTTTAATTTAGAATTTCTTTTTTTTTTTTTTTCAATAATTTTTTTTAACTGATACTTGTCATGCTCTGCCTGTTCATACACGGCAAAAAATCAGGAACTGACCTTGTTTTTTTCTTCGGGTTAATAATTACTCTATACTTAATGAATTCTACAGATAATATATAGAAAGACCGTGGGGATATATATATATATATATATATATATAAGTACTACACAAAACTATTAGTAACCTAATTTTCATCAACGAAATTAAAAATTTTCACGTTTATTTTTTGAACGATTCAAAGTCGATATTGAGCAATTCATTTATTTCGATGAGAAACTTATTATGAATTGTAGTTTCATCAACTGATGATTATTTTTAATGTAGTTTAGTAGTGAATGTTTCGTATTTTGTTATTTTGTTAAATTGTAAGTTGTTGATATATTAGTGCTCTCAGGTTTATCTTTAACTTGAATCTTTGTTCATCATATACTTCTTCACTTGCCTTGCATCAATGTTATTTATTCCAACATCTAACTCATTTTAACTTACAAAAAAACTTACAAAAAAACCACAAACCCACACAAAAAAACACACACTAGTATTTCAAAATGGTTGCTTTCACTGTTGACCAAATCCGTGGTTTAATGGACAAAGTTACCAATGTCCGTAACATGTCTGTTATTGCGCACGTCGATCATGGTAAATCCACTTTAACCGATTCTTTGGTTCAAAGAGCTGGTATTATTTCTGCTGCTAAAGCTGGTGAAGCCAGATTCACCGATACCAGAAAAGATGAACAAGAAAGAGGTATTACCATTAAATCCACTGCCATTTCTTTGTTTGCTGAAATGACCGATGATGACTGTAAAGAAATCAAACAAAAAACCGAAGGTAACTCTTTCTTGATTAACTTGATCGATTCCCCAGGTCACGTTGATTTCTCTTCTGAAGTTACTGCTGCTTTGAGAGTTACTGATGGTGCTTTGGTTGTTGTTGATACCGTTGAAGGTGTTTGTGTTCAAACTGAAACTGTTTTGAGACAAGCTTTGGGTGAAAGAATCAAACCTGTTATGGTTATCAACAAAGTTGACAGAGCTTTGTTGGAATTGCAAGTCTCCAAAGAAGATTTGTACCAAACTTTTGCCAGAACTGTTGAATCCGCCAATGTTATCATCTCCACTTATGCTGATGAAATCTTGGGTGATGTTCAAGTTTTCCCACAAAAAGGGACAGTTGCTTTCGGTTCCGGTTTGCACGGTTGGGCTTTCACCATCAGACAATTTGCCAACAGATATGCTAAAAAATTCGGTGTTGACAGAGAAAAAATGATGGACAGATTGTGGGGTGACCACTTTTTCAACCCAAAAACCAAAAAATGGACTAACAAAGAAACCGATGCTTCTGGTAAACCTTTGGAAAGAGCTTTCAACATGTTCGTTTTGGACCCAATTTTCAGATTATTTGCTGCTATCATGAACTTCAAAAAAGATGAAACCAACACTTTGTTGGAAAAATTGGAAATTAACTTGAAAGGTGACGAAAGAGATTTGGAAGGTAAAGCTTTGTTGAAAATTGTTATGAGAAAATTTTTGCCAGCTGCCGATGCTATGTTGGAAATGATTATTATCCACTTGCCATCTCCAGTTACTGCTCAAGCTTACAGAGCTGAACAATTGTACGAAGGTCCAGCTGATGACGAAGCCTGTGAAGGTATCAGAAAATGTGACCCAAGTGCCGGTTTGATGTTGTACGTTTCCAAGATGGTTCCTACATCTGATAAAGGTAGATTTTACGCTTTCGGTAGAGTTTTCTCCGGTACCGTTAAATCTGGTCAAAAAATTAGAATCCAAGGTCCAAACTTTGTTCCAGGTAAAAAAGAAGATTTGTTCTTGAAAGCCGTCCAAAGAGTTGTTTTGATGATGGGTAGATTCGTCGAACCAATTGATGACTGTCCAGCTGGTAACATTGTTGGTTTGGTTGGTATTGATCAATTTTTGTTGAAAACCGGTACTTTGACCACTTACGAAGCTGCTCACAACATGAAAGTTATGAAATTTTCTGTTTCTCCAGTTGTTCAAGTTGCCGTTGAAGTCAAAAACGCCAACGATTTGCCAAAATTGGTTGAAGGTTTGAAAAGATTGTCTAAATCCGATCCATGTGTTTTGACCTACATGTCCGAATCCGGTGAACATATTGTTGCTGGTACCGGTGAATTGCATTTGGAAATTTGTTTGCAAGATTTGGAAAACGACCACGCTGGTATTCCATTGAAAATTTCCCCACCTGTTGTTGCTTACAGAGAAACTGTTGAAGCTGAATCTTCTCAAGTTGCTTTATCTAAATCTCCAAACAAACATAACAGAATCTACTTGAAAGCTCAACCAATTGAAGAAGAATGTTCTTTGGCCATTGAAGGTGGTAAAATCAACTCCAGAGATGATATCAAAGCCAGAGCTAGAATCATGGCTGATGAATACGGTTGGGATGTCACTGACGCCAGAAAAATTTGGTGTTTCGGTCCAGACGGTACTGGTCCAAACTTGGTCGTTGACCAAACCAAAGCTGTCCAATATTTGACTGAAATCAAAGATTCTGTCGTTGCTGCTTTCCAATGGGCTACCAAAGAAGGTCCAATTTTCGGTGAACAAATGAGATCCGTCAGAGTCAACATCTTGGATGTTACTTTGCATGCTGATGCTATTCACAGAGGTGGTGGTCAAATTATCCCAACCATGAGAAGAGCTACCTACGCTGGTTTCTTGTTGGCTGAACCAAGAATCCAAGAACCTGTTTTCTTGGTCGAAGTTCAATGTCCAGAAACTGCTATTGGTGGTATCTACTCTGTTTTGAACAAAAAGAGAGGTCAAGTTATCTCTGAAGAACAAAGACCAGGTACTCCATTGTTTACCGTCAAAGCTTACTTGCCAGTTAACGAATCTTTCGGTTTCTCCGGTGATTTGAGACAAGCTACTGGTGGTCAAGCTTTCCCACAAATGGTTTTCGACCACTGGGCCTCTTTGAACACTGACCCATTGGACCCAACCACCAAAGCTGGTGAAATTGTCCTTACTGCCAGAAAGAGACACGGTATGAAAGAAGAAGTCCCAGGGTGGCAAGAATACTATGATAAATTGTAATCTCGCATTGCGGTTTGTCATAGTGACTTATTTTTGTTCCTCTTTTCTAATTCTTCAGGATTGTCTTTAGATCTTTTAACTAAATGTATGCCCTTTATTTATTTAATGAATTCATATATGGGATGATATATAGTTTTTTCAATAAAAAAAAAAAAAACAAAAAATTTTAAAAATAAATGTTATTTTGTAGGTTGTAGTATCTTGTTTGGTGGTATCTCAGAGAGTTCTCAGAAAGGAGTTTCTTTTGAGAATACATTTTGGATTTTCACCTCAACTCTGTGCGTCGAACCTCTAAGCTTTATTCAAATTGACACTCCTTGAATAAAAGACTCTAAAAAGCGATGGTAGACTTATTTTTCGGTTTTGTATTTCAAGCGGTATTTTTTTTTTTCTGTAACACGTATAAACCTTACGCGTAATAAACTGAAATTGATTGATCCTAAGATATACGTTAATGCAAATAGCTCAAGAGGAACGGGGAGGCAAAAATAAATTTGAACTAGAAAGCAATAGCAATAGAGTCCAAGCCCTCAAAATGTCAAGCAGACTTCGAGATGAGTGCTGCAAGGCTTTGGAAGTCCTGATAGAAAATATGGATTCGAAAAGGCAGGAGAAAAGTGTGATGGTTTTCAACAAAGCTTTACGCCAGCTGAAAGGAGATTTGTCTACCAAAGTGGAAAACTTTAATGACATTTTGAAAGTTCGAGGCATTGGTCCTGCAATTCAAAAGGCAATTTACAAACAACTGAATAGTGAAAACAAACTTGAGGAGCTGGGAATTCCTAGAGCTTCTTTTGATAAATCTAGTGAATTGCCGGTGTCAAGGCTGAAAAGAACCAAAAACAGCAAGGAAGATAGTGATGATATGATGGAAGATGAAAACGAAGAAGATGAAAATGCAACAAAAAAGAAGAGAACCCACAAGAAACGGAAGTATGTGCCCAAAAGCAGATCTGGTGGGTACGCAATATTGTTGGCCCTTTTGTCTCAGTTTTACAAGTACCCTCATGGAATGACAAAAAATGAGATTATCGACCATGCAATCGCTTTTTGCGATTTAAGTTTTCAAAGCAACCCTTCAACAAACGAGTATTATAACGCTTGGTCTTCAATGAAAACACTGATCAATAATGAAGTCGTTGCTGAACTAAATGTGAATAAGAAACCACAAAGGTTTGGTTTAACTGACGATGGGTTTGAGCTTGCTGATACTTTGAAAAAAGTCAACAACGTTGTTTTTGACAATGAAAAAGATTTTTCTCGAAAGTGGCATGCCAAAACGTCTGTCTCAACTTCAGCAAAGACTAGTAACTCAGCAAAAGGGAACAATCCAAATAGTAGTAGTTTAACTGCTGGTAATACAAGTGATGCTTCCATTGGAGAAGTTTCAGAATTTTCTGCTAATTTGTCGCTGCTGCTTCAAAAGGAAAAAGAAACCTTGAACCAGCCGTTACCGAAAGCCAGGCTTTGGAAAACGCAATCTATTTTGCAAGATCTTCCAAAGAAAGACGATTTGTTTTCAACTCAGGATTCTGTCAGCAACAAAAACATTCAGGGTTTGGAGCGAAACATCGAACCTCTTTGTGGTTATGCGGACAACATTATTCGTGCCAGGTACAATGGGGTCAGCTATGAGGTATGGGATATTGACTCGTTTGATATTATTTTGTGTATCGACAATAGGGAAATCAGAGCAAGAGCCCAGCGAGATTATTTTGCCACCACTTTGGCTGCGAAAGGAGTTCACACAGCAATCAGAAACTTGCATTTGGCAGATTTTGTTTGGATAGGGAAACACAAGAAAACAGGCAAAGAGTGCTGTTTGAATTATTTTATAGAAAGAAAAAGACTAGATGATCTGTCGGATAGCATCAAAGACCACAGGTTCACAGAACAAAAACACCGACTACAAAAACTAAACGCAAGGTGTGTTTTTTACCTGGTGGAAGAGATTACTGCTTTAGACTTGGGTGCAATGGCGGAAGCCGTGAAAACTTCAATGTGGCAAACAATTATATATTCCGGTTTCCATGTACAGCGGACTAAAAACTCTGAGGACACAGTGGTGACATTGAAAAATATAAATGATGTGCTGGTTAAAAAGTTTAAAAAAACAAAACTTTTGGTCATTAAACCCTCATATTTTGAGAACCAAGATGCGTATGCTCAAATACTTGAAGATTTTAGAGCCCAATTCGAGAGGAAAAAAGAAGCTGGTCTTGAATGCTGCCACACATTTGATAGTTACCAAAATATCATGGGGAAAACCAATTTACTGACAGTTAAGGAAGCGTATTTGGTCTGTTTGTTATCAGTGAAGGGTGTTTCTTTAGAAAAAGCGCTTGGAATACAGTCGCTATTTCCCACTTTAAAAAGCTTGTTACTGGCGTATCAGAAATGCAAAGACGAAGTTGAAGGGAAAAAAATGATTATGAAAGCCATGGAAGAGTTCCCTGGTAACAAAAAAGTGAAAAAGGCTCTTTCTGAAACACTTTACAATGTCTTTGGCAGCTTATGAAAAAAAAAAGGCAATGTAAAGCTCTGATCAACTATGGTATTGTTTGTAGACGTAATCAACATCAATCCCGTCTGTAAAGATTTCTCCAATTTCTTCTAGTGACAAGCCCTTTATTTCAGGGAAACATTTCCAAACAAAAAACCAAGCCAAAACAGTCATGGATAAGTAAAAACTCAAAATAGTAGTGTCTCCGAGCAAACTCACTAAAGACAAGTACGTTGAAGTTACCAGAAAGTTTGTTGACCAGTTCACCATCAGAATGCACGAAGTACCAAAACTCTTTTTGTTTAGTGGTAAAAATGCAACTGACATGTGAGGAACGTTGCCCATTGCTGAAGCGTATGCAAAGACAAATATCAACATTGAGATAAGCAACATCTGTGCAATGTGATCTGGATTAATTGAGTTTGCACCTGCTGCTTCTGCAAAGGCAACGACACATAGAAACAATCCTACAACCATTCCCGGAATAGTGTAAATCAAAAGTTTTCTAGAACCATACTTATTAATAAACTTCAATGACACCAAAGTTCCCAAGAAGTTTGTGAGCGACACACAAAAACCGGCAATAAGTGGATTGCTGCTGTAAGGCTTGAATATCAACGGACTGTAATTCATAAAAGCATTGAACCCACAAATTTGTTGAAAAAACATTAGAGTGCAACCCACCCAAAGAGCTCTTTTTGTTCTAGGATCCATTTTTTGGAAATTATGAAACCATAGTTTTTGATGTTTCTTACTACGTGCATTATTATGCGTTTTTTTTATGTTTGCCATAATTTCTTGGAAAAACTGGTTCAAATTGCCTTCACTTGGTCTTCTCAAGATGGAGCCAGATTGCGTCATTGAAGAATTCAAAAGACCAGCGGAGGAAGTTGGGGAGGATGCATTCACTTGTGTTAACAATGGTACTGATTCAAAATGTTCATTTTCGTTATTTTTTGGTGAGCCAATTTTGATTATATCCTTTACTGTTTTAATGATTTTACGATTGATTTGGTCTTTTGAAGCCAATGGGTATATGAGACTCAAGGCCTTTTGTGCTTCTTTCAACTCACCATTGTATATCAAATGACGCGGAGACTCTGGAACAAGTGGAAGTCCTATCAACATTAAAAGAGCCGGTATGACTGGCAAAATTAACAGATATCTCCAAGCGGCAAATGTTTTATAGGAATTTGCCGAGTAGTATTTGTGAAAGATCATAGATATAATGTATGCAAGCACTTGCCCCCCTGTGATCGAGACTGTGTGCAGTGTCATTATAGAGCTTCTTATACTTGCAGGAGATATTTCAGAAAGATATAGAGGGACTATTGTTGAAGCAAAACCTATACTGATACCAATCAAAAATCTGCCAATGACCAAAATCAACAAAGTTTGTGCGAGTGCCATCACAATTGAAGACACGACAAACCCAATCATTGCAAGTTGCAGAACAAACTTTCTTCCATACTTGTCAGCTATGTAAAAGGACGCTCCTATAAGACAACCTATGCATGTTATACCTGTAATCAACTCTTTATTCCAATCACTGAGCTCTCTGCAATTTATATCTTCCGGTTCAATAGCCAAAAGAAGCCCAGCAACAATGGCAGTGTCATAACCAAACAAAAGACTGGCCACTGTCCCATTGACAAAAATCAACATTGTTCTAAATGTCCATTTGAAAGACGTTTGATCGTCTAAATCTGATCCTGTGGCTTGCGACAAAAGAGACAGCATTGAGTAGCGGTCGTCGAAATAATTGCAAGACGCGTTATTAAGCGTAAAGTTTTCATTGGTAGTATCTGTGTTGTATAATGAATTGCCGTTTGGGTCTTCTAATAGGTCCATGGTGTCTGAACAAAAAAAGCCTTGATTAATGCTGTATTTCGTTAAGTTGTCAAAAGAAATTGTTGTAACCGTTTAAACGTTGAGCAAGTTAAACTGGTAAGATGAGCTTGCGATAATTTATGTGGAGTAGCTTTTGTTTCTTGTGAATGCTGGTAATTAAGGTAAGTTATGGGGGGGTGAAACATTTCATCTCGGACTCAAGTACTCCGACTGAAGAAAGTAACAACTCGTTTCCACTCGTCATCTTATTAGTTGCTTGTTCGGTCATGGCTAATTCATGCATAGTCCGAGTCACTCAGGTACAAATTGGCTTGCAGTAAGAAAAAACTTATCACGTGCCACAGCTTTTTGTTTTTTTTTTTTTCTACCACCCCCCCTAAACTACGACAAAAAGACAAATTTATTTGTATTGCATTGGCATTACAAAAAAAACAACTATACAAGAAAGAAAAAAAAAAAAAAAAAAAATTAGCATTTTATCAAGCCGAGAATTTGTAGTCAAGGTAAAGGCAACTTTGATACTATCATAACAGTGCAATCTCTCACATATTGGAGTTTTGCAAACATCTTATCTTCTATCCCAGCTGTAACTTGACTTTTTAATATTTTCATTTGTGTATAACTTGTTTTATTGGAGCTTAATCCAAAGAGGAAAAAGGTGAACAGCATAAAAATAACATCAAAAACATAAACACAAATAAAGGTAGTCAACAAATATGAGTTTGAGAGGTTTTGGGAAAGCAGTTTCTAGAGCTCCTCAACAATTTCGTGTGAAAATGCACAAGGGGTATGTGACCAACGATCCTGTTTACGAGGATGCCGAAAGAAGATTTAAGGAAATTGAAACGGAAACGAAAAAATTGAGCGAAGAGAGCAAGCGGTACTCAAATGCAGTGAATGGGATGTTGAACCATCAAATTGGGTTTTCAAAAGCAGTGGAAGAGATTTATAAGCCGATCAGTGGGAAAATGAGTGACCCTAATGCCACTCTGCCAGAAGACAATCCCGAAGGGATCGATGCTGCTGTTGCGTACCGGGAGATTGTTGGTGAGCTGCAAAACACATTAAAGCCGGATCTTGATTTGATTGAGGCGAAAATTGTCAAGCCTGCCCAAGAATTGTTGCGGATTGTTAATGGGATCAGAAAAATGTTACTGAAAAGAAACCACAAACAGTTGGATCTTGATAGACACATGAACACATTGCAAAAATGCGAAAATAAAAAAGAACCAACTCCAAAAGACGAAGAAAGATTGTACAAGGCCCAAGCGGAAGTTGAAGTTGCCCAACAAGAGTTTGACTATTACAATGACATGCTAAAAACACAGATGCCAATTCTGTTTGAATTGCAAAACGAGTTTTTGAAACCAATGTTTGTTTCTTTCTATTACATGCAATTGAACATTTTTTACACTCTATACAACCAATTTGAAGATATGAAAATCCCATATTTCGATTTGGCTGGAGATATTTTGGAAACTTTTATTGCTAAAAGAGGGAACATTGAAGAACAAACAGATTCTTTATCCATCACTCATTTCAAATTGGGTTACTCCAAGGCAAAACTGGAAATGACAAGAAAGAGATTTGGGAAAGATGCGGATGGTGAAGTTGGCAGTCCTCTTTCGGGATCCATGTCCCCAGAACCTATGTCTCCAGTAAGTGGAGGTGCTGGCTATCCAGGATATAATGCTGGTGCTCCTCAATACGGCGGTGCTCCAGCCTATGGTGGTGCTCCGGTCTATGGTGGTGCTCCTCAATACGGTGGTGCACCAGCTTATGGCGGTGCCCCAGCCTATGGTGGTGCAGCTGCCGCAGCAAGTCCTACTTCTCCTACTGGATATGGTGGCTATGGAGCAGGTGCTGCGGCTGGTGCAGTGGGAGGAGTTGCAGCAGCTGCACCAGCTTACCAGGCTAATGTTCAATCGCCTATTTCTGGTGGCTCTTCGTTTGCGGCTGGCTCATCCGTTCCGTCGTACACTCCACCTACCACAGCTGCTGGCCAAAACGCAGCTGCCATTGCTGGTGGTGCAGAAACTGTGACTGCATTGTACGATTACGCTGCACAGGCTCAAGGTGACTTGTCCTTCCAAGCAGGCGCTGTCATTGAGGTTGTGGAAAGAACACCAGACACCAATGGTTGGTGGACAGGTAGATACAACGGTGCTGTTGGTATTTTCCCAGCAAACTACGTCCAAGTCAACAAAAAGTGATTTTTTTGGACGAAAAAGATTGCTTAAGGGAGTTTTGTACTAAAGATATGTATTTTTAGAATTGTATGCAGATCAAATCAAAAGCAAGTTTAATTACTAAACCATAAAAGTGGCTTTCAACAGCAGGTAAGGGTATTTGTAAGTTTTATTTTTTTGGTGCGTTTTCTTGCAAAGCTTCTTGCAGTGGCCAATACACTAATAATAATAATAATAAAAAAAAAGAAGAAAAAAAAAAAGGGCTGGCAGGTACGATTATTGTTCGAGTGATACCCTGTGAGTGTACCTGCATAGAACGTTTTATTCTTGATCAATATCTGTAAGAATTCATTACCTAATGCCTTTGATTCTCGTAGCATTGTTCAAACTTCTTTTTTTAGAACTTTTGCGTTGGACTAACACTGTTTGAGGTTCTTTTTTGCCAGAGTTCGCCTCGGCCGGCAGAAAAAGTCTGATACGGTCTGTATAATCTTTTATCGTGCCGCAAAACACGGTCTAACGTGTTGATTTTCACTAAGAGCATAAAGAAAAAAGAAAAAAAAAACAAGAAAACAAAAAAACAAAAAAACAAAAAAACAAAAAAAAAAAAATACAAAAAAAAAAAAACGAGGCAGATAGTTCTTGGAACTTTTGTTCGTTCCAGACTTTCTTGCAAATCATCATTTGATTAATTGTAGTTGAGCTTGTAGTGTTTTCAGGTGGTTACAGTTAGTTAGGGTATCTTGATACAATAAGAAAGAATGAGTTTTGAAATAAACCATACTGGAAAGTACCGCCATTCACACTTTTACTTTGATTAAAACAACAAGTGAATTCACCAAAAACACGCGTCATCAACAATACAGCTTCAAATTACACATTTGGCACAGTTTCTTTATTTCACAATACTTGTTTGAAAGTTGAAGGGAAAAAAAAATAAAAAAAACTACAAGAAAACTCAAATATACCCAAGTTTCACAGCTGCATACCACTTAGCAGCTTCCACCCAATACCAACAGTAACAAATTTTTTTGTTTTTTTCACATCTTTATATGCGTTTTAAAAGACTGGCTCAAGTTAATAATCAACACAACAGTTTTCAAAATAAAATCAACACACGAAATAGTTGATTTGTAATAATACACCACACCAAGAAACCAAAAATAAAAATAAAATAAAAATAAAATAAAAAATGGATATACTACACCAGAACAAAAGTCTTTCTCCGTCCAAGAATTTGAGTTCCTGGCTCAAGTTCAGGTCAAACAAATCGTCAGACTCTATTGGCAAGAACGAAAACATAGACGACTCAGCAATCAGTAGAAGTTTGGGCAGTCCAAATAGTACCAGCCCTAGTCAATTTGCTAAAATTGGAGATACGGGAAGTCCACAAGAACAAGGAAAGGACTACCTTTCGCCTTTTCCACAACCTGGAAGACCAACTTTTGGGCACAGACATTCAAGTGGAGGGTTGAAGACCATAAAGAGACTAAAATCTCCTGTAAAAAAACAGTCTGCTTTACAAGCGTACAGCAATACCTCGAAAGAAAGTTCGGACTCTGCTGGTAATTCATACAAGCAGTACAGGGACGATTTTCTGAGAGACAAACATCAATTTCACGGCCAAGTTTTTGGTGTATCTTTGCAAGAGTCTTTGAAAACCAGCAGTGCAGAAGTGATATTGCAATGCGACCAGGTTGCATTTGGACGGATTCCAATTGTTGTAGCAAAATGCGGCTCGTTTTTGAAAAAAAATGGATTAGATCATTCAGGGATTTTCAGAATTGCAGGAAACAACAAAAGAGTCAAAAATTTGCAATACATTTTCAGTACACCACCAAGCTATGGTTTGTCATTTAATGAATGGGAAGCCAATAATTTCACCGTACATGACGCTGCCACAATCTTAAGAAGATATTTAAATCATTTGGAAGAACCGTTGGTTCCTTTAAAATTTTACAACAACTTTAGAGATCCATTGAAGAGCAGACCAAGAATTCTGAAAAATATGAAGAAGGGAAATTCGAATTTTTTCACAAAACAAGAAGAAATTGATCTTAAATTGGAAAAAATACGTTTGTCATCATTATCACATGAAGAGAAAAATAAGCCAGAAATCATAGAAAAAAGACTTAGAAACCAAAATAAACGGAAATTGATTAAAGATATCAGAGGCTGCTTAAAAGAATACGAAAACTGTTTTATTAATTTGTTGGACGATGATTCTAAACAAGTCCTAATATACTTGCTAGATTTGCTAAGTCTTTTCGCTCAACATTCAGAAAAAAACTTGATGAGTTCCAAAAATTTGGCTGCAATTTTCCAGCCATCACTTTTATCCCACCCAGATCACGATATGAATCCCTCAGAGTACGAATTGTCAAGGTTTTGTGTTGAATTTTTGATTGACTTCTCATATAAATTATTGCCTCATATTTTGGATATTCCAAAGCACAAAATCAAAAAAACATCACTGGGATCTTCAAATGTTGAGACATCCAATATGGCGACCGTGGGCTCAAACACTGGCTCAACCTCACAAACAATCTCGCCACCAACCAATGCTAGCAGCTTTTCATCTAATGCAGTTTCTATACCTCGTGCTCCTAAAGCCTCGATCAGAAGAGCGGCCGGTAGACCTCACAGTAAATCATTAACTGCAAAACCTACAGTTATCCACGATGTTTTGAGAATTGTAAACAAAGATCCTGATGGGGACGATGATTGCTCAGGAGAAGAAGACGAAGACGAGTCTGATTTCCCAACTGATGTGGCGAACAATACTGTTGAAGAAGACTGCGACGAAGACGATGCAAATGACACCACCATCGACTACCAAGAATATATGAACGACTTGGGTTTTGAACCAATCAGCCTGGTGGGAAGCCCCATCTTGAGCACGGCTACAAGTCCAATCATGAAGGCTGCGGAAATGAGCAGTGGGCGTCCGAAACCACCCAAAATGTTTTACAGCAGCACATCTTCACTGCCACCATCCAAAAATCAAAGTCATTTGCACGTTCCTCCGCCTCGTTTGAGAAACAACCTGTCTACTGAATCTGTTGATTCCACAGAGAAAATGCCCAAACTGAAAAAAAGAGACTCTTGGTTTCAGAAAATAAAGAGCCATTCTTCCTTTTCATCAAGCTGAGAACAGTTTTGCAAAAGTGATAATAAAATTTAAAGTTTTTTGTTTAACTATTTAATATTTGGTTTTTTTTTTTTTATTTAAAAATAATACTTGATTTTGGGTTTTCATAATTTTGATAGTTTGAGTATTTTAGGCACCACGATGAAATAAAAATGTCTTTTTGAGGTTTGAAACAAAGCCCTTGTGAAACACCGCCAAAAACTGCTCAATAAAAAAAAGCACAAAACTATTATTAAACTATGTATTCCTACGTTTGTTTCACACTTATATCGTTAAAGTGCTTATTTCAACTTTGGTTTTTTTTGTGTTTTTGAATCAAAAGCAGATTTGTCATTTAGATCGCGTTTCTTTGAAGAGCTAAGCGCTGTTTCATCGTGAGTGTCGTCATCTAGAATGATTTCACCATTGTCCCCAAGCTGTAAATCTGTTGATTCTTTAAGATCATCCTCAGTGCCTTGGGCATCAGTAGTGGGGTTTTCATCTGAAGGTTTTTCTACCATTGGGATAACCAAACTTGGCAAAACAATGTCATTCGCGGAACCCAGCTCTTCTTTGTCTTTAAAGTCCAAGTACAATTCTACTGGTTTCAAAAACTTGTTTTTTCCATCACCTTCTTCATCAGTGATGTATAAAATGTTTGCGTCTTTGGACTCTCCAGATGTCAGCAGTTCGTGCAAAGAAAAATTTTGCAAGTCTTCAAAATCTAAATCATACAATAATCTTCCTTTGCTCATATCCAAAATTGACAAATCTTCTTTGAATCCGTATTGCTTTAAGAGAATACTGATCAAAGATTTTATTGTTGCGGTTTTAGACACGCGTGCAATTCCTCTCACAACTTTGGAGCACACAGCACAGCTAGGATTAGGTTGCGAAACATACGGGTTTGTCAAATACTTGTTTTGAGAAACTTTGGATGCTTTTGCAGTAAAGGCCATGGTCATGTTTTTTATTTGTTCCTTTCTTTCATCCTCAGAAATAGCGTTGCCTGAAGAAAGCTTCAAAAAATTCAAGGAAGACAATGTAGATAACCCTGCAATAATCGCGTTAGTTGTTGCAATTGCCGGAATGATATTTCCAGCGATTTGCTTGATATCAAACACAGATTTGTGGGGGATGCCAAAAATATACGATCTGATGTTGGCAGCACAAGCAACGAATTTCAAAGTATCTTCATCATCCTTGTCAAATTCCAACACTGTGACATCTGGCGATTGAAATCTTTTCATTAGTTTGAAAGTTGCCAAAGCAAAAGCTCTCATGTTTTTTCCTAGTTCCCAAACATCGTTGATTGACCCAACACCCTCATTGACCATGTACCCAGAAGCAGATGACAATGTTGGAGTAAGGACTCTTCCGACTTCAAGATTTATTAGGTCGCTAGACAACGGAGTTGGTTTATCCCTGGTTTGCCAAAGCGTTTCAATCAGCAACAGCTTTTCTATGTCATCTTTGAAAATTTTTGTAAAAATGTGTCTGATTACAGCAGGTGCTTCCTTTATATCGCTTTTTTCAAGACTAATTGTTAGTTCTTTCAATTCGTTTGTTTCCTTTTTGATTCTTTCAATTTCGTTTTTGTCCGTGGTTCCCAAATCTTCATCGTTGGCGTTAGTCACACTTTCATCGTCATTTATAGACTCTTTGTTAAATAATTGTTGAAACAAAAAGTTTTTGGCCCACACAATACAATGGATTGGTTGAGATGGAGTAGATCTGATTGTGCAAACGGGAAACGTTTTTGGAGTTTCCTTCGCGGTGCAACCAAAACATTCTATCTGGTTTGGAAGCATTGGTTGAATGTAGCCATCAAAACCAGATGTCCCAGATTCCATCAACGGTTTATTCAAAAATTGAGAAATCTTGTTGATATAGCTTCTTGCTTGCAGGTTATCCAAAGCGTTCAGAATAAAATCGAATTGCTCAAACCAAGATATAGGAAATTGCTCAGCATCCATAATGTTACCCTTGTGAGCCACTAGTTTAGAGTTTTCAAAATTAAAGTGTTGCACAGCTTCTACAGCAGTAGAGGATTTGAATTTTTTGATATCCTTTAGTCTGAACAAAAATTGTCTGTTTAAATTGGATAAATCAATGGTGTCCAAGTCAACAAGATGGATTTCCCCATAGCCAGTTAAAATCAGATTTTTAAGTAGTTCACAGCCGATCCCACCGGCACCTACAAGTAGAACTTTAGAATTTTGGATTTTGTCAAACGTTTTTGCCCCTAAAACCTTTACCAATTGGGCAGACATATTGCAATTCACAGATTTTTCGTTTTCAATTTTGTTTGATGTGAGAGCTTTTTGTGGTTTATCAAATGCAGTAACATTTCCAAATGCATATGAAAGAAATTAAAAGTACCAATCAAAGCCATGTTCTTTTATATACTTTTGAATCGCGAGTATTATTAATAATAATAATTTCCGTCAAATGTCAGTTTTAAAATAGGTTACGATCCTTAGATCGAGTTTTTGCAGCTAAAAAAAAAAGGTAGAGACCAATGATGTATTTTTTTTTTTTTTTTTTAAATAATTTTTTTTTTTTTTTTTTTTTTTTTAA
>ERZ794936.311-NODE-311-length-26062-cov-45.119391_pt1 | contig 26062 bp, 43 predicted proteins | sample MGYA00511083_ERZ794936 | MGnify/ENA primary metagenome ERZ794936 (study PRJEB30137, sample SAMN04331409) | food metagenome | isolation source: Y2 must sample point D1 replicate A | place: Australia: South Australia | collected 2014 ... | reverse complement strand
GGAGCGCATTATAGGGAGATAATTTTTTCTGACAAGGGTTTATTTCAAATAAATTGCTGAGTGGTGATATTTCATGCTTAACGGGCAACAAACCAGCGGAATGCGTGGTTTTATTCATCAACAGGGCTATTTTAATCACCCACCAGGGTCCTCATTTGCCGTTTCTCTGGCTTAAATTGCCACGTTTATCCCGGCCACAGGCATAAATAATGCAAATATAATCCCTTATCTATTGTACAAATAAGCCCGGCACGCCAGATCTCTATCCACCAGCCCTATAATTGGTAACTTGTCTTTCAGAGGAGCGTTTCTGTATGTCTATAAATGTACTTCGCCCTTTCCAGGGAAATACTCCGACTCCGGGACAGCGAGTCATGCTGGACCCGTCCTGTATCGTCATTGGTGATGTTCTTATCGGTGATGATTCCAGTCTCTGGCCTCTGGTCGTTGCCAGGGGAGATGTGAACCGGATAACCATTGGCGTCAGAAGTAATATCCAGGATGGATCCGTGCTCCATGTGACTCACCGCTCACCCGCAAATCCTCAGGGCTACCCTTTAGTGATTGGTGATGATGTCACTGTGGGGCACAAAGCGATGCTGCACGGATGTACGATCAGAGATCGGGTGCTGGTCGGAATGGGGAGTATTATTCTGGATAATGCTTATATAGAAGAGAATGTCATTATTGGAGCCGGAAGTCTGGTGCCTCCGGGTAAACGGCTGGTCAGCGGGTACCTGTATCTGGGCAGTCCGGTCCGGCAAATCCGTCGCCTGACTGGCGACGAAGAACAGAGTCTGCTTTACTCTGCTGCCAATTACGTTAAATGGAAAGACGTCTGTTTATCGGAACAGATCCAGAACCAGCCATCGGCATCGTCCTGACCGGAAGCAATCAGTACTTCGGCTTCTTCTTCAAGATCCCAGCGGTATTGCCGGAAAAGTTCCAGCGCCTGCCCTTCCCCGTATCGCTGAGATAACTCCATTGCTGTGATTGCACACCAGAGTTGCATGCCATGATGCAAGGCCGGGAAACACACGGCCTGCCGTTCTGCATTCCATTCTTCGCGATCCGGGAACTGTAATGCCTGATTCATGCCTGCAGCGCCTGTTTCACCGCAGTAATCACCGGTCCGACGTCCGGCATCACCCCGTGCCATAATTTGAATGCATGCGCGGCCTGAGATACCAGCATACCGACACCGTCCGAAAGAGACGTCGCCCCGTGCTGCGCTGCCATCGCCAGGAAAGGAGTCTGGCCCTGCTGATAAAACATATCGTAACAACGGGTATCGGGAGTGAAGATATCTGCAGGAAGCTGTGGGACCTCCCCGCTGACGCCACTGGAGGTTGCATTAATAATGAGATCGTATTCCTGCAGTAACTTATTATGTTCACTGGCAAGGATGGTTCCTGCATGCCGGTAGGTTTCCACCAGCGTTTCCGCTCTGGATAAAGTACGGTTAGTGAGGGTTATCCGGCATCCGTAATCCAGTAACGGCAGGATCACCCCGCGGGCCGCCCCGCCAGCCCCCACCAGCAATATATGCGAGTCGGGTGTGATCATCTCTTGTCTTTGCAGATCACTGAGCAAACCAATTCCGTCAGTGTTATCTCCGAGGAGTCTGCCGTCCGGCTCTTTCCTGAGAGTATTAACCGCTTTTGATAACGCGGCGCGATCGGTTAACTCGTCAGCCATGGCGCAGGCTTCCTGTTTAAAGGGCAGCGTGACATTGGCTCCCCGGCCACCGGCATTGAAAAACTCACGAGCCGTCGGGACAAACTGATCCACAGGCGCACATATCCGACCATAAGTGTGTTCTATCCCTGTCTGACGGGCAAACAGCTGATGGATAAAAGGCGACTTGCTGTGAGTGATCGGATGACCAAAAACGACGAATTGTTCCATTATCTACCCCTGACGAATGAGTTCACCGGTAATGACATTACGGATCTCTGACGGATTCTGGCGTCCGCCGGTTACTCCCTGCAGAACAGGAAAATCATTACCAAACTGCGCCGTGATTTCCTGCACATTCCGGCAAGGTTCCTGACCGGAAAAGTTCGCGCTGGTAGAGACTAACGGCTTCCCGTATGCCAGGCACAATTGCTGAACATCCGGATGATTACTGACGCGGATGGCCAGAGAATCAAATTGACCTCTCAACCATCGGGGAGCACGGGAAGGTACCACAAAAGTCACCGGCCCGGGCCAGTGTGAGAACATCCGCTCTCTTTGTTCATCCGTCAGTTGCTCATCACTGATATAAGGCAGCAGTTGCTGATAATTAGCCGCGATCAGAATCAATCCTTTTTCCACTGGACGCGCCTTAATCTTCAGCAGAGCCATAATAGCCTCTTCACTGTCAGGGTCACATCCTAACCCGAACACAGCTTCCGTCGGATACGCAATAACGGCATTTTTTTTCAATGACTCAACACAAACATGCAGAGAATCTGATGATAACGGGTTATACATGATAGGTATTATTTCTCTTCAGTCTTTTCAGGAACGGGCTTACCACAAAGCTTACTGGCGCAGATAAGCCTCAGACCTTTTGCGGTTTTCTTTTCAGCTAATAACGGGAAGTGGCAGTACAGGCACTCTCCCGCCACAGGGCGGGCGTTCACCACAAACTGGCATTCAGGATAGCGGCTGCAGGCATGGAAATACTTACCATATCGTGAACGTCGCTGGACCAAATGCCCCTGCTGACACTCAGGGCAGGTAATACCCGTATCATCCGGCTGGTCGATAGTTTCACTGTGTGAACACTCAGGATAACGGCTGCACGCGATAAACATCCCATACCGCCCCTGACGCAACGCTTTATCAGCGCCGCATTCAGGACAAGGTATCCCTTCGAGGATTTTAATAAGATGCCCTTCATTACGCGGTCCCAACGGACGGATATAATTGCACTCCGGATATCGGGAACAACCGGTAAAAGGACCATGTTTACCTGAACGTATCACCAGTTCTGCCCCGCATTCGGGGCAGTTATCCTGATGACGGACAGCAAACAGTGCTGTTTTATTCATAATTTTGCTATAGCGAAGAAAATATCAATGCAGAATACTGTCATTAGCGTCGAAAAGTAACTCTTCCATTTGCTGGTAGGCATCTTCACAGCCCGGGATATTAAAAAGCACCATCAGGATGACCCACTTGAGATCATCCAGGGCAAACTCCAGAGAGTCGAGAGCGGTCACCCGTTCAATAACCATTTCACGGGTATCAAGATTCAGCACCTGCACCTGCTCCAGGAACAATAAAAACCCCCGGCAATCCGCATCCAGTTTCTGACACTCTTCAGCGGTGTAAATACGCATGGAGAGCGGATCACCGGACATCTGGATAGGCTCGACCAGTCCTTCCTGATAATCAGCAAGTTTTTCCAGCCATTGTAATGCGTTACTGATATCTTCCTGATCAAAACCGGCATCCGTCAGGTCATCTGTCAACCTTTCCTGGTCAACCTGCGTGTCAGTCTCAGTATGAATATAGGTCTCAAACAAGTACATAAGTACGTCGAACATGGCATGCCCTCCTTAAACGGACATAGCCGCCGGGTACAGCTGCGATCCATCCTGCTAACTCCAGCTCAAGCAAAGCAGCTGCGATAACTGGCACAGGTTGGCCGGCACGTTCAGCGACGACGTCAACAGGTGTAACCTCATCTTCTACGTTAGCCAACACATCAGCAAATGGCAATGGAACAGTGCCCTCCCCGGGTGAATTTATTTCCTCAGATGCTGAAAACCGCAAAGAATGATAACCCGTCTGGAGATCCTCCAGCAGATCGTTAGGGTGTGATACCAGCAATGCTCCTTCTTTGATCAGCCAGTGCGTTCCTTCTGTTTCGGGTTTACCCAACGGGCCGGGGAGCGCGTAAATATTGCGGTTTTGCTCTAATGCATAACGTGCTGTGATCAATGACCCGCTTTTTACCCCAGCTTCAACAACTAATACACCCAGACTGAGACCACTGATAATACGGTTACGGCGAGGAAAATGCCCCGACAGTGGCGGTGCCATCAACGGAAACTCCGACACCAGCGCCCCTCCCTGCGCAACAATCTCTTGGCTGAGAGACCGGTGCCGGGCAGGATAAAGGTTCAGTAGACCGCTACCGAGTACCGCAACAGTTTTCCCGCGACAGGAAAGCGCCGACCGGTGCGCAACCCCGTCGATCCCCAAAGCCAGACCGCTGGTAATGGTCATCCCGCTCAATGAAAGTGATTCTGAAAAAAATGCTCCCCAATGTTCACCATAGCGCGTGCTCCGCCGGCTGCCGACCACGGCTATCTGAGCCGTAGAAAGAGCTCCGGGATCACCTTTAACAAAGAGACAAAGTGGCCGGGCGGCAATTTCGGTCAATAAGCGTGGATAGCGGGGGTCAGATAACGTCAGGAAATGATGATTTTCGCCTTCCAGCCATTTCTGCGTCTGAACCAGCGATTTTTCATTGAGTCTCAGAAACTGCTGTCGCTGTTTTTGGGTGAGGCCAGGCACGTCGGATAACGATGCCTGGGTACCCGATAGCTGCATTAACTTTTCAGCCATTTTCCGGCGGTCTTCCGCCTTTATTCCCTCTACTGCCGCAAGACGTAACCATATTTCAGTAATGTCCATACGATGATCCCTGTGCCGGCACTTTTATCCCGTCAGCAATACTGTCAATCGCACAATGAAACGTCTACAATATGAGGTAGTCAACTTATATATTACGAATAAAGATCCGGATATTTATGTCAGTTTTACAGGTATTACATTTCCCTGACGAGCGACTGCGTACCGTTGCTGCGCCAGTAAAAGAAGTCAACGCCGATATTCAGCGCATTGTCGATGATATGTTCGAAACAATGTATGCAGAAGAAGGTATCGGACTGGCCGCAACACAGGTCGATATTCACCAGCGAATCATTGTGATTGATGTTTCTGAGAACCGTGATGAGAAACTGGTGCTGATTAACCCTGAACTCCTTGAATCCAGTGGTGAAACCGGGATTGAAGAGGGCTGTCTGTCTATTCCTGAACAACGTGCACTGGTACCACGGGCAGAGCGGGTAAAAATACGTGCCCTGAACCGTGAAGGTAAGAGCTATGAGCTCGAAACTGATGGCCTGCTGGCTATTTGTATCCAGCATGAGATGGATCATCTGATGGGTAAACTGTTCGTTGATTACCTGTCTCCGCTTAAACGCCAGCGTATTCGTCAGAAACTGGAAAAACTCGCTCGTCAGACAACCCGGGCGTCCTGAACCTCCGAAAAGGGATAATTGTGTCCGACTCGTTGAAAATTATTTTTGCCGGCACACCTGATTTTGCAGCGCGTCATCTCGACGCGCTGCTTGCTTCAGAGCACCAGGTGGTCGGTGTATTCACTCAGCCCGACCGTCCGGCCGGACGGGGCAAAAAGTTAGTGGCAAGTCCGGTGAAAACACTGGCTGAATCGCACCACATTCCCGTATTCCAGCCAGCCTCGCTTAAAGTCCCTGAAAATCAGCAGCTGGTTGCGGATCTGAATGCCGATATCATGGTGGTGGTAGCTTATGGTCTCCTGCTACCGGAAGCTGTATTAACCCTGCCCCGGCTGGGATGTATTAATGTCCATGGGTCACTTCTGCCACGCTGGCGAGGTGCTGCACCTATCCAGCGTGCATTATGGGCAGGTGATGATGAGACAGGCATTACGATTATGCAGATGGATGCAGGGCTGGATACTGGCGATATGTTGGTGAAACTCACCTGCCCTATCCGCTCAACAGATACCAGTGCTTCTCTGTATGACACCCTGGCGCAACTGGGCCCGCAGGGGATGCTGACCACATTACAACAACTGGCCGAGGGCCGCGCGGTTGCGGTGAAGCAGGATGATACCCTGGCAACCTATGCCAAAAAACTCAGCAAAGAAGAAGCCCGTCTGAACTGGACACTGTCCGCTGATCAGCTGGAACGGTGTATCCGGGCATTCAACCCGTGGCCGGTCAGCTACTTTATGCTGGATGAACAACCGGTAAAAGTCTGGCAGGCATCGGTCTTACCGCATCAGGATCTGCAACCCGGAACGATTGTTCAGACAGACAAGAACGGTATCCGGGTGGCAACCGCAGACGGCGTGCTGCAACTGGAAATCCTGCAACCTGCAGGCAAAAAACCAATGCAGGCAAGAGAGCTACTGAACTCGCGCCAGGAGTGGTTTATGCCAGGCACTGTTCTGGCCTGAGCCGGTTATCCATGTTCTGCCGGCAATACTGGCTAATTGAAGATATTCCATGAAAAAAACTACCAATCTGCGCAGTCTGGCAGCCCGTCTTATTGAACAGGTCGTCGATAAAGGGCAGTCGCTGAGCGCAATTCTCCCGGCCGCTCAAAAAAGCCTGAACGATAAAGACAGCGCATTACTGCAGGAATTATGTTTCGGCGTCGTACGTACTTTACCGCAGCTGGATGCGTTAATCGGTAAGCTGATGGACCGGCCGATGACCGGCAAGCAGCGAACGATTCACTATCTGTTGATGGTCGGTATTTATCAGATGCTTTATACACGGATCCCTGCCCATGCGATCCTCGCAGAAACCGTGGAAGGTGCTGTCGTACTGAAAAAGCAGAGTCTGAAAGGACTGGTAAACGGTGTTTTACGCCAGTTCCAGCGTCGCCAGACAGAACTGACAGAGTCACTGGAAGGGCAAAGCGTTAATCTGTGGCATCCTTCCTGGCTGCTGAAACGCTTGCAGGTAAGCTGGCCTGAGCAATGGCAACAGATTGTTCAGGCAAATAATCTTCGTCCTCCCATGTGGTTAAGGGTCAATCGCCAACATAACACCCGTGCTCAGTGGCTTGAACTACTGAATGCGCAGGAGATGACAGGTACACCTGATATGTTATCCGGGGATGCGATCCGTCTGGAGAAACCCGCCGGCGTGACACAATTACCGGGCTTTACTGACGGATGGGTAACGGTTCAGGATCTTTCAGCACAACGTTGTGCGCAATATCTCACTCCGGAAAACGGTGAAGATATTCTGGACTTATGTGCAGCACCTGGCGGAAAAACCACACATATTCTTGAAATTGCTCCCGAAGCCAACGTACTGGCCGTCGATGTGGATGCCCAGCGCCTTAGCAGAGTTACAGAAAACCTGGGCCGTTTAGGGATGCATGCTGAAGTCAGGCAGGGGGATGGTCGTACTCCGGCACTGTGGTGTGCAGAGCGCCAGTTTGATCGCATTCTGCTCGATGCGCCTTGTTCGGCAACCGGTGTTATCCGCCGCCACCCGGATATTAAGTGGCTGCGTCGTGACAGTGATATCGATGAGCTGGTACGTTTGCAGTCTGAAATACTGGATGCTATCTGGCCATACCTTAAACCTGGCGGGACAATGGTGTATGCAACCTGCTCCGTGTTACCGGAAGAGAACCATAAGCAGATAGCCGCATTTCTTGAACGCCATGAAGATGCGAAGGCAGAAGCATTACCCGGCGGAGAGAAATACGGCCTGCAGGTCTTCCCTCAGGAACTGGGTGGTGACGGTTTTTTCTATGCTAAATTACTGAAGAACGCCTAACCCATAAGAGTGAAACGACGATGAAAATTATTATCCTGGGCGCCGGACAAGTCGGTGGAACACTGGCAGAAAACCTGGTGGGGGAAAATAACGATATCACTGTTGTTGATACCGATCCTGGCAGATTACGCCACTTACAGGATAAGTTCGATCTGCGGGTAGTCAATGGCCCGGCATCTCACCCCCGGGTGCTTCGTGAAGCGGGTGCTGAAGATGCCGATATGCTGGTCGCTGTCACCAGTTCTGATGAAACCAATATGGTTGCCTGCCAGATAGCTTACTCATTATTTAATACCCCTAACCGGATCGCCCGGATCCGTGCCGCAGAGTATTTACGTGATAACCAAAAGTTATTTACTCCGGAAGCGATCCCCATCGATCATTTGATCTCTCCTGAACAACTGGTGATCGATAGCATCTATCGCCTGATCGAGTATCCGGGCGCCTTACAGGTCGTCAACTTCGCCGGAGGTAAAGTCAGCCTTGGGGTGGTTAAGGCCTATTACGGAGGCCCACTCATCGGTAACCCGTTATCTGTTATGCGTGAGCATATGCCGCACATTGAAAGCCGGGTCGCCGCTATTTTCCGTCAGGATAAACCTATTCGCCCGCAGGGGTCGACTATCGTTGAAGCAGGTGATGAGGTTTTTTTCATTGCTGAAAATCAACATATCCGCGCCGTAATGAGCGAGATGCAGCGGCTTGAAAAGCCATATAAACGTATCATGCTGGTAGGAGGTGGTAATATTGGTTTTGGCCTGGCGCAGCAACTTGAAAAACAATACAGCGTGAAACTGATTGAACGTAATCCTCAGCGTGCTGCAGAGCTGGCCGAATTACTCAACGATACTATCGTGTTTTACGGAGATGCCTCGGACCAGGAATTACTGGCCGAAGAGCATATCGACCAGATTGACCTGTTTATTGCCGTCACCAATGATGATGAAGCTAATATCATGTCGGCTATGCTGGCGAAAAAAATGGGTGCCAAAAAGGCCATGGTACTTATCCAACGCCGTGCCTATGTCGATCTCGTTCAAAGTAGTGTGATTGATATTGCTATCTCTCCGCAGCAGGCAACGATATCTGCTTTACTTGGGCATGTACGCAAAGCTGATATTGTCAGTGTTTCTTCACTGCGCAGGGGGATTGCAGAAGCCATTGAAGCTATCGCTCATGGGGATGAAACAACCTCGCGTGTTGTGGGACGTACAGTCAGTGAAATTAAACTGCCGCCGGGGACGATAATTGGTGCGATTGTACGAGGCGAAGAAGTGATGATTGCGAATGATAGTGTCAGAATCGAGCAAGGTGATCATGTGATCATGTTCCTGACTGATAAGAAATTCATTTCAGACGTAGAAAAACTATTCCAGCCGAGTCCGTTCTTCCTGTAAAACTGCAATCAGCTGTGATCTATGGTTCCGGTGGTAAACGGGATGAACAGTTCCCGCTTTCTGTAATGTAAAAAAGAGTAAAACAGTTTCGTGGTGTTTGTGGAAAAAAAACGACTTATTAACTAGAATCAGGTTTAACTTAATCTTTAGTCGGGTGATAACATGAGTTTAATGAAAGAATTTCGCGATTTTGCGATGCGTGGGAATGTAGTAGACCTGGCAGTCGGTGTCGTTATCGGTGCTGCGTTTGGTAAAATCGTCTCTTCTTTGGTTGCTAATATCATTATGCCACCATTGGGTTTATTGATTGGCGGGATTGATTTTAAGCAATTTAAATGGGTACTGAAAGCTGCGGATGGCACCACTCCTGCCGTCGTCATGGACTATGGTGTATTCATCCAGTCAGTATTTGATTTTGTTATCATCGCTTTTGCTATTTTCCTGGTAATTAAGCTGATTAACAAACTTTATAAGAAAGAAGCTCCGGCACCGAAAGGCCCGTCCGTTGAAGAAACACTGTTAACTGAAATTCGTGATTTACTGAAAGAAAAACAGTAATTCATAAATCATCATGGAAAGCCGCTATATTATCGATATAGCGGCTTTTTTTATGGATGAAAAAGAAGAGGGCAATGAAAATCTCACGTTTTCATTGCCCTCTCTGCTGTCCTGCCGGTTATTACGGTTTTTACGCTGATAACTGCCTTTCCCTTTTTTATTTTTCTCCGTTCTGACACGAAAAAGTGGGTCATGTAATAATGCCTGGAGAGCATTGTCAGTGATTACACCTTTAGTATGACGATAACTGCCCATACAACCTCCGCATAATATCTCTATTCCTTATTTAATTGCCTGATGACGGTAGCACCATACTGGCCATCATTTATAAAGTCTGTACTCAAACCCGCCTGACGTAATTTCAGTTCCAGGACGCGTAATCTTTTATGATATTCAGCGGCCTGATGATCTTCAGGATCAAGTTGCTGTAAAAGATCGACCAGCTCAAGAGCCTCACGACGTGATTCAAGTTCCGGGGGAAGATAGCCCGAGTTCTTCAAAAGACGATATGCTGAACGTAATTCCACCGGAACCTGGCTGTCATCGTCAAGCATAAGTGGCTTTCCTTCGCCGGGTAAACCGGACAGCTCACCTTTTTGCAGCGCATCCTGAATATGGCGTTCAGCCATCTGATCAATAAGCCACATAGAATTCCTCCGGGGCAGGTCAGGATGAATATTATACACTACTTTCCTTCAGACAATAAAAAACCCGCCGAAGCGGGTTCTTTAATTACTGCAAATTACTCTGCAGTTGCTTCTGCTTGAGCTTCCGGACGATCAACCAGCTCGATGTATGCCATCGGAGCGTTGTCACCAGCACGGAAGCCACACTTCAGAATACGAGTGTAACCACCGGTACGGCTCGCGAAACGCGGGCCGAGCTCATTAAACAGTTTTGCAACGATCTCGTTATCACGAGTACGTGCGAATGCCAGACGACGATTAGCAACGCTATCAGTCTTGGCAAGAGTAATCAGCGGCTCAACTACGCGACGCAGCTCTTTGGCTTTCGGCAGAGTCGTCTTGATGATCTCATGACGAACCAGTGAACCAGCCATGTTACGGAACATAGCCTGACGATGGCTGCTGTTACGGTTCAGTTGACGACCACTCTTACGATGGCGCATGACCTTATCCTTCTCAGTGAAACCTTAACCTGTGATCCGGTTACTCATCAGCAATGCTTGCCGGTGGCCAGTTTTCCAGGCGCATGCCCAGTGACAGTCCACGCGAAGCCAGCACGTCTTTGATCTCGGTAAGAGATTTTTTCCCAAGGTTAGGCGTCTTAAGAAGCTCAACCTCAGTACGTTGTACCAGATCACCGATGTAGTGGATAGCTTCTGCCTTAAGGCAGTTAGCAGAGCGGACAGTCAATTCCAGATCGTCAACAGGGCGCAGCAGGATCGGATCGAATTCTGGTTTCTCTTCTTTCACTTCTGGCTGACGAACATCACGTAAGTCAACAAAAGCATCAAGTTGTTCAGCCAGAATGGTCGCCGCACGACGAATCGCCTCTTCAGGATCGATTGTGCCGTTGGTTTCCATTTCGATGACCAGCTTGTCCAGGTCGGTACGTTGCTCAACACGAGCTGCTTCAACATTGTAGGCAATACGATCTACAGGGCTGTAGCAAGCATCGACTAACAAACGACCGATTGGGCGCTCATCTTCTTCCGAATGAATTCGGGCAGAAGCCGGCACATAACCACGACCACGCTGAACTTTGATACGCATATTGATTGATGCGTTTTCATCGGTCAGGTGACAAATTACGTGCTGTGGCTTGACGATTTCGACATCACCGTCATGGGTAATGTCGGCTGCAGTCACAGGGCCAATGCCAGATTTATTCAGGGTCAGGATGACATCATCTTTACCCTGAACTCTTACCGCCAGCCCTTTCAGGTTGAGCAGGATTTCCAGGATATCCTCCTGAACGCCCTCTTTGGTGCTGTACTCGTGGAGTACACCATCAATTTCAACCTCGGTCACCGCGCAACCCGGCATGGAAGAAAGCAGAATACGGCGCAGTGCATTACCCAGAGTATGGCCAAAGCCACGCTCTAAAGGCTCAAGGGTCACCTTGGCGTGCGTCGAACTCACTTGCTCGATATCTACCAGGCGCGGTTTTAGAAACTCTGTCACAGAACCCTGCATTGTGTCCTCTCTTTGGTACTCAAGCTTTATTTAGAGTAAAGCTCGATGATCAGGTGCTCGTTAATGTCCGCAGACAGATCAGTACGTTCTGGCTTACGCTTGAACACACCTTCCATCTTCGCTGCATCAACTTCCAGCCAGGTTGGCTTTTCACGCTGCTCAGCCAGCTCCAGAGCGGCCTTCACGCGAGATTGCTTTTTGGCTTTCTCACGGATGCTAACGACATCATTCGGAGATACCTGATAAGAAGCGATGTTAACAACGCGGCCATTTACCATAATCGCTTTATGGCTAACCAGCTGGCGTGCTTCAGCACGAGTGGCACCAAAGCCCATACGATAAACTACGTTATCCAGACGACCTTCCAGCAGAACCAGCAGGTTTTCACCTGTGTTGCCTTTCAGACGTGCTGCTTCTTTGTAATAGTTACGGAATTGACGTTCAAGAACACCGTAGATACGACGAACTTTTTGTTTCTCACGTAACTGACCGCCGTAGTCAGACAGACGTGGCTTACGCGCACCGTGCTGACCTGGGGCTTGTTCAATTTTGCACTTGGTATCGATCGCGCGAACGCCAGACTTAAGGAATAAGTCGGTGCCCTCACGACGGCTCAGCTTGAGCTTAGGACCCAAATATCTTGCCATTTTCTTTCTCCAACTAACCTAAAAACGGGCGTTAAACGCGACGTTTCTTCGGCGGACGACAACCGTTGTGAGGGATCGGAGTCACATCAGTAATGTTAGTGATGCGGAAACCAGCGGCGTTCAGAGCACGAATAGTTGATTCGCGACCCGGACCCGGACCCTTAACCATAACTTCCAGGTTCTTAATACCGTAATCTTTTACAGCTTCTGCACAGCGCTCTGCAGCGACCTGAGCAGCAAACGGAGTAGATTTACGTGAACCGCGGAAACCGGAACCACCGGCGGTTGCCCAACCCAGCGCATTACCCTGACGATCAGTGATAGTAACGATGGTGTTGTTAAAAGATGCATGGATATGAGCCACGCCATCTGAGACTTGTTTTCTTACACGCTTACGTGCACGAACTGGTGCCTTTGCCATTATTTACCCACCCCGATTATTTCTTGATCGGTTTGCGCGGACCCTTACGGGTACGTGCATTGGTCTTGGTACGCTGACCGCGAACCGGAAGACCACGACGATGACGCAAACCACGGTAGCAGCCAAGGTCCATAAGACGCTTGATGCTCAGGGTAACTTCACGACGCAGATCACCTTCTACAACGAACTTGCCAACTGCTTCACGCAGTTGCTCAATCTGTTCTTCAGACAGCTCACTGATCTTAACATGTTCAGCAATACCCGTTGAGGCACAAATGGCCTGTGAACGAGTTTTACCGATACCGAAAATCGATGTTAAAGCGATAACGGTATGTTTATGATCAGGAATGTTAATGCCTGCTATACGGGCCACTATGCACTCCTATTACTAATTAACTGCGTGCCATTCTGAAAAGCCCGTTTTCAGGATACTCAAATGGGAACGCAATAACATACAAAAGATTGGCTGGCTAATCTAGCCAGCTCAACCCGACTTTGCAAGAAAAATATGCGAAAAAATCAGCCTTGGCGCTGTTTATGCTTAGGCTCGGCACTACAAATCACACGTACGACACCGTCGCGACGGATGATTTTGCAGTTACGACATAATTTCTTGACGGAAGCACGAACTTTCATTTTTACTCTCCGTAACTTCTCAAGCTCCTGAATTAACGGCCGTAGCCTTTCAGGTTTGCTTTCTTCAATGCAGACTCATATTGACTCGACATCATCAGAGTTTGCACTTGAGCCATAAAGTCCATGATGACGACAACTACAATCAGCAGTGAAGTACCACCGAAGTAGAAGGGGACATTCATCGCCTCACGCATGAACTCCGGGATCAGACAGATAAAAGTAATATACAAAGCGCCAACCAAAGTTAAACGCGTCATTACTTTATCGATATACCTGGCCGTTTGCTCTCCCGGACGAATTCCCGGTACGAATGCACCAGACTTCTTCAGGTTATCTGCTGTTTCACGTGGGTTGAAAACCAACGCCGTGTAGAAGAAACAGAAGAAGATGATTGCAGTCGCATAGAGTAGCACATAAAGCGGCTGACCTGGCTGTAAATACATAGAAATAGTAGTCAGCCAGTTCCAGCCGGTACCGCCCCCGAACCAGGACGCAATTGTCGCCGGAAACAGGATGATGCTGGAAGCAAAGATTGCCGGGATAACACCCGCCATATTTACTTTCAACGGTAAATGTGTGCTCTGTGCAGCGTAAACGCGGCGACCCTGTTGACGTTTAGCGTAGTTTACCACAATGCGGCGTTGACCACGTTCAACGAAAATAACAAAGAAAGTCACTGCAAATACGAGAACTGCAACCAACAGCAACAGGAGGAAGTTCAGGTCACCCTGCCGTGCCTGCTCAATGGTATGGCCAATGGCCTGCGGTAAGCCCGCAACAATACCAGCAAAAATAATGATCGAGATACCGTTACCAATACCTCGTTCAGTAATTTGCTCACCTAACCACATCAGGAACATTGTCCCGGTGACCAGGCTGACAACAGCCGTAAAGTAGAATGCCGGGCCTGGATTCATTACCAGGCCTTGCATACCAGGCATATTCGGCAGACCGGTAGCAATACCGACTGCCTGGAATATCGCCAGGACTAACGTTGCATAGCGGGTGTACTGGCTAATCTTACGACGGCCAGCCTCCCCTTCTTTCTTAATTTCAGCTAACGCCGGATGAACCACCGTTAACAGCTGGATAATAATAGAGGCCGAAATATACGGCATAATACCCAGGGCAAAGATAGAAGCACGGCTAAGTGCACCACCAGAGAACATGTTAAACATTTCAATGATGGTGCCACGCTGTTGCTCAAGCAGTTTGGCAAGGACTGTGGCATCAATACCAGGGATTGGAATAAAAGAGCCAATTCGGAAGACAATCAGTGCACCTATAACAAACATCAGTCTGCGTTTTAGTTCACCTATCCCACCCTTGGCACTTTGAAAATCTAATCCTGGTTGTTTAGCCATCAGCTCACTTAGTCCTCAATTTTACCGCCAGCAGCTTCGATTGCAGCACGAGCACCTTTAGTGACACGCAGACCACGAACCGTTACCGGAGCAGAAACTTCGCCAGACAGAATAACTTTCGCGAATTCAATCTGAATTCCGATAATGTTAGCTGCTTTCAGCGTGTTCAGATCGACAATACCGCCTTCTACTTTCGCCAGGTCAGACAGACGAACTTCGGCTGTGACCATTGCTTTGCGAGAAGTAAAGCCAAATTTTGGCAGACGACGGTATAAAGGCATCTGGCCACCCTCGAAACCGCGACGTACGCCACCGCCAGAACGTGAGTTCTGACCTTTGTGACCACGACCACCAGTTTTACCGAGACCGGAACCAATACCACGACCCAGACGTTTGGAAGCGTGCTTAGACCCTTCGGCCGGAGACAGAGTATTTAAACGCATCTCTTACTCCTCCACTTTAACCATGTAGGAAACCGCGTTAACCATACCGCGAACCGCAGGAGTATCCTCGCGTTCTACAGTATGACCAATGCGACGCAGACCCAGGCCAAGCAGTGTTGCCTTGTGTTTAGGCAGACGACCGATTGCACTACGGGTTTGAGTAATTTTAATAGTCTTTGCCATGATAATTACCCCAGAATTTCTTCGACGGTTTTACCACGCTTAGCAGCGACCATCTCAGGAGAATTCATATTGCTCAGGCCATCAATAGTTGCACGAACCACGTTGATCGGGTTAGTAGAACCATAGGTTTTAGCCAGTACGTTATGAATTCCGGCGACTTCCAGAACGGCGCGCATTGCACCACCGGCGATGATACCAGTACCTTCTGAAGCCGGCTGCATGAATACGCGGGAACCTGTGTGAACACCTTTAACAGGGTGCTGCAGGGTACCGTTATTCAGCGCGACATTAACCATGTTGCGACGGGCTTTTTCCATCGCTTTCTGGATAGCTGCTGGAACTTCACGCGCTTTACCGTAACCAAAACCAACGCGACCGTTACCATCACCAACTACAGTCAGAGCTGTGAAGGAGAAAATACGACCACCTTTAACGGTTTTAGATACACGGTTTACCGCGATCAGTTTTTCCTGCAGTTCGCCAGCTTGTTTCTCGATGTGTGACATCCTAGACCTCTACCTTAGAACTGAAGGCCAGCTTCACGGGCAGCATCTGCCAGTGCCTGGACACGACCATGATATTGGAAACCAGAGCGATCGAAAGAAACAGCAGTGATGCCTTTCTCTACAGCGCGTTCTGCGATTGCTTTACCAACAGCAATAGCAGCGTCTTTATTTCCAGTGTACTTCAGTTGTTCAGAGATAGCTTTTTCTACAGTAGAAGCAGCAACCAGAACTTCGGAACCGTTCGGAGCGATTACCTGTGCGTAAATATGACGCGGGGTACGATGTACCACCAGGCGAGTAGCACCCAGCTCTTTGAGCTTGCGACGTGCACGGGTCGCACGACGGATACGAGCAGATTTCTTATCCATAGTGTTACCTTACTTCTTCTTAGCCTCTTTGGTACGCACGACTTCGTCGGCGTAACGGACACCCTTGCCTTTATAAGGCTCAGGACGACGGTAGGCGCGCAAGTCAGCTGCAACCTGGCCGATCACCTGCTTATCAGCGCCTTTCAGCACGATTTCAGTTTGAGTCGGACACTCGGCAGTGATGCCTGCAGGCAGCTGATGTTCAACCGGGTGTGAAAAACCCAGTGACAGATTAACTGCATTGCCTTTAACAGCAGCACGATAACCAACACCAACCAGCTGCAGCTTCTTGGTGAAGCCTTCGGTAACACCGATAACCATTGAGTTCAGCAGCGCACGAGTCGTACCTGCCTGAGCCCAACCATCTGCAAAACCTTCGCGCGGAGCGAAAGTCAGCTGATTGTCAGCCTGCTTAACTTCAACAGCTTTATTGATAGTACGAGCCAGCTCGCCGTTTTTACCTTTTACCGAAATTTCCTGACCGTTGAGTTTTACCTCTACGCCGGCAGGAATAACGACAGGTGCTTTAGCAACACGAGACATTGAATCCTCCGATTAAGCTACGTAGCAGATAATTTCGCCGCCAAGACCAGCCTGGCGCGCTGCACGATCAGTCATAACACCTTTAGAAGTAGAAACAACTGCGATACCCATCCCTGCCATGATTTTTGGCAGTTCGTCTTTGCGCTTATAAATACGCAGACCTGGACGGCTTACACGCTGAATGCTTTCTACAACAGCCTTGCCCTGGAAATACTTAAGAGTTAATTCCAGTTCTGGCTTGGTGTCGCCTTCGATTTTAAAATCTTCAATATAACCTTCTTCCTTCAGCACGTTGGCAATTGCCACTTTCAGCTTGGAGGAAGGCATGGTGACCGCAACTTTGTTCGCGGTCTGACCGTTACGGATACGGGTCAGCATATCCGCGATCGGATCTTGCATGCTCATCAGTCTTTACTCCCGTGATTCAATTGGTGACAATTACCAGCTAGCCTTTTTCAAGCCAGGTACTTCACCGCGCATGGCGGCTTCACGTAACTTGATGCGGCTCAACCCGAACTTACCTACATAGCCATGTGGACGGCCAGTTTGGCGGCAGCGGTTACGCTGACGGGACGGGCTGGAATCACGCGGCAGAGCCTGAAGCTTAAGAACAGCATTCCAACGATCTTCGTCAGAAGCGTTCACATCAGAGATGATCGCTTTCAGTTCAGTGCGTTTCGCGAAGAACTTGTCTGCTAATTTTACACGCTTAACTTCGCGTGCTTTCATAGATTGCTTAGCCATGAATTAACCCTACCTTACTTGCGGAACGGGAAGTCAAAGGCTGCCAGCAGAGCACGGCCTTCATCATCAGATTTCGCAGTAGTGGTAATGGTAATATCCAAACCACGGACGCGATCGACTTTATCGTAATCGATTTCTGGGAAGATGATCTGCTCACGGACACCCATGCTGTAGTTACCACGACCGTCGAAAGACTTCGCAGATAAACCACGGAAGTCACGGATACGAGGTACAGCAATGATGATCAGGCGCTCAAGGAACTCCCACATACGCTCGCCGCGCAGAGTTACTTTACAGCCGATCGGATAGCCCTGACGGATTTTGAAGCCTGCAACAGATTTGCGTGCTTTGGTGATCAACGGTTTTTGACCGGAGATTGCTGTCAGATCCGCTGCTGCATTGTCCAGCAGTTTCTTGTCAGCGATCGCTTCACCAACACCCATGTTCAGGGTGATCTTCTCGACCCGAGGGACTTGCATGACTGAATTGTAGTTAAACTCAGTCATGAGTTTCTTAACTACTTCGTCTTTGTAGTAATCATGCAGTTTCGCCATCGTACTACTCCAAATTACTTGATAGTTTCGCTGTTAGACTTGAAGAAACGGACTTTTTTGCCGTCTTCGAATCTAAAGCCTACACGGTCAGCCTTACCGGTTGCCGCATTGAAAAGTGCAACGTTAGAAACCTGAATAGCAGCTTCTTTTTCAACGATGCCACCTGGTTGGTTCAGGGCCGGGACCGGCTTCTGATGTTTCTTAACCAGGTTGATACCTTCAATGATGACTTTGCCAGAAGACAAAACATTTTTTACTTTACCGCGTTTACCTTTATCTTTACCGGTAAGCACGATAACTTCGTCGTTGAGACGGATTTTCGCTGCCATGATTCGCTCCTTAGAGTACTTCAGGTGCCAGAGAGATAATTTTCATGAACTTTTCAGTACGAAGTTCACGAGTTACCGGCCCAAAAATACGTGTTCCGACGGGTTGCTCGCTGTTATTGTTTAAAATAACGCATGCATTACCATCGAAGCGAATGACAGAACCGTCAGGGCGACGAACACCCTTCCTGGTGCGCACCACTACCGCCTTCAGGACGTCACCTTTCTTAACTTTACCACGTGGAATTGCTTCCTTGATGGTAACTTTAATAATGTCGCCGACGCCTGCGTAGCGACGGTGCGAGCCACCCAGAACCTTGATACACATTACGCGACGTGCACCGGAGTTGTCGGCGACGTTCAGCATAGTCTGTTCTTGGATCATTTTAGTGCTCCGCTAATGTCAACTACTACTTCGGGACCTAACTTCAGGTCGATTAAAAGCCCCATTATCGAGGGCGCGGCATTATAACACCGGTTCTCGTAGATGGGTAGAAAAAATGAACGACTCAGACGAGTCGTTCATCTATTTTTTCACAGAAAAGTGATTCTATTACAGAATCGCTTTTTCCACAATGCGAACAAGAGTCCAGGACTTAGTCTTAGACAGTGGACGGCATTCGCGGATAATTACCACGTCACCAATACCACATTCGTTGTTCTCATCATGGATGTGCAGCTTAGTCGTACGCTTAATGAATTTACCGTAAATCGGGTGTTTCACGAAACGTTCGATAGCAACAACCGCAGATTTCTGCATTTTGTCACTAACAACACGACCTTGCAGAGTACGGATTTTATCGGTCATTACGCACCCGCCTTCTCAGTCAGTAAAGTCTTAACGCGTGCAACATCACGACGAACCTGCTTCAGCAGATGAGTCTGCTGCAGCTGGCCGGATGCCGCTTGCATGCGCAGGTTAAACTGCTCACGCAACAGGTTAAGCAGCTCAGTGTTTAGCTCTTCAACACTTTTTTCACGCAGCTCAGTTGCTTTCATTACATCACCGTCTTAGTTACAAAGGTGGTTTTGATAGGCAGTTTTGCTGCTGCCAGCTTGAATGCCTCACGGGCCAGCTCTTCTGATACGCCGTCCATTTCATACAGGACTTTACCAGGCTGGATTAGGGCAACCCAATACTCTACGTTACCCTTACCTTTACCCATACGAACTTCAAGCGGCTTCTCGGTAATTGGTTTGTCCGGGAATACACGGATCCAGATTTTACCTTGACGCTTAACTGCACGGGTCATAGCACGACGTGCTGCTTCGATCTGACGGGCAGTCAGACGACCACGGCCAACAGCTTTCAGACCGAAAGTACCGAAGCTAATATCCGTACCAGCAGCCAGACCGCGGTTACGGCCTTTGTGCACTTTACGGAATTTCGTACGCTTTGGTTGTAACATCAGCGACTCTCCTTACTTACGGCCTTTACGCTGCTGCTTTTTAGGTTGAGCAGCCGGTTTTTCCGATTGTTCAACAGCAGCCATACCACCCAGGATCTCACCTTTGAAGATCCATACCTTAACGCCGATTACACCATAAGTGGTGTGCGCTTCAGAGGTGTTGTAGTCGATGTCCGCACGCAGAGTATGCAATGGAACACGACCTTCACGGTACCATTCGGTACGCGCGATTTCAGCACCGCCAAGACGGCCGCTGACTTCAACTTTAATACCTTTAGCGCCCAGACGCATTGCGTTCTGTACAGCACGCTTCATAGCACGACGGAACATAACGCGACGTTCCAGCTGTGAAGTGATGCTATCAGCAACCAATTTAGCGTCCAGTTCCGGTTTACGGACTTCGGCGATATTGATCTGCGCAGGGACGCCAGCGATTTTCGCGACGACATTACGCAGTTTTTCTACGTCTTCACCTTTTTTACCGATAACGATACCAGGGCGAGCAGTGTGAATAGTCACACGGATGCTTTTCGCTGGACGTTCGATAACGATGCGAGATACAGACGCTTTTGCCAGTTCTTTATTCAGATACTGACGAACTTTAAAATCGCTGTCCAGGTTGTCAGCGAATTCGTTGGTATTTGCGAACCATGTAGAGTTCCAGGGTTTTACAATACCCAGGCGAATACCATTAGGATGTACTTTCTGACCCATTGCTAGTCTCCAGAGTCTCAGCGATCGGACACAACCACAGTAATGTGGCTGGTGCGCTTCAGGATGCGATCTGCACGACCTTTAGCACGCGGCATAATGCGCTTCATGCTAGGGCCTTCGTCGACGAAAATTTTCGTGACTTTCAGATCGTCGATGTCAGCGCCATCGTTGTGTTCGGCGTTAGCAATGGCAGATTCCAGGACTTTCTTAACCAGTAAGGCTGCTTTCTTATTGGTGTAGGTCAGGATATCCAGAGCCTGCGACACTTTCTTACCGCGTACAAGATCCGCAACCAGGCGAACCTTCTGAGCAGAAGAACGAGCATGGCGATGTTTAGCGATAGTTTCCATCTCTTCCTCCTACCTTATTTCTTCTTGGCTTTTTTATCAGCCGCGTGACCGCGATAAGTACGAGTCGGCGCAAATTCACCCAGCTTGTGTCCAACCATTTCGTCGGAAACAAAGACAGGTACGTGCTGACGACCATTATGGACAGCGATGGTCAAACCGATCATGTTAGGAAAGATCGTTGAACGACGGGACCAGGTGCGCAGGGGCTTCTTGTCACCGCTTTCCACCGCTTTCTCTACCTTCTTCAGCAAGTGCAGGTCAATAAAAGGACCTTTCTTGAGAGAACGTGGCATGGTTTATCCTCTAAAATTATTTGCTACGGCGACGTACGATAAATTTATCAGTACGCTTGTTGCTGCGGGTCTTCTTACCTTTGGTCTGAACGCCCCACGGAGTTACCGGGTGCTTACCAAAGTTACGACCTTCACCACCACCGTGCGGGTGATCGACTGGGTTCATCGCAGTACCGCGAACGGTAGGACGAACACCACGCCAGCGAGTTGCACCTGCTTTACCCAGAACGCGCAGCATATGCTCAGCGTTACCGACTTCGCCCAGTGTTGCGCGGCAGTCAGCTTCGACTTTACGCATTTCACCTGAACGCAGACGCAGGGTTACGTAGGAACCATCACGCGCAACGATCTGCACGTAAGTACCAGCAGAGCGAGCAATCTGACCGCCTTTACCTGGTTTCATTTCTACGTTATGTACAGTTGAACCGACCGGGATATTACGCATCGGCAGGGTGTTACCTGCTTTAATCGCAGCATCACTACCAGATTGGATCTGGTCGCCAGCTTTCAGACCTTTAGGGGCCAGGATATAACGGCGTTCACCGTCTTTGTACAGAACCAGTGCGATGTTCGCAGAGCGGTTCGGATCGTACTCGAGACGTTCAACAACAGCCGGGATACCATCTTTATTGCGTTTAAAGTCAATAATACGGTAAGCCTGCTTGTGACCACCACCGATATGACGGGTAGTGATACGACCGTTATTATTACGGCCACCGCTTTTGCTGTTTTTTTCCAGCAGCGGAGCAAAAGGTTTGCCCTTGTGCAGCTCAGGGTTCACCACTTTAACTACATGGCGACGACCCGGAGATGTCGGTTTACATTTAACAATTGCCATTGTTTCTCTCCTCCGACTTACTCTGCGCCGCCGACGAAGTCCAGATTCTGGCCTTCTTTCAGGGTGACGTAAGCTTTTTTCCAGTCGCTACGACGACCAATACGCTGTCCGTGACGCTTAACTTTCCCTTTAACGACCAGGGTGTTTACGTCTTTAACTTCAACTTCGAACAGCTTTTCTACGGCAGCAACGATCTCTGCTTTGGTTGCGTCTGTTGCAACTTTGAGAACGATGGTATTTGTTTTTTCCATCGCAGTAGACGCTTTTTCAGATACGTGCGGCGCGCGCACGACTTTCAGCAGACGTTCTTCACGGATCATGCCAGCATCTCCTCAACTTGCTTAACTGCATCAGCAGTCATAACGACTTTGTCGAAGGCGATCAGGCTAACTGGGTCAATGCCTGCTGCATCACGTACGTCAACCTTGAACAGGTTACGTGCTGCCAGGAACAGATTCTCATCCAGTTCACCGGTGACGATCAGTACATCTTCCAGAGCCATGTCTTTCAGTTTCTGTGCCAGCAGCTTAGTTTTAGGCGCTTCTACAGAGAACTGTTCGACAACGATCAAACGTTCCTGACGTACCAGTTCAGACAGAATGCTTTTCAGCGCTCCGCGGTACATCTTTTTGTTAACTTTCTGACTGTGATCTTGAGTCTTAGCAGCAAAAGTCACACCACCTGAACGCCAGATTGGGCTCTTCGCAGAACCTGCACGTGCGCGGCCGGTGCCTTTCTGGCGCCATGGTTTTTTACCAGAGCCAGTAACTTCAGCGCGGGTCTTCTGACCACGGGTACCCTGACGGGCGCCTGCTGCGTAAGCGACAACAACCTGGTGTACCAGCGCTTCGTTAAAATCACGACCGAAGGTAGTTTCGGAAACAGTCAGCGCGCTCTGCGCGTCTTTCAATACTAATTCCATTGCTATCCCCTTACGCCTTAACAGCTGGTTTTACAATCAGGTCGCTACCGGTTGCACCGGGAACTGCACCTTTAACCAGCAGCAGGTTGCGCTCAGCGTCTACGCGAACGACTTCCAGGCTCTGAACGGTCACACGTTCGTTACCCAGCTGACCTGCCATTTTCTTGCCTTTGAACACTTTGCCCGGAGTCTGGTTCTGACCGATAGAACCCGGTACGCGGTGTGACAAGGAGTTACCGTGAGTAGCGTCCTGGGTACGGAAGTTCCAGCGCTTAACGGTACCTGCGAAACCTTTACCTTTAGAGGTGCCAGTTACGTCTACTTTTTTCACGTCAGCGAAGATATCAACACTGATGCTCTGACCAACGGTAAATTCTTCACCTTCGGTGCGGAATTCCCACAGGCCACGGCCAGCTTCTACGCCAGCTTTAGCAAAATGACCAGCTTCTGGTTTAGTTACACGGCTTGCTTTTTTAGCGCCGGTAGTCACCTGAATAGCCTGGTAACCATCGTTTTCCAGGCCTTTGACCTGAGTAACACGGTTTGCTTCAACTTCGATTACGGTTACAGGGATAGATACGCCTTCTTCATTGAAGATGCGAGTCATGCCCACTTTCTTACCGACTAATCCAATCATTGTATCAACCTCTTAATCGCTCGTAACCTGATTAACCCAGGCTGATCTGCACATCAACACCGGCAGCCAGATCCAGACGCATCAGAGCATCAACGGTCTTTTCAGTTGGCTCAACGATGTCAACCAGACGTTTGTGAGTGCGAATTTCGTACTGATCGCGCGCATCTTTGTTAACATGCGGAGAAATCAGAACGGTAAAGCGCTCTTTACGAGTCGGCAGCGGGATTGGACCACGAACCTGCGCACCAGTGCGCTTGGCAGTCTCAACGATTTCCGCGGTTGATTGATCGATCAGACGATGATCAAACGCTTTAAGACGGATACGGATTCTTTGGTTCTGCATGAGACCAGAGCTCCAAACATTTTATAAACAAAAATAATTACTCCTCACACCCATTACGATTGATGGGGGAGTGTAATCGTTCAGCATATAACTCCCCAATCGGGAGTATTGTCAGGCGACGCAAATCGCGTGCCTGCGATTCTGCTCGAATCGCGCTGCTAATTTCAGCAAGCCCGCGCATTATACGTATATTTCAGCGCTTGGCAAGTGATGCTTCGTTTTTAACCGATGCAATTGCATTGCACCCGGGGCCCGGAGGAAGAACTGTTGTCTGTCACACGACATCCGGAACCCGCCACACAGCGTCTGTACTTCCCTCTTTGCTAGTGCTTCCGGTGACAGCACACTAACAGAAATATCTTCTGCTACGAGGTGTATCTTGTTACTGTTCATTTTCATTTCCGGCAGTCTCTATGGGAGTTTTATCGCTCTGCTGGCTGACCGTTACTCTCCCTGTGTCCCCCTCCCCTGCACTCTCCGGGCGCTGATCGCTCCCCCGTCATTCTGCGTTCAATGCCATCATCCCCTGACCTGGTTTGAGCTTATTCCCGTGATCAGCTTCATCCTACTCCGGGGCACCTGCCGCTACTGCCGGCAAAGTCTGCCCGCTGGCTTGATATACGCGGAAATCCTGACAGGTCTCTTTTGGGTATCGGTTTATATGCTCTTACCTTCACCTCTTCAGTGGGCTGCAGCCATACTCAATTATTCACTACTCTATCTGCTGGCCATCACCGACCGCCGGTATATGCTGCTACCGGACATGATCGTGTTTGCGCTTTTGTGGTCCGGCTTACTGCTTGCTCCGGCCTTTACTTATCCTGACCTGTACTCGCGGCTATTGGGTGTCTGTTGTGGGTATCTCTTTTTGTATGCGGCTAACCTGGGCTTTCGTTACTGCCGTCAACGGGAAGGGATCGGTGAGGGGGATATGAAGTTACTGGCGGCTATCGGGGCATGGGGTGGCTGGCAATCACTGGCCCCGGTGATCGTCATCGCTTCCGCTTATGCGTTGTGCGAACTGATTTTCCGCCGGAAGTTAATGGCCAGTTTTCGTGATTCGCTCCCGCTACCGTTCGGATATTTTTTATCGATAGCGGGCGCGTGCTGGTTTCTGATACAAAATCTGTCTATCCTGCCGACTGCTCTTTAATCTGAGTCTGAATATAATTCTGTATACCTATGCGGGTAATCAATTCAAGTTCTGTTTCCAGCCAGTCGATATGGTGCTCTTCATCGGCAAGGATTTCTATCAGTAAATCCCGCGTCACATAATCATGGACTTTATCAGCATAAGCGATGGCTTCACGTAAATCAGTCGCACCTTCAAGTTCCAGGCTGAGATCTGAACGAAGCATTTCTTCCACATCTTCGCCGATGCGTAATTTTCCAAGATCCTGCAGATTAGGGATCCCTTCCAGAAACAAAATACGCTCGATATATTTATCAGCATGTTTCATTTCATCTATCGACTCATGATATTCAATATCATTGAGACGGCTCAGGCCCCAGTTTCGGAACATACGGGCATGCAAAAAATACTGATTGATAGCAACCAGTTCATTACCAAGAAGTTTATTCAGATGAGTTATAACTTTCTTATCGCCTTTCATAGTACTTCCTCCGCTTCCAGTTACTATCAGAGTAGTTGGCGGCTCCGGGAAGTCAAAAGACAGAAAGGCTATAAAGCAGGCGGTTTACTTATAGTTAGCAGAAGTCAGGCGGACCGGAGATAGATGACCATTGAGCCCTGTTCATGCTCAAGAATTTGTCGTGCAGACCGCAGACACTTACCACACTGTGTTCCGACCGGAACAAAACGCTGTAATTCTTTCAGCGATGATGGCTGATGCTGACGGATAACCGCGCGGATAGATTTATCACTGATGCCATTACACAAACAAACATACATATTACAACCCTGACCTTACTGTATATTTTTCATGCACTATCATAATTGAGAATGGTTTGCATTACAATAAGGGTTTTCATTCATGATGATGACTCTCCTTTTCGAGCCATAAAAAAAGGGCGCTTGCGCGCCCTTCTCATCAGGATGTTTCTAAACTATCGACAATTAAGCGATAACTTTAGCAACAACACCTGCACCTACAGTACGACCACCTTCACGGATTG
>ERZ794936.310-NODE-310-length-26063-cov-32.727968_pt1 | contig 26063 bp, 14 predicted proteins | sample MGYA00511083_ERZ794936 | MGnify/ENA primary metagenome ERZ794936 (study PRJEB30137, sample SAMN04331409) | food metagenome | isolation source: Y2 must sample point D1 replicate A | place: Australia: South Australia | collected 2014 ... | reverse complement strand
TTTTTTTTTTTATGGTGTCCTCTGGGAAAGGCAAAGGCTGAGCGCTTAAACAATGTTTGATTAATGTATTTTGATTTTATAATGGCATCCAGGTATCAAAACAGTTGACTCAATGGAAACAAATACTAAAAAACTGTAAGCACGAACAAAGGGCAACAGACACCATGCATTCAAGCATTGAATGTGATAGAAAAGTTGTTACATTGGACGAGTTGGACAGATTGTTTAAAATAAAGCTGTTTAAACAAAAAAAAAATAGGGATCAAAGACAAATAGAAGCTAAAGATATTGACAATATACATAATAAGAAATCCAAGCTTGATACAGTCCGTGTATCAAAAAGTGAATTTGAATCAATAAAGAGTGAGATGATGATGCATAGCGGAAAACAGCTTCCCAAAGTACCACAGGTGGGTACTTTTGCAAACGTATCGCAAAAGACTAACAATCTGGAAAGTACATATGATACAGAAACCGTTGAAGGGCATTTAAGCGCAACAAAAAACACTTATTTGAATGACACAGAACCGTTTAGCGAGATGTCAGTTGAAGGCAAAAATGATGGTGTTGTTACACACAAGCTTAGTAGTAGCAATTTTGAAGAAACTTTGAACCAAAGCAACCAACAATTATTATTAAGCTCTTCATTATACACCACCAATACTTTTGTCAATTCCAATATTGATTTTTTGCATAAAGAAAGTGAAAAAAATGAACAAGATACAAAAAAGCTTGAGCAGTTTGGAGAAAATGCCATGTTATTGTCTTCTACGGGTGTAAATACATCATACTACATCACTTCTGACCTGAAAAAGATGGATGGTCAACCGGAGTTGCAATACATTGCAAATAATCCCTACAAGAAAACAAAAATAGATTATGAGAACAATTTCTGCCAACTGAAAGATAGCTCTCCGCCATTCCACCAGGCAAAGGAGTTGCAAGAGTTAAATGTAGATCCATTGTGTTCATCTCCGTGCTCTTCTTCAAAATCCTTTTCATCGTTAATACAGTTTTTTTGATACTCATGATTGGTAGATTAAATTATCAAATTACACACACATCTTACAAATCAGTTTCAAGACTTGTTGCAGCTTCTTTCAATATCAGGGCAAGTTTCTTTCTTTCCTCGTTGTAAAGCTTTTTGATCTTAGAGATTTCCGTGTGTGCAAAATCAAGTTCTGCTTGAAGCAATTCGTGCTTTTCGGAAAGCACCTCGTACTTTTGTTCAAACTCATGATTGACAGCAGAAGCAGAAACATCAGCACTACCCACTGCTCTAGTGTCCTGCTGCAGGTTCGACTCTTTTAATGCAGCATTTTCAGTTTCCAACTCTTTGATTCTTTCACTTGCCTTGCGGGCTTGTTCCATTGTATCCTGCTTGATCTGCATCATTTCTTTTGCCAACTGGTCTAAAATATCAACAGACTCAAAAAGAGGTTGTTTGTCATTTGCAGAATTTGCAGCGTCCACAGACTTATCTATAATAGCTGGTTCCTCCAGGCCAACAATAGGTGCAGCTCCCAGTTCTTTTGACTCTTCAACAGAGTTTAGAAATTCATGATCGTTTAAAACGCTGTCTTCAGCCTCCATGTTTTCCTTATCATCTGTTGTGTCTGCATTCTCATTGTTTTGTGTGTCATTTGCATTTTCATTTACTGTTTTACCATTTGCTTCATTTCCCAATCCAACAAGAACAGGTCCTTTCCCAAAACCGGCATTCCTTTTCACCATCGTGTTGGCAGTTTGAAGTTGAATATCCTCATCAAGAGACAAACTGTCGGTTCTTGCTTGGGAAGCAGGACGATCGACTACGTTTGGTGGTTCAAGACCAAATTTATCATGGCGCTTCAGCTCACCAACAGGAGATACATCCATATTAGTTTCACCACCGCTGGTTCTTACAAAAGCATCCTGCGTTAAAATATGAGCATTGGAACTCAGCATGTTGTTTAGCAGCATTGAAGACGTTCTCGAGTCTGCGGCACCCTTTAAAGGCGTAGTTGCACTATTAGCATATGACCCACGCAGCATAACAGATGCAGATTCATCCGTGTAAGTGTCAAAAAAATCACTGACTCCACGTTGATTGGCTTTTTCAGCTATTTCAGTTGCTCTACGAGGATCAGTACCCAACTCTTCATCACCAATTTTCTCTTTGCTAATATCGCTTTGCACGCTGTCATTGGTAATGTCCCCATTTTCGTGCTGTTCTTCTGTTATTGTGGAATTAGCAACTTCTGAATCTTCATTAAAATCATCTCCCGGGTCGTCCTGACTCCGCAAACCTTTGTTCATATCTATAGTTCGATGGACACCATAAGCAGTTGGCGTGTGGAAATTTTCAACGCCCTCGGTTGTCGACATTGAGTTGTGAGACGCGTTGCGCGGAGTTTGATCAACTGCTTCATCTTGCTCGGACTGGCCAGCTTCCAAGTGCTTGTCCAGCAAAAGGGTCGAGTTCAAAGAATTCAATTCGCTGGTGGAGTTTGCAACCACATCAAAAATACCTGGGCAATGTTTTTCCAAACTGCCCAAATCAAACGTGTACAAGATAGAGCCACATCCGCAATCTTGCTCCTCATCAACACGGAAGTTTCGCGGATCAGGAGACGCACAATAATCCATTTTGTCTCCACCCATCACAAGCAGCAAGTTCTCCTTGGGTAGCAATGTTAAAGAATGACCTGATCTTGCAGAGGGCATGTACTGGTCTTTGCCTTGCAAATTTGGGAATTTCCACCATTCCAAAGTTTTCATATTAAGTATCCAAAGATCATTTGAGTAAATGTCATTCTCGTCTTTCCCACCAAACACACACATGAGATTTTTGTAAACTGAGCAAGCATGCTCTTGCATTGGAGGAGGTAGTTCGGCATCCACTTGATCATTTGCAGGTTTTGTTGGTACAACCGTCCAATCATTTTTGAAAGGATCGTAAACAAAGACTTGATTTAGCAAACCTTGAGCAGTGTCACCACCAAACACCCACAATTTGTTGTCAAAAACACACATTGAGTGGTTAGTGATTGGCGGTGGAATGAAAGTTGCAGGTTTCAAAAAAACCCAATGGGAGTCTGGCTTTCTGAAAGAACTTAGATCGTAGCAGCATAGGTCATTGAAATAGGTGTCATCAAACTGACCACCAAAAACGTACAATTTTGTTGTTGTAGCGTTTTTTTCCGAGCTCAGGCTTTGAATAACGTTGATCTTGTGACCATAACGTCCTAATGGCCGAGGCCCTGATTGCTGTGGAATCGTCCATTTCATGGAATTTATGTTCAAAAGATACACATCATCGTCCATCAATCCATTTTTGTTCATTTTGTGGGTGTCACCACCAAAAACTACAAAAGCATTCCCACAAAGCGTCGATGCATGTCCAACTCTTGGTGGTGGTGTTTGATCAGATATGTCAACCGTTTTGCTGTGAAACACCAATCCAGCGGTTTCTTTGGAAGAGAAATCTGAAGGTTTGGAGTATTTCAATACCCAAGTATCACCGTAAACGGATTGCTCATGTAAACCACCAATCACGTAAATTTCATTTTTATCATGAGTTGCATGCAAAGAAGCAACGTGTCTATATCTAGGAAATGGGGAATTCGCCAGCTTGATTCTGCTCCAAGGAGAAGAAGAACGATTCACAGATGGCACCCGTTGCTGTGATCTCGGTGTTGCTGGTTCGTTTGAAGCTTTGCGTTGCATTCCTGAGGCAAAGGGATTGTTGGAGTTCAATTGAGGAGAGTTATTCCCAACAAAAGCTGATCCTGAAACATTTCTTTCTTGGCGAGGGCTATGTGCAAACCCATTCTCATGGGAGCTGTAAGCCGATCCGTACTTGTTTTGTTTATTCATAAGCGATATAGGGCTTCTCACTGATTCACCAGCCGGGGATCTCGAGCTCGGTGCTATGCTAGTTTGCTGTTTGTACGACCCTGACGTAGGTTTTGGGGAGTTTGAGAGCGATGAAAAGCTTTGATCAGAAAACTTTGCACTATCGTTTTTCTGTTCGTAGCTATTTAAAGGAGTATTGAATTGACTATGCGATGCAAAAGATGGTTGATTTTGATACAACGGTGTGGGTTCCCCATGGTTTGAAGTTGTTGAGTGAAAACTGTTAGGTGTTTGGGTTGAGGGGTTTGCAGAAGGTGGGGGAGGCGGAGCAGCTGCTGGAGGGCCACTAGATGTGAGGTGAGACTTTATTTTACCAAACTTGAAAGGAGCCATTTTTTGATATGATTAGTTGGTTGCTCTAAACCAGATTGAGAGGAGTATCGTGCTGCAAGTGCTGCTGTTTTTATGTTTTTTTATCTTTCAACAATTGGTGACTCAGGAAAATGTTTGTTTGAGCTTGTTGTAAAGTTACCCAATAACTTTGCAAGTGCTGTAGGCGGCAAGACACGTATAGTCTGATTGTACCAGTACACGTTTCATAAATATTAAACAAGAATTACTTTTTCAACTGTTTTATATTTCCCGAAACAGTACAACATAAACATGAAAAAGCTTCACACAAAAAAAAATAAAAACAAAAAATAAAAAAAACAGAGAAATATGGTTGACTCGTGGATCAAACAAAAGATAATGGAAAAAAAAAATAAAAAACAAATATATTGCGCTGGTGGCAGACTTAAATGGGTAATGGATTTTGGTCGCGAGTCATCAAGATAATGGGACCAGCGCAGACATATTGAAAAATAAAATATATGCCAGACGTACAAATACAACGTTTATTACACAGATCTTTCAAAATTTGGTAAGCCTATTAAATACACACACTGTCATTGCATGCAAACTACAAACTCTTTATTGTTAAAATCAATGCTCAAGTTGAAAATGCATTTTACGCACCAGTTCCATTCGACAATCAGTACTTGCTCTGAAGTGGCGCCATCTTTTTTGGTTTTTTTTTCACTTGAAATGATGCCTTGCTGTTTGAGTGCTTTGAGTATAGAGTTTGCTTGAGATGTTTTGTTGACGAGAAACACGTATTTGAAGTATGGAGCATCGGAAGGATTTTTTTCGTCACGCTTCTTTTCATTAGCAACTACATCACGATCGACCACAATGTCCTTCACTTTTTCAGAAATAGAGTTGACATCTACAATTCCATGGGCACGCAAAATGTCTGAAATAACAGGCACACCGCCGTTGATGTTTTGAACAATATTTATTTTATTAATACCGTAGGTAGAAAACATGTTTGTAGAATGTGATTTTGAGACAGAAGAAATGTGCTCGTTTTGAGACACCAAAAATTGGATTTGTTTTTGCAAATTATCGCAATCCATTTCGGGTATTTTATACTTGCTAATAGACGGCAAATGTCTTGAATTACCTTCTTTGATTACTGTCAAAACCTGAGTCAAAAATTTGGGCAAAATAATGTACCTCAAGTTTCTCAAACTCAAAGCTTTCAAAAACTTTTCCGTTCTTAGTTTTTTTGGAGCAATCAAACAATTTGCTGAATTGTATAAGTCAGTTTCTTTCGAATTCATCTCTCCAGCAGGAGCATTGACTAGTTGCACCCCGATAGCCCGAAGAAGCTTTAGGTCTTGCTCCAAATTGTTTCTATCTAGATAATCCAGCATTTGGAATCCAGTTGTGATACAAATTAGCGTTTCACCAGTTGGCAAAAGAGTTCTGAATTTATTGTTGTTTTCAAACAGAAGCTGTTTCAAATTGTTGCGCAGCTCGGAGGAAAGATCTTCATCAGAGTCGTCTAATACACTTCCATCACCATTAGCAAAGTTGTTTTCAGGCGTTTTTTTGTGCGAAAAACTAGTGTTGTGGGTAACCTCAAAACTTGTATTCGTGTAATTTCCTTCGTCATCTAATCTTTTCTTTTTAGCTACCTTTTGATATTCATTCAATGTACCAATATCTTTGGTAACTTTTTTGACAGCTTTTTGTTTTGCTTTTCTCTGGCTGTGGGTTATTTGCGACGACGTCAAACTGTTATTAGCAAAATTCTGGCTAACCACTGAACTGTTCGTTTGGTCAAACTCAACGAAAACAGATGGTGAAGTGGACTTGGAAGGAAAACTGTTTACTTGTGTGCTTTCGTGTATTTTTTTGGTAAACTGCTCATTTTCTTTCTCTATATCACCAACTCTTGAAGAATTTTTTTCAATGGAAGCAGAACTTGACAATTTTGTAACAGGTGAAACGTTGGAATCAACTGATTTATCATAATTTTCGGCTTCAATGTTTTGTTCTTCCACCTTTTTCTCTGTGTTTGCTTCTTGATTTTGTCCCTTATTCGGTGTCGTTACCATTAATTCATTTTTGGTGGATACAATTTCAACGTCATGTATTTCTTTCAGCGGCTTTGCAAAAGTTGCATTATTGAGCTCCTCAGTAATTGGAACATTTGGAGAAGCCATATCCAGCACCTCATTGATCACACTCTGTGTAAACTTCTCAGAAGAAGATGGCTGTTTGTTTGCAACGTGCGCGTCAACAAAAGAGTCCTCACGCCCATCGTACTCTGAATTACCGATGCCCTGCTTGTTTGTGTAGTCTTCTTCATCAGCAGCTTTTCCTTTTCCTGTGTCTTTTTCGAAAGAGGAGCCCACAAGACCACAGTAGTTCACAAATATAAAATCGTTGTCAAAGTTGTTCATGAATGTGTTGTAATCTATTATTTTTCCAAATTTGTAACAGTACTCTAAATAGTTGTGATTCAGTGTGGGTATATTTTGGGCTTTGGCATACTTGTACTTTGGACCGTTTTTATAGTAGTAGATTAGAGAAGTATTCTTTGCAGAAAAATCCAAAGTGTAGGGTATTTCCAAACAACTCAACAATTCTTGAACATAAAACCGCTGCACTCCAATAAAGTTGGTGAAGCTTAAGAGCTGTGATTTTGCTTGTGGAATCAAGTGATCTAAAGCCTTGTAGGGATAGTGTAATAGCTTTCTGTTCATTTTGTTGGAACCAAGTTTATAGTTGATTGAGTCCAGTAGCCACCAAAGATTGCATCTATTACTCATAGGCAAACAATCAAATGCAGCGTCGTGCTTATATTCAAAAGAGTAGGCATTTCTATAAATTGAAGAAGATGGACTACTGTAATGAACGGTGCCGCCACGTTTTGTGATCAATGTGTCTAAAATCGAGGTGAAATTTTCAATTCCAATTGACGAAAACGCATTGCGAAATGCATCTGATATGAAAAATACTTGACCTTGAAAAACTTTGGGGAATTCGGCTAAAGAGGAGTCACTTTCAAAAGAGTCTGCAATTTCCACTCTCCGATATTTCAATAGCATAGAGATAATCCATTCCGGTCTCGCTATCAGCGTCCGCTCGAGTTTGCTTTTATAGAGGTGTTCATTTGAAGTCAAAATATGTGTTACCAACGTAGAACGATAGGTGCTCAAAATGACACTGCCCCCAAAATTACTAATGATGATCTGTAAGACGTGTAGTTCTACCTCAGAGTATTCATTTTTGTTGATGTAAATATTACAGTTTTGCAAAAATATTCTGGATTTATTGCATTTCTCGAAGTTTTCAGTATTTTTCCGTGAAATAAAACATCTTCAATCCACTGATGAGAAACTATAGGTATCATCAAATCAATAGTTGCAATTTTGTAAAATTGAAACTCGTTGACTAGTTTTGCTGTCAAGTCCGCTGCGCCAGGAGGAAACACCGTGACGCATAATGCCACCTTGTTATAGCAAGCGATAAACTGTTCGACAGATTTGATATCATCTTGCTGTGTACAAATGTCCAATTCGTAAACATGAGCACACCCAAACTCTTCTAGTAATTTTGCCTTGTACAGGTCATAAGTTTTGCTATCAATCTTGTTTGTTGAGTCGGTGATGAGTATAACCTCAAGCCCCTCCAATAAAGGGTACCTTGCCATGTCTATCTGCGTATATGATTTCTTTTCAGTGGTGTAGTTATGTCCTGCTGGTTTTCCCTTTTCAGTGTTTTTGTCAAACTTTACTGTAAACTTTGTTGCGGAAAGTTCAAAGGAAACAAGTTGGTTTTTTTTTTTTTGTTTTTTTTTCAAAGTCAGTTAAGGTTGCTTTCACGCGTCGCGTCAATTTTGAAAAAAAGCTCGTTGATTCATCTTTATTGGTATAACCCGACGTTGAATTGCTTCATCTATTGATTTATATGAGCGGCTAAATTTAATCAAATAAGCATGCAACAGTGAGCTACTAGAACAAGCCTCAATGATGACATCTAACAAAAATATAATCCTAAATGACTGAGCAAGCACTATCAGTCCACTCAGTTCAAACGTTCCAATTTGATCCATGCAATAGATATCATCTGGTGCACATCCACATGCATGTCGATTTGAATATCCAGAATGACCACCTTGACGACCACGAAGTTTTGGCAAATCTGACAAAGATTTTGAGTAACCTTGCACAAAAGCAAAAAGTGGTTCAGCAAACACCACAACAGGTGAATATTTTGGTTTTTCCATACTCACAAGAGTTCACACTTCGGTATTGGATGGCGTTGACAAACCAGTATAATATAATGGAATGTCATGGCACAAGATTGAGGAATATTATAGTTACGGTAGAGCAAAATACAAAAAAACAAACAACCAATAGTCATGATATGACTACATCATTGATAACGTATGCTTCCAAGTACACTGTTCTAAACAATAAAAACGCATGTAACTCGGCGGTCAACTTTGGTGTACCCATCGACATGGACGCAATCATAGCAACACTATTAGAGAAGGAAGGACTCTGTGTAAAGTCTCATGATTCTGGTTTTAGTTTGCGAAACTCTTTGATACATTCTTCAGTTCAAGCTGAAAAAAGTGAAGAACTGCAAGAGATACTTGACCAGATTTACTCAAAGTTTGATAATCTGCAAGAGGTCATGGAATCGTTGTGACAAACACTGTGGCTTTCATTTCGATTGCCCTTTTCACACAAGTGTGTGATTTTGGTTTGCTGCTCATCAAAAACTGGATTTTACGGTTGCACTTAAAAGGCCCATTAGCTGGGTTTCCACTGAAGGCTCGGTTCAAACAGAGGCTGATTTTTTTTTAACAAAGTTGGAAAAGGATGGACTTTTTAATGCCGTATTTGAATTTCCCGGAAAAAAAACAAAACAAAACAAACACGAGTCAGAAAACAGAAACAAAAGACAAGAAAATTTTCCAAGAGTTATATTGGACCCAAACCCACGTGGAGAAGACGTAATTTGCGAGAAGTACCAAAGTTGGATAATAACAAGAAAAAAAAAAACCAAAAAAACCTTTGAATGTATTGTTTGAATTGAGAAATTCCATTAAAAGTGTCAAGGTCACAATTATATGAGGCCTCAATCACCCAACTTACAAAACGCATGTGCTTATTGTCCTGGTTCTTCGCCAGGTTTTGTCAGAGTTTGCTGAAGCTGTATGTGAGGCGGCGTTGGACAAGTTGATTTTGCACGCAAATCTAAGCTATGACGGTCCTGGGAATACAAAATGGCAAAAATTTGTATCGTTTTTTTTTTTTTTTTAAATTGACTATTACTTTTACCTTGCGATCTATCCAATTATCCAGTGAAACTACACAGTGAAACTGCCCAATACAGATTTGGTGCCAACGGCTTGTGTTTCCGTTCCGTCCAAAACAATAAAAAATTTAAAGTTACGCAGATGTAATTGAGTTGAGCAATGCCTCTAGCAACTATTCTCTTGTACTCTAGTCTCTCTACCAGTTGCTAATAAAAAAAAACTCTAGGTACGTGAATTAAACTCATAAAACTAGGCCCTCAATTGAGGTTACTAAGAGACGGCTTTTGGTCAAAGTTTAGCATTCAAGTTTGTCTTGCGCGAGGATTCTCAAGAGTGTTTTTTTTTTTTTTTTTTTTTTTTTTTTTTTGCCTCTCGAATCGAAAATTGAACAATTTACGAGATCAAGCAAACAAAAAAAGTCTTCAAAAACTTAAATACAAGACACTCAAACATAAAAACACAAAACATACTCGTTTACTCTATAACTCTCATTGATCTTGATATAAAAGACCACTGGGCAACTCCAAGAAAAGTGCCATTATTTTTCACAATCGAATAATTTGTACAACATTAGTACCCAAGTTAGCAGAGTACAGCAGCTTGCAATAAACCGATTTTCGCATACAATTGTTTTTTCATTGATATATTCACTCCACGAAAGAAGCACGAAAGGCAACCTTCATTGCCAACACCCCTAAAACACCACGTTTGCACACAACTAAACCGTAGCATCATTTCTTTGCAATTATGAAATTTGGTAAATACTTAGAAGCAAGGCAATTGGAGCTTCCAGAATATAATGGTTATTTCATCAACTACAAAGCTTTGAAGAAATTGATCAAAAAACTATCGCTTAGCACTTCGAGTGCTTCGCTTGCTGACGCGATCAGCCCCAATGAAGCGCAACTGAATGCTATAACAAATGACACATTATCTCCTGAACCGAATACAAACACAAGCCTGATATCTAACTCATCACACAAAAATTTGCAACTCAACAAGGCAGTTTTTTTTTTCAGGGTTGAAAGAGAGTTGGAAAAAGTCAACGAATATTACATGGAAAGAGAAAAGAATTTCAAGATCATGATAGAGGGACTACAAGAAAAATTCGAAGAGTACAAGAGAAAAGGTCGGTTGGCAAGCAAATCTTCTTCTTCGTTCAAATATTTGTTTGAAAGTTTGAAAAGACTGCAAAGAGACTTGAACCACTTGACCCAGTACGTAGAATTGAACAGAACCGGGTTTGCCAAAGTGCTTAAAAAATGGGACAAAAGATCGCATTCTCACACAAAGGATTTTTACTTGGCAACCGTGGTTTCCGTGCAGCCAGTGTTTACTAGGAGTTTGGAGATTTCTCAGTTCAATGATTTATCTATCGGATTGCTAATGGAATTAGATGATCTTAGACAAGAGGCCCCGTTGCACTATGATGCAGCTAACATTGCAGCCAGTTCCAAAAGCGCAGCATACTCAACTACCACTTCTAAAGACCCAATTCGTAACGCTGAAGACATATTTGAAACCAATCTCTCTATATTGAGCATTGAACTAGAAATTGACACCTGGTATAAAGAAGTCAACAGCATATGTCAGTTGAAAGACCTAGAACCTAGATTGCAGCTTTTGAAAAATTTTCCAAACAAAGTTATCAGTTTTATCAATGAATCAACCAAACTATCGACAAAGGAAAACGAACTGATTATCAAAGGCTCTTTGAACAGGCTTTTCTATCTGCTGGTGAGCAGTGACAAAGTAGACGACGAGTGTTTGGAAACATTTTTTCTTTCTTGTGATGGGCTGAACAATCACATTGACTTTTTATACTTGGACAATGATGATTCCTACATTTTCACAAAAAGAAATTTTTTTCATGAAGCAGCAGCTTGTCCAAACCATGATAGAGACTTTATACTTCAACAGGCGCTTCGGTATTACACGTTGAAAAATTCCCAACTTGTCAAGTTTTTAAATGACATTGACTATAACGGCAGAACTCCCTTGCACTACGCCTCTGAGTTGGGCAAAGCTCAATTTGTCGAATCTTTATTAAAAACTCAAGCTTTAACAACAATCCAAGCTGTTGATATCAATTCCAACAGTGCTTTAGTGCTAGCAATCATTAGAAATCACCCAAGTATTGTGCAATTGTTGTTGACTTCCTACAATAGAGATAATTATCTTTTGTCTTTTTCCAACGAGCAGCGCGAACAACAAAGTCCACTAAATATATCTTGTATCAAAGGCAACTATGACATTGTGTTGATCATTTTAAACACATTACTAAAAGACTTTGATTTGAAAAACTATAGGGACGTCCAGGGGTACAAGCCTTTGCATTTGGCAGCTGAATACGGTGCTGATACCAAGTTATTAGAGTTGTTATGTGATCACGGATGCGACCCAAATGAGTTAGACTCCGTGAACGGTTGGACACCATTAATCTATGCCGTTAGCAATGGTCACGTAAGAACAGTTGAGTCATTAATCACACACTGCCACGCTGATATCAAACAATGCGACGACAAACATCTTTCTCCAATATTTTATGCTTGCTGGCAAGGACATATTGGTGTTTTGAATGTTTTGATGTCACACGAACAGAAGATAAATTTAAGCAGTGTGAACGGTAAAAAAGATTTTGCCAATACGAATGCTTCAGTTGAAACTTCTGGCCTTAGAACGGATTCGTCAGATTTGAAGCCTACTCACTCAATGTCCTTGGATATTGATAGTATACCAGATTTTACTCTTCCCCCACCAATCATTCCATTGAGAAAGTATGGTCACAACTTTTTAGAGCAAAAAGTTTTTTTAAAATTGCATTTTAAGCCAGGTTTCAGCTCTATTAAATTAAATGAAGAAGACAACGGGTTGGTTTCTGCAGCGAACCTTGGGAGAATAACGTTGACCTCAAATCTTGTTGATTTGATTTCTAGAAACATTTCTCTTCCAATCGAGTCTTCGAGCTCTTACTACTACACTGAATTAGGTTTCAACTCGAACCAGTCTAATAATGTCACAAATCTGAGTAGTGGGAATGATGTGGACTCCACTGATGAAGTCGTTTTCCAAATCAACAATTTAAACAATTGCAACATTGATTTGGAAATTTACCCTGTTAGCGGTACAAGAATGATTGCCAAAACAATTTTAACGTATGATATCTTGAGAAACAACATTGATAGTGCCGTGAACCTTGGTTCTGTTGTATTACCTCTTTTAGACTCAAGATTGAAACTTGTTGGACAAATCCATTTTGATTTTCAAGTGATTTATCCGTTTACCAATATGCCGTTGGAAATCACTCAGTTTGAAACCTATTGGAAATCCACTGGCGAAGGGCAAATGACTTCTTCTTCATTGAGTGGAGAATACGTTACTATTCTGGTGACTTTGCTTAATGACGGGAAGATTGTTGCTGTTCCAAAATTCACAATTCAGCAAGCGGACACGGAATTTTTGTTGATGGATTTGAGCGCGCATCAAGTGGAAAGTATAATTGGTAGACGGCTTTCTGATTTGAGTGGTGCCACTCACGATTATAAATTGCTTCAAGAATTTATCCATAACAATTACATTTGTTTTGAATCCTTATTGAAAGCTTTACCTTCGGATGTCAAAATTGGTATCAAAGTGGCTTTCCCAACTGATGCAGAAGTGTCTCAAGTTCCTGTTAAATTAACGTCTCCATACATCAACATTGACAACTTTGTTGATGACGTTTTAAGCATTACTTTGAACTACATTCAAAGCACGCAATCCATGTCTTCGAAAAAAGTTGTTTTCAGTTCAAGCAACCATATGATTTGTTCTATTTTGAATTGGAAACAGCCTGTGTTCCCAGTGATTTTCAACATGAATGGTGTTTTCAAAAACGCGGGCTCCAATAGTTTTGCTATCGAATCGCAAAATCATTTGATTCAATTTGCATTGAAAAAAAATTTCAATCATAATGATTTCAATTATCGGTCTGTCAAAGATGTTGTTAATTTTGCAAAAATGAACAATTTGTTGGGTGTGATCATTCCAACAGAACTATTGCTTCTGGGAGATAGTTTGATTGCTGAAATCAAGGCTTCAGGGTTGTTGCTTATTGCTGGTAGATCTTCTAAAAGTGAAACGAATGAAAACGATTTGTGGAATCATCCTAAAATTAATGGTATTAAAAACAACCGTTGTTTAAAATTCAAAGATCAGAACAATGAGTTTATTATGTAATTGTGGCTTAATTTATTCTCCAGATATATATATATATATTTATTTCTCTTTTTATATATTTTCCAAAAACGTTTCTTTAAAAGTGTCACTAACAGCAACATCAAGCGGTGTTTTATCGTCATTAGAAGTAATCGTTTTATAATCAGCATCATACTCCTGTACTAGATATATTGCTACACCCAAATTCCCCTCCGCCATTGCATGATGCATTGGAGTCCATCCGTCTATGCTATCTTTTACATTGACTGGGGAATCGTGTTCGCACAAAATTTTGATAACATCTATTGAATTGTCGATGCAACTGGCAATATGTATTGGAAGTCTTCCCATTTTGTCTTTTATCCTTACTGATGCTTTTTGTTCCACAATTAAGTAACTGATAATTGGCAAGTTGGTTACTTTGGAACAGCTTATGTGTAGTGGCGTTGAAAGCGTTTTCAACGTTTGCTTGTTTGCATCAGGTTTAATTTTCAAATCTGTAAATAGTTTCCGCGTAGTCGACAACGTTGTGTTTGATGCTATGTGAACCGGATTCCATCCAGCGTCATCAAACAAGTCGTCAATATCGATTTTGTTTTCGTTGTACTTTTCGATCAAATAATCCAACATGTTTTCGTGTTGCGTCGAGACACACCAATGCAACAGTGTTCTACCATCGTTGTCCTTTTGAGTCAATACTCCCCTCAAGGGAAATTTAGCCCCCTTTGTTGCTGTTGTGTTTGTGGAACTTTTTTCGTGACTTAGCTCTATTTTGCTAAGCTCTTGCTGTACCTTCAATAAGTTTCCATTGGAGCAGGCAAAATGCACTGGGAACTCAGGTTTTGAGCTGGTGTTCTTATTTGCAAACATATATTTTTGGTTTAGTAGGTTTTCGCTTGTGGTTTCTTAAATTGGACCTTCGCTGGCGTTGTATTTATTCACTCAACTCATCTCTATCTCATTCCTCGCTTTCCCCCCCTTGTCCTTTCCTCCAGAGGGTTAATTAAAACTATCAAGTGTATGAATGCCAAATGAAGAGGGTAAGTACATTTGAAAGGGGGTGAACCGTGTTTTTTTTTTGCCTATCTTTTTCATTTTCAAGGTCAAGCATTAATATGCACTCTTTATTTTTTTTTTTCTCTTTGTCTGAGACTTCGAGTGGCGGGGAAATAAGTATTTGGAGAAGTTGATTAATCTAAAGCGCAATAGACGACAAAAACTAAGGATTTTTACAAAGAGCTCCGAAAACATCAAGGACTCACACACACACACACACACACACACACACGATGAGCAACGATTTTCAAAGATTTGCTAAACAGTTTCAAAACTCTATGAACCAAGGAAGAGGCGGGTTTAGAGCACCAATGAGAGCACCTGGAGGTTCCGGATTGGGTGCCTTTGCTGGCTTGTTGTTTTTGGCCGGAGGTGCCTTGTTGGTCAACAACAGTTTGTTCAATGTGGAAGGTGGCCACAGAGCTATTATGTACAGTAGACTAGATGGGGTGAAAAACAGAATTTTTGCTGAGGGAACGCATTTTGCCATTCCATGGGTTGAAAAGCCTATTATCTACGACATCAGAGCCAAACCAAGAAACGTTGCTTCCTTAACAGGGACCAAAGATTTGCAAATGGTCAATGTCACTTGCAGAGTTTTGAGCAAGCCTGACGTCAACAACTTGTCTGTTGTGTACAGAACTTTGGGTACAGACTACGACGAAAGAGTTTTACCAAGTATTGTAAACGAGGTTTTGAAAGCTGTTGTTGCCCAGTTCAATGCTTCGCAGTTGATCACGCAAAGAGAACATGTCAGTAGATTGATTAGAGAATCTTTGGTCAGAAGGGCTGCCAAATTCAACATTTTGCTTGATGATGTTTCAATCACATACATGACGTTTTCTCCTGAATTCACCAATGCCGTTGAGGCAAAACAAATTGCTCAGCAAGATGCCCAGAGAAGTGCATTTATTGTTGACAAGGCCATTCAAGAAAAACAAGGTTTGGTCGTCAGAGCCCAGGGTGAAGCCAAATCTGCCGAATTGATTGGGGAAGCCATCAAGAAATCCAAGGATTATGTCGAATTGAAAAGATTGGACACTGCCAAAGACATTGCTGAAATCTTGGCCAAGTCTCCAAACAGAGTTGTTTTGAACAATGAAGCTTTGCTATTGAACACTGTTATTGACGCAAGAAAATAAGCTGAACTACGCCCACCATTCTCCGGGTTTTCTATTTTTTCTGTTTTTTTTTTTTTTTCATTTATCATCATGGAAAAGAATATTCATGCCCTGTACATATAAATTATCGAGCTGCTATCTACTTTACAGTTGAAGCATTTACATATAACACAATCGGATCAACCACATTCTATATAACGCACACAACCATGTCGAGAGAACAAATGGAAGAATGCCGTATTATTTCGTTGTTGTCGATGTAGTTCTAATTCGTTTCATAAACACTTTACACTCAGTTACCCAGCATAAACTAAAACGTCAAAAACTTGCTGTCTTATAAATCAGCATCAACAACAAACCCACACGCAAAAAACGAAAAAAAAAAACAAACAGTACCAGCTCCTTGTTTTTTGTCCCTTGAATTCAAGTTCTCCAGTTAAGAGTTTTCGGTTTCGAGAACATTATTTGATCTCGAACATTTAAGAACAGTTATTTGATACGTATCTTGTTTCATACATATGTATATATATATATATATATTAATACATATGTTTATATTGTATTTAAGGAGATTGAATGTTATATTGCGTATCATATCTTGTTAGGTTTTGCACAATATCTCAATTCCTTTAATGTTTTGATATGCTATTGCAAATTATCATTATTGAGCAGAACTTCAATAGAAAAACCACAACCAACAAAAATAAACATCCGCCCCTCCTAGTTACACCATAAAAGTCACAGTAGCTAGACCAAAAAATGCAAGCTTTTAAGAAAAAATTTAAAGAATTGGTTTACTCCATGAGCACGGAGGACCACTATGCAGAATACGATGAAGACGACCAACACGCTGACATTGGCACCAACAATTCTAATGGAGGCAATTTGTTCGGAAGCTTTGGGAAAAAAAACAGTAACGCAAACGTCAACATTCACAACTTAGCATCCAGCAGTGTTTTGTCTTTGCCTGAAGACAGTGCCGGTGCAAGCAGTTCCCCTTACAATGAGGGCAATGAAGAAAGCAACTACAGCACTGGTGTTTCCACAGGCCATTTTTTTGAACAGCCTCCCAAAAACAGTTTCACGTACAATGCCGACTTGGAACACAGTGGTTCGAACATCCAGCTGAGCGTGGTGGACTCGGACTCGGCCAGACAGCACAGTGAACAGCACCAAGACGGGGTGAGCGAAGCATTGCTAGCCTGGAAACACATTGATTCGTGGTGTACGGAAAACGCACCAGATTTGAGTGCATCTTTAGACAACCCATGCACAAGAAACGATATCACCGGTGCTGAACAAGATTTGAACATCAGTTTTCCCCCATCCGTTCGTGCATCGTTGAGAATTCATGACGGCCAAGAAGAGTTGGACTCCTACAGCGGTGTTTCTGGGCTGATTTATGGATTGCCGTTGATGTCTTTGGACAACATTGTTTCCATGACGTTTGCATGGAGAAATGTTGCAACTAACTTGCAGAAATCTCAAAAACTTAAACAAGAATCCAAAATCTTTGACAGCAAATCTTCTCCAGCTGCAGCAGGACAACCTAATGCCGGTGGGGAGAATTTCAAGTTGAAAGAAATTCCAAAACAGGGCTCGATTCCACCAAACACTGTCCAACCGGTTTATGCCCATCATGGCTGGGTTCCATTGGTTACAGACAACGCAGGGAACCATATTGCCATTGATTTGGCTCCAGCTCCTGAGGGGAAGGTAGGGCAAGTTATCATGTTTGGTAGAGACTTTGATGTCAAGTTTGTTGTTGCTGACAACTGGGGAGACTTTTTGTTAGCTTTTGCGAACGATTTGATTGTGGGAAACTGGTACCTGCTTAGCGACAACGACTATGGTGACATTTTGTCTGGTGAAGGAGAATTGGTTTTCAGAGACAAGCAACACAACTCCACTATTGTCGAAGACTATATGACTGTGTTGAAGAAAAGATCTTGGGTTGCTTGGAAGAAAAGGGTTGACCAACAACAAGCAAACACGGTCAACAAGCACAACCCACAACCACAACCTATGTCTCAACAACAAAGATACACCCCTCAAAGCAAAGACACAAGTAAAGTGGTGACAAAGAAGAACAAGGACATCGTGGTTCACAAAGAAAACCCTAGAAGATCCATCAGCGACGACATTGATTTGGATGATGTTGCGCAAACTGGAAAACCCGCCGCTGAACCATTGCTTGATACAAGTGTTGAAATTTTACCAAAGGATGGAATAAAAACTGAAACTGTGAAGCAAGAAGAAACTGAACCTGTGAAGCAAGAATCTATTGAGGAGCCTACTAAACAAGAAGCTGCTGAAACCACTGTGCCAGTCAAAGAAGCAAAAGCTGAAACTACGGTTTCTCAGCCAATTGAAGCAAACACCAAAAATGAAGCTCACGAAGAAGCAGATCTTTTGGACGACAAAATCAATGAGCAAAAGCCTACAACAAAAGAGACCAACTCTTCATTAGAAAACGAACATAAAGGTGAATTTGTGGAAGAAACAACTGAAACTGAACCTCAATCTTTGAAAGAACCTCAAGAAGCGTCACAAAATGCATCAATGGAGGAGCCAAAAAAAGAATTGAGCGATATAAATGTTGAAAAAGTTGAGGTTGAAAAAGCTATTGAACCTTCTTCTGAAGAGCCACAAAAAGAAGAAATTACGGATGGGGAAGAAACCTCTGAAATAAAAGAGGAAGATCAACTTGCTGAAAATTTTCAAGAGGTTGCACTTTAAATAACCGGTATATAACATGATTGAACTTTTTTTCTTTATCAAATATTTATACATTTACACACGGACCACCAAAAAAAAAAAAATATGTTTTCAAAAATGTTAATTTTTTACTTATTGACAATGTACATAGCTATTTACCAAATAATACGCTGAGGAAATGCTTCCGTGGTCCATGAAAACTTGAACTTCAAGAAAATAAACAATGTTACAACGTTTATCAGCACCATCCACAACAGCTCTAGTTTGAGTCTATGCAGGTTTGATTTTTTGTCCACACCATATGCCGTAAATGAGTCGTATGGGGCAATAACAAACACTCTCCAAAAAATGTACGGTAAAATATAGTACCGAGGCTCAAAAAGAGGGGATGGCACAAGTGTCAATACCATACAAAAATAGAAAACATTCCAAGAAACGTGAGTCAATTGGCTTGGAACGTCGAGTGTGTTTTTCACTTTAATTCCTTGCATTGGTCCCAATGGCAAAAGTGACATGCGCATCAACTCATGTACTGTGTACCTCGAAAAATGGTAAATAATCGGACAAAGCACATATTTAAATAGCTTGTTTCTGTTCAAAATTTTTTTGTAAATGTAAAAAGTGTAATGTCTATTATCAGCTAGCAAAAACGGATGAACTTTGGTAAAAAATCTTATGATAAAGATAATCAGTATAAGCTGACCAAACGTTTTCAAACTGAAAAATCTGGTTTTGTAGTTGACCAAATGCGTTTTTGAAAACCATAGTGGCATGCTGAAAAATGCCATGAACATGTAGCAGTAAAAAACTTGCACTAAATGAACTCCTGCCACATGATTTGTTTTGTCTCCCAAAGTGATTGATCTGTTGTATACTAGAAAAATACAAAACAAGACAAAATTCAAAGCATACGGCAAAACTAGCTTGTAAAAATTCTCTAGCGCATGAATCAGCGTTTTCAAATAGTTGTTGTACCACAAAGTGTTGAAATTTTGCTCGATAAGAGCCCTTCTTTCCACAACCAAGACTAAAATGAACAGTGACCATATAATGTTGGTCTGTCTGAATATCACGCTGATCAACACACACAAAGCACTCAGCCATATGCTTTTTGTTTCACCGAAAGGCAGCGTTATTACGTATGTAAGTGCTTGAACAATGAAAATGGTAGACCAAACATCGGTATAGTATAGCGTGTAGTATGTACTTAGTAAAGGAAAAGCCATTAAGCTTGTCGGCCAAAACCCCAAGGCTTGGAAATAGAACATCGGTCTTAAAACAAACACAGGCCACACAATCACTCCACCAAACCAGTTTGTGGTTCTCAACAATGTCAATGTGGAGCACTTTTTCCATAATGGGATGTATTTCAAAATCTTATAGTTCATCCACCCAAGAATGTACAGACCTGGAGGTGTTGTGATTTTGGGATGCCATGAAAACCACTCTCCTTGCAGATATCTCAAGGTCTGGGGTACGTGAAAAATTTCGTCGATAAACAGGTATGGAACATGTTTACTGACTAAATAAAATGCTATGATGAAATATATCACTAAAAGGGGATAAAATACCACGATATTTAGAATAAGCGACTGCTCGACTTGTTTGGTAATTTCTTGCAATACTTCGTCGTCACCCGAAAGAATGTTTGTATCTGCTAAATTTTGCTCTCCATGATCTTCGGTCGATGCCATCGTATTGTTCTCTCTTGCCTGATGTGAATTTGTGTTCTTCTGCCAGCTTTGGAGTCTTTTTTTGCTTTTGGAAAATTGATTTCGAGATGGCAGTGCCAAAGGCGTTTAAACTTTGTATTTATTTTCCAACATTGTCCTATCTTTCAAGCAAATATTGAAGTTTTTCCGAAAATTATGCTTCTCGCGAACTTCCTGGGAGCCACACGTCATCCGTTTTAAGGCCCGTGCATTGTTGACACTATTGCATACGCGAGCTCACAATCAAAAAATTTAGCTATTTCATGTGCAAGAACGCAGATATAAAAACAGCAAGATAAGCTTCCCAAATTTTTGCATAGCAACAGGACCTACCTAAAGTGCGCAACTTCTAAGGCTGTCAGAAATACAACGCCATTCCTTTTTTTTTTTTGGTCAACCAATTTGATATCCATGCAATGAAGGTCCACATTCACCATCTACAGGCACTATTTGTGTCTTTCATTTTCATATTCCCCTTGAGTTTTGCAAATGCTTTGCACTTGGAAATGACAAGCCCTCAAATATACCCAAACCTTTCTACGCAAGCTTTTAGAGGTCTAATAATTCAAAGAGATATTTTGAAATCAGTTCGCTTGTCTCAGCTTCCTAGTTTGGGAGTGAACTTTACTCAAGTTTTGTTGCCTTCAAATAGTTTCCACTTTGGTAATTCAACAGAGATGGAAAATTACATACTTGTGTTGTTGAATAGCGGAATCGGGACTCTTGGAGTAGATATTTTCTTCGAGTCGAACAGATGGAAGATTTACAATACAGATTTATCATTTGCTTGGTTTCTAAGTATTATCCAGAAGTATATTGGAAACACGCAATCAGAAGTTAGTGTCACCTCACTTTTCTTGTTATTGAAAGTGCGATACTTGGGTACTGCTACTGAAGAGATGTCGTTTAATACAACTACTATGAATGGTTTAAATCATGATATTGAAGCAAACATTAATAATAACAAAATCTTGAGTCCTCAACAACAAGATACCAATCAGACGTGGCCTACTTTGAATAATTTTTTATACTCCTCTTCTCAAAGATTAGTAATATTCAATGCTGGTGATGACACATATACCAATACGGTATTTCGTGGGAACAATACGTTTGTGTTTACAAATGAAGCGATGAACTATTTACATATCCCTGACCAAAGCGAAATCAGCATTGAGTTTCCTGTGCCATCCAATCTGAATTTCCCCGTAGTTGCCAGCGATAATTATAACGAAACGAGTATCAGAGATGTGCTTTACAACGGTTATACGCCTTTGATCTCAAACCCTGATTTGATCCAGATTCCATATTTTTTGAATTCTTCACTGATTTGGGGCTGGAAAAAAAATCAGCCCTCTGAAACTTATGCTCTCGATCCTTTTGCCAGTGACACCAATAAGATTTCATCCTTTGCGTGTGCGTCTTTGCAATACGATTACACGACCAATTCCAGTTATTGGGAGGTCAATGACTGTTATCAAAAGCTACCAATACTATGTCATAATGCGGTTAGCAACGAATGGTACATTCCAACAATGCAAAAAGCACAATTTTTTTCAATAACAAGTGATAATGATCAAGTATCTAGCAACTATGGGTGTCCAGAAGGTTACCTTTTCAACCTTCCAACAACCCCATTGGCCATCAGTGAATTGAACTATGCGTTTAGCAAACAGTATGAAGAGGACCAGAAGAATTTTTACTTTAAAAAGGGCACAAACAACAGTATTTGGATTGATTTGAACTCCGTATCTGCAAGTAACTGTTGGGTTGTTGGAGGAAGTCATGCCATTTGTCCCTATGCAAAATATGTGACTTCGCGGAATTTTGTGAAGATGGTTCTTCCGTTGGCCTGCTGTATTGGGGCATTATTGTTGATGGTGATTATGTTAAAGTTTAGAAAGCTTCCAATTCAAAACAACAGAAGAAGGTGGAAACGGATTGTCAAGGAAAGCGAGAAAAATGCAGCTGCTGACGGTGTTCCTTCATAAAGAAACAAAAGAAAATTAAAAAAAAAAAAAAAAATGTCATAAAGTTTTGCTGTCTCAAGATATAAACACTATAGGTCTATACAATTTTCTGATTCTCATGTTTTTGTTGTGTTTGAAATAAATGAAACCCTTTTCAAGAGGGTTCGATGAGTTGCTGGATTTTTGAATTTTCCATAGATCCAAGTCACTCAAGGGAATGTTCAAATCTAGTAGCCAATTGACCATGAAGTTTGCTTCTTTACCACCATTGATGTGTTGCCAGGTGGATTCCGGGGTGTACATCCAATTTTTTGGAGGCAAAATCAAATCAAGAGACTCGACGCTTTTGATTGAATGTTGCTTGTTGTTTTCCAAAGAGTTTAGGTATATCTCTGTTGGAGACAATGTGAAGACTGCCGGAATCCAACTGTTGTTGGCGTGATCTTTGTATTGGATTTCGTATACTTGAACCCAGTCTTTTTCTATTGGATATGCGGATCTGATGACTTTCGTGACATTTCTGGTAAAAGATCTGAACTTGTTTCCAGTGGAGGGTGTATTTGTTGCGGTTGTCAAGTCTTTTGTTGTAGGTTCTGCCATGGATTCTGCTGTGAGGGTTGTTGGTTGCAAATCTGCAGAAGTTGTTGTTGCCGTGTCCAACCCCGATGTAGATAATTCCAAAGATTCGTCTGTATCTACTAGAGATTCAGTCTCGCTTTCACTACCCAAATCCACCATTTTCAATTTTTTAGGATTTCTAAAAAAACTCTTCAGAGCATTGCTCAAAGGATGGTTCCAGAAAAGAGCTGACCACAAAACTATCATTGTTAAAAGAGACCAGTTGATCAAAGTTCTGATAAAGTACAAGACGATTGTTAAAACTGCCAAAATTTGCGAAGTCATGATTGCGCCTGCTTTGTCGTTTGATAATTTCTCGTTTTTGTACAAAAACTTTTCCGTGTCTCTCATAAAATTGACGAATTTTCCCTGCATGGTTTGCAAATCCTTCATGTTGATCACAAACTCCATACTGTTCGGCACTTCTTCTGGAGTGTGATACAGTGCTTTCCCCGATTTCGCAGAGTCGCCACTGGAGATCACGCCTGTATCCGCTGATAGCGGGTCCACAGTGACTGTTTGTGGAACCGGTTTCAAAAGTTTTGTTAGCACGATATCCACCAAAGATTCTTTGTATGTCGAATGGCTTTTCATCAACACTATTGGGTTTTTCTGATTTTGTTCTTGTTGATACTTGGCTGTGTACTGTGGAACACAATAGTACGGTATTAAAATGTAGACGTTCAGGTAAATCAGCGGAATAATGAGCAACATTATGGGCCGGAAGCATGTGAAGGATGCGATGACCAAGAACAGCAAGCTCTTGGCGTAGTTTTCCCACTGGAAGATTCTGGCAATTGAGTCTTGCAAGCTGTTGAACTGGGCAAACTTTGTGCCCAAGTACGACAAGTCTCGGACCACTGACTTGGGGGTCAGCTCTGCCTTTGTTGTTCTTATTGTGCTCATTGTCGAGCTCTTTGTGTGTAGCTTTGTGTGTGGCTTTGTTTTTTTGGCTAACTGCTATTGATTTGATGGAGTACCTTGTGATTCAAGTAGTGTTTCTAAAATTTGTCTAAATGGTTTTTGATCTAAGGCGATAAGGGGAGAAGGAAATTTAACGGGTGAAAACAATGAACAGTCTCTTGTACACGTGATTATTGTTGTTTTTTTTTTTTTTTGTTGATCTTTTCTTTTTCCTTTTTATATTTTTTCTTGTTTTCCGGTATTTTTTGTCCCATTTTTTTGTGCTTTTTTTGTGCTGGAACATTCCAGGTGATTTTCGAAGCGATGATTTGATGGCCCCAGGAACAGTGTCTTGGAATATAATCCAAACTGGTCACAGACGAATATCAAACTTCATAATCATGGAAGCTTATATATATTTATATATGTATATATATTTATAATGTTTAGTATCAAATTCAGCAGAATATAATATTACCAAGAGAAGATGAATAGCCACAAGAAAGTCAAACTGGACGATATGAGTGAAAAGAAGAACGATATTTTTACGCCTGTTGGAGAAGCTGCTGCAAATGCAACTGCAACTGCAACTGCAACTGGAATTGCAAACGCAACTGAAGAAGCAGACAACCAAAACAGAAGCGCCACGGAGGTGCAGTCTCTATGCATGCATTGCCACTCGCCAAATGGGGTGACCAAGTTGTTGTTGACCTCTATTCCGTATTTTCGTGAAGTTGTATTGATGTCATTTGAATGCCCAGATTGTGGATTCCACAACAACGAGATCCAACCTGCAAGTGAGATCCAGGAACGTGGGTCGCAGTATGTGTTCAAGATCAGTTCGAAAGAAGATTTGAACAGACAGGTTGTCAAAAGTGAAAAGGCGACATGCAAATTTTTGGAATTGGATATTGAAATTCCACCACAAAGAGGCCAATTGACCACCGTTGAGGGGCTTTTGCAAGAGATGCTTTCTGATTTGGAAGCTGGCCAGGAACAGAGAATCGCTGATGGACAACAACAAGTGCACGACCAGATTGCTGCTTTTGTTGAAAAAGTCCGCACCACTTTGGATACTGTGGGCGAGACCCAGAGCGAAACTCCAGATGCATCTACTACTACTACTACTACTACTACTCTAACGTTTGTACTTGACGATCCATCAGGAAATTCGTGGATCGAGTACAAACCTGATGATGGGAAAAAATGGTTGCACAAAGAATACAACAGAACTGATGAACAAAATGTTGCTATTGGGATCATGACCCAAGACCAATTAGAACAGAAGAAATTGTTGGTCAATGCTATTGCACCATATGCCGATCAGATTGCATCTACTACTGAAAGTAATAATACCACGAATGATGCAAAGAAATCTCAATCATTTTTGTCTGATGCTACTGATGTGGAGAATTATAATAATGAAGTTCAAACATTCAAAGGAACATGTCCTGGATGTGGTGTCAATGAATGTGAAACCCATATGAAACCTGTAAACATTCCGCATTTCAAAGAGGTGATTATCATGAGTACTGTTTGTGATCATTGTGGATACAAATCGAATGAGGTTCGTACTGGTGGGGAGATTCCTGTTAAGGGGAAAAAGATTACATTGTTTTGTGATGAACCTGTTGAAGATTTGAAAAGAGATATTTTGAAAAGTGAGACATGTTCGATGTATATTCCTGAATTGCATTTGGATATTCAAGAGGGGACATTAGGAGGAAGATTTACAACATTGGAAGGGATTTTAAAACAGATTAATGATGAATTGTACAGTAGAGTATTTACAACAACATCTGATTCTATGGACACGGAAACAAGAAAAAATTGGGAAACATTTTTCGGAAATTTGGGGAAAGCCATAAATGGAGAATTAAAATTTACAGTTATCTTGGTGGACCCATTAGCCGGATCTTATATTCAAAACGTTTATGCACCAGATGAAGATCCAAATATGAAATACGAGGATTACGAAAGAACGCAAGAGCAAAACGAGGATTTGGGTTTGAATGATATTGATGTATGAATTAGCAAGTCTGCGAGTCTACGAGTGGTAGCAAGTAGAATGTATGGTTGTAACGAGCTAACTAGCAAGCGCTTACGAGATTATGAGCTTTACTAAGTGAATTGTACATTATTTGTAACAAGTTGAATAAGCATTAATTAATAGCATGTATATTTTCAGTCTAATAATAGCCAAGACAAGACAAGATCTTAGACAAGATCTAAGATACTATTTAAGATACTATTTAAGATACTATTTAAGATA
>ERZ794936.309-NODE-309-length-26071-cov-33.296395_pt1 | contig 26071 bp, 16 predicted proteins | sample MGYA00511083_ERZ794936 | MGnify/ENA primary metagenome ERZ794936 (study PRJEB30137, sample SAMN04331409) | food metagenome | isolation source: Y2 must sample point D1 replicate A | place: Australia: South Australia | collected 2014 ... | reverse complement strand
CAATCACAATTACAAAAATTATTTGCCATGATTTTTTTTTTGTAGTCAATGATTTTTCGGAGAGTGGAAAACATACGTCACAATTTTGTGGCAGAGAAAATACAAGAAAAATGGAATCCATAGACCAGAAGAAGAGTAATAATAGATGCTATGCAGAGAATAGAATGGTGCCAGTTCCGGAACACACACAAAAAATTTACTAAACACAGCAAATACAAAAATTGTCACATATGTAGTGAAAAAAGAAACAAAGATTAGTCAGAGTAACGATACGGTGAACTTCTCAGATATGGCATATCCCATTTTAAAAATTTCTTCTTTTCTTAATTCAGCTAAGTTAATGGGTGGCTTAGTAATCGGTGCTTGGTTGAACTGTATCTGTGCGGTGTTTTTTTTTTAGCTCTTGAGCTTGGCAATCACTTTATGCCTATCAGTTGAATGTTCAAATACGTGCTGATTGTATCTGTTCTTTTTAAAAAAAAACTTTTGATGACCAGGCGTATTAAACATATCTTCTGTGTTTGTTTTTTTTTTCTTCAACTTCGGAACAATTCTCTTTTTTCCCTAAACTCTGTCATTTATTTCGTGTTGCCTTCCCCATGTACTTAATCTCATCTTGGAATTGCACTGCTTATTTTGCGCTTTACCAGACTTTTTTTTACTCCATTTAAAAATCTTTACTTCAGGACCCTCAGTTCAAACACCAAGATCTTCAAACAAGATAAACTTTCTGATATACTCTAAACACTGAAACAATAACCAGAAAACCTTTCCCCCTCCCAATACCAAACATAATAAATCGCTCAAAAACAAATGTCGATACTCGAGAATTACAAACCAGGAAACTATTTTTTTCTTATGCCATGGATAGGAGTCATCTCGTGGTGGGGCATGTTAATGGCATTGTTAATCTGCTGGGGTGTGCAAGGAAGACCGATTTACTCGTGGATGCAGAGTGCGGAATACGTGCACGGAAGTGGGTTGGTGTACATCAGTGACATTGGTGCCACAAACTTGCAACCGTTGTTCATTGCGCTTGCCGGGATGCAAGGGTTGTTCTACGTTATCACTTTGGCATTGGAGTATTTCCAAAGATGCGGGAGATGGCCGTTCATGAAGCACTCTTTTGTGAAAAGACACAAAGTGAGCACAAAAGAATCCGCTCAGCAACCACCAAAAACCGAGTCCCAATCCCAAGTCTCGTCTTCCTCATCCTCTTCTACTTTATCCAATACAGACAACGCAGGTTCCGCCACAACAGCCACGCATCACGGAGACGACTTGCAAGTGCAAGCAGAGTATTTGGACCAGCAGTACAAACAAACAGATTACCCTTTCTACATGCCGTTTTGGTTTAGTGAAGATGAAAGAAACTTGATGTTTGCCAGTTTTGTTAGTGCGTGCATTGGTGAAGTGTGCATTTTGATCTGTAGTATTTTCAACACGAGACGTCACCATAGAGTCCATATCACCATGGTTTCGTTGTTTTTGCTGTTTTTGGCCATTTCTGTGATTTTGTGTGGAACAGAATATATCTTGATGGGAATGCATTACAGGGCAATCCATCCACAACATAAGAAAAACAACAAATATTTTGTCAGTGGGATTTGGAAAGAAGTGTGGGTGTGCTTTGCCATTTTGTGGGCTATTTTGTTTGGTGCAATCTCACAGAACTCCCTGAGTGCCGTTTTCGAATGGTTGGTGGCATTCTGGTACGGTTTGATTTTCATCACGTTTAGTGTTGATTTTTACCTTGGAGGAAGATACAAGTACAGTAAGCACTTCCCATATGTGGAAAGTTTTCAAGGTTACTACAAATACGACAGATTTTACGCCAAGTACGGTAATGACTCGGGAGATTTATAATTTTGGATATAAATATGATAACGAGGTACAAATGATAGGTTTTTATTTTCATGAATCACCTTTGCCAAAAAGCTAATATATATATACTAAATCAGTAATCTTTTATCAATTTTCGTAATGTCATCCGAAATTAAAGTTCAACAATTCATTATATTTATGCTAATTTAACGACAGACCACGTGTCGTGAGTAAATAATATCACGCAGGAAAAAAAAAAAAATAAAAAAGATAGCAATCAAGTACAAAATACATAGTTCATTGCTCGGGTAACACATTGTGTGCAATAACGCGTTAATTCTTGAAAATCACAAACGATAACCAATCAACACTCCATAGTAAAAACACAAAACCTTTTTTGCATTGACTAAGATAATAGACGGAAGAATAACCCAAGACACATAGAAGAGCATGGAGGTAGAACAGCTGGACCAGCAGATAACACTAGAGTTGCAGACGATTGACAACAACATCTTGGAGATATCCAACATTATCACAAACAAGATCCAGCCTGTTGTGCAGAGTTTCAATGAGAAATTTGAAAACATTTTGCACAATGCTGAATTCCACAAGAAGATGTTTCAAAAAGCGGGGAACTTGAAAGATTTGTCATACATGACCGTTCCGCAGAAAACTCCTGCATTGGAAAGAGCAAGTTTGCATCCCAATGGACTTACTGCAGATAAGCAATTCGGTGATGAAAATGCTTTGCAAAACGGAGCTGAATACACAGATGAAAATGTAGCGAGTGTGCAGAGCAAAAACGGTGAGAATGACGGTATGGTTCCCAAGGAAACTTACAACGAGTATGCCAACACAAACACGCCTCACAAGCAAAGCTACGACAACACAAGCGAGCTGTTCAAGAACCCTCCTATACTGGACACAGTGCAGAAGCTTAACAGGGGAAGTGTAGCCGGATTGGCAAAGAAAACCACGAGTGAAAAAACTAGTACCACCAAGGGTTTCACCAAGGGTGATGATATTTTGGGCAATGAGTACTCGGCGAGCAACTTTGTTTCTGGGTTGAAAGGCGATTTGCAAAGGCACAGTACACGTTTGGGCAACGGAAATGACAGCGATGTGGGAAAAGAAAATGAAGAAGAGGAAGAAGAAGCAAGTGTTTTGAAACAGCAGCGGAAAAAACGGAAAATGTCACTGATGATTCAGCAGCAGTTTGCATCATCATCGGAGGATGAACGTGAAGACGAGCCCGAAATGGTGGAGAGGGACACCGCTCATGAATACAAGGAAAGCACTAGGGACGTAATGGGTTGATAACAACATACGAGAAGCATTCAAAAGCAGCATTTGAAAAAAAAAAAAAAAAAAAAAAAAAAAAAAAAAAAAAAAAAAGGATAAATACTTGTGATTCGTATGATTGCAGTATTCGACGTTTGTGCGTCGCGCGTGCTTCCAAAATCGGGTTTTTCTCGTAATCACAAGAGAAAGCAGTTTTGTAACGAGACTCTTCTCTTGATCTTTAACAAATTTCTGTATAAAATGTAAATCAATACACCAAGAAGCAAAAAAAAAAAAGAGAAAATAAAAAAACAATAACAAACAATGTCCAAGACCACACCGTGCTTTGAACCCAAATGCAATGAATACAAACAAAAGTACGATCAGTGTTTCAACAAATGGTACAGTGAAGTATTTCTGAACACTTCGTCTGCCTCTCCCTTTTTATCGTCTAGCAAGTCCACCACTGGCTCACAATCTACAGTGGGAAGCACAAACAAGAACGAGAAAATTTGCGAATTTGAATGGAATCAGTATCATACATGTTTGATGAACTCTTTGAACAACAGTAACAACTCTGCCTTGAAGGCATCCATTGAAAAGACCCAACAAGAAATAGAAAACCATCCGCCATTTTTTGAAAATGAGGACTCACCAGAAACTTCAAAATAAGTGATTGGAAAGAGGAAGAGTTGGGACTATTAGGAAAATACCAAGAGTAACGTACCATTGGGTCGATCTTTTCATATCAACTATAACTTTTTTTATGTAATGTGCGGCGGGTAACAGGACTTTTATTTCATTATTTCATTATTACTTGCACTTTTGGTTTTTGGTTTCCCGAGGTCAATTAATTGAAATCTTGGAAGGAAGTTCTCTTGTATAAATAATGTGTATTGTGGAAGGATAATGGTAAAAACTTGTAAATACAAAAGACAACTACATTTTTTTTCAAAAAAGTTTAACAACTCCACGCCAAAAAATCATAATAAACTCATCCAATTTCCTTTCAAATTAAATAATATTTTCCGCATCACTAAATGGGTCAGTCAATAAGTTCACCAGTTCCTGTATTTGCTAAAGAATGCACTGAATTACACAAAAAATACGATCAATGTTTTAGTACATGGTACGATAAAGAATTTTTGAAAGGAGAATCCATGGAAAACCCATGTTTGGACCAATGGACAGATTACATGCAATGTGTGAACGTGGCATTGATCAAAAAGGGGATCAGATCCATAGACACATTTGACAAAGAAGATTTACCGGATAATATCGGCGAAGTGCTGAAACAACATGCTGCATCTCAAGAGTCGACTTCTGAGAAAAACGCATAGAAAAAATAAAATTGAAAATAAAATTGAATTAAGCAGATCAAAAGAGGTGAGTGAACCATATATGTATACCAAGCATGACCGTTTTCTTTTTCTTTTTCTTTTCGCAAATCCTTATTTTTTTTTTTCCCCCTGTACATATCCACTATAAACACGAGATCCATGAGTATAATTAATGATCAATTTATTAACCTGGCCAACTTAAACCCAAGATAGATAATTTCACTCACCTATCAACATCTATGTTGTTAAGCTTTATTTAATTTACACACACTGATCACATGATATTGTACGACATGCAGTGCGTCGCACATATATATTTTCACGTGAGTAGCTAGAAATTAATTGAAAAACGTCACAAACGTCACAAACGTCACAAACGTCACAAACGTCATTTCAAAATTGGTTATAAAGCCCTTTTTATTCATTCTCTCTCTCTCCCTCTCATATTTTACTTTTTGTTTTTTTCTTCCTCAATTTATTATGGACAAACACATAAGCATGACTACTAGAAACATAATAATTTGTTTAGTGTAATTGACTGATTAGGTGTACCAAAAAATTAAAAAAAAAAAAAAAGAAAAAAAAAAAAGAAAAGAATTTTCCATTTAATGCTGGATTATTCTATTTATGGTATATTCTCATTATTGATTGATTGATCGACCGACTTTCAATTTTTACATGGGGATATATCCAATCTCATTCGATTTTACCTACTTATTTACTTACATACGTACTTACATACGTACTTACTTATTTACTTACTTATTTACTTCGTTATTCGATTATGCACGAACACTCATTCTCCTCTATTTTCTCTCTTGATTACTTCATTTTGGTGAATTTTAACACACAGTGGTTGAATAATTTCCTTCCTTTCTTCCTTCTTTGCTTAGTTTGCTTAGTTTGCTTAGTTTTGGGGAATTTTGGTGGTTCTTTCATTCGCTCTGTCGTTCGCTCGTTCGTTTTGCTCGAGCAAAATGAATATCTTGATAAGTTTACTGATTGAAGAAAAAAAATAAAAAAAAATTTTTATTTTTAAAAAGAGTTATTCTAATGACAAGTTTTTTACAAGATTATATTGATAATTGTGAATTGTTTAGTGTATAATATTTGTAGTTTATGATCTAGTTCGAATTCAAATGTTTCACATTTTAGATTGAAAAGTTGTACTTTCATTAAGCCTATGTAAATCTTTGTCGCTTTGTCTCTTTTATACAATTCCTGGTCGAGTTCATTTACCTTTTCTCTATGTATTTCTTTATTTCAAAGAAAAAACTAAAAAAAAACCATCTCTGATATCACACAACAAAGTAAAGTAATACCAAACATAACAAAAAGGACTTTAAACAGTTAAGTAACCTATCAGGCAGATTAAATTAACAAAAAAAAAAAAATATAAAAAGAGAGACTCGAACAGCAATTACAAAATTTACCAAGTACACAAAGAAATGACGTCTATAAGAAACAGTGATAAGAAAAAAAATACTACTAATAGTACTAATAATAATAATAATAATAATCATAATACCAACAACAACAACCATAATAATAGCAAGTTATCCTCGGAAATAACTTTCAAATTGAATACCTTGAAAGAATTGTTCCCTGATTGGACACATGATGATTTGATTGATTTAGTTACTGAATACGAAGATCTAGAAACTATTATTGATAAAATTACCAGTGGTGAAGTCACAAAATGGGATGAAGTCACCAAACCTGTTAAAACGAAAAACAAAAAACATGACAATGATGTATTTGAATTCAATGACTCTGTACCAGGTCACTCGCATGTGACTGCTGGAGGTAACATTAATAATAACAACAATTTGAACAATACCAACAACAACAACAACAACAACAACAACAACAATACTAATAACAACAATAACAATAGCAACAGTGGCGTAGGTGCAGGACATTCACATAGCAGCACTATCAACGGACATGGCCACCACCGTTATGGAAACAACAGCAACAGCAACAGTAGCGGCAACCAACAGCACGGTAAATCTCGGAACCCACATAACGTTCCCTCTTCCGCTTTATCTTCCGTATCCTCATCTTCTACTTCTCCTACTTCTTCTTCTGCAGCAGGTGCATCGTCAAATCCAACCACAAACCCAAGTTTAAACGGCAACAAGTCTCTGATTGGGTCCAACACTCCTTCAACCCCTGTGATTACTCCATCTCATGCACCAGCAGGTTCGAAAACTTCGAGTAAAATTGAGCCGGGTGTTTCGTGGGCTGATAAATTACTTTCTGTGAAAAAAAATCAAGAAAAGGAAGCCGCAAGAAAAGCTGCTGCAAAGAACGCCAAATTGGCTGCCAAAACGAATAAACCTATTGCTAATACCACTACTACTACAACTACAACTACCGCTACTACAAACTCAGCAACTACTCCATCATCAACATCTCCTTCTTCTTCTTCTTCTTCTTCTTCTTCCAATGCCAAACCAGGAAAACAGATTTTGGAAGACGTTAGTGCTTTGAAAAAAGAAATTGAAAATGTTGAACAAAAACAACAAAAAAATGAATCTCCTCAATCTGCTAAATTGCAAGCTGTCAAACAAGAAAAATCTGCTTCTCAAGAAAGCAATAAAGACAATGGTTCTGCTCAACAAGCAAAAGCAGACATTAAAGAAGAAGCTCCTATTGAAGTGCAAGAATTGTCAGCTGATGACACTGAAGATTTTGCTGAACAAGTGGAAAATGCTCCAGCCCCAACCAAGAAAGACTTGAAAACTGAAAGTGCACCAGTGGCAGAAACTGGAACTTTATCTGCTCAGGATGCTAGTACTGCCGTTCCAAAACAACAAGAAGAACTAAAAGAACAACACCAAGAACCATCCAAACCAAAAGAACAAGAACACCCAGAAGCTGCTACTCAGGCTGCTGGTGCTTCCTCCGTTCAAGAACAACAACAGGCTGCCGCTCAAGCTGCGCAACAACAAGCTGCTGCTGCTGCCGCCGCTGCTCAGCAACAAGCTGCATCCCAGTACCAACAACAGTACGCCAACTACCAACAATACCAACAACCTCTTGCTGGTCAATACGGTGCTCAATCTTCTCAACCACAACAATACGACTACGTTCAAGCTGCTAACGCCTCTACTGCTGCCGGTGCATTCTCTCCTCATCAACAAGCTGCCCAATACTACATGTACCAAAACTACCCAGGTTACTCGCATCCTGCCATGTACGACCAAAGTTACATGGGCATGCAACAACCACAACAAGGCTACGGACAACAACAGCAACAGCAACAGCAACAGCAACAACAACAGTACGGTAGTGCTATGGGAGGTGCTGCCTCTCAGTACCCAGGCTACTCTTCTGGGACTGCCGCCGCATCTGCTGGATCTTCTGCAGCTGACCTGGCCCAACAAGGCTCTGCTGCCTCTCCATCTCCTTCCAACGTCCAGTTGCAACAACAGCAACAACAGCAACAACAACAACAACAACAACCATACGGGTCATCCTTCATGCCATACGGATATTTTTACGGCCAAAGTTTCCCATACGGACAACCTCAGTACAACACTGCTGCTGCTGCTGCCGCATCTATGAACCAATACGGCCAACAGTACCAAGCTGGTAAATACAATTACGGTTACGGTGCCCCACAACAACAGTACCCACCTCAAAGCACCCAACCGAACCAGTCTGGTGCCGCTGGTGCTTCTGCTTCTCCTCAGCAAGACGCTCAAGGCACAAACGCTGCCTCCTCTTCTGGTGTCGCCGGTGACGACGTCGCTGGTGCTGCTGGTGCTTCTTCTGCTTCCGGAGCTGCTATTGACCCTCAACAGCAACAACAGCAACAACAGCAAGCACAGTTCCAACAGTACTACCAATACCAGGCTCAACAAGCCATGAGAAACGGAGGTGCTGCTGGTTCCGGAGCTGCTCCAGTCAACAGCAGTGCCAGCGCCACTCCACAACAAGCACACTCCCAATTGGGGTACGGTGCTAGCAACGCCGGTGCCAACGCGTACAACCAATACGCTGGATACGGTTACTCTTCTGGTACAGGCGGCTACTACTGATTTATCTAGCCCTTTAAGATTTGCATCTGGGCTTCTATGTATGTAAAACAATTATGTGTACGTTGTTATAATCTCAAAGACTCATTACAAAAAAGCTTTCATTCGGTTTTTTGGTTTTTTTACATTTCTGATGTGATTTAGTACCAGCTTATTTGCAAGTTCAGCAGTCGGTTTGCGGTGGAACATGTGACTTGGACTAGGAGGGCGGGTTGAAAAAAGGGGGAATATTAGAGCAGTGCCCCGCTCCAAGGACAATTGTATGCTCAAAGTACTAGAGGAAAGCTGCCAAAACAAAGGTCAAAACATGAGTTGTGCACTGGTTACTGGCGGAAGCAGAGGAATTGGAAACAAAGTAGTGCGGGAGTTGATCAAGTCCAATGCATGGATCCTCTCAACAAGTGCCTCTCCAACAACGATAATTTTTCTGAGCAAAAATGAATCGAGCGTCACGAGAGCAATGGTGGACCTGATCGCTTTCCAAGCAAAGCTCACAAACGGGGTGAACGCCAGATATTCAGGGTCCAAAACCTTGCGCTTAATCGGCGTAACCATGGATATGAGTGAGTTCTCAACAAAAAAAACACCAACAACTGTTCTTGAGTGGAGCACGGGCCTGTCTGATGCAAAGAAAGTCACATATCCGTCATGGAAGGAGTTGTTTACCAAAGCGAATCATCAGAGCCATGCGCCTGTACCCTTTCCTAGTGTAGTGGTTCAGTCGCACGGCATCACCCAAGAAAAACTAACACTGGGGTATAAGTCGCCATTGGAAATTCTAAACATTGTAAACACCAATTTTACGAGCACTGTGATGATGAACAATTTTTTAGTTAAAAAATGGGTTTCTCAAAATATCAAAAATCGGCGTCATTCAGATTCGGTCCCTGCGACTGCCATTGCTGATAAAAAAATTATCATTAACATCTCGAGCATCCTTGGCACACAACCAGATTTGAATTTGCCAGGCACCGCTATATACTCTGCAACGAAAAGCGCTCTATGGAAGTACTCGGAAGTTTTCAAGAAAGAACTGCAAAAATACCAAGATTGGCTAACAATCGCATGCTATTCGCCATGCTTAGTCACTGACACAGACATGGTGAAGAACTTGAGCAAAAACAACACGCAAGCAGCAGATGTTTCCCCCAAGGACTACATGAAGAATTTGCTCATAAGCAAGAGTGATGGTGCTGGTGCTGGTGCTGGTATTGGTGGAGACTCCTTTCAGAGTAAAAAAGATATTACCGATTCACCCAAATACAATGAGCACTTTGCACATTCCAAACTCGAAACAAAGACCTCCGACCAAGTTGCCAAAGAAATCATGGACTTGATAGAAAGCGCATACAAGCACTAACTAGCATTGGGTGCATAATTACTGGCCTCATCGGACAACAGACAATATATACTCAATCAATACCGAACTATCTAATTTCGGATAACTCTACTATTTTGTGTTCTCGGACTTGCACAGCAAAAAATGAGGCACGTTTCTTTTTTTTTTTTTTTTTCTTCTCATGTTTTTTGCTATTGTTTCGGGAATATGCTTTATTTTAGTGTAAATTATTCGAGGACGGTGCCCGTGAACACTATAAATATACCTAGTAAGTTTAAACAAATTTCATAACTGGGAAAAATTTTGTCTTGGAGGAGCAGATGGAGATTATATTTGACTTCAGTTAACCAATTCATGTTCTTGAACACGTTTTAATTGATTGATTGCTTGTTTGCTTGCATGCCTGTTGATCTGTGAAATACATTCACTTACACACACACGATTGTTTTACGTCCAAGATGTGTTCATGTACACTACCAAAGTTTATTTGCTTTAACAAGAAAAAAAGGCCCAAAAGATTGAAGAACCGCTCTCCAAAACATATACCCCCCCGCAAACAATAGGAAGATAAAATGTTGATTTACAAAGATAGAATTTCTGGTGACGAATTGTTGTCTGACGCTTACGATGTCACACTAGTTGACGGTGTCATTTACGAAGCCGACTGTACTATGGTCAAAGTTGGTGGTGGTGACATTGATATTGGTGCCAACCCATCTGCCGAAGGTGGTGATGAAGATGCCGAAGATGGTTCTGAAATTGTCAACAATGTTGTCTACTCTTTCAGATTGCAACAAACCGCTTTTGACAAAAAATCTTTCTTGACCTACATCAAAGGGTACATGAAAACCATCAAAGCCAAATTGCAAGAAACTGAACCAGACCAAATTCCAATTTTTGAAAAAGGTGCTCAAGCTTACGTCAAAAAAGTCATTGGTTCTTTCAAAGACTGGGAATTTTTCACCGGTGAATCCATGGACCCAGATGGTATGTTGGTTTTGTTGAACTACAGAGAAGACGGTACCACCCCATTTGTTGCCATCTGGAAACACGGTGTTGAAGAAGAAAAAATCTAAGCTGGGAAAAAAAAAAAAGAAAACTACTGTTTTTGTACTTTTGTCTTTTGCCATCGATATATCAATCGCTGCTTAGCTTTTTTATGGAAAGGAAGAAAATAAGTTGTATATACATATTTAATTTGTGTACTGGGTTACCTTTTTACTTCTCCTCTAATACACTTCTTATACTAATACTGTTTTAAACCAAGGTTTTTTATCTCAGGTCTGACGAATCAATACCACCTGTTTGGCCTTGCGTCCAGCAATCGTCAAGCCAATGGAGACCAACAATCTTTCGACTATCGCAATCACATGACCAAAACTTAATCAAAGAATGTTATTTTATGTCACTGAAATCAAGGTACACAAACTCGTAGAGTATAGCAAAAAAAAATGAAAAACAACAACAACAAAAAAAGACAGTCCCAAGCACGCTCTGACAAGAAAAAGGTCACACCTGCATTATGAGATATACATGAATGTGAATAAGCTGTTAGTCAAATTTACTGAAAGATAAAGTACTGGAAAAAAAAAAAAAATTAATAATACAAGGACAAGGCTCATTGGCACTGAAACTTAAGAAAGCATAAACTTTATCCAAAAGACCACCCAGAAGAATGAATGATGCAAATTATTTAGCGTCCACTGTGCATTACAGTCTTCCTGGTGTGATGCACTACCTGCAAGAGCAGTTTACCAAGAACGAGCAAAATAGAATATTATGGGAACTGGAGAAGGGAGATTTGAAAACTAGAATATCATTGCTAGAAGCAGAGAACAAAACTTTGAAGAAAAAACTGCACCAATACGAGAATACAGACTCCAGTATTTCCAAAGAAAAAGACTCTGTGCATTCCCAGTCCAATGCCAGCGGGAAGGGCAAGGGCAAAGTTAGTAAAGATGTTTTGGATGTGATATCGCAGTCACAAGCCGATTTAGAAGACACGGTAAAGGAGATCTCCTATCTCTTACGGCCTTTGGACTTGAACAATTACAATTCGCAGATAATAAACAATGATCCAAACAACTTGATGAACGATGCCACAAACACGTTATCGTTGGAGAAAAACAATTCAGTGCTTGCACCAAACACACAACAGGACATTCCAGCAAAACAGCAGTTGCCGACTTTTTCATCGTTAACAGCATCCGGAGCACAAGATCAAGAACAGGGACTTGAAGCAATGCATCATGAAAATGGACTTCACGGGAATCAGCGTGAGGAAAATCAGAAAAGCCAATCACAAAACGTTACCGTGACCACAGCTTTGCACAAAGTCGACATTATTGCAAACAACAACTCATTTATTGCAATCTACGATTCCAATAAAGGACTGTTGCAGACGTTTTCTTTTTCGAGCATAAGCCTAGCCTCGCCTCCTTCCAGTGAATTTGATATTGTTGGCGTGCGTTGGATGTGGTGGCTACAGGCAAGCAATTACCTACTAGTACTACACAAACAAGGCATTCAAATAATCAATTGTTTAACCGGTCAAATAACAGCAGACTTTAGCACCGATTTTGCAAAATTGGCAGTTGCTGATTTCAAAAACAAGTATTTACTGTTCAATGAAAGTGGGACAAAACATTTGGAAGTCTGGGAATTGGACTTTAACGGAGCCCTTTACGACAACGTGACAACTACAAAAAAATTCAAGATCGGGTTTGAATGCAGCTTTAAAGACTGCAAGTTGGGCATCACGGAGAAGAGCGTTTTGTTATTGACTTCAACAACTCTTGATATATTCAACTTTGAAACCTCCTCTTTATTGACCTCTATTCCGTTGCCTGAGTCTTTCACATCGCCTAAAACATCAGGCTTGTTGGGACCATCAGTTCTGTCCCCAAACACTAAATCAAAGGGGCTGTCTGTTTCTGCAGCTCAGTTGGTGCTAAACAGCGACTCATCGTCTGTGTTGATCCATTCGCACGACGATCACCGGAACATGAATCAATTTTTGATATATTCCTTTGAGAAGTTGTCTTTTATATCCGAGTTTACAACAAACACAAACTTGGATGTTTCCTCCATTGTTTTTGATTCCTCAGTGATCACAATGTCGTACACGAATGGGTTGATTGAGTTGAAAGACATGGAGGGGAAAAATATCAACGCGTTTTACTGCGACTTCCATGAGCATTGTAAAATAAAGTACGTCAGCAGCTCAAAACTTTTGATTTCCTCGGGTTTGGGAGTCCCATCGGATGCAGATTCTTCCAAAGCAAAATTGTCTTTGAAAAATTTATGATCCGTGTATTGTATCTCTCATGTATAATGTATGTAATCGGGAATAGTGAAGTAATTGGTGTGTGTGTGTCTGTGTCTCCGTCGGACTATAGGAGTTCCATCCCGACACTCGCATCGCCAAGTTGATTTCGGGCTCAAAAAAAAACAACTGTCCGAATTGTATTTTTTTTTCCGTTGTTGTATCTGGTGTTGTGAAGTCAAAGCTATAACTAATTCAGCCCAAAATGTTACGTACCTCTTCAAAAGCAAGCCAAACGAGAAAGCCCCAACAGAAAGATTTTCACGGAATCTTTGAAATTGGCAACAGCACAGGGCAGCACAAACATGACCGGGCCCTTGGTGAAATTGGACTTTGATCTTCCAAAGAGCAAAGATATTCAGCACGTTTTCCTACATTCTGATGATCTCGTTAATCAAAGCTTGAATGGAGCAGCCAGCGGTGTTGCTTCAAACAAAAACGCCAATGTCGGTTCATATGATTACGCAAACACCTACGCTGTTAAAAGGGACAACCAAAGAGATACTGCGCAGGCTGCGCCAGCAACATTTGGCTATCATTTAGTCAACAACTATCAAGGATTGTTGATGTACCATTTTGAAACAAAAATTGACACAATTAGCCCTTTACTACTTCATTTTCCTGATCAGCTTTACAACAAATCGTTCAAATCCATCGACATAAGAAACAATGACGATCTTTTACTTATTGATGCTATATTACAAAACGGGATGATCATTTGCATGAGTGTGCCTTTTGATTTTAAGTTCACTGACAAGAAGTTTTTCAAGACATTTTTCCCCTTTGATTTTACCTTCAGAGAACCGTATCAATTGTGCAGCATTGACAACACTTTTCAAATCATCACTTTGAAAGACGGCGGCATTTTGGGGTTGATCAAACATTATGGGCCTGAATCTGCCATTCTGCCAGAAGACTACGAAACGATTTTGTTTGACAAAGTTTCCTACTTGGAGCTTTTGTCAAAAAAACTTTTCGCTTTTGGAAACGGCGCAAACAAAAAAAGAAAGCTTAATAACGATTGCATAGTGTCTGTGCAATACTTGGAAAGCAGCAACCAGCTATTGACTATTTCAAACGACTTGGTGCTAAAGTTGTGGAGCATTCAATCTGCGGACACTGCTTTTAATATTCAAGTTGCCCAAGAAATTAATTTTCTAGAAGCCTTTAATGATTTGGGTGAGCATGATATCCACAGCAGTGGCTCTCCACTCAGTGCTATCACTGATGATCTAAAACATCTGGTTGTGTATTTACCGATCAAGAGCGGGATCTTCCAGATATACAACCTTGATGCTGAAAAGGGAAGCATCGTGAAGAACGCTGAGTTTGGCTCAACAATGGAGTACGGCTCCATATGGCACTTGGTTGATTTGAAGATTCTTGAAAAAACGCAAGAGGTTATTTGCTTATGGAAGGGAAACATGGACGGTTTAGTGCAAGTATTCAAAAATGGGAAGTGGACTGATTGTGACAACACATCTTTTCAAGACTCCATGCAAGACGTTTATTTGAAATCTGAGAATGACCTTGCTTACAGCGTGATGAACCTAAGATGCCACTATTCTTCCATTGTCAAAAACAAGTTGAAACCATATGAAGACGGCTTGGCTAGACTCGATGTGGATGCATTGAAACATATGGATGTCCAGTTTAAGCACGCAAAGAAAGTCAGGGACGAACCATGCTCTTTAATGTTGAAAAATAACTCTATGATTATAGTCAACAATTTGTCCATTTACTCACATTCGCTGTATGTTCCCAAGCAATTTGCGATTTCTTTGGAAAAGCAGACTAGCTCGATCAAAAAAATTACGGGCGTTGTAGAGGATTTTGCGGCTTGCATTTCAGACGACATTTTCCACGATTTATCAGCCAAATTCTTGGCCAAAATTGTTGAAAACAAGTTTCAAGATTTCGCCATTGAGGACTTGGAGGACTTTAAGCAGTGTGTTTCAGCAGAAAGATTAGAAAATTTAGTGGCTGGCTTGAGCAATCTTGATAATTTTACGAAAGATTTGCAAAGTGTCATTAGTAGTATTTTAGAGGAAACGGCTGACAAGGGGACAGATCTTTTGACAGTACAAAACTATGATAACATGAGCTTATTGGAAAACCTGTTTTACAAAATTAGCATTGTGGACAGATTAGTGTTGAAGTTTTTAGCGGCCTTTTCTGTTTTGGAATTTGATTACTCAACCATCATGAAGGAAATAAAGAGTCTTTTGAGATTGCACTATGTTTCTCTGCTTTTCCTTACATTATACAAATGGGATAAATCGTTTTTACTCGCGGAGTTGATGAAACATTATTCCCTATTTGGCAAAGGTTTTTTGGTTCAAAACTATGAACAATTGAATGATTGCACCATTTTCCTTTCTAACAAAATTTTGAATGATGATGGTTTTGGTGATGTTTTTATGACTATTTATGTTTCGATGCTAGATCGAGGTTTGTTTTCAACCGAAAACAGCAAGCTGATAGAGTTTTCCAAGTTTATTGCTCAGCCGTTTAGCTTGATTACAAATGAAAAGCAACAATTTTTCTTAGGTTTGATGCATTACAACACCCATAAGTATCAAGAATCGTTTGATATTTTGTTTAAACAGAGCGAAAAATGGGAAACTTTGCCTTCCAAATATATCAAAACACCAGAAGAATCGGTACATTTGGAAGACTTTGCAGAGTTAATTCAAGCTTCCAATGATGCGCAATACTGCTATGAATTGTCCAAAAAATACAGCCAAGCTGAGCAATACAACCTATCTTTGCAATCTGTAAAGAGATCGATTGAGCTATACCCAGTGACATTGGATGATGAGCATGACCCTGATTTGAAAAAACTAAAATACAACCAAACCGTGCAGTATTTGATCACTTTGAATCATTTTCATTTATACAAAGAGATACTTGAAGTTCTTATCAATTCAAATGATGTTTTGAACCATGATATCAAATATGATTATTACTCAAATTTTCTGCTTGAAAACCAACAATTTATCGATGAAATAATCAAGTACTCTTTCAGTAAAGAAGTTGTTTTACCTTTCCAAGACTACGACATTGTTGATAAAGCTCTGTCCAACATGTTGGACTTGACCAATTTCAAAACTTACCTAATATTATACAGCTACAGAATTGCAAATGAAAACTCTAGAAGTGCCGTTGAGAGTCTTTACGAATACATTGTCAATGCCAACAAGAATGGCAGCAATTATCAAGAAAACCAAAGAGCAGCCAAGACATTGCTTATCAACGTTTTAAACAGTTTCACGCGCGATGACGACAAATGGCTAACAACAAAAGACGGGTTGGTTGTTTTATTGAAAGACATTTGAGAACTTCCTTCATCTTTTTCCTGACGCTGCAAGAGTTTATATTTAATAGCATATAGAAACGTGTATAATGATGACGTCTTAAACTCCACCTGTTCAAAAGTTTGTATTTCGTGTGCCATGTGCTTGAAAACCACATGGCGAGATCCCACATAAGACATGTAAAGGTCTGCAAAAATGAGTGCCAACTCTTCCTTGCCAGTAATCACGTGCTTAGAAACTGCTTTTTTTGTGGATGTCACGATTCGGGAAAAATGCCCTAAAGAAAAAATGCCCTTCTTAGTTAAATTCCGTATGGCAAGTTATATGTACATAGTGTGACGTCCAAAAAAAAAAAAGAAATTCTGACACTGTTTCAAACGGTATATTTTTTTTTTTTCTTTTTTTCCTTCATTTTCAGGCTGAAACTAATTTGTATATAAACAGACATCATTCGTAATTTATTTCTTTAAAATTTTAACTTACTTCTCCTAACTATATGTAAAGAAAAAGCATAAAAAATCATCGACGTACTTCATAGGATCATTTCTATAGTAATCGTCACTCTTTGACTCTTCACAAGAGCCACTGAATCCAACTTGGACGATGAGCAAATACCTTTGTACCCAAGAGTGAGGTATAACCCCCCAAAAACAATTTTACAGGACATTTGGTTTAGAATAGCATTTTTGACTGTGCTTTGCTGGTTTGTTTGGCTTTTTCCGCACACTCTTTTTGGAGGGTGTGTGTGGGAGTTGGACAATTTGTCATGTTTATCCATTTTTAAAGAAACATTTCCGCAACCCTTAGTGGTTTGGCTTTGTTTGGTTTAATTGGGTTACATTGATGATTATCCAGCAGAGTTGGTTGGAAACACGCGTTCTATTCATTCCAAACAGGTGTCCTGGCCCTAGCTATGGTTTCTTTGCAATCGGAACTATGTTTTTTTTTCTGCCTGTGATTTTTTTATTTCAAAAAGTGTTTTGCATTTCTTTGAAATCAAATAAAAAATTGGCGCGATGATCTTTACCCTGTTTATGTACTTTCAATTTATTGGAAGATGATAAATTTTTAATGGGTGGGTACAAATGGCAATCTGACAAGTTTTTTTTTTTTTTATTATTTTTATTATTTTTATTTTTATTTTATTTTCTAAGTATTCTGATCTTAAAGGTTTAAGATCGTGTTTAGAAAAATTGATAAAATAAGTTTGATGAGTTGAGTTTAGTGTAATGTATATAACTTGGGAATTAACACGAATATAGATAAGGCAAAGCTGTTGAAACGCATATTACTGCATCATACGCGATGTCAAACTTCGGAGTATACCTCTCTTTTCTCTCCTGTCTTAGATTATTGTATCTGAGATAAGATTTAGAACAAAACGATTTTTAATGAAAGCATTGTTACGTTTGTGTTTCAACTCTTCGTTGTTCTAATGCCAGAAGGAATCAAAAAAACTGCTTGAAAGAACGTATGATCTAATTGCTCGAAAAACAGATAAATATTAATGTATAAAATTATTTGTTTACTTTTTAGTAATGACAAACTAGTGTTGCTTCACCAGATCTAGTCAGTTTGAAACGTAATAGTAGTATTATTAATATAAACAAAGAAACTTTGTAATCACGTGCTTGTACTAATTGGGCAATTTTGCTATTAGCAAGTTTGAGAAAAGATACTACTCAAACAGATCGTTTTCATGGCTATATAGTGCATTGTATATAAACCACGACACATGCCAAACCGCATAAGCTCAGCCTCTGTTCATGGTATTTCCACTACCCTTTGTGTGTGTTTCCGTGAAGTCGTCCCACTCTCTGGCCTTGTATGTTTCCTTGTCAGCCCACTCTTCGCTGTCTTCGTTCGCTTTGTTGTCCATCAGACTTGGGTCTTGCCCACCACCTTGCAGCACATTCCCACTGGCAAATTCTTGTTCCAAAAACTCTTCAACAGACATGGTGGGGCCATATTGTCCAAAACCGAAAACTTTTTTCTGCTGACTCTGTTTATCGTTCAACAACGTGAAATTCCTCAACACTTTCCCTGTTTTGGACAACAACGGCTGGTTCAAAATCTCCAATTTTTCTGTGTATCTAGTTGGATCCTGCTCCCTTTTCTGTTTCTCTTCGGACTGCTTTTCCATTTCTGCGTGATGATCTGCAATCGAGTCCATCGACGTAAAATTGCTCAGCATTTCAACTTCATATAGATTGCCCTCAATCTCGGTGAACGCTCTATAGGAAAGTTGAGTCAATTTCGCCAAATAGAGTTCCCTTATAAGCTCATCATCGACCGTATCGTCATCGTCATCATCATCAATCTCTGCGTCTCCATTGTTTGACGCATTCTTGCCTGTTTTCTCTAAAATCTTGTTCTCCAAAAGTCTAAGTCTAGTGTCTAGCTCTTTCTGAACTTTGAAATTTTCAATCTTCATATTTCTTTGAAAGGCTTGATTGTTTGGAACATTTTTGTTGGTGATTTCGTCTAGTGTGGGTTTGAAGACCGATGCAAAACCGTTCAATTTCTTGCTCATATTTTTATCCAAAATTTCATAGTCGTTTAATGTTACCAAAAATTGCATGTAAAGCTGCACCGACTTGCTTAAAAATTCAATCTTAAGTTTGTTCTTGTTGCTTAGCATGAAGCTGGAAGCATTGTTGTTGGAGGATAAAACAGCTTGTTTCTTGGACATTAGATACGCCATGTAATAGTCTATGCTTAAAAACTTCAGCGATTTTGAAGCAATATCATCCAAAGACTCGTTGTCGCTGAAGTACGCAAAATCGTTAAACACTTTTTGTTTCAAAGCTAGTAACTGTTGAAACAACGAAGAAAGGGTGTCCTGAAACTCTTTTGCATCTTGACGCAGACCCGTGCTTGCTATTTTGGTTTTTATTTGTTTGACAATAGTGTTGTATTCTTTAAGTACAATAGACATTTTTGTTAAAATGGAGCTTGTTTGTGTCCTGCTTTTGAAGATGAGCTGGTTGGTCTAGATAATTTGATTGCGGAAAGGGTTACACAGTTGTTTTCACCTTTAGCTCTGGTGTCCGAAGCAAGGGCTAAAAAAGATAACGAACGGAAAAAGAAAAAAACTTGCAAAAAAAACAGAACATAATAACAAGAGTAGTCACTGAAAAAAACATGAAAATATCAATGCCAAATGTTGTGCCAAATGTTGTAGCAAATATAAGAGAAGCTAATCAAGATTGACATACACTGCATTGAAGGTACACAAAGAGTAATTTTTTTTTTATTTCTTTCTTCAAAAACTTGAACCTATATTACCTAATTGTCATTTTTTTTTTTTTTATTTTGTTTTATTACATTTGTTACTTATTTATATTAACATTTTTGCATCAGAGAGACAGGAAAACCAAACGGTCCGTGAAAATATCGTGAAGACATGGTGAAGACATGGTAAAGACATCGTCAAATCAGCTAATCAGCACTTTTCCTAGCGTTACAAGCAACGATTCTCAATTTCTCACACTCCAAAGTTTTGATTTCTGTGTTGATATCGCTATTTTTACCTTTAGTTTCCTTAGCAGGCTGGGAGTCGTCCTTCGAGCCCGACTGCAAATCCGTGATATGCTCTAGCTTCAACTCACAATTCTTGATGATAAAAGTCCAGACATCATCGCAAAACCTGTAGGTGTGCAAATGTCCCTTGATGGTCATTTTTGAAGCTGTCTTGTCTTTCAATGTTTCGCTAACTACTTTATCAAACACCTCCAAACACCTCATGGCCAAACCGGCTTCTATTCTTCCCTCACTGATCAAGTTATCTAGCGCATCGACTAGTGCAGACCCCACAGTGCTACGGCGGTATAATTCATAGTGTGTGCTGGTGGACATTTTCTATTTGTTAGAGTTTGAGAGGGTTGTTTTAGTTCTTATGTTTCAACAAGCACGTCCTAATAAAAGTGCAATAATTATCACGGTTTGTCTCTTGGCAAGCTGTTGACTGATTCTGTTTTTCCCTCTGGTACAGCTAGTTGGATAAAATTACTAAGCTTTGTGGCTGTTACTTCCAGATTTGCGACTACCCAAATCCATGCCCCTCGGTCCTTTCAAAAATCCGCAAAAAATAGATAAATTCGATAGCTCAAATTGCCCGGATTGTATTGTAAAATATCAGCGAGGAAACCATGAGGCTTCATCAACTTCAAACAGCATCTTTCAAATGCAAGGTTGAAATGTTTGGAAAGAAAAGAGTAACCAGCACATCGAAGGCCCGACTCAACCATTCAACCATTCAACAAAAACTAAAAGTAACCCAGCACTGCCATAAATAAGTAACACATGTCAAGCACAATTTTTTACAGGTTTTTCTCCCAAAAGGCCACGTCTAGAGTTCCCTTTGATGGAACAGGTATCACTGTTTTTGATTTGAAAAGGGAAATCATAAATATGAACAATTTGGGGGACGGTATGGATTTCCAGTTGAAGATGTATCAGCCAGATACCATGGAGGAGTATGAAGACGACACCACAGTTATTCCCAGATCCTCGAACGTCATTGTGAAGAGAACTCCAGCAGTCAAGCTACTAGGAGGGGGAGGTAACGCCGGGGTGGGAGGTGCCCCAGCAAGCGTGATGAGGAACGTGAATGCAACACGGTATGTTACCGGGAATCCGAGATTCTTAAAACCGATGGCTCACTCTCAGAACAAAATGCCGGCAACACAGCTGCCGCAGCAAAAGTTAGCCGCTGCAAACTCCCAAAATATGACTGAGGAAGAGAGAATTGCCAGCATGTTTGCAACGCAAGAGAATGTGTGGGAACAAACGCAAAAGGAGATGAGTGAGGCAACCCCGATTTACAACAAGCCTTCTGGTGTTGGTGCAGGGGCCGGAGCCAGCGACCCATCACTTTCACAACCTCCGCCTCCTGGGTATATTTGTTATAGATGTGGTTCTAAAGACCATTGGATCAAAAACTGTCCAAACAACAATCCGATTTTGGAAGGGAAACGTATCAGAAGAACAACTGGTATTCCAAAGAAGTTTTTAAAGACTGTTACTGTTGATCCAACCAGTATGAGTGCTGAGGAATTGGCTACCACCAATCTTATGGTGACGCAAGATGGGAAATTTGTAGTGCAGATGGAAGATCAGCGGTCCTGGGAAGATTACCAGAGAAAGCAGCAGCAGCAGAAATTGACCAAGGGTGAAAATGCCAAGTGGAGCGAGGGATATTTTGAAGACTTGCCAGACCATTTGAAGTGTCCACTTACGCATGGGCTAATCAAGGAGGCAGTGAAAACAAGTTGCTGTGCGAAAGTTGTGAGCAAGAACAAAATGGAAGATTTGTTATTAGATGCCGATTTTGTTTGTCCCCTTTGTGGAGACACGGACGTTTTGCTTGACTCGTTGGAGCCGGATGAAAAGATTAGAGCTGAAGTCAAACAATTTCTAAATGATCACAGGCAATTTATAAACGAGAAGGAGAAACTTGGGGAGTCGCAATTTGATGATGAAGATGAAGAGGTTGTCGGTGCTGATGGCCTGTTGAAGGATGACGCAGGTTCTTCCGCTGGTGGTCAGGCGAATATGGGGACAAATGTCTCAGGAGGCACACACGAGCCGCTGGCGAAAAAACAAAAAATCATGAGTCCGCCTGTCGGGATGCCGTTCTTACCCTTTCCAATGTTTCCTCCAGGCTTCATGCCGATGATGCCTCCACCACCACCTCCTCCAGGGTCCAGTCAGAAATAAAAGAGATACTGCTATGTTCAGTTTATACGTGTTTGTATATATAAAAGAAGAGGACTAATAAGGCCAGTGTGTAAACTTTTTTCTTCAAGCGTTGAAGCAGATGACAGCCCATTTCCCACTTGTACACCACCAACTGCCGTGTTCGTTGTCTTTAGCCCACAACTCGCACAACTTTTCGTCAACACCCTTGGGCAAGGCCACCATGACATCTGCTTTGCAAGTTCTCAAACTCAAAACGGGCAACTTGCTTTGGCCCAATGGACCCAGACTCTGTTTCCAGGAAGTTGTTCTTGGCCATTGTCTGTCTCCTGTCAGTTTTCTGTAATTCAGATCTCCTTTGAAAATAACCAAAGACGAGGTTTTGGCCAAGTAATTGTACATTTCCAAACCATCAGCGTCAGTCGAGTCTGGAGCTAATGTCCAATAGTCGGCACATGATGTCCAGTATCTGTGGGAGTTGAAAATGATTTTCCCGCTTTTGATGTGGTTTTTGATGCATTGAGACAACTCGTACAAGACAGGATCAACGGTGTTTTCATTTCCTGAGTGTTGGGAGAAAAACACTGGGGACTCAAAGTCTTTTAAAAGCAAATCCACATCTTTCATCATGACATCGCTCACCATATATGGCAGGTTTTTCAAATGGAACTCGACAGTGGACACCAGGTTGGAGTCCAAAAGGAAAAGAGCTAGAATTAGATCGCTAAACACTTCGAAACCTGAGTTGTCACAAACAATGTCTACTTTGGTTTTTTGTCCAGAAGCAGAGGCAGAAGAAGCGGTTTTTTGTTTTAAATATTCCCAGGATTTCAAAGAATCATTGACCAAAATTTTCTCAATGTTCTTTTTTCTCGAGTCCGACCCTTGGATGGCCTTGATGTCATCCATTGTTGCGTTTGTTAAGAGAGACAAATCTGTGGCGTTCCCCCACAAGGCAATTGTGATAAATTCTTCGTACAACTCTTCCAACTCACTTTCTGAGATTTTATTCAAGTTAGGTTTTATAGTTTGCAAGTAGAATTTGGACAATTCGTGAACACCAAAATACGATGATTTTAAAGTGGATTGTTTCAAATAATTGAAAATATCAAAGGTGCACCAATATGGGGCCACAGATTCATTTGCCATGAAAAAAGTGTGGATTCTACGGTACATGTAGATTTCCGTAAACAACCAATCACCATTTTTCCATGTCATTTTTTGGGATTCAGGTTTCCCGTTGTTGTAATCATTCAAGTAGTCGTTAAACACTTGCAAGTCTTGTTCCTTTGTGATTTCGTCTTTGTTGAACAAGGGCACTTTTGTTTCGTGGCTTTTGTTTTTGATTTGCTCGCGCAATTTTTGCAAATCGTTTTTGATCTGTTCACCAACCTGCTTGTCCTGCACGGACAAAACGTGTCCGTCATCGTTTTCGTCGTCTCCCGCTGGATTGGACAATCTCTTGGTGATGTCGTCAATACAGTTTTGCAAAATGATAGGCCATCTTACCTCGGCGGTGTATTGGCCAAACGTGTCTTTCAAATCGTTTTTGAACACTGGGGGAATACTACCTGTCATGGTTAGAATATTTGGTTTGGTTAAGTTTTATTTTTTCATTGCCTTTTTTTTTGGGTAATGTTTGGGAAAAAAGGAAAAAAGGAAAAAAGGAAAAAAGGAAAAAAGGAAAAACTACTGTTTGATAATATGCTTATATACAAAAAAACCAGGTGGACAAGATCTGAAAACAGTTTGATGTAATAGCTGTTCATAACCTCCACTCTCTTTCCGTCTCTCCCCCCCCGCGAATAAATTATAACCAAACTGAGTATCAAAACATTGAATATCATAAGAGGATTTAAGCTTTTTGAATCTCGTGAACTCAATGTCAAACCGTCTTGCACTGGTTATATACATCGAAATAAATACAGTGGAGGCCAGGAGTTTCGATAGTTATATTTGAGCAGTAACAGAAATACGGGGTTGTGTGATCCGAGAATATTCGGTTTGTCAAAAGCATAGATACACAAGAAGATAAGCAAAAAACTGGGTAACATTATATCACCCATGACGAAAAAAACTGACCTAAAAAAGACAAATATATAAATTTGTTTTAAAAATAACTCTTTTTTTTTTTTTTTTTGTTTTTTTGTTTCTTTCTCTGGTTTTCGTGTTTTCACTTGATTGATTATTTTCAAGTCATTAGGTTTGGTGATGTGCTTGGCGATTAATACGATTATCCAAGGAGAAATGGATTAGTAGTTGGTCGGAACAGGTCATCGAGATGAAGAATAACCTTCAAGAAGATATTCACCCAAAACACAAAGACAAAGATTAAGACAAACAAGCGAACAAATGACAACATCATCATCTTCTTCGTATTTTGTACCGAGTCAGTTCCCCATCACGAAATCCGCATCTTCTTCCCATCACATGGATCATGACCATCTAATGAATAATAATAATAATAATGGTAATAATAATAATAATACTGATAATAATGATAGCAACAATAATAGTAATGATAACAGCGTTTTCTCCTTGGTTTTGGATGACCGTAACCATGTGTACACCAACTTGTGCAAGATACTCAAAGAGTACGCATTTGTGGTGGTGTATTTGTTTACTGGTCACCACAGTAACAGCACTACGGGAAACAATACAAACTCTGCATCCAGATACTATAAGAAATACAGGGCTTTACACACCGAGTTCCTGCACTACAAACATTTCACCGATCCTAGAAAAGAGTCGTGGTATACGGGAGGTAATAGTAGTGGCAGTGACAATCGTAACAAACACATTTCTAATATCAAAAATATCTACCAAATGAGAATATCTCCTAATTTGAAATATTTCCATTTCAACTATCTGATCACTTTGTGCATTTTCTTTTTGGTATACATTTCCTATTTCAATTTTCAACCTTTATTATTCTGTGTCATCCTTTTCGCATTTGTATACTTTGCCATTGTTTACAGATTGATATTTCCTAAACCACAATACCAAACGTTAACTTTCAATATGAATTCAAAACTTTCATGGTCCATCATTCAACATCTAACATGGATCTATAACAAGGTGAAAACCAGTGTATTATCAAAAAAGCCAAATAACCACTTATCAGAATCCACAGATCAATCATTCACACCATTGCACAAGTCAATCACGTTGTCAAGACAACAATACTGCCTTGTAGGATACTGCATATGCACGTTGAGTATTTTGTTATTTACAGGAGGAATATTCAACTTGTTAACTCATGTGCTGTTCAACACTTTTGTTGTATCCATACTGTTTATCTTACCACACGCAATTCTGTACAACCCAGTGTACCACGTAACCACACTTGACCAAGCGGTTTAGGAATTTGCCAAGCATAGCACACAACAATATATTAATTTTTTGAATATATATATATATATATATATATCTATATATATATCTCACCTAATCACCTATTAATTAAACACAGTTAATGTCACTTGCATCTTTTTACTTTTGACTCTGTGGTGTTTCCTCACGTGCTTATAAATAATTTGTAGATATCGTAAATATGGTATACATCAATTTTCATTTAGTTACCCAGCTATTTCTTTTTTATATTAAAATCTTTTAAGATCCAGCATTTCCAACACGCAACACTCTCCCCTGTTTCCCACCTGACCTAAGTTGAGCTGTCTCTTAATTTCACTTTTACATTTTAAAAAATAAAGACAAAAGATTTACAAATTGGACTATCAAAACCATGTAACTTCCACTAATTTAAGATGAATTACATTATTTCCATGCCTTGTGTATACTTTTTTATGATTTATAGGTATATATGAATATTTTTACGCGTGTCTGCTGATGATGGTGGTAAGGGTATTTACTAGTGGTAAGGGTTTTGGGTAGTAGTA
>ERZ794936.307-NODE-307-length-26240-cov-32.011190_pt1 | contig 26240 bp, 11 predicted proteins | sample MGYA00511083_ERZ794936 | MGnify/ENA primary metagenome ERZ794936 (study PRJEB30137, sample SAMN04331409) | food metagenome | isolation source: Y2 must sample point D1 replicate A | place: Australia: South Australia | collected 2014 ... | reverse complement strand
GTGGAGGTAATAGTGGAATCCAGCAAAAAAAAGAAACAATACCGATACTTTCAAATAAAATAACCGGACAAATCAAGTTGACTTGCAAGTTACCCTTTTGCTCACGTGAGATAACCAAAGCAGTGGTAGTAGTAGTAGTAGTAGTGGTTGTAGTACTAGTACTATCAGTAGAGATTTTTAGCCAATCAACAACGTTAACACATCAACAAAGACTCCTCCTCCTCCTCTTTCATAAAGTCACTTATCTATGACTCTTTGTTCCGGTGAGCCAATTGTTTTCAACTTTTACGGTGATTGTTTGGAGCTTGTGTTTTTTTTATTTTTTTTGTAGGTGGTGGAATTCTGAGCTACTTCAAATGTCACTTTGCTGCGATGTTTTTTTTTTTTTTTTTTTTATTTCTTGCACCTCATAGTCATTTGGCACGACACTTAGCTGTGTTTTGCATTGTGTTTGTGCCAGGTTTTACAATGACTGTGCAATGACTGCAATGAAATGCAGAGGTGGGAGAGCAAGTACATCAGGAAGTAGCAGAGCCACTGATCTTAATAGCATCGACAATGATAATACTAGCCAATAGGAGGTGTACACCTTGTTTTTTTCATCAACATTTGAAAGGCTTTTCTTTTTTTTTTTTTTTTTTGTGGTCACCAAGAATCTAAAGTGTTGAAAGAATAGAAATAAAAAAAAAAACGTTACACCGATTAATCATGGTAAAAATGAGGAGGCTGCTCATTAATAGAGAGTCATTCGTTCTAGAATTTTAGGCTGTGGGTATAGTATGTAGTTTGAAAATTATGATCACACATTGCATCTTATCGAGTTTATCAACAAGAGAAAGACACCATGATCTAGACTACTTGCTTGTATATACATATATACCTATATATATATATATATATATATATATAGAAGAAGCAGAGAGGCCCAGGTGCTATGCAAAATTGATCTAGACTGCGCCAAATCCCGGACTAGTTGTGCCATTTAAGGTCGAACTTGTTGTGAAAGTTGTCCGATCTACGTGATGGGTGCTGTTCTCGGGCTAATTATATCCAGTCGGGCTTTTTTTTTCTTGATCTCGCCCTTTTTGCATTGTGCGTGTTTTGCAGATTCTATTATTAGATTTGATTGATTTTGTCGTTATATATATATAAATATTAGTCAATCAGTGGATTCTGTCAAATGATTTGATGATTGAGTAGATGATGAAATAGTCATGTATATAATACAGATGTCATCTATGCAACAGAGTGACACCTACATTTATAAATTTAAGTCTTGATTCACGTCTCCAACAAAAAAGGCCACGTCTCGCAAACCCAATAACAACGCGCCTTTCAAATCATAATGGCTGAAAACCAGTATCACGCACAACGGTACAGACAAGATCAAATCGGTGCTGCTGGTAACGCATATGGCGATACCGCTCACGCTCAGAACTTCTATGGTGGAGCTGCCGGGGCAAACAGCAGCAGTGCCAGCATCAACTACCACTACAACAACGGAGCCGCAAGCACAAGAGTTTTGCCAAAGACAGATTACCATTCCCCCTATTACATTGCCGTTCCTACTCCAAGGGGTACAGCTTTGGGGATGAACGGGAACAGCTCCACAGCAGCAACCACCACCACCACCACCACAACAACAACAACAACTACACCAGGCCAACCAATGTCCTCTGGGAACAACGGTGGGAAGCCTCTTTTGAAAAAAGGTTCTTCATTTATATCTGGAAACGGTGGAAAAGCTGGGAAAAATACACCAGCATCACTTTTGTCTTCTTCTTCTGCCATGGCATTGAACAAATTGAATCAAGGAAGTCATGCTTTAGGGAAAGGATTTTCTGGAAGTAGTAACAACCACGCCTTGAAAGAAGACATTGACGAGGACTTTGAAGACGCTGAAAAAAATTTCACCAGTACCGTCAGTAGTAGCTCAACAAACAGTTCAAACGAATACCCAACAACAATCATCGTTGACAGATTTTACAAATGGAAAAAAATTTTGAAAGCATTGATTGCGTATTTCCGGGAAATTGCCTTGGCTCAGGAACAGTTTGCCAGGATTAACAACAACCTGAGAAACAGTGTGAAATTCCAAAACTTGCTACCTAATTTGCTAGACAACGGACAAATTGTCATGGGTAACACGAGCACCACAAAGGCAACAACGTCATCCTCAACTAATGCCTCCAGCTCTGCTTCTGGACAAAATGGTTTGAACGCGTATACACGTCCTGGCAACAACAGAAGTAATTCTACAAACACCGCTTACGGAGAGAATGACAATGCCGACTATTTTAACGACGCAAGGAGCACCGCAAGCTCCACAGGGAGACCCAAATTGACGAAAACGAAAACAAACGCTTCGTCGCATTCTGTTGGGTCAGCAAACTCTTCGGACCAATACGATATTGAGAGCTTGGCCAAAGAGCAACAAGATTTTTCTTCCAACCCAGCAGCATTGGCTGAACAACAGGCTTTGAATATCAACACCGGTGACTATTTGCCGTTTGGATCCGGTTCCATTCAAGATTTACAAGTGATTTTGAAGAAATACCACATGTCCCTTGCACAAAAACAGTACGAAGCGTCTCAGGAGTTGGACAACAAAATTATTCCAAGACTAGAAGATTTGAAAAAAGATTTGAAAATAAAACTTCAAGAAATCAAAGAGTTACATGATGATTTCAAAACAAACATTAAACAGCACGTGGCTTTGACTGGTCAGTTGCTAAATAAATACATGTCCTCTTTGAACATTGTCGAAAACAACGATGGCCAGGACACAATAAACACCATCAACAAGTCCGTGTACCATTCAGAACTAATCAACCCTACAAACAACTTTGTGAAACCCAAAAACGATCCATATCTTTTGAAATTGCAACTAGATCTACAATTGAAAAGACAATTATTGGAAGAACATTACTTACAAGACTCATACACAAACTTGCAAAAAAACGGGTTGGAGTTGGAAAAAATCATTTATTTGGAAATCCAAAAAGCTTTGTCCAAATACACCAACTTGATAGATGCCCAAATCAGATTGCAATTGCAGGCTCTTTGTCATGATTTGCAATTGGGAATTTTGGCCAAACCGCCAGCTGTTGAATGGGACAACTTTATTTCGAACCACCCACAAAGTTTGTTGAACTGGAAATCGAACGATCCATTGCCTATTCCTAGAAAATTGAACGATATAAAGTATCCACTGATGAAATCTCCACTGGCGAGATGCATTAGAGCTGGGTATCTTTACAAAAAAAACAAATTCTTGAAAAACTACTCCAAGAGTTATTTTGTGATGACCTCAAATTACCTACACGAATTCAAATCCGCAGATTTTTTTAAGTCTAGTACAGACAAAGAGGATTTAGACGACGCTTTAATCAAAGCGAATGCGAAAAGCTTGATGACCCCTATTATGTCTATTAGTCTAAATGACTGCATTTTGACGGAATTCGATGAAGAAAAGTTTGTTTTGAAAAATACAAAGCCGTTTGCCGACTCTAGTTTTGACAGCAGCAACATGTCTACTCCAACATTGAACGAGTTGAACAGGGCCGAAGGATACAAAGGATCAACTGACAATTTGAGTCAGCCTCACAAAGATAAAAGCAAAAACCCTAAAAAAAAGATTTCAAGTTTTTTGAAAAAACACTCATCTACAGCTCACTTGAATCAACACGAACAAGACCCTTCCTTGGAAAGATCTAAAGCTTTACCAAAAAATTCATCATCGGCTTCGTTGGCTTCAAAAGTCTCTTCATCTTCGCCTTCGTTGTCCACTTTGACTAACAACAGTGTTTTGGGCACCGAAACCACTTGGACGTTCAAGATCTATATTGACCCTGCAGGGTCTTCAGAACTGGAGCAGAGACAAGTCTTCAAAAAATGGGTTCAAGACTTGAAACATTTGACTTCTTTTACCAATGCTATGGACAGATCAAAATACATCCAAGAGAAGATCCTAGCTTTGAAAAACTTGCAGCACATGAAACTACAGCAACAAAGACAGGCAAGAACTGCCGGGAACGCGGGAGCCATCGGCCACAATGCAATGGGGAACCGGAAATTTAAAATGAACTTGGAAATGCCTCCTCCACCGGTTTTTAACCCTGGAAACATTCCACAGAGCACGACCATCACCCCGTCGATTGATGACAACGGAAATTTGATCACAGCATCTGATCCTAAACCGTTCCCTGAAACGCCACAGGCGAAACCTTTTGATGAATCCAAGACCTCTTTGGCCCAAGCGCCTTTCAAACAAACCCCAGGTACAAACACTGAAAACCGGTCTACAGATAATATGGCTCAGGCAGCCCCAATGCATCTTGAAATGCCTCCATCTATTCACACAGTCTCTTTTCAAAAAGACGAAAACGAAACGCCTTCGCACAATATTGATTTAGCATTACAGCCGCAAAACGTGCAGGAAAATGAAATTGAAGTGGGCTTGCAGAAAATGCAAGCATCTTCTGACCCTTCTTCCGTCCAATCCACTCCTGCAACCCAGGCTTCCAACTTTGATCCTGTACCTGTTCCAACTAGCAATCCAATGATGAATGCCAGCCACAACAACAGTGCCCCAAATATTTCAGGTGCCAGTTGTGCTGTTTCGGCAGTGTCCAGCACAAACAGCTCGCCAAGCTTGAAACCTGCTCCAATGAGCACAAAGTCTACGCCTCCTGGGCAGCAAGTCGGTACAGCCCCAGCCGTTGGTGGCGGATACTTTAGCATTCCAGTGACCAAGAAAGGTCCGAACAGCGGAAAGAACACACCTCAAACTTTGCAATCAGCAGCATCCATTGCCAGACTGAGCATCAACAAGCCGCAGTCACCCCCAGCAAGTGTGAAAAGTGCCGGGGCACTCCAGTCACTGGCTCACACAGCAGGGCTGGACCAGCAAACTCCAAGCTCAAAAACAATAACCACCACCACCACGAGCTACAACAACCCAAACACTCCCTTCAAAAAGGGGCACAGAAAAATCTCTTCTTTGTCTTCATTAACGAGTTTGGGAGGATTAAGAAAATCGTCTGCTTCAAAATTATCACACATGCCAGAAGCTTATAACGAGAAGTTGGCTTCTCAAGGTGGGAAAGTGGACATCTTCAAGTCGTTGTATGATTGAGGATGAATTTATGTCAATCTTTTTTCTTTTTTTTTTTTTTTTTTACATAGCATGCGTTTTTTAAATCTATGTAAATTATAAAATAATGCCAATTAAGATATTAAGTCTCAGACGCAAGTTTGATTGGAAAACTTTCTCACTCAATTATCGTTCCAACAGTCTTAAACTCTTTGTTGCAGTACACCAAACCGCCAATGTTTTTCAAAACTTCATCCTCCGTTTCGGTGTTTTCTATAATGTTTACGTGCTCTTTTCTTAGTTCTTCGCCTGATAAAATATCTTGCACTTCTGCAACCCATATTTCGTGATCACCCACACGGAAATTCTGTGCGGCTTTGCAAATAAACACACGGTCGCAGTTGTTCAGAAGTGGCAACTTTGTCACAGAAATTGGGTAAACTGTATAGTCTGTCGGCTTCAAAATTGTAAATGGCTTGAATGGTAAAAATCTCTTTTTAACAACGGGCGTTGAAACGTCTGTTGGTTGATCAGAATTTTGTGATATTTCTTGCGCACTCTTCTTGTTCAGAGTGCCAATAATATCGTTTCTTTGCTCAATTTTGGAAAAAAACTTTTTCAGTCCACCAGACTCCTTTATGTCTTTCCGTATCATATTCAAGTGGGATTCAATGTATGATTGCACAACGCAGCCCTTGCTGAAAAGCTTTGCCAGTTCAACGCTGGCGCTGTCGGGTCTCATCAAATGGATGGCAAAGTACGATGATCTGTGCAGAGCTTCTGAGGTGAAAGAAGGCACTTGTAGATTGAATTGCATCATTGGAGATGGGTGTAGAGCTAACGATGTGACGGAAGAAAGAGTCACTCCGCGGAAATCACCTTCCGTGATGGGCGACGTTGTTGCGCAAGTGGTCAAAATCATGGCTTGGTTGGCTACCCTCTGCATTGCATGCCTGAACTTGGTCTTCGTAACGTGCTCTTGAAGCAACGCTCTTGTAATTTTAACCATTGAGTTTGATTGTATATCTGTGTTCGCTATAGGCTTTGACTTGTTCTCTTTGTTTTTGTCCAGGCCAAAGATGAAGAGAAGTTTTCAAGTTATGAATTTGTCCCCGCAAAAAATAGCCACGGGTCCAAGTTATTCACGGGACCCGCGCGAGAATGAGAAAGTTTGCACACAAAATCTCTGTTGAAAATAAAAAGCATGGCTCATCGTTTAGAAACCCCAAAGGTTTCTTCAAAGCATTTCTTCAATAAACGCCGATATGTCATAAACGAAGATTGTCAAAAAGCAGCATGAGTGCTTTGACAAACCTGCTAATTAAGCAAGTCACAAAGAGCCCTGGTGGTAAAACCATCACTGATCCCTTTCAAAAACTGCGTAAACTTCCAAAATACCTCCCCAATGAACACACATTCACTGAACTAGACCTTCCCAATTTCAAACTGCAGAACAATGTGTTTGCCGATAGCTTGAAAGCTCCAGGGAGAAAAGATCGCATCACAAGACAAAAGACTCCTAAATCATATCTCATACAATTGAAAACTCAAAAGACTTCAGGTCATATGGCATTGGCACCGCAGTGGCCTCAGAGCTCCCTTATGCAAAGCTCTTATATCAGTAATAGCCGTAAAGTGTGCGAGAACTTGACACAGAGCCAGATAAAACAGTCTTTACCTCAGAACATGTTATTATCGCCTACTTTTTCCGTAAGCACTAATTTTTTACAAGACTCTTTGAACGAAATAAAGGACTACGAAAAAGTGTTGAGGAACTACATTTTTAAAGAGCTTTTGACTAAGAGAGACACTGACAATTCATCGATTGATGACAATAACGGGGTGGAAATAATTTACGACTCTACAAGGAGCAAAGTAGAGATATTCAAAACAACACTAATTGCTTTCAACTTTCACCACGTCCCTTTGATAAGCGAGGCAGAGTTGAAAGTTTTTCCTGCTAAATTAGACTTTTCTAAAGACAAAGATCTAATAGCTGCCATAAGAGCATTTTTAGATTATCAACACGATATATAAGGAAAAAAAAAAAACAGGTTATCATAAAATCTTGATTTCAATCGGTAAACCGTAGACAATTGGTGCCGCACCGTTCAGATACCTCAACTTACAAACTTTTCTTGACATTGAAACAGCTGCGGCAACGTTTTGACGCTCGTTTGACTTTGTGTTTGAAAACCCCATCTTTTCAAACATGCTCAAACTGAACATGTCAATGTCCTTATCAGTGACATCCCAAAGATTTCCCACGACAAACGGAGCTCCGCCCAAAAGGTATCCAATGATAGTTCCTGTACTGCCCATTTGACCGCGTGGTTTCATGTACGCTGATGAGCAACCAAGCAAAAAGGAAGCAGATATGTCTGCAGATTTCTTAATTTCGGAAACACGCACATACTGATCTCCACTGCCATGACCAATATACACAAATGCTCTGTGGTCTTTTAGCATAGTAATAAATTGTGTGCAGGTTGGTTTCTCATTAACCATCACACTCTCACAGCCATTTATGAGATGTTCAAATCTGGACTGTGTTTTGGGAAGGTCCCCATTTGGATTAATTATCATCGCAATATCGTTTTTTGTTATTTGAAGGCTTTGTTCTTGTCTTTCTAAAAGTACATGAAGTGACTCTAGAGACGGCATTCTGGAAACAGAAATCGCTTCCAAAATTGGCATGCTTTCCCAGGGTATGGAGTGTGCTTGGTTGTTGGTGATTAATACAGTGTGTGTTACTGGTTTTTTGCAAAGTTCAAGCTGTGCAGCATGCTTTTCAAGCAAAGTAACCAACAAAGCCAAATCGTGCTCATCAATGACACCGTGCTCTATCAAATCTTTTGTATTTTTTTGGTTCAAGAGTAAACTGAGATGCTGCATGTCAAAGTCTATGCCCAAAGCTTTGGCTTCCAGTTCAAACTTTTGGAACTCCGGCTCATTGTGATCAATATAATATGGAGCAAATACGTTTACAAAAGCTCCCAATACCTCTTCTTCTATGTATTTCAGTAAATTACCCATTTCACTGTCTAGTTCAAACCTAGTTTCCCACCATTTTTTTCTGTCTTCTTTAGTTTTTACACAGGATGTGACTTCTGCTGCGGTTGTTCCATTACTCAAATCCACAATGTCTTTGAACGCATTAATAAGAGCAGTGAAGCTATTGTATTTTGCGTTTCGCCTGGTTACTGCCAAAGAAAAATGGCTTTGTGAGCCATTCAAAAATTTCGAAACAATCAATTTGCTAGACTCAAAACAAATGTCTAGAGATACGATATTGTATCCTGTGGGATATGTGTGGGCATCAATATCTGGGTTATGAGCAGTCATAGAAGACATTAGCAAAGTCGGTGAAAAATCTTTGTCGTTGAAAGAACATTGCTTTTCAAAAAACCCGGAGCAAGACTTGACATAATCTGCTATTTTGTAATGGTATTCCCTTTTCATCCAATACTGGCGTAAATCGATCATTGATAGTTTTTTGTAGTCGATATCAGTGACCTCTGGTTTGTTCAAAAGGTTGGCTGACGTTGAAATACTTTCCAAGTATATTCCCGACTTTATAAGCCATTTAGTGAGTAAGAAATAATGAGCTTGCTCATATTTTTTGAGAAGCAAAGAAACATTTGAATCAATATAACCGAGTTTGCCAAAAGCAACCAAGTTTTGATCCATATCGAGCAAATGCATGTCTTTTTTAGTCATAGCGACATAACCGTTGTCGTTTGTGAGTTTTGCAAAAAAGCGTGCAGAATAGTAAGCTTCAAATTGAATAACTGGATCTGTTATGACTTGGGACAAGCTAATATACTCTTTTACAAAATATTCGAACTGGCTTGTAAGGTTCATAAACACACATTCTTCTAGCAAACAGTCGTAACATGCAACTATCAGGTTTAATAGTTGAACTCTAGCATTTTGCACCAGTTTTGCTGATTTTTTGATCAAGGAATTGGATAATGATAATGCTTTGACAAACGAGTGAAAAGCATTGACATGTTTGTTATCATGAGAGGACAATTTACCAGCAGTTAAGAAAAGAGATGCATTGAACAAAATAATAGACGTGTACTCTTTATTGCTGAATTCACCACCTTTGTTACGAATATCAAATACAGATGGGTCTTGGAAAGGTAATTGGACAGAAAAAGTTGTTTGGAAAAATTTTGTATCATGAGTTGCAAGCGCTTGTTGCAAGATGATTTCATACTGAGTTAAGCGATCTAGTAGGTTCATTTTTGCATCAAAAGTAGCAATTGAAACATGTTGCTTATCATACCTGCCTGTCAGTTGACTCTCAGCTTCTATAAAAAACTTTTCAATATGTGTTTTGACATAGGATTGAGGGATACTTTCATACAAATATTTGACCAATTCATAATTATTGTTAAAGTTTAGGTAGGATGCCAAATTCAAAACAAACAAGTTTTCTATGACAGATTCCTCAAAACTATTTTTCTTCACTCTCTTTTCAATGTAAGATTGAGTGATAGTCTTCAAATTGACACATCTTCTTTTTTTCATTTCCAGGTAAAGACTGTACATGCATTTTATCAGCACCTGATTGTCGTGGAGACACTCACGTTTGTTGATTTGGGTGTTCACATCAAAAGCAGACAGTTCAACGTAAGGGTCCAATGTTTGGTACAGCATTTGGACCAAAACAGGCCAGCTCTCAATAGGTATTTGGTGTTTTTTCTTGGCAGTTTGCGAGTATAGTAAACAGTTCATTAGGGAGCTTGTAAAATCCAACTCTTCTAATTGCAGACCCGGCAGCAAGTTTGAAAGTTCTACACATCCATCAAAAACAAATTCGCAACATTTTTGCAATTCGGAAGAAGCCATAATGGCAAAAATGTTGTAAATTTGAGAGAAAATGGTAAACTTAAGTTCCATGGAAAAAGAACATTTAATAAATTTCTTAAACTTTGGCCATATGTCTTTTTCCTTCAACTTATAGTATAGTTTCATTTGTAAATTTGCCGCGAGCTTTAACAAGTCGTCCGTGTTGTGAGTGACGTAAAGGTTGAATGCAACATTAATCACGTTTGCCAGTTTTTTGTACTGTTTGTGGTCAAATAAGTACTCACCCATGTAGTAAATCGTTGCTTTAACACTGTTTAACAAAGATGGATTGGCATAAAAAGATTTCAAATTGGTGTTTATAGTAAGGAGTATCTGGTCCAAAAGTGTGGAGTGTTCTTTGATAAATGGGATGCTGTACGAGTACAAGTAGTGAAGGTAATGATAGTAGAGCTGGTAGATTTTCAAATTGTCGGTATGGCTAAAACTCTTCTCAACTTTGGCAAGCCATCTTTCATTAATAACAAAAGTCTTGCTGCTAGAGGAGGGGCGATACATTTCTGATTTTTTCACATGTGAAGTTAGTGGGCACTGTGCAAAATAGACATGAATAAACTCATGGTATTTGCTCTCAAGCCGCGAAGCTGTCTGAACCAATACTTTTTCAAATTTGACAAGAGTGCTCGACTTTACTAATGTTTCAAACGAGATACCAAATTCACTCTGGTACTGAAGTATTTTCATTCCAAATAATGGTTTGAGATCGGGGTATTTGGTAAAGAGATGTAAAAGCACTTTTAATATGGACATCGGTTTTATAGTTGAGACCTGGCCGCCATACAAAAATCGCTGGTCTTTTGAAAAAAATGTAACTAGGGGCATTTTATACTTCTCCTCCGCTGGAGATTTCAACAGGTATTGCAACAAAAGCATTTTGATAGATCCCAAGTACTGTGCGTTGTACACTGTAAAGTCTGTTTGTAAAATGGCTATGACATTTTTGCATTCATTGTGGTTCGTGATATTGTGAAGATAGAGAATCTCGTCCCCAATCACGTCCGCATAGTTGCTATAGCATTTTAGCAGAGATAAAACGTAGTTCAAATGCTTGCTTATGACTGTGGGCAATGTCTGTACGAGGTGGTGTTTGATGCAGTATTTGTATAGGTTCTCAAAGCCATTTCTGACTTCGGCTGTGTTGAAAAGCTGCTGATTGGGCGCGGAAAGTAATGAACTGGACAGCGATTTATGTAATGTGTCATAGGAAAGCTCCTGTGGCCGAAACAACAATCCATGGTTAACCTTTGCACTACAGTACTTGCTTTTTTTAGTGGTGTGACTTGCCTCACTGATGGTGCTATCAGTAAGGCTGACGACACTACGCTTCTTCACGGTATTTTCGGTCAAAGTCTCTGATCGAAGACCTAGTTCACTTGGTTCGACGTTCATCTGGAGTTGCGTGGAGCTTAGGTATTGGCAATAAATGCTTGGTTTCTGCTTGCGTGTGTGTTGAATAGTTTAGTTTATTCACCTCTGTGTGCTTTTGTTTACGTTTTTCACAGGGGTTTGGTGTTTTAGGTAAAAACGTGATTTGTGACAGAAAAAAAAAAAAAAACAAAAATTTCCTCAGAGATTTGAACAACGCGACGGGTTTCTGATCCGGATTGAATAAGAGCGGATTGGAAAGGCTGACTTCGACAACGGCCACTCAGTGAAGTAACAATTCTTTCGGGATCAGCACCTTGAAAAGACCCCAATGGATAACGCCCCAGAAAAATGGATTAAAAGGCTTAAAGACAACCCGTCTTCCAAAGACTTTCTCGATGCTGTGGACGCACTTTGTGCCAAGCCTGAAGACAAAATACACATAGCCACCTTTCCGGCAATTGTCCAGCTTGTGCTTCCCTTGACCGCTTCGCTTCCCCAAAACACTTTGGACAACATTGATGCAGTTGTGGCCAATCATGTTGAGTGCTTGTCGCAGCTAGTTATTGGATCTGATATCTCCACTTTGAATGAGGTTTGCCAAAAAACCGTTTTCAGACTTTTGTGGAAACACCGCAGCTGTCTAAACACATACCTTCATCAAGAAAACCTTTCCAAGGCTCAAATTTCCATCATTAAGGCACTTTTTTTTGGTAGTAAAATCTACAATTTCATAAACGGACACACATCGATTGAGGAATACTCGGAGTTGGTCTTGCAACAATTGCAGAACTTGCAGAACAGCAATGCTCGGAAAAAACAGTATGGTGATTTGCTTTTAGCTTTTCTTAAATTGAATCCAATTGTTGTTTCGCAAGTTTTCTTTAGTAGCTGGATTTTTGACAGTACGCAAGCTTTCGAAAATAACTATTTGGACAAGTTTTATCAAAATAGCATAACTATAAACAAAAAGAAGTTGAATCATATTTTGCTCAAATACGTTGGCAAGCATGTCACGCACGAAAACATTGGGTCTATAAGCTATATCATGAAAAAGCTTAATCCGTTGTTTATCGATTATGCTTGGATAACTTACAGCTGTTCAAGTGAGATTATACAATACGTGTACATTGTCTCGTTACCCACAAGATGGCTTTTAAGATACCTCAATTATTTGTTTGTTGAATGGGGAACCTCCAATATAGACGGGAAAAGAATGGATGAAGAGGACATAACGCTTTCACAACTTCTTCAACTAGCAATAACTCAATTGACAACGATTGACAAACAAAAATTGCCTTCCAGTTCAAGCTTCATGGACGCAATAACTCAACGGTTACACAACCACAATAAAAATTATATCAATAGGACAATGTGTATTGCGAAAAGTGTTGTGGGAGACACTTTGAAGTATGATGTGCCTTGTTGTTTAGAGGTTCCATACTATAAAGTGTCGACAGCACTAGAGGGCTCCTCACTACTTGACTTGATTCTCAATGACAACATTTTGGTCAACTCGTGTAGTACAATGGAAAAAACGTTGCATAGTTTAGAATTAAAGGATGCTGATAGTGATGATGAAGATGAACATACGGAAAGTGTGACTGCTAGGAAGATCATATTTTTAAAAGATTTGATTGAGCAATTCACAAAATTACAGCAGAGCAATGCAGATACATATTCTACAATGCAGGTGTCGTTCAAGCTAATAATGGATAAAGGGGGAAATGTTTCAGAGTTGCAGTATTATTGTGACGAGATGATAAACGTACTGTTGAAACTTTCGAATGAGCACGAGCATAAAGATTTCGAACAGCTAAGAGTCCGAAATGTGACAGCTATTTTGAATTTGTTGCCAAGAAAAATTACCACTGTTTTGGAGCTTTTATTAACACAAGACCTAACGCTCCAACAGCGTTTATCAATTTTGACTGTAGTTGGTTTAAGTGCACAGGTCTTGAGCGGACTGCAAGAAGTTGGTCCGGAAGCATCTCAAATTGAAAACCCACTTGATTCTCTAGAATCGAATAAAACTTCGAATACCCTAGATCGAGGATCCGTTGTTTGGAAGTCCAAGAAGCTTGGAGACGATAACGGTCTTGACACCCTTCACAGTGTTTTGCAAAAAACTAAAGTGAATCGGTTCAACGCCGTTGCACCTTTGTTTTTTTGGCCGCTCGTTAACGGGTGGCTTGCCGGCATTGATTTAGGAACGTTTGACTTCTTATTCAAGTCACACTATGTGAATACGCTAGCTATGATTTTTAGTCTCAGTCGAGCTCATAACGATATTGTCAATATGGAGGAAAGTATGGTTCTAGTGCTGCAACAAGCATCGGACCAAAACATCAAACTACAATCAGGAGATATCTTCGAGTGACTGACCTAATTTGCTTTTCCAATGATATATATATATATCAATATATATATGCTCCATTTGTATTTATTGTTGTTTAGCTTTACACAACTCCAATACATCACTCCAATCAGGCTCGATACTCTTGGCATGAAATTAAGCTTTGGATAACATTTTAGACCGAAAATCCCTCACAAAGCACAAATTTCTGTCTCCGATGACAACAGCGCACAAGCAATACTCAGCCGAGAGCCGAAAAAAAAAATATAATAATAATAATAATAATAATAATAATAATAATAATAATAATAATAATAATAATGATAATAAATTTTCAACATAAAGGTTTCTTTCCTGGAGACACGCATTACTGTTTGTCTAAACATTTAAAATTAAGTTACCCTTGAGTTTATGAGAGGAGCTCCACAGAGTACGTATTTTCCTGTTTAATGAGTAATTCGAGTTACAAGGTTTATTTACTTAGTCATAAAAATACACACAACAACACCACTCAAATCACATCATTAATTTGCACCAAGCTTCCTTGAATAAAGATCTTTGAAATACACCACATACGATTCCCCAAAACAAGACTGAAATGTGGGCAGTTTCCGTTATCACGAACAGCCTTCCGAAATACGCAAGACACTATTTGCAAGATCAGTTTCAGACGATCGTTTTGCTGCTGTTGGTCTATTTGGTTTGGCAGAAACTTTTAACCACTTTTTTGCTCACTGTGGCATGTTTTTTCAGCAAAGGAAAGTTGGCAAACACCTCAATAAGGTTTTGGTTTCTAAATGTCATTTACAAAACCAAAGTCAATTTGACTCACAATTCCAGCATTTTTGTATCAAAAATAAGGCTTAACAAGAAGAAGATTGACAACTTAAATCACAAAACTTTGGTATTAGACTTGGTCGATGTTACCATAAACATAACAGAAGAATTTTTGAGCTCTCAAAAATCTCAAAAAAAAAAACAGCAGTCCAGTGATTCGCAGTCTGAAGATGACAAACAAATAAAAATGGAAGTTTCTCTGGAGAAATTCATGAAGCAGAAGAAAATCATTCAATATATTGCGTCTTTTTTTATTCCATTACAGGTGTCTCTTCAAAAAATTTCTCTTGTTGTTGATGGTCAAGAATACTATGTCGACTATGCTTCAGCCAAAGTTATTTTCAATGCAAAATCAAAATCATTATCAGCCAACATCTTTCTTCACGAGTTTACCGACTATAAAGGGACTTATTTGAAACATTTTGAATTCAATGTCAGTGGCAGTTGTAATTACTCTGAAGAGTCCAACATGTTATCAATTAGAAAATGGAGTACGAGTTTGCGTTTATCCGATTTTACAGCAAGTATTCCACCTAGAAATACAAGCTGCGAAAAAGACACTGGGTATACCTCTGACCAAGCTGCTCAACCGAAAAGCAGAAAAGAAAGCTTGAGCTTAAAGCTGCAGAGATTTCAGCCTCTTTGGAAAGCTATGAGTGTTGTGGATTTGAAATTTGAAAACATCACCATTTCTGTGCCTCAGTATTGCACAAAGTTTCATTGTGCAAACATGATTTTCAGTGTCAAGTCCCTGACGCATTTGTCTCGGGACTCAAAGTTTGAAATGACATTGTCGTCAAATTCCTTGTACGTTGAGTTGCTCAAACAAAGGGTGGTTGTCATTCCTTTGATGAACATTTTTTCCACCTCAGACAGATCACTGAATCTTGACTTCAATACCATTAATTGCACAATGGGTCTTGTTGACTCCAAAATAACTTTTGGCCATGAACACATGAAATATTTTTTGCACCACACAGGTTCCCCTTCCAAAAGCCAAGACGCAGAAAGTAGTTCACACTTGAACAATGGTTCTGTATTTGATAGTCTAACCATTCCAAAATTTAACTTCAAATTGTTGCTGCCCAATTTTTCCATCAGGTACATGACCGATGACAACTCTTTTTTCATATGGAAAAACAATGAAATATCCGTGCATTTGCAACATTCCTACTTGACCACTTCAAATATATCTGTCAAGGCTGCAAGCCGTGATGCTTTGGTTAGAATAAATCAGCCTACACTGGAAAGATTGACATCATCTAACTACATCAAGTTTTCAGATTCTTCTTTAACATTCAAGTATGAAAACTCTGATTTACCGATTGCAGCTGTTCACAAAATCGAAGTCCAAAACACAAACGACAATCCTCATGTGCTAAACTTCATTGTGAAAAATTTCCATATCACATTGAACAGCTTGAAAACGCTAACAATTGGGAAAGAACATTTCCACTCATTGCAGCAATTACTAGCAACATCAAAACCAAAAGGTCCGGCAAAAGGAAAAACGGACACACACTCATCCAAGTTTGAAAACTTGGAAATAAAATTACAGTTGATCGACTTTTCGTGTATGAGCTGTATTTCTGGGTTTTTACCCGTTCAAAATGATGTTCCAAAAGAGCTTTACAATACTGCTTACGGGGTTTCCTTATACGTTGACAATGCGTTTGTTCATTACAAAAACAAACTTACGAAAGCTGACATCGACAATATATACGTAAACAAAGTGATCTCCGTCAATGAGTGTGAGGCCGAGCAATCTTTTGTGTCTAGAATGCAAAACATAACTTTCACACACTCTCCTGACAAGATGAAAAAGTTGACTATTCCTCAATTCCGAATAGACCTAGATATCTGTCTACTGTGGATGATTTTCTACATGAAAACAGTTTTTGCTACTATTTTAGCCGGTAGTGAAGGAAATGCAGCGCAAAAAACGGACAAAAACGATACCAAGTCTAATTTATCTACGTTTGATGTCCAAGTCAACGTCATTTTGATTAAAGGTGGCCTCGCTAACGATTTAAAACTTTTGTTTACCTGCTACAACTTGAAGTTTAAAAACTCTGCTTTGAGTTTCAAGAGATTTCATATTTTAACGCATTCGGTTTACGTTCCGGAACAAGCAGACGAAGTTTACGTCAGGCTGTTTATCATTGATGGTTTCAAGTTCAATTTGTTGTCGAAAGTTAATGATCAAGTGTTTGACATTCAAACTAAACTAATACAGTTGAGAGCAGAATACCATTTGAGGTTTTATACACTTATTGACAGAATTGTTTCAACTGTGAAAACAATCAAGCAACTTAAAGTCGCGTTTCAAAGCTTGCCAAAGTTCAAGCACGTTGTTCCGGTTGCAGAAGATCCAAAACATGTGCCAAGAATCAGGCTTCGGACCCGGAGGTTGGTGATGAGGGTTGAAGAAGACCCATTTGAACACGATTTAGGAGTGATCTATAGAGTTGGATTGCTTGAACAAAAGTTGAGACTTCAAAAAACAATGTTTATGGAAGAAGAACTTTACAATAACGCTGACCAAAATATGTCTGAGGAAACCATTGCACATTACAAAGAAAAGCTTTACAGAAATTTTTCCAGATCATGGATCGAAAGAATAAAGAGAGCCAGAGAGTTGTTTACCAGGGTCGGGGCTTTTGATTTGACAGAGAAAACAATTCTGGGAAGCAAAGTCAAAACATTGTTTGGTCATGAGAAAACATCTTTGTTTTTAGTCGCTTTTGAAAACTTGGACTTGATGGTGAAAGAGCCAAATTTCGGTGTCGAAAATTTCCCAGATTTCATATGGAAGTATGGGAAACACGTTCCAAAAGATACAAAATACACAACTTTGATTCCAATGAACATCTCATGGTCAACAGATTTATTGAAGTTTCAGTTGCGTGATTACTTGTTGCCGATCCTTTCATTTTCTGGGCTAACACTTGATGGGGACGTGTGTTTTGCTGAACAAGATGCAGACTACAAGAACAAGAGGTCCGTGTGGGTTCCTTTTATCAAGCAAGATGAGGAGCTAGAAAAAACAAACAGTATTTTTGGGTCACATATTATTCGTACATTAAACTCTGTGAAAACGTTTATGAATGTTAGGTTTAATATTGATCACAGAGATCCTTCGATTATCACATGGGGAAAGTCTTTGCAACCAGCGTATCAAGCCGTGATGATATGGTTTGACTATTTCACCAAACCCCCAATCGACCCTTCGCCAAAAATCGGATTTTGGGACAAGTTTAGATTGTTGATTCATGGTAAAATGGTGTGGAACTGGTCTCCTCGTAGTGAGCTTCATCTTAACATCAAAGGTTCTAGTGATCCGTACAAAATAACCGACGATGGGGCTGGTTTGACATTTGCTTGGCGCGAGGGCACTTGTTTGACGATTCACGGCTCTAGTAATCCAAAGGACTTTTTGGTCATTCAATCCAAAGGGTTTTTACTCGGTATCAGAGATTTCACCACTTTGTCTCAAAAAGACCGCTTCAGAAAGGCTTTGATGCAACTTAAGGGTGATGTCACTTGGAAAGCGGGCTTGTTGTTTGAAGCTGGGGATCAAGCAATGGCAGGTGAAGAGCCTAGAACATCCTACTTCAAAAGTCATTACAGTGTGGAATTGATAAACCCAAAATACACGAGCAAAAAAAGCAAGCACGATTCATACGCTGGTTTTAGAAGTGATTTCATTCACATGTCTATTGGTGTGTACTCTGACAACAAGGAAGGTACTCGCAACTCTGCACACTTGGCACCAACTTCCAGTGACCACTTCAAAAAATGGTGGCACTTGTTTGGCACATATACATCAGGACCTATCAGACAAGGACCCTTATTTTCAACTTTGGTGCAAAATCCTAAAAAATTTGGAGCGTCATTGTTTACCATCAAATATTCTCTTTCTTTAGCACCATTAGAGATTTCTCATATTTACAGGCACCCTAACATAGGACAGAAATCAAAGGCACTTACCGAATTCACTGGAATGAAGGGAAAGGCCTCGTCCTTCAAGTTTGATTTGCATCATAAGCGGCTGAAAATGTTACTGATGGACGACCGACTACAGAGAAAAAAAAATATCTGGAAATTGAAAATTGACCAAGGTGAGGTTGATTGCAAGAATGCCGATGTCAGGTTGATGTCTGCAGAGTTTGATGGCTCTCAGAAACATCAATCCGTCAAAGACGCTTGTGCAGAGGCTGATGATTTGGAATGGTACAACTTTTTTGATTTCATAGACCTTGAAGACTTTGAATTACGTTCTGATGCGCTTTCCAAATATTTTACCATTCCCCTGTTGTTTTCCCCCAGAATTTCGTACTTCCGGAACATTGACCGCAAAGTTCATGACTTGAAATATCCATTTGGAAATGAAGATTCACACGATTGTATGTATGGGAAAAATCACCCTGAGGATACGCAAAGACGTATTTGTCAAAAGAGAATTCGTGAGCTTGAACAAGAGTTGCGGTTCAAGAAAAATGAGCAAAATATTCTTATTCAATCAAAAGCGTCAACAAAAGACGCTAAAGAAAAACTGAGCTCTTTGTCCAAATCTATTTCTCTTTTAAAAGATTCTGTAGCGGCATTAGAAGAAGTACTACAAGACATCCACATAGTTGACAATGAAAACACCGATAAAGTGGTCTTGGAGCGCCGTGAATCGGGTGGGGACTTGTCGTTGGTCAAAACGGACACGCTTGGCTCCTTGCGTCAAATGAAATTAGCGACCTCGAACACAAACACCAATACTTTTGACAATAGGTTTATGATCCACAACATTTTGCTAAAAATAAACGGGAAATCGAAGAATCTTTTGACCAACTACTTTATCAAGCTTGGGGAAAGAAAAACAGCTTCCTTTTACGTTTCTCACAAGTCATTATCTATTGTAAATGAAATGTTGAATTGGTCTGGCACAGAAAATGCTCCCGAGTCAGTTCCTCGATTTGGCAAAATGACCACGCCAGGTATGCTCTCTAACACGGAATTTATAGAGAAATTTGAGGAACTCATCAGAGAAGTGGCGGACGAAAAGTTTCAAACCGTGGACAATATTTTGATAAAGCTGATTCTTCCTCAAATACAAGTGTCTTCAACTGCTGAAAAGGAGTGGGCAGCAATCATTGCACCTAAAAATATCGAAGTTGGACTAATTGATGTTGTTCAAGACGACGGTTTGTATGCCAATGCCATCAATTCAGTGGAATCTTTACGAGAAACGAGGTACTGTACGTTGCTTAGCGATACAAATTTCTACGTGCTTAATAAGGAGTCTGTGTGCAAAAATGAATTGTTTAGAACTGAAGGTGCAGGATACGGGGTGGTGGATGAACTTCATAATTGGCCTCCATGGATTCCTCTTGAGGCCTGTTACCAATCTGAATTGATAAGCCCATACAGCATTTTGAAAAAGACTGACATATTCCTAACATTCACTAAACCAAATTCTTTATTTTTTGACAAAGTTCTTCATTCCGTTTACGAGGAGGACCCGGTGTTGAGAGTGGGTTTTCCTGAACTTCACATCACTTCAAACGCGATCCAGTACAATGCAATATACAACATTGCTGAAGACGTTATGAAATATGGTTCCACTGTAAACAAGAAACTAGAGAATTTGGCAAAGACCATCTTAGCCAACGAACTAAAAAGCAATTTCAAGTTGAGTTTCACTTTTATCATGGGTTTGCAAAACAAAATCAGGGACATTCACTATCAAAGAAGCGTTTTAAAGCTTACAGACCCAGACATGTACAATGAGCTTTGTCAGGAAATTGAGGCTGAGTTGCAATCGACCCGGTTTGAGCTTATAATGATTATGTCATCGTTGAAAAAGACTTTTGCTCAAATGAGAGGTTTGAAACACTCTACCAAATTGCTCTCGATTATCAGTGCTGATGACATTATATGGGAAATGTATCACGACAACAACGACTCCTTTATCACATTTGGTTTGGGTCACACTTTGTTTCAGAGAACCGAAGATAGTGATGGCGCAAACACAAACAAGGTTTCCATTTCTTCTTTGCGTTGCTTTAACCTTCAACAAAATCCTGTTTATGTTGATTTACTGGCCCCTTACGAAGAGGATGGTACAAAGGTAGTACCAGGTCCGTTGTTAGAAATCTTGTGGTTTTTAGGAACTCCTGTTGGTGGGATTTCAGATCTTGAAGATTTGACTATCAGATGCAGACCAATCAGATTCCAAATGGATCACATTACTTTGAACCAAATTATAGACTTTTTGTTCACGACAAGAGACACTGGTAGTTCCAATTTGGATGACAATCAGGACATATCAAGCAACTCAACTTGGAACGGGCACTTGAAAACCCCCACCGGACTGAAGAATAAACTGCATGACAGAATGGCTGGTGAGCCAAGTGACTCTCCGGACTCGTTGCTGAGAGTGAAAACTATTGGTAGCTGGGACTTTGAGCACATGCCTACTGTACAGAATGTTGAGTCCAGTGTTAATAAACAGAACAAACTTACTGGGAAAATAGTTGAAACCGGCGATGGTATGGAGGAGATGGTGAACAGATCGAGCAAGTACATAAACATAAGATCGCTCACGATTAGACACATGACGGTTTGTGTCAGTTACAGAGGTTCCAAAAGTGTGATCACCAATGTTGATAATTTAATTGTCAAAGTACCAACCATCAGCTACAAGAACAAGATTTGGTCAACAAGCGATTTTATCGCAACGTTGAAAAAGGATATCATTAAAGTTGTGTTACACCACACGGGCACAATCATTGGGAACAAATTCAAGCCCAAGAAAAAAATTGAATCCAAGTACGAGTCCTTCAAGCAATTGTCCAAACTATTGAAAAACGAGGTGAAAGTACCAAACTCTGAAGATTCAGATCGGCAAATTGTTTATGATGATGGAGAAAAATTCATGCATAGTCAAGACTACAAACCCATTGACGCGTTAACAGACGGAGATTCTTTGGCAGATGGAAATGAGATACACGCTTACAACGCTAGTTAGAGTGTGAGTATGTAATTTATGTAGATTGTGTAGAGCTAGTGTCGCTGACTTTATTGTATTTGTTGTGTCTTTTGATTGTCTGTTCCATTATGGACTGTCTGAACCTACTTCTTCTTTGCTCAACCATGTCGGTCGTTATAACTGAAAATTCTTTGAAGGCCACTTTCATCAATTGCTGAAAATTCGAGTAGTCTTCAAGCGATTTGAAAAACGTTCTTAGCATTGAAATAAACATGGCATCGTCGGTAGCTTGCAACAAATCCTCCCCAGCAAGCTTGATAATGGCTAGGGCAACCTGGAAAAGTGTTTTTGGTCCGTTGACCCAGAACATGTCCATTATTCTGAACGAAAACGCCAATGGTATGGCCGTATTGAACAGTGACAAAAACCAGGATAGAGTCATCACAGAAATCTGTATGTCATACTTGACTATGTGGTTCCAAATAACAGGTATTCTCTCCTCCAACAAAGACTCAAACACTTTCTGGTCAAGCAGCGTACCGTACATTGATTTAGAGTAGTATCCTACCAGGTAGTTGTCGCAGATTTCCGACAAGCACCAAAAGGCTTGCTCTTCAGACATGAAGATGAGCAACACTGCCGCAACAATGTTCATGGCTTGACAATACCCGACTTCTGGGTTTTTCCACGAGTAAGCTGTCAACACTCTTCTTAGTCTGGAGATTCCTTCTTCTGTGCTATAAGCCGAGTATTCTGGCAAAGATCTGTTCAAATCTTTTTCAATCTCTTCGATGGCTTGGGAAGCCCCGTTTCTGTTAGTATGAAGAATTTTTTCGTAAACTCCCGGGTTGGCAAATCTTTTGAAAAATGACCCACAGGATATTTCCCATATCTCCCCCCTCAACGGGTTGGATATACCGACTCTAATAAGTTTGTTGTACTGGTGATTTTTCACCAAAGTCAAGTTGCGCCCGTGTTTTTCAAAATACTCAAGCCAAAGTTTCACTTTGACTCCCTCTTTTGTCACTAGTGGATCTCCTGGGTAGCCAAACTTTGCACCCAAACCGGTGTCTGGTGGGGAGTTCAGTTCTAGCAGGTCATCTTTGGCAATATATTTATGATACATGTACTCGGAGTAGCAGGTTTTCACAAACATGGGCAATATGTCTTTGGCAACTGGGATGTTTTCTATAAGGCATTTTTTCAAGCATACAATAAAGTTGTTTGACTTGCTGGAAAACCCAATGAATTTGATGATTAGCTTGACGCCAGTATACAATGTCAGCACCAACATCAAAGAACTGACATTGGCACGTTCCATTTTTCTCACTGTTGATATATTAATAGTAAAAACACAAGATTGGTGGTCAAACGAGTCTTCAAATATCAAAAAACGTGGGCTGAGGAATATTTTCCCTGAAAACACGTTTAATGGGTCAATGTTTTCTACGTCGGAAGACAAGTGCCCTGTAGTCTTGAAATGAGGAGGAAGGAAGCTGACTTCGCACTGGCAGTCATTGATGTAAAACTCGTTTCCCGGTAGCTTGTACTTTTCTAAAAAAAGCTCGTTTCTTGTCTTTGGTATTATATGTTCTGTGCTTGTATCGGAATTTAAAAACGAGTCGGCTTTTTCACGAAAAGAAGAGAAAAACGCCATGTTATTGGGATGGTCTTTGAAATTGGTACGATGTGTTGGATTTTAATGGTCAAATCAAAGCCTGGGCTGCTGCTCTGTGCTTTTGGTGTTGTTGTTTTTTTTTTTGCTTCCAATTGCTTAAATTTTTAAGTGACTGTTGATCTCATATGTTCTGTTGCACCTTCGCGTGGTTGATCGAAAAAGCAATAAGTAGAAATTTTAAGGAACTGGTGACTACAAAAAAAAAAAAAAAAAAAAAAAAAAAAAAAAAAAAAAAAAAACAAAAAAAAAAGTGCAATTTACACGGCGAGAAAAAACAGACATAACAAGATATCAAGTTTATGGTGATTTGAAGGTAAGCGTGTGTTCTAATTGTGTTACTTGCGGAGACTGTCCAAAGACAAAAAGGTTGTAAAAAGGCTCTGCAAGGACTTTGCAAAGACAATGTTTCCAACAAGAGCAAGACTATTCAGTGTGAAAGGCGTTTGCCTTTCGAAGAGCACTATTGAAAGAGGACACGACTTCACGAGAAGTCATGGGAAACTTTTTTTTCTGAGCAATGCTGTCCATCTACAAAACAAACAGCCCTTGAGATTGGGCAAACCACTCATGTCCTCTATGATGGGGATGCCTATTTTAAAAGTCATGCAACGGTTTGGCCTGCATGGAAAATCTTACTTTAAACAGACATTTCACCAATATGGGAACGCACCATCTCAGGGCACCCAAAGCGGATTTTTTTTTGCACAATACTTGAAATTGCCTGGGACCTCGTTGAACAGAGTGACGCTTTTCAAGAGATTTTTGTCTCCGTTAGCATTTTTGGCTAAACGGAGTGTTTTCAATGGAAGCAATTTCAGTAGGTTGAACCGGTTTGGAAACCCATCCTCTTACAGCCGCAATGGCAACCACAACAACAACAACAGTATCAAAAATATGACAATCTTTGGGCTGATATTTATGGGCACCACTTTTTTTGCCACGCCTTATTTATTCCAGTACGTTCCTGTTTTCACTTATTTCCAGAAAAACCCACAGGCAATGGTGTGGTCAATAATAGGAATCAATGCTTTGGTTTTCGCACTATGGCAATTTCCAAGAAACTGGTATTTTTTAAGAAGATATTTTATGTTGGAAAAAGACGCTATTTTCAGTAAATGGTCTTTAATCGGGAGTGCCTTTTCTCATCAGGAGATTTGGCACATTGGAGCCAACATGCTTTGTTTGTGGTCTTTTGGATTTGGATTGGCAAATATGTTGGGGTCTGCAGGGTTCTTTTCGTTGTACATGAACAGTTTGATGCTGAGTTCTTTGTTTTCTCTTTGGTATCCTCGGATCATGAAGCTGATGATCAGGGGACCTAGTCTAGGTGCATCTGGGGCGCTGTTTGGTGTGTTTGGTGCATTTGCCTACATGTTCCCACATGCCAAGATCATGTTGTTTGTGTTTCCTATACCCGGTGGTGCGTGGGTTGCATTTTTGGGAGGGGCTTTGTGGAACTTGGCTGGGTGTGTGTTCAGATGGGGCACGTTTGATTACGCCGCACATCTTGGTGGTTCTTTAATGGGCCTTGCTTATGGGTACTATTTTCAGGAAATCATCAGAAAAAAGAGAGCGCAACAGTCAAGAAAAATCACGTCTTTGAGAGACTTGTTTTGAAATGCAGCTGAAACATAGTAAAAGATGTGCTTCAGGAGCGAATCGAGGGAATATATTTATTCCTCAGAGTGCTATTAGCAATACTAAATCTTATCTTACTAAAATTGGCTTCGCTTGTATTATCTGTAAATAAAGGCCTTTTATACATGCACACTATAACTAATTTATGTTTATTGTCTGTTTTTGAGCAGTCCTTCTCTAAGAACGAAAAACCTGTGTTTTCCAGATTCCGGTAAGCTTTTGGTGTTGGAAGCCAAAGAAGTGGAATCCCATGAGTTTGTTTGCTCTCCAAGATCTTGTGTAGCCATTGGGCTTCTTGATTGAGTAGACGCAAGCAAGTCTTGCAAAGTGTAAGATTTCAGAGGTGTTCTTGGCATGATTCTTGCGTGTTGTGGGTTTACATTTGCCTCATCCGGCAGCTCTATGCTTTGCAACTTGTTGATAAAAGTGATCTGGGTTGCCAAGTTTTTTCGTATTTCTTGTAACTCTTTATCGCCCTTGGGACCAGTTTCAATTTGAGGTAACCCAGAAAGTCTAAGCAGTTTTTGGATCTCATTTGTATTGGGCAGTTCTTGTGTTTTTTCCTCTTGTGGGCTGACCAGATCTTGTACGGACCAAGCGTACTGGTTTAAAAAACCTTTGACCTCTTCTATACTCTTGAACGCTTCGCCGACTTTGGCCTGTTTAATTTGTCTGAGGCATATCCGTGTAGCATTCATATTTGCATGTGTTTTTGCGTGTGTTTTTGCTTGATCCTTTTCCTTGTATGTGCCAAAAAATGGGTTGCCAAAAGTCTCTTTGTCATTAAAACTGTGAAACCTGCTTACCGTGAAGAAAAAATCGTTGTGCCCGTCACGTGAGTGACAATAAGTCAAAATTCAAATATCAACCTTTCATTTTACCCCCCTGATTTGAATGATTTTCATGTAATTTTATTAATGTGAAGAATACCATCTTTTTGGCATTTGATTCACACTGATTTTGGTTGATCCAGTTTAAGGTCTTTTTAAATATTCAAAAAAAAGAAAAAAACCACACAAAGGCCATTTTCAATAGTTAATAAGACCCCACGAAACTTGAACCTTTTTAATGTATGAAAACAAGAACAACGAAATCTGTCACGTCGGACAGTATGAAATCTACAACAGAAACTCAGGACATCCAGGAACTATGTGCCACCGGGACTACGGGTCAATCAGTGTTTCTGTAGTCGAAACCAAGTGTGACGCGATGGAAATAGATGATGCGCCTCTGGCCAGCACGAACGGCACTTCATGTGGCTTCTTTGACGCTCCCTGTTCTACCAACGTGCACTACTTAAGCATTTTGAAAGAATATCCAGAATGCGAGCCATACATGTTGGATTTGCTTGAAAAGAACCGCCTATCAGGTCCTTCTTCTTCAAACCTTAACAGTTGTAGTTCAATACAAC
>ERZ794936.306-NODE-306-length-26261-cov-33.836030_pt1 | contig 26261 bp, 15 predicted proteins | sample MGYA00511083_ERZ794936 | MGnify/ENA primary metagenome ERZ794936 (study PRJEB30137, sample SAMN04331409) | food metagenome | isolation source: Y2 must sample point D1 replicate A | place: Australia: South Australia | collected 2014 ... | reverse complement strand
AAATGGCTTGTAGATGAAATTATCAAACCACAATTACCAGACTTGCTGGACACGTTGGAAAAATGCGCTCAAATGTTAGACAGCGAAGAGAGTTTTAAGCTTCCGATCACAAGTAAAGACGACAACATTTTGGAATACATACAACATAAGGGAAGCAAAACTCTTTCTTCTAATGCTGGCTCTGACACTACGCACTCGAGTTGTGGAGGTTTGCTAAAGGGAACAATCACAAGAAAAAAAGGCGCTATAGTTGATTATCAGCTACTTGTACAGTTTACCAAGTTTCGGAAAAACCAGCCCCAAATGCTCCACATGTGTCGACATTCCAATATTTCTTCCAATGATCCAAATTTCTCAAATTCCGAAGCCAAGATTAAAGAGAAAAATAATGAAATTGATCCTACTGATGCTAAACTGGAAAGTCAATTATTGGATCAAGAGCACGCGGAAATCGAGCTTCATCAGTTGATTGCTACCCAAAAATATACAAACATTGCTATAAACATTATACAGAATTTAGAAAAAACCACAGACGTGCACGAATTCAAAAAACTATTTCAAGAACTCAACCAGTTATTTGTTTTGCTAATCAATACCATAACAAAACCAATGGATTTCCTACAATTCCCGCTTTTCACCAAACCATTACTTCCTCAGCTTGAGTCTCAGCACCATTTGCTTGTTCCAGAAGTGGTGATCATATCAAACGAAATTGTGCTTGAAATCCGGTGTTTGCAAAAATTTGACAAAAAACCATGGAGCAACATAAACAAAGAAGGCAAATCTACTTGTGATTTGATCAAAATGGAGCTGTACGACCACAAAAAAAAACTCACAGATATTTTGCATAGCCATCACATCAACATTGTTGAACCAAGTTTGTTCCACTCAATCATGACATATTCTTCTTCAGGGACAAGTGGCGGTGGTCAGTTTGCCAATGTTACACTAACAGAAGCACAAGATATTTTGTCGAGAAGCGTTACTTATCAAAACCAACTTTTTTTGGAAATGGGCAAAGTCGCTGTGAGCACTAGTGACCCATATTTAATTACGGTATGTGCAAAACTAGCTGCTTTGCAAAAAACTATCTATAACGCGCATTTGAATCTTCAATTTGTTTAAGTAAACTTTCTTTAGTCAACCTTAGAGATCTTAAACGTTCCAGTTCTTCAGGAGTGGAAGACGTCATGATAACATTCGAATGGCGGGTGGAACTTCTTGTTCCTGCAGTTGCTGCGTCATCTGCAACGTCCCCACCGCCACCGCCGCTGTTGTTAGATCCACGCAACTTGTACAATTCAAACGTTTGTTGCAATGTTGCCCTTTCCCTTTCCAAACTAGAAATCATTTGTTCTATTTTCGTTTCAATTTTACTCACAAGCGGGTCTACAGCCTCCATGGCATCAAACCTTGTTTTCTGTATGTCGAACTCGGGAAGCAATTGGAAATGGCGCACCATTGTGAAGGGGAAATCTCCATTTTCTTCGCGTTGTTGTTTGTTGATTTCCTGATACGACTCGTTTATTAATGAACAACAATCTTTGATGTGGTTGCAGCACGTTAAAAGATCTTCCATAGGGCTTGTGTTTGTGTTTGTTTTTTTGTTTCACTATATATCTTTTTTTTTCTCTAGTTACCAGTGTTTAAAAATATTTCAATTTATTCATCCTGGCCATTGCTTTGACATTTGTAATGTATCTCGTTCTTTTCAACTCAGTGATTTTATGTAAACACGATTAATTTTGGTTGCCCGCCATTTTGCCCTGCTCGTGTTTTTTTCTTCTCTTAATTGCCAAGGGTTGCTTCAAGTTGGTTTCATGCCTTACAAACTAGAGATTCAACAGTTGATTAGAAGAAACAAATGATCTTCTTTGATTTATTGATATTATTAATGGGTTTTTGAGGAATTCGTAAATTGATTTGACTTTTCGTAATTACGTAAGATAGAGAAACCCAAAAGGGAACATTTGCATTGACTCAAACCAGGAGAAACAAATTGTGCTACTTAGTTTTTGATCACTTTTGTTTATTAGTTTGTTGTGACATTGTATTAGATAAAAAGAATTGTGATTCAAAGACCTTATAGATATTGGATACTTATTGGAAAAACATTAGAGCCGGTAGGAAATATGTCTAGAAGAAGCAGATCCAATAGCAACAGCATGGGAAGCCGGAACTCGAACGGAGACACAGGCAACCTTTCAGGGAAGAGCGACAGAAATTCGGGAACAAAGATCCATGGTTTCCATGGTGGTTTCCATGGCAGCATGCATATGCAGACTAACAAAACCAAAAACAATGATAGTAGCAGTACAGAAACAGGTCGTTCTGTAAATGGTTTTCATAGCAAACCGAAAAAACTAAAAGATGATATCGAGAATGCCCAGCAGCAGCAGCAACAGCAGCAACAGCAACAGCAACAGCAGCAACAGCAGCAACAGCAACAGCAACAGCAACAGCAACAACAACAACAAGAGCAACAACAACAACAACAACAACAACAACAACAACAACAAGAGCAACAACAACAACTGCAGCAGGAACAGCAACAAGAAGATCAAAATCGGCAGCATGTAGGAAGTTTTCTCAGTGATGATACTAGTAATGGCAATAATATTGACCATAATGGGCAAACCAAAGATGTGGGTAACATTAGTTTGTTGGAAGAAACGTCTTTTGCAGGAGAAAATGACCAATCAAAGAGCTTACAAGCACCAACCAAGCATTTATCACCATCATTAGTAAAATATACAAAAAAAGTGTCACCAGTTGATGCCGGATATGTGCCAGAGCCTGTCATAAAACAGAATGGTGTTTATGAAGCAAAATCAACAAATGAAATTAAAGATTATAAAGAGTCTGGGTACCCAGAAAAGCTAGTCAAACCAAGGTTAAGACTAATTCATGTGCTAGTTTTAAAATCTTTGAACAAAACCTTTGAGACAAAATATTTGGTTGTTCCGTTCAAACCAGAAGCTTTAAAGCTAGGTAGGCCCGTTTCAACGAATAGCGGGAATAGTAATGCAAACAACAACATCAACGGAAATAACAACAATGGCAATAATAACAACAACAACAACAACAACAATGATAAAGCAAATAAATCTGAAGCCAGACCAGACAATGGTCATTTCGATTCAAGGATTTTGTCTAGAAACCACGCTTCCATTTCGTGTGATCCGTTGACTAGTAACATTTATTTGAAAGATTTACATTCTTCAAATGGGACCTACTTGAATGGTGAAAAATTGAAGCCAGAAATAGAGGTGGAAATCAAAATAGGAGACACGATAACGTTGGGTGCGGACATATCGAGTAACGGAGAGCACAAAAAAATTAGTGCGTTGGTGGAAGATATCAATATCTTACCATTAGTCGATGATGATTACACTGCTAACAACAACACCAGTAATAATATTAACAACAATAACACAAATAATAAAAAATATGGCTTGAACTCCACTTCGGTGACGCAAAAAGCAGCATTTGAAGCGGCCATGTTTGGTGATGTTAATGACGAAATTGTCAGCGATGACATGTGGGGCCAAGACAACGAGTTACTGTCAGGCTTGTTCTTCAACACCTCTATGGGAACATCACCAAGTTTTGTCAATGTAATCAAAATTTTGAATGAAGAAATCATGTTGGAAAAGGCAGAACAAGCAAAATTACAAAGTATGGAGCAATTTCTAATAAATTATAATGCAAATTTTGATTATTTGAGTAAACTGAGGATAGAAAAAAATGAATCGATTTTATCACAATATCAGAGTAATTTAAAAGCCCAACTTACTGCCAGCTACGATACATTGTTGAAAGAAGAAACCGATAAGCACACTTTTTTACAAAATGAAAATCAAAGGTTAAAAGATAAACTTAAAAACTGGGAGTCCGAAGAAATTAAAAATTTGAAATTTAAAATCCAAGATTTGAACACCATGCTCCAAGTGGAAAAGTACAAACATGGTGAGTTATCTACTAGTAAAGACTATAAAAGTTATGACACCAATAATTGTGATAAATCTATTGGCTCTATGAGTTCTTCTCCCACACATTTAGATGGTTTGGACAAGCACAATGGTGATATTTTTGAAACTAACAGAAACTCAAAAAAGATAAATGATAATAGTAAGAAGAGTGGTAATGATCCTACTGATAGTGAGAAGATCAATGAAAGTCTCAAAGGGAGCAAGAAAGGTTTAATTGAAGGGTCGGGCATTTTAACAAACAGTGCAAATGGTTTTGAACAAATCAAACATCCAATGCTTGCAAGATTCCAAGAGGAACGTTGTGGTGAAGCAATACAAGACGGAGATGACTTGACTAAAACAAGTTCTCTGCAAAAACATTATTTTGATGACGACAATGTAAGTTCAAACGAACCAAGTGAGGAATCGGGGCAGGAAGATGATAGCTGTGAAAGACGGCTACAGGAAGCGCCTTCGATAGGGAACCAGGTTTTGCAAAACGCTAACAAGGACAAACATATGCACACGTTTGCATATTTGGCCTCAATTAGCGTTGTTGGCGCTTTTACAGCGTTTCTTGCCTACTCACAAAATAAATGATATAAAAACAAAATGTCTATATACAGAAGGTTTTTTATTACATAATTTCTTTTGTAAGAAAAAAATGTATATATATATATATATATATATATATATATATATATATGATAATGTCCTACGATGCCACCACTTTTGTTACGTCACTGAGTCACTCTAGCTTGTGACTTTCAATTAACATTCTTTCCACTTTTTCAATGCCTAGAATTTTGGCCATATGATTAGCAAACGAGGATGCAACGTCATCAACAGAGGGTGTATTTGTTTCGTCACCTTCTACTAAGTTGCTTCCCACATTGGGTTTGGTATCTTTCAGGATTTCTTGAATGGAAGTGGCTTTGGCATCAGGAAGACCACAAAGGGTAAAGTGGTTCAGGTATTCCAAGTTTGGAGAAACATTGATGCATATTCCATGCGAGGTAATGTTCCTATTCACGTTAACTCCAATAGAGGCAAGCTTCCCGTTGTTCAAGCAGGACCAAACTCCTGTATCGTTTGTTCTCTGTGCCTTGACTCCGTAGCCATCAAGCAAATTCAAAGCAGCTTCTTCTATCCCGTTGACATAGCATTTCGGAGGAAACTGATGAAAGGACTTTAGATCAAGGATAATGTAGGCTACCATCTGCCCAGGCCCATGAAAAGTGATCTGTCCTCCTCTTTCAAGCTGCACAAACTTGGAAGGATCTGTGACGCCTGAGGGCTTGAAATCTTCAAACTCAGATATCTGCTCTTTTGTGATTTGCTTTTTGATACGTTTACCACCCGTGTATGTAGGCTCAAACTGGAAAGTCAAGATTACTGGGTTAGGTTTTAATTCCATGATCTTATCAATGATACTTTGTTCTTGATCATTAATTGCCATATTTTGCTCATGCAACGCAGTAAGCTGCCTTTTGATATTAGATTCCAGTTTTTTCATGTCAAGTTGGACTCTAACTATATTTTCTTGAATGTCCAAACCATTCTTGAACGGCATAAATGGCTTCACAAAGTGCAAATGCCTCAATACTCGACTGCTCTCTTCCACAGGTCTCGTTTTGGAAGTGAATGTGCATGTAGATGAGTTGAATCTTTTCCAGCAATGTTTATTGAGGGTTCTTTTCAGCATGCTTGATTGTATGCATGCCATTCTTCTGGTCATAACTTTCTTTCTATCATTTTTTTGAAAACGTCGTTTAACCTTAACTGTTACACGGTTTGGTGAATATTTCTACGATTTTTTTTGTATTTTTTTTATTTTTATTTTTTCCGAGCTTTGCGCTGAAAGTACTCTGCCATCGCGGTTAACTTTTGATGAGCAACAAGCATAATGATCACAAACCAAGAACACAAAATAAAAAAAAAAAAACGAGCTTAATAATAAGAAGTAATGGCAGATTGTACAAAAACAAAAATTCACACGGAGCTTTTGCAATGGCTTTTACAGGACAGCTCTTTTTACATATCACCAAAAATTTCCATCACGCATGATAAATATGGAGGAACAAGTTTGTCCAGTTCCCAAAGCCGGTACCTAAATGAAAAACTAATAAGCGTGCCGTCTAGGTTTTTGCTCAATAGGAAAACAGTCACTCAAAGTATTTTGAAAGATAGCACTGGTTGCTATAGTTTGTTGCAACACCAGCCTGGAAAGCTTAAAACGTTAAGCGCCGTGTCGCTTTTGTGTTTTTATATTCTGATAGAATGGAAAGTTGTTAAAAAATCATTTTGGATGCCTTTTTTCAACACTCTTCCTGCTTGGTCTGTTTTTGAAACTTCTGTCCCATGCATAATAGACATTTGCCAAAACAAGCAAAGCAGCAACCCCTGGTATAATAACTCATTACTTTCTACTGCTTCATTACATCATTGCAAAAGAATGTCTAGTCTGATCCAGCAATCATGGGAAACAGTGCAGCCTTTAGTTTTGCAGACCATATCACAATCGCAATTTCAATACTCTTGCGAAAACGATCTTTTTCAAGACTTTTTGCATGTATACATGCTCATCAATTCACGGTGTTTGTACTACGAACTTGACCAAAAATATAGTGAGCAACCTGAAGATCAGTTTACTATGGTGCCGCTGGTTGACTTTATAAATCATGATTCTGACTTGCAAGGAAAAAATTGCTACCCAAAAGTCAACAAGCTCAGTGATAAATTTGAAGTATTCAGTGGGGAAACAACAAAACATGTCGGAGAGCTATACTTCCATTATGGTGCACACTCAAATGATTTTTTACTAAATGAGTACGGTTTTATTGCTGATTCAAATGATTCCAATTACATAGACATAACGCCGTACTTGATAAAAAGATTTAATGAGAAACAAGCAGAGTGCGCAAGAAATACCGGGTACTATGGTGATTACTCACTTTCTTTTGATAACGCCAGTTTTAGAACTATCGTGGGGTTGTGCATTTTAACTTCAACTTCTGAATCAGATTTTGAGAAGATAGATAAATTGATCAAGGGAATACTCTATGAAACTAGCTTCTCTTATGATTCTTTGCTGAGCACTGTTCTTAAAGAAATTCGCGCAGATGTTGAAAGCAAATTAGAGACTTTAAGTAAAATCAAGGTTGCACAGATTTCGGAAAGTTTCCTGCTATCAGCTTTAACTAATAATTATTTACAGTATATCGAGATCATAAATTCTTTAAGTTAATTTTGGACTTTGCCATGTTGTAGATCAGTTCGGTAGTTGGAAGAGGAAGTTTTATAAAGCTTGCCATCCTTACAAGTAATCCACTTGATCTATGAACCGAATTGTATTTTTTGTGTGTGTTTAGCTCTTGCTGCATCGGCAAAGTTGAGTTTTTATTTTCATTGAGGTATTTCAAAATGAGATTGTTCATTCTTTCGTTTGAGAAAGCATAGCTGAGATGTGGATACATTCGTGCGACCAAATGACTAAATTCTGCGGTCATTCTGTTCCATATTCCTTCTAAATTGTTTGAAGTTTTTAACAAACACATATTGTTTTCGTCAAATATCACATTCATAGCACCAACACATGAACTGATGCATACTTTTTCTAGCTCCTCTATTAAGAAATGCTCGTAAGACTTTCTGGTGACGATGAGTTGCTGAGGAAGTTCCTTGGAAGTGGCATCGATCAAATCGAGAAGCGGATTTTTTGCTTTGAGCTGCAAAAAAGTTTCTTCGTAATCTTCTTGCTTTTTTTGAAAGCTTGGAGACAATACTGCTGTGCTTGCTTCTTCTTGACTGTTGTCTTCTTTGGTACTTGAAGTCTCCTGTATTTCATCAGCCCGAGTGTTTTCTTGTTCAAGTTCAATCACCTTATTTATCTGAGATATTTGCAATGTTAACGGTGCCAAAATGTTTTTGTTTTTAACGGTTAAAAACTCACCAGCTTTACTAAAGGCCCCGGGCTGGGTGGTTCCAACAAAAAGATTGGCATTGAGATTCTGTTTTGACCATTGGGTTTCGTAATAATTTACCGTGTCTAAACCTGGATTCAATAAAAGAACGTTTGAAGGACGTTCATCGTTGTTAAGGCATTGTGAATATTTCTTGATGTTGTTTTTGAAGTCAAAATAGGTAAAATCTGATATGATCAAATTTTCGATTGGCGCAATGTGCCCATTGGCAAACTTTGGGGGCTCGCAAGAAGCCATAAATTGTTTTCTAAGGTGTGATTGCACATTGCCTGCATTCAAAGTAGAGCTCACGTAAGATCCTTGTTCCAAAAACCTGTTCAATTTCAAATTGTCTTTGAGCAACAAAATAATGTTTGGAACAGGCTTTGGTTGTTTTGAGTGTTGGGCCAAAGAAAGAGCCAAATTTTTTAGCACAGGTGTCGATCCTGACATGTAGACTCTGGGCACTTGTCCTGACATTTGGTAGAATAGTGGGTAGGGAACGATGATGACCTTGTAGTGTTTTTCTGTTTTTTTTTTGTGCTTGTTGATGCTGTGACAAGATGCATCAATAGCTCAACTTTTGTTGTATCTATCCAAAAAAATGAAACCGGATCTCGCTTGCTGAAGAGTTCTTATGTTTGCGCGATGAGACGGAAAACAATTTTACCTCGGCCATCGCGTGACTTGAGTTGAAAGGGGAATCAAAATGTTGATTTAAAATAAATTGCCTAGTTGTGCATGTGCAAAAGGTATGTATCAGAGGTGAAGGTGCTCAAAAGGATTTAGTTTAACAAAAAAAGGAAAGCATCGCTTTTACTGCAAAACATCTGATTATCAAGCAATGCTAGTGGTTGGTCTGACAGGAGGCATAGCCTGCGGGAAATCCAGTGTTTCTAAGATCATACAAGAAGAGTTTCACGACAGCATTCCTATCATCGATGCGGATTTGATTGCAAGAGAAATTGTTGAGCCAGGGAAACCAGCGTACAACAAGATAGTTTTTCACTTTCATGATAAAGTTCCCGATTTGATCAATCCCACTGATCAAACACTAAACAGGCCTAACTTGGGGAAGTACGTTTTCAGTAATAAAGACGAGTTGCTTAAATTGAATAGCATCACACATCCACAAGTTCGCTATGAAATCTTTAAGAAAATACTTTTGAATTATATCAAGGGCTACAAAATGTGTATTTTAGATGTACCACTTCTATTTGAAGCCAGATTAGACATTTTTTGTGGAAAAACAGTTAGTGTTGTTATCAGTGAACAGTCCGTTCAGTTGAAAAGGCTGATCACCAGAAATGGATTTTCTGAACAAGAGGCGATGTCCCGGATCAACGCTCAAATGTCCACTAAAGAAAGAATTTACAGGTCTTCGTTTATCATTGATAACAATGGCTCTCTAGAAAAGTTGCGCGATCAAGTTAAAAATGTTGTGTTGTCCAACTTAAAACCGAGCTTGCTGGTTTACCTACTAGAGCTGGTTCCGCCAATTGGACTGTGTTCTGCTTTGAACGTTATCATATCTAATTATTTGAAAAGAAATTTGCAAAACAAGAAATTTGCAAAGGCAGAATGAAAACTGGTTGTGGGTTCCTTAAAATTAAAATGTGCACACAAATATATATTACGAGATTAGTCTATCAATATGTGGCTGTTTTTTTTGTTTTTTGTTTTTTCTTTTTTCTGTTTTAAAAATAGTAAAATGTCAAATTTCACAACTTTGATACTGGAGGATATGCATTTGGACGCACTTCTGGAACTTGCTTGTATGGTAATTTCCCTCTATCCTTGAGCAATAAAAGCTGATTTTGTCCAAAAGCGGGCATCACTATAGGCTGATTTATGGAATCACTTTCTTCTTTCACTTCTTCGGTTTGTGAATGAAATTCTTTTTCCGTATGTTCTTTATTCAAATTTTTGTTAAAATTACGAAAGTTGGATCTGTATTCTGGTTTGCTATTTGTTTGAAGTTTTACTACACCTCCTTTCAATTCACTAATGTCACACTGAGAAATGCAATTAATATCAGAGAAAGGAGCCAGTGTCAAAACATTAATGCGAGACGGATCAACCAACAGCTTTTCTTTAGGTGTGGAAGCTTTCTTTTCGTTATTCAAAGCTTGTTTTAATTCTTTGAAAGCAACTTTTACACCGTGTTTTGGTAGATCATGACCAAAAACTGTGACACTGTCAGTGTTGAATGAAAGTTGTTTTTGAGATTTCTCATTTTTTGTTGATTCAAATGTTGTTGTTTGGTCTTGGTTGTCTTCCGTTTTTTTCAAAATCGATTTAAGGTTAGATGAATTGTTTGACGAAGAAGGTTGTAAAATGGAAGGAGATGCAGAAAAAGAAGTGGAGGATGAAGAAGAGGAAGATGATGGTAATATTGATGACTCTTGTGATTTTGTTTTTACAAGAGCAAAAGATTCCTGCGGAGGGGTTTTCAATGATGGTGAAGGACTTTTTTTCGATTTAGTAGCGGATGATTCTGACTCCGGATTTGTTGAAATGCTCGATGTTCTAATGGCCACAGGTATGCCTCTTCTTTTCACAGTTTCATCTGTTTCAGTTTTAATTTTTTTCCGTTTTTTCAGTTCAACTTTATCAGCTTTTTCTTCCGTGGTTGTTGGATTGGATCTTTTAAGAGAAACTTTGACCGTTGTTATTTCCTTTTTTGGTTTTTTCGTCAATGTTCCTGCAGTGCTTTTGATTGAAGAGGTTGTCTTTGTTGGAACATTTTCATCCATTAAAGAAGATTTTGCCTTTTTTTTGGAGAAAAATTTTGTTGCTAATTCTGTGTTTTTGGTAATTTCAATCAATTGCTGTACGTATTCGGTCCTTACATCATTAGGATCACAATTCAATAATATTTTGGGAAAGATGGAGCTGTTCAAATAATCGTATTTTATCAAATCTTTGTTCAAAAAATTACCTTCTCGTTTCAAATTGCATAATTTCATTAAATAATCTTTGTACATCTTCATCAATTGAGAATACAACTCAACATCACTTTCTTTCATGCCCAGATTTTTAGCAGTGTCTTTTTTTTGTGAGATTTTTTCAAGTAATTCGTTATCTTTGGCAAAAGTTTCTGTTGTCGATAACAGCATCTGGATGTAGGAGTTTGTAGATAACAACTGATCAAAAGTCAAGATCGATGTTGTCTTATCGCAAAAGTCCCGAATTGCATTCACCTGGGCAGGGTTCATAACATGGCTAAAATTGATCTTGCTATGATTCATAGTATGCTTAATATGACCAAAAACTGTGTGTGTGTGTGTGTGTGTTTATTTAGTGTTTTTCTATTCTGTTCGCGTACAAGATTAAGTTCTTACGGCACAATGGGTTCTGTCTGTTAGTCTCTTGGAGTCTCTTTGAAAGCTAGTGCTATGCATATTGCGTAACACCTATAATGATAACTTGCAGCCATCACAATAAGTCTTAGAAAATGGAATCTGCTAAACGCTACGTTGCGTGATTGTTAATAAACACAAAAACCTCATCTCTCCCATTGCTTCACTTGAGCATTCATAAATTCCTTCTCCACTTTCGAAACGAAACAAACTCAAGATGAAAAAAAAATCACAAAGACACAAAAAACGTCAGAGCTTACAAAAAACGTCAGACGTCCGACGTTTATATTTTTTCATTTTTTTTTGTTTAAATTGCTTTTTCAAAATCATTCGTAGTCGTTTAATCTATTTCTATCTGAATTTGGTGCAGGAGTGTTGGTAAACCACCCCACCGATGAGAATCTACCGAACGAAAATTTTCAGCTTCGAGTTGAGAAATGAGGTTATAATTAAAAGTTAAGATGGGTGTCAGGTCTTTTGGTTTGTTTGAAACAAGATAAGATTTTGTTGTTGGCCACTCGTTGCAACATCAGCATTAAAGTCTCTGTCTTAAATAGTTTGTTGTTTTTTTCATTCAATTTTTTTATTCAATCCTTTGCTAAGCAAGAACACAAACAAGTAACCAAGCAGAAAACCGTAGAAAAATTCAAGAGAAATATGCTTGCAAACAAACTTGTGTATTTGCGCACCGCTGTGAAAAGCTCAGTTTTGAGAACTGTGCCCTGTGTTGTTTCGAAAAATTCATATTTGAGGTTTTCCACTGTGAATTCCAGAGTTTGGAACGAAGCAGCAAACATTGCCAAAAGTCCCGAATTTGCCAACGTACAAGATGCGCAAGCTTCAGTTGCAACAACCGCTGCAAAAATACCAACACCACTTTCTTCTTCTCCGCTAAATACTTTGGAAACAAAAGAAAATGACATTTCTCAAGAAAATGGCAATGAAAATGATGTTTCTCAAGAAAAAGACTATGAGGTGACCACTTTTCAAGGTTTGAGAGATAACAAACTTATTGATCCATTGATTTCCAAAGCTCTAAGCAGAACAGGGTTTGTGGATATGACCCCTGTTCAAAGCAAAACTTTGAAGCCAATTTTGGAAAATGAAAACTACGACATTATTGCCAGAGCGAAAACTGGGACAGGTAAGACGTTGGCATTTTTGATTCCTATTTTTGAAAGTTTATGCAAGACAAGAAGAGAATCCCAATACATGGTGAAATCTGTTATTGTGGCCCCAACCAGAGATTTGGCTTTGCAAATTGAAGAGGAAATCAAAAAAGTTTTTTACAAAAACAATTATGGATTGGAAAAGTTCCCATCAATGTCTTTGATCGGTGGTGTGAAAATGTATGATCAAATCAAAAAAATGAGAAAAATCAGACCAAATATTGTTGTTTGTACTCCAGGAAGACTATTAGATATGTTAAGTGATGAAAGATTGGCTAATGAATTTTTTAGATTCGTGGATTTCAAAATTTTTGATGAAGCTGATAGATTATTGGAAATTGGATTCAAAGAAGATATGGAACAAATCTCCGATCTTTTGAATACTTTGAGTGCTAAACCAGAAAACCACATTAGATCTTTACTATTTTCAGCAACTTTTTCCAAAGAAGTGAGAAAATTGTCACAATCCATCATGAACAAACCTGATTTCAAATTTATTGACACTGTTGATAAAAACGAACCAGAAGTTCAAGAAAAGATTGACCAAAAATTAGTTGTTGTGGATTCTACTGAAAAACTAATTTTGGAGTCCTTAAAATACTTGACTGACAAAGTTGCCAACAAAGAAACTGGTAAATACATTGTTTTTGTTCCTGTCACCACTTTTACCAGTGTTTTTGCCAACTTGTTTAAAAACATTTTGTATGACAACCATTTGCTAAATAACGCGAACATCAATGTTTTGCATGGTAAATTACAACAAGAAAGAAGAACCAAAACAGTTCAAAGATTCAAAAAATCTGATGACAGAATGGTCAACTTTTTGTTTTGTACAGACGTTGGTGCAAGAGGGATGGATTACCCAAATATCAACGAAGTCATTCAAATCAGTTTACCTTCTGAAACTGCAAACTATATTCACAGAATTGGTAGAACAGCAAGAGGGTCTTCAGAAAAGGGTGAATCCATTGCCTTTGTAACAAAACCAGAACAGAAATTTTTTGATGTTTTGGCTCGTGAAAAGAAAGTTTTTGTTGATAACAAAATTGAAGATTTTGAACCTTTTGAAGACAAGTACAACATTGCTGAAAGTGTGAAAAGTGAAATGGTAAAAAACGTGGATGCTTGGAACGAAACTTTTTACTCTCTTTTGGGATTCCACAGATCATCTGTAAGTGAGTTTAAAACAAACATGACGGCTTTGGCTCAAGATTGTTGTATTTCATTTGATAAATTGACTGGCGGTACCAAACTACATGTCTCACCATCAAGCATTAACAGAATTTTCGGTAATCAACTTTTGAGACAAATTGTAGAATACATCGATTACGATGGCCCGTTGCCAAGAGATGAACCTTCTCGTTCCAGATACGGTGGCAACAATAGCAGAAACAGATTCAACAGATTTGATAACGACGGCCAAAAAAAATCAAGAGACTACAATAACGATACCAGATCGAACAGTGGGTTTTCCAACAGAAGCGGGTTTTCCGACAGAGGCAATTCCTCTAATAGAAACAATTATTCCAGTAGAAACAACTACTCTGACAGAAACAACTATTCTGACAGAAACTCGAGAACTGAAGGTAGACCAAGAACTGAAGGTAGACCAAGATCTTTTGAAGGTAGACCAAGATCTTTTGAAGGCAATGAAAGAAGTTATGGCAACAAAGACACTAGAGGCTCAAGAGACTCCGATTAAAAGCCGTGTGTCAATGGCTCGTTGCCAACCTTTTTTTTTTTTCAATTGTTTCACTTTTTTTAAAAAGTTTGTTTTGCTATTCAGCTGTAATATACTTTTGACCTATCTTTGTTTTTCTTGGCAACAGGCAAAAACTTCAAGATGTATAATTCAGTTGAATGCCTATTTTTATAAACCTAGGAAAAGAAAAAACCTTGTATATAGAATACCAGAAAATGTTTAATTTTGCTTATAGACACTATCTTTCACTTTTAGCAATTGGTTCTTTTACAGTCCGTGTTGTGTTTAATTTATCACAATCTAAAAACCTTTTGTGCTTAAAACTAAGGGAACTGGAGAAAAAAAATAAAAACAAAAAAAAAAAAAAAAACATCAACACACGAGAGCCAAAAAAACATCACACACAACTTAGTATCAAATGCAGGATAATTATATTATCGTAATTCATATAGATTTGCTTTATTTTTAGTAACAATAAATAACGAACTAACAAATCCAAGAGCATTTGAAATTTTGAGAGATCAGTAGCACTCACACGAGAATGTCAGACAGCAAAGATAGCGTTACTTTTTGTTTGTTATCGGAACTGAGCTCGATCTCGTTAAAAATTCATATTGACAAGTTGATAGGCAGAAAACCACTCCTCACTCAGTCAGCCCGGATCCAGTCACCAGAACGGACAAGAATTAACTCTGACGTGAATTTGACCAGCGAGCTTTTTGTTACCGTTCAAGTATATGACAACTTTACCAATAGAGAGTTGAGCACGACAGTTACAACAAATTACAAACCATTTAAAAATACACGGAAATGGGCACAATGGCTAGAAATACCAATTGCTTTGTCTCTTTTGAATGCGCATTCTAAACTACTGATCACGCTATGGGAATATGGCCCGGAAGGCAGCAAAATTATTTTCCACAAACTCGACTCTGGCTTGGTTGATCAGGATTCAATGACTTTGAAAAGCGGATCGGAATGTATAAAATTTGATTTGAGTGCATCTTACGGAAACCATCAAATTGTTCACAATGAAAGTCAAAAATTACTCGACAAGTACATCATGGGTGAGATTGCACCTGAACCGTGGCTTGACCATTTGTCTTTGGATAAACTGAAAAAGCAGTCTGTACAGTTTGATTTGAAACCAAACGAGTTTGTTTTGTTCATTCATTATCCGTACTACGAGGTTCCAATTGTTGTGGATGAAAAAGAATTACCAATTTACAGTAATATCCCAACTATAGAAAGTTTCAAACTTAACACTAAAGAGGTTTTGACCAACAGCGAAAAAAATAAACAGAATAAAGAGCAGGATTTGAAGCAGGAGTCTATACAGCTACCTGCAGATTACAACTCTTTGAAGTTTTTTGATCCCGACCAATATAATCCAGATCCTGTTGAAGAAAAGTTTAGAAGATTAGAAAGATCTTCAAACAAAAATTTCAATTTCACTGCGGCTAGCAAGCCAGATGCCTCTAAAAGAGAAATTTTAAACAAGATTATCAACTACCCACCAGGCACAGAGTTAACAGCGCACGAAAAGGCATTGATTTGGAAGTACAGATATTATTGCATGTCGAGTAAAAGAGCATTAACTAAATTTTTACAAAGCGCGACTTTGAATGATGAAAATGAAAAAACAGAGGTTATTCGCTTGATGGATTTGTGGATAGAAATAGGTATTGAAGATGCAATTGAATTGTTGGGGCCTAGATACACTTTACCGTTTGTGCGAGAATATGCTGTTAGAAGGCTTGAAAAGTCAACGGATGACGAAATACAGTTGTACTTGTTACAACTTGTCCAGGCGCTTTGCTTGGAAAATGTACCGTACAATTTTCAGGAGCAAAAGCTATGGAAAGGAACGAGTGAGCAAATGGGTCAATCTACTATATTGGATACCGCTGATTTAACTATTAAGCACGATTCTTTGACCAACACTACAAACAGTCCGAAAGTGCCAAAAGTGCCAAAAGTCAAACAAGATTTGCTTGTTTCGGAGTATCCAAGTAGCACGTTAGATGGGAACAATGCAGATTTTGATGCTGATAGCAATGGCGAAGCTTCCTTTCCTGCCAACAGGTATGATGGCGAAGACATATCTTTTTCTTCGGTAGCAGATCCAAGAAAACCAGAGCCTGCTGCTAATAGTTCTCTTGCATCTTTTTTGATCAAAAGAGCAGTCGCTAATGAAAAATTGGGAAATTATTTTTTCTGGTATTTGAAATCAGAATCAAAAGACAGTGCAAACCTATTGATTATATTAGAAGCATTTTTTGAAAGCTTAACGGATCAACAAAAGGAAAAAGTTATTTCACAAGTGACATTTGTTGATATGCTAAGAGACTTTTGTATTCAAATCAAAAGCTTGAGAGATACGACACAAAAAAAAACATCCTTGTTACATCATCTCGTAACACACAGGTTGAAACCATTGCTCAGACAGAAAATTGTTCATTTGCCTTTGGATCCCTCTATCATAGTGACAGATGTCATACCAAATCAGTGCAAAGTTTTCAAAAGCTCTCTTTCTCCTCTCAAAATCACGTTCAAAACAAAGGACAACAAATCATATTCACTAATGTACAAAGTTGGTGACGATTTGAGACAAGATCAACTTGTTGTGCAAATTATCAAGTTGATGGACGTTTTATTGAAAAATGATAACGTTGATTTGAAGTTGACGCCATATAAAATTGTGACAACAGGTCCAGATGAAGGAGCCATAGAATTCATTCCAAATGAAACTATTTCCAACATTTTGAGCAAATACCATGGGATTGCATCGTTTTTAGCAAACTACAAGCCAGACCAAACTACCAAAACTTCGACTGTCAATCCAAGCAGAACGCTCTCAAAAGACTCAGATGTGACATTAGCTACCAAAATCAATGTAAAAGGATTGGAAATTGATCACACTGTAATGGACAATTTCATCAAGTCATGTGCCGGCTACTGTGTTATTACCTACATCTTAGGTGTCGGAGACAGACATTTGGACAATCTATTGATAACTCCAGAAGGAAGATTCTTTCATGCTGATTTTGGTTACATATTAGGACGTGATCCAAAGCCCTTTCCCCCACTTATGAAGTTGCCACCGCAAGTAATTGATGCATTTGGTGGAGCAGACAGTCCCAACTACAACAAATTCAGAAGTTACTGCTTTGTCGCTTATAGCATCTTACGGAAAAACGCTGGATTGATTTTAAACTTGTTTGAACTAATGAAAAACTCACAGATTCCCGACATCAAATTGGATCCAGAAAGTGCGGTTTTAAAAGTCAAAGAGAAGTTCTGTCTTGACATGTCTGAAGAAGAGGCCATCATTCATTTTCAAAATTTGATCAACGTAAGCGTGAATGCATTGCTACCGTTGGTGATTGACCATCTTCATAATTTGACGCAATACTGGAGAGCTTAAAAAAAAAAACAGGGAGTTATTGAGGTTTTGCTGAATCGCATACTGAAAGCTCGCTTTTATTCTTGTGCTTAAATTGTATTGTAACCTATGAGAATCGTAAATAATTATTGAAAGTTTGACACTAATTTTTCTCTTGAAATACATAAATGTTACTTGGTAGACGCGAAAAAAAAAAAAAAAAAACCGATCATGTGAAACTTGGGATACAGGTTGTAAAAAAGGTGTAACGCCTTGTATTCGCAAAACAACAAAAAAAAATGTGGAAAACTGGTAAACCGCGAATCACGTTGGCAAGCTTTTATGGTGTATGATCAAAATACATTGTATGCAAATGGTGATCTCTTGCATGTCATTATTAATCATGCAGCTTAGGTTTTCTATTGGCCATGTTACGCATTCTTTTGCCTTACAATACACATGTAATCAAGCAAAGACCACGCACAACAAAAACTCAACAAGATTTTATTCACTTCAAATAGATTAAAACCAGTATTGTTGCACGTTATCAAAACGTATTTAGGCAACCCTTTTCGATAAAAAAAAATAATATTTCAACCCAAACACTTTGTTATGAACTCTTCAACAGTTTTCAAAACAGACCCACCAGATATAAGAAAACCACCCGCCAAAGTTGTGTCCACACAGTTCTATACAGCTCTACTTCTAGGGTTATTTGCTTTGCTTTCGTTTTCCATTTTGCTTAAAAAGCTACCCAAACTTTATGCAAGCAGAAAATATAAAATCGATGGAATACCTTCGTGGAAGGAAACGTCTCTGTTTGGCTGGATGCCTGTGTTGTTTCGAATTAATGACCAGCAGGTTTTGGAATATGCCGGATTGGACGCATTTGTGTTTTTAGGGTTCTTCAAAATGTGTATCAAGTTTTTGGCAATTTGCAGTATATTTGCGATTTGCATAATATCCCCAATAAGATACCACAAGACAGGAAAATATGATGATGGCGACGATGACGGGTACAACCCTGATACTTACAAAAGATATGCACGTTTTGTGAAAAGATCAATTGTAAGTATTCTTGACAATACAGAACCTAGTGATCCTTCATTACCACCAGATGCTACAAAAGAAAAATATCTGTGGATGTATGTTATTTTCACTTATATCTTCACTTCTTTGGCTTTGTACATGTTGGTGAAACAAACAAAATTAGTGGTCAATATCAGACAGAAATATTTAGGCAGACAAAACAAAATCACAGATAGAACAATCAGGATAACCGGTGTTCCAGTCGAACAAAGAAATGAAGAAAGTCTTATCAACACAATTGAAACTTTGAAAATAGGTAAAGTCTCTTCAATTACCATTTGCAGAGAATGGGGATATTTGAATCGGCTATTTAAGTACAGAAAAGTTATTCTTAAACAATTAGAATCCAAATTGGCTGATTGCAACCCTGAATTACGGGATGTTGAACACTACTCGGAAAGCTACACAACAGAATCAACTTCCTCTTTGGCAACTTCTTCAAAACCGTTGATGGGCCGTCCAACACTTCGAATTGGGGGATTTGGATTTTTTGGCAAAGAGGTGGACGCAATATCTTATTTGCAAGAACAACTTAAAGTAGTGGACAAAGAGATTTTCGAGGCAAGAGAAAGACAGTATTCCACAACTCCAACCGCTTTTGTCACGATGGACTCTGTGGCTAATGCGCAGATGGCCGCCCAAGCAGTTTTAGATCCCAGAGTCCATTACTTCCAAACACACCTGGCTCCTGCGCCTCATGACATTATCTGGGACAACGTTTCCTTGAATAGACATGAAAGAATGATGAAATCCAATTTTGTGACTGTACTGATTGGAGTTATCAGTGTCTTCTTAATTGTTCCAGTCTCGTATTTGGCAACATTGTTAAATTTGAAAACCATTACAAAATTTTGGCCATCATTGGGCAAGTTTTTAAAAGAGAACTCATGGGCGGAGAGTTTAGTAACGGGATTGTTACCAACTTATCTTTTTACTTTGTTGAACGTTCTTATTCCATATTTTTATGAGTATTTAACTTCCCGTCAAGGTTTGGTGTCTCACAGTGAAGAAGAAATATCATTGGTTTCTAAAAACTTTTTTTACTCCTTTGTTAATTTGTTTTTGGTTTTCACTTTAGCGGGTACTGCTTCCAATTTCTGGGGTTATTTCACTGACACTACCAAAATCGCCTATCAATTGGCCACTTCGGTTAGAGAGTTTTCGTTGTTTTATGTTGATCTTATCATCTTGCAAGGTATAGGGATGTTCCCGTTCAAGCTTTTGCTAGTTGGAAGTTTGATTGGATTCCCGTTTGTGAAAAGCAAGTGCAAAACCCCAAGACAAAGACAATACCTTTATCAATCTCCTATCTTTAACTTTGGTTTACAGTTGCCACAATCGATTTTGATTTTAGTGATAACCATCATTTACAGTATCATGAGCACCAAAATTTTGGTTTCCGGTTTGGCTTATTTTGTCATTGGGTTTTATGTTTACAAATATCAACTAGTGTTTGCAGTTGATCATTTGCCACACAGCACGGGCAAAGTCTGGCCACTAGTGTACAGAAGAGTTATTTTGGGATTGCTTTTGTTTCAATTAACAATGGCAGGAACATTAGCTGGGTATCCAAGCGGATGGATTTTGTCAACGTGTTTGTTTCCATTACCCATTATTACTGTTATGTGTTGGTGGGATTTGCAAACAAATTACTTACCATTGATTAATTTCATTGCTTTGAGCTCTATAAGGGAGTTTGAAAGAGGATCAATGTCACAACAAAGACCTGCTTCAAATATCTTGAATCCAGCCAACAACCATTCAAGCACTTTTTCGCACGTTGCGGAAGACGAAAGTTACGAGTATCCTTTTTTAATATGCCCGTTGGAACCTCCAATGATCAGTGAAACTACTAATTCTAATAACAGTAGTGATGATGTCTTAGTAAACCTCTAGGCTTGTTGATCGTGGCGCGTATATAGATACATGTAACACTAAACTAAAACAACTTGATGGAAAATAAAGATTAAAATATCTGTAAATTTAACGGCTCCAACGACCGCATAGGAGAAGGCAAAGTTTACTATGAAAATCCGAATTAATGTGACGAGTACAAATCGGAAAGCCACCTGTTTGTACGAACAATTGGTGGTGATACGCAAACTTTCAACAACATAAAAATGAGAAACCCATTTGATAACACTTGACGGTATGATGGAGTCATATGGCCAGATAAGCATTAGTATGGGAAACAGTCTAGCTCCGTAAGCCAATAAAAGTGTTGAAGATATTATTCTTGCTGATTGTTTTTTAAGTTTTGCAGGAATCATGGACGAAAAAAATCGCTGAGATAGAAACTGAAGTAAAAATTGATCAAGCACACAGTAAGCCATAAAATAGAAGTACTGTGCTATTGGTGTTTTGCTGAAAACTTTAGTCATTGCCAGGGATTTGTGTAATTCAGGCATGCGAAATATTTTTTCTTCATACGCCCATGTCAAGTAAACTTCAAAAGTCATCATCACGAATTTAATCCTATTGATTCTTGATAAATTCAAATTAGAGCGAGAGGATGCCACACTAAAATGCGGTTGATTTTGATCTGATGAATTGAAAACCATGTGTCTGTAGGCGCCAGGCTTGAGAAGTAAAAGATTGATGAATAAAAGAAGATCATCGTACTCTATGTACTTGTCCACCACGGCATTGCATGCTTTGCAATCCGTAAGTCTTATGTGTGTCTTAGAATATGCCACAAAAAGAGAGTCAGCGGGTTCCCCGCAATTGATGCACATCATCAGTGTTCTGAGGTGGTGTAAATAAGGTTTTGAAAAAAAATTGTTGTCCACTAAAGTAAATTAACTGTAAAATGAGTAAGTCATCAAATAAAAACGGGCGGCTCTATTCAGTTTTTTGTTCGCCACCTTTCTTCTATATGAGTTTCAAGCACTCCATCAGTAATTGCATAATGAAACTTCAAAGTTTGCGTCTAAAGTCACCAATCCAAACGACTCTTGTTTCCACATTTTTTTTGTTTTTTTTTTGTTTTTTTTTTTTTTGCTGTTGAGAACTCTCACAGTTTTTTTTCGAAAATGAAATTATGCTTAAACACATAAATGATGCCGATCCGCTATTTTAAATAGCCGTAGCATAAATAACTGAACGAAGAACACCAACGCTAAACTCCGCTTAAGCTCAACTGCATGATTTGAACATTTTCAACTTGCAATGTACGGAAGAAGAAATAACAACTACAATTACGGCAACTATAACAGTTACAATGGTGGAGGGAGCAACACTAAAAGCATTCCTTGCAAGTATTTTCAAATGGGTAGGTGTAACAAAGGGGCAAATTGCAACTACTCACACAACACGAACAACTCTTCAAACAACAGAAATAACAATTACAACGCATTCAATGGCCCTGTTGGAAGCCGGTTCAATAATTTTAGTTCCGGTAACAACGATGACGTGATGGAAATTTCCGATGCTCCTAACGGGAGGTATGAGCAGCAGATCTTGACGGAATATTTACAGCAGTCTTCTTTACAAAAAGTGAATCAAGAGATACTGGATGACATGAAAAGCGCAATGAGCGAAATGCAGGTGGATCCGTTAACATCTGCTTATTCCCCAGGTTATCCGGGGAAAGTTCTTATAATTGACGGGCAAAGAGAACTTTCAAGTCAAGAAACTAGATGGAAATACTACCAGGCACAAAGGAGTAACAGCATTATGCAGCATGAACAAGAAATGAAAGCACGTAGAGCGGACATTGGAAAGTGTCTTCTATTCGTGAAATCAAATTCACTGAAGGCGGCCAGATACTCTCAGCTTGGAACTGAGAACTTGAGTAAAAATATGAATAGCATATCTACTATGAAGCCGTTTATTGATTTTCAACCAAATCTTTCTTTAAACGGCGTACCAGGCAATGTATCGTCTTTTGGCACGTCTACCACAACAAAACCCGGCAGTATTTTTGGAGGAAGTCAGCAATTTGGTCAAGCTGCAACCACTAATAGTGCTGCTGCCAATCCTTTTGGCAGCTCGCCATTCTCTAAAGCAGGAGGTGCGGCTCCGTCTGGATCTTCTGCATTTGGGACACCTGCATTTTCAAGCAACAGCTTTGCCGCAAACAATAATACATCAAATGGAGGCTTTGGAGGTGCAACCGGTGGAGCTTTTGGTACACCAGCGTTTGGTGCAAATAGTAACTCAACGTTTGGAGCCGGCAATACAAATAATAGTGCAAGCGTATTTGGGACGCCAGCTTTCAAAATGGATAATAAAATGGGACAAAATAATGCTGCTAACACTACGAGCGCATTTGGAGCCTCGCCTTTTGGTGCAAGTGCTCCAACTACTCAAACACTTGGAAACCAAAGCACAAATACTGGAAGCGTTTTTGGCACACCTGCATTTTCCGCCAACACACAAGCAACAACTAACGTCGCTCAGCCATCTTCTACTAGTTTTGGCTCTTCGGCATTTGGAGCGAATGGTTTTGCATCCAGTGCGATTGGTGGTAGCCCTTTTGGGGCCGCGCCACAAAACTCTGCAATTGCCGGGGCGCCTACCTTTGGTAAAGCAACCAATACAACAACGGCGTTTGGACAGCCATCTTTTCCTTCCAACCTTTCCACCAATCAGGGATCCTCACTACCTCAAACTAATGTAACAAATAATGCGGCAACTCAACACGCCAATATTGGCTTTGGTGGACAGACAGATGCAAATAAAAATCAAAATGCATCACCTTTTTCCGGGTTCTCTTTTGGTGATACTGGTGCTCAAGGAACAAATGCCAGCACCTCCGGCTCAGCAAACAGCAGGTTTGTGCAGGGTTTGCCCAATCCAAGCATAAAATGTTCTAGCAAAGAAGACTTGCCTAGCTCAGTGCTGGAACAGTTTTCGAAACCTTCTTTTGATCTGGGCAGAGTTCCAGACTGTCCTCCTCCGGCCGAGCTTGTTGCATAACGCGAAGCTACTTGATAATAGCCTGGACTCATTGATATATCCTTCTAAACTTTTTACCTCACCGGATTGGTCATGCTTAACATGATTTTTGTTGCATCTATTGGTATTTTCAATGCTAAATTCAACAAGATCGGTGAAATTTGGTTTTTATCACGTGCATATATTTGCTTTTGCATGACGCAAAAAATTTGGCTTTAATCTTTTTTCTTTTTCTAATATTTTTGATTTATGCGACTCGAACAAGCCCTTTTGAACTCATGCCAACATTACTAATGGCATCTCGCAACCCCTTTTGACAAACGTTTCGGTGGTTTTTTCCTCAAGTATACAGTATCTTAGAGTTAGAAGTATGTAAAAACAAATCCAACAAACACCAAATAGACAACTTTCACGGAAACCATAATTTCAAAAAAAAAAAAAAAAAAAAAAAGAATGTCTAAAGTTGGGATTTTAGTGTTAGGGCCGGCAGGTGCTGGGAAGAGCACTTTTTGCAATTCCATAATATCGCACATGCAAACCATTGGAAGAAGAGCCCACTTGGTGAATTTAGATCCTGCTGCAGAACCAAGCAAGTACGAGTTTACTGTGGATATCAGAGACTTGATCTCTTTGGATGATGTGATGGACGAGTTGGAGATGGGACCTAATGGTGGTTTGATTTACTGCTTTGAATACTTGCTTGAAAATCTAGATTGGCTAGACGAAGAATTAGGGGACTATAATGACGAGTACTTGATTATTGATTGTCCAGGGCAAATTGAACTATACACACATATTCCTGTTCTACCCACAATAGTGAGACATCTGCAACAACAGTTGAACTTTCAATTGTGTGCAACATATCTACTAGAAGCACCGTTTGTTGTAGACACATCAAAATTTTTCAGTGGATGTTTGAGTGCCATGAGTGCCATGGTTTTGTTGGAACTACCTCATATCAACATATTGAGCAAGATCGATTTGATTAAAGACGAATATTCCAAGAAAAGATTAAAAAGATTTTTGAATCCTGATCCATTAGTTTTGACTGATTCTGCCAACAAAGACACCAGTTCGAAGTTTCACCATTTGAATACTGCGATTGCCAATTTGGTTGATGAATTTGGGATGGTTCAGTTTTTGCCGTTAGAAGTGAAAAATCCAGATTCTTTGAACACGATTTTAAGTTATTTGGACGATGTGACACAATGGTCGGAATCTCAGGAACCCAAAGAGCCAGCAGACCAATTTGATATTGAAGAGTTGTGATATAAACATAGTGAGTCTTTTGTGTATCAACTTGTAATAATTTTTTGATGTCCAGTCTGTGTTTGTTTTTTTTTTTGTTTTTTTTTTAGCCATATTCTTTATCCTTTGGTTTCCTTATGGAAAATTTTTGGAGAAAATGTCTGTTCTATAATTATTTTGTGGAATTCGTAAAACCACTTTTAAGTGTAGACATCTTGTACATTACAATTCATGCCAATTAGTTTATATAAATTCATTCTTGTAAGTTTCCAAATGATGCGTCTTTTATAAGTAAACTGGAAAGGTTTTGGCAGTCACCGACCACAATCAAGTCGATGAATTCCAAGAAATCTTGAATAGCTTTGGAAGGTACTTCATTGTTTATCCATAACACGATCCCATTTTTAGAATGGATTTTCTTTGCAAATTCTTTGCACATTCTTCTTACACCAGGGATTTTCAATGTTGTGCCTGCAATGATCAAGCAATCAGGGCTTGAAGATATATCTTGTGAAACAATGTCACCTATTTGTTCGCCATCTGGATGAAACTCATTATAGAGAATGACTCTTGGTCTCAATTTCCCAATTCCTTGAGATCGTTTGCCTGCTATAACCCTTAGTTCCTCAAGTTCTTTGCAATTGGGACACAACGGAACAATTTTATGATCATTTTCTTGTGTTTCAAGGATTTCTCCAGTTTCTTCGTTATACTCAATCAAGTCTTCAGAGGTTCCAAAAATGTTTGGATCAAAATCAAACACTTTGTGACATTTAAAGCAACTCATATGATTTATGGATCCGTGTAATTGCACAACATTTGGAAAGGGTTTTTTCCCCGACAATGGAGATTCTGTGTGCAAGTTATCCAATCTCAGTTCAAACCCATCGATATTTTGAGTGTAAACTCTTTTCAATCTCTGTTCATTTCCCAACCAATTCAAAAGACTGTGGAATTGAGTTGGCGTTGAATTTTGAATAGCTTGGTGCATAGAACAAACCATCTTATTGAATTTAACAGTTTCCTCTTGATTGCTATAAACGTGATTAAAATCAAACAAGTCTTTGCCGTTGGAAACTTTGTTTTCTTTTTTCAAGCTTTGAAATAAACCAGCAGTAGATCTAAAATCAGGAATACCTGCAGCAACAGAAACACCAGCTCCCGTTACAAACACCATTTTTTTTGAATTCAATAAAGAATATTTCAAAAAATAAGCCTTTTCTTGAATATCTTGGTTTTCTTCATCGGTTATAGAATTATTTCTTGACTGTTTTCGTGAAGTTTTCGGTGTTTTTGATAATTGTTCAACAAGGTCATCAGCATCATCAGCAGTATCAACATCCATCCTCAAAACTTCTTCAATGTATTTATCAAGGAAAAAAACACTGTTTGATGCAGGTCTGTATTTTAGCTTGGGTTTCCTTCTCTTAATGGGGCTTCCAAAAGGTGTGGAGTTTGCACTCAAAGACATTAA
>ERZ794936.305-NODE-305-length-26349-cov-34.600137_pt1 | contig 26349 bp, 13 predicted proteins | sample MGYA00511083_ERZ794936 | MGnify/ENA primary metagenome ERZ794936 (study PRJEB30137, sample SAMN04331409) | food metagenome | isolation source: Y2 must sample point D1 replicate A | place: Australia: South Australia | collected 2014 ... | reverse complement strand
AAAAAAACCTAAAAAAAAACCTAAAAAAAAATCACTTTTTCATATTCGGTTCAGATAATTATTTCCTGATATCATTAACACGCTTTAAATAAAGGCTCCAATTGTTCCTCACTCCGTTTTTCCTCAGGATTTTCCTTGAGGTGCAGCAAGAATTGAAGCAAACGATTGACAAGAGCATAATATAACCAGACCCAAGCAGATAAATCTAAAAATGACAACATCACTTGCAGGTTTTTTGGGTTTTTTGAAATCTTCATATATTAGGGAACAACTCGCTCGTGGTGATGTATTGAATATTGTGTGTGGGAATCAAAGTTGCGATATGGATTCTGTGATGAGCGCATTGACTTATGCGTATTACAGCTATTTGAAGCGCCCAGAGCAACCGATCATACCGGTTTTGAATATTCCTAAAGAAGATTTGAAACTAAGAAAAGACATTATTTATGTTTTGTCTAAAAAGGCAAACATTTCACAGGGTGACAACTTGTTATTTTTCATCAAAGATATAGCAAATTATAAACAGGAAAAGAAGCTTAACATACATGCCGTTTTGGTTGATCACAACAAACTTGAAGGTGAGGCTGAACTTGTGGTAGATGAAATAGTTGGGATTATTGACCATCATGAGGACTCTGGTACGTCGAGAGACTCCATCATCAAATACCATGGCCCTGATATTATCAAAGTCACAGGATCCTGCTCTTCATTGATTACAAATTACTGGGCTAGGCAGCTAAACAACGATCTTTCTGCTATGAAAAATACAGTAGAACTGTCTTTAGCAGCTGTTTTGATTGATACCAACAATTTTCAATACAAAGTTGAAGCTCCAGACGAAGAAGCTTTCCGGATTTACAAAAGTCAACTATCTCCAACTTACAGTCTGGAGAAATATTTCGATGAAATCAAAAAGGAAAAAAATAATTTGGATGGTCTTTCTATATCTGATTTGTTACGTAAAGATTACAAACAATTTGAATTTGGAGGCTATCGGGTTGGGATGTCAGCTATCGTTAAACCTACATCGTGGCTGATTGAGCAATATGGTGCAGACGAGATTGTTCATGACTGCAACGAGTACAGCAGAGAGATGGACGTTTTGATTTTGCTAACTAGTTTTATGGAAAAGGGCAATTTTCACAGGGAGCTTGTAATCGTTACAAAAAATAACCAATTACAATCTCAAATACTCAAAGGTATTGAAAGCCCTTTGAAGCTGGAGGCCCTACAAGAAACTGGTTTTGGCTACACGGTCTATAATCAAAAGAATACCGAATCCAGCAGAAAGCAGGTTGCTCCTGCCGTGAAAAACGCAATTGAAAAAACAGCCGCTTAAATGTAGCTTACATTCCATTCTCCGTCAAATTTTGTTTGGATAGTTGCATGAACACTTTCTATCCTGCTAAAAAAATCATCAAAACATTCTTGAGGGACAGAAAGCGTTTCAACGTTTTGCTTGTTTTTCAAACTGGGTTTGCCCTTTTTGTATAAAATTTTCATGGCATTTTTTTCAATAGTACCATCTGATAAGCCAATGTCAACACCCAAATCGAAACACCAGACAGTGATGGCTTGGGCCGAGAAGCTGCAAATTTCGTAAATCCTTACACCTAAAGAGTCTATTGAATTGATTAAACTTTGTGTGATGAAGTCCCGGGGATGGTATATATCATCTAGTAACTTTTTATGTGCAGAAAAACGTAATTGCCACTTGTACAGCTGATAGTAATGGTGCTTTTGATTATATTTTCCAAGCGTCTTTAAACAACCTGCACAATGGGCCTCTCCACCCAAATTTGCAACTGTTTCGTCTGGCATCTTCAGGCAAAAATAAGAATCACCAATGAGAAGCTCATTTTCTCTGGGTACCAACTCTGTGTTAAATTCCGATGTGTAGAGCGGACTTCTTGATGATTGCTTGCTTGCGTCAGCAGAAACCACGGTGGGCTTGTGACAATGCCATAAATCCATTAACTCGTGCCAGTACTCGCTGGGCATGTCTGCAATATAAGAGTAATTGTTCAGCTCAATGATAGGTTTCCCACAGCTGCAAAAAAGGGTCGACACCTTATTTTTGTTGGCTTGAAAAAAATCGCTTTCCCATTTTTTTCGAGAGTATAAAACGTTCTTACTCGCAAGTAAACGTCTCCCGCCTAGCGACCTACATCTGATTGAAGTCACCCCCGTCTCGTTTTTTTCAGTAACTATATCGTCTAGTAAAATCTCATGTGGGAGGCAAAACCCTTCACCGTTGCTTAGAGTTATGGAGTTGGTGGTTAAACTTGTGATTTCCTCGCTAGTAGTGATGTTCACTTTGCCTACTCTTGGCAGATATTCTGCAAAATACATTCAACCCCTGAATCAATGTTCAAAGTACTCTTTTGAAAATGTTCTGGTGAAGGATTGACGCTTCTTTTTTTTTTTTCAAGTTGCAGCTTACTAAATCAACATTTTGAATTAAAAGTCCATCGCTAACCTTGCAAAAATAATATTATTTTTTTTGTTTTTTTTTTTTTTTTTTTTTCCCGCTTCAAACGCGTATTTTTGTTTTTTGGCTAATCATCAACACGTTTTGGAGAGTCTACAACAAGTAAATGCGTTTTTTTTGTAGAAATCAATAGTCAAAAGTTTATATTCAACCCAGAGCATTTGCAAAAACTGCTGCCCCTGAACGTACCCAAATGTCAAGTTTTACAGCTGTAAACTTGGAACACGATGATGATTTTCAAGAGCAAGAAGAGCATACTAGAGAGCTGCAGGTTGAGCAGGGGTATAGCCTTTACAATGCAGGGTTGTCGTTGTACAAAGATAAAAAGCTCGAAGAGGCCAGTCAGAAGTTTGACCAGCTACTAGCTATCGAAATATTAAAATCAAATCGGTTTGGGAATTTCTCCTATAATTCGCCTGCTGCTGATCGGTTACGGTATTTGGCGTACAGAAACAGAGGATTCCTTTATGTTGATTATCTACATCAAAACTATGAATCATTGGACAATCACACAATTGTGGATGATTTGTTGAAAGCGGTAGAATACTTGTTAGAGGCCCTTTCACATGGGCATGCTGACTACAAATGCACAGACTTACTCCTGACTCTTTTGAAAGCCTTTAATAGCAAAAAACTGCAAAGATGGGTCCTTGAACTAGAACTGGCAAAAGATGATTTTATTTTGAACTCCTCCACACTGCTTCCACAGTGGCGGAACTTGATTTCCTCTGAACAGCAACTTGTAAGCGATTTGAACGATTTAGAGCACACATCAACATTTTTGAAATCATTGTTTAGTCTGAACAACTACCAGCAGTTGAGTGACAAAGAAGCTTCTCCTTTGATGGTAAAAATACAAAAGATGAAGCGAGAAGACGAAAATCTCTTTCGTGAATTGGACTTTGATGAGATTATTCTTGAGGAAAAAACGTGGGAGCATCTTACGCAGCGCTTAGAAACTCTACTTCCTTCACGTAAAACCGCGTTTAATTACTCCAAAACTTCTGACCCATACACTGATCTCGATGATCCTATTGAAAGCATTGTTTTAAAGTTTAGTGCCTCGACCGAGAAGAAAACTACGCCTTTCTCCAGTCAAGACGACATACTTTCCAAAAGTTTGACTAACTTGCAAACGGACAGCAAGAAAGACAGCGAGTTGCTCAGTTTTTTTGCACAACAAGAATTAAAAGACTCTCAAAATGATGAATCTCTTCATTCTAAAAGACTTGCAGAAGAAAGACCGCAAAGAGTGAGCAAACGAGTTAGAGACAAAACGACAGATACGGAGACAGACACCAAGCACAGCGATATACAACAACTGTTTTTGAAGGAGTTTAAGATGTTGTTAGATGCAGTCGGCTTTAGCTTTGCTTCAGCAGAGGAGGTGGAGTCTATAAAGTTTTTGAAAGACACAAGTAGTGAAAGTTTAGTGAGTTCAGACATGTATGACTGCATTTCAAGCTGGTCAAATAAGTATACAGAGATTCTAAAAGCAAGCGAAGCAAATGAAAGAGAAGACTCACAAGGTTTGACCGACTTTGTGAATATTTTGAAAGCTAGTTTGAATTTGGGGGACAACACAATGTCAGTCAAGCCATTATGTGATGAACATCTTGGAAGTTTTGTTGAATCTGTCAATTCTCGCAAAATGCATTTTCATCAGGTTCGTCTTCAACTCTTGTTTACTTTGACCAGTGTTGGTGATAAAGGTGAGTGTTTTATCACCGATAGGTTATGGACCGGTGATTTATTCAAAATGATTGAATATTCTGTTTTGACTTTAGAGCAGCACATTCTACCTATTTTGAACATTTCAAAATTGTACGACGTATCTATTGCTGTTTCCATTTACGAGGTTCTCGTAAATTTTTTTTGCAAGCTATCCAAAGAGCTAACTTTGAAACGATTGCAAAACCAGCGGGTTTCAGACATTGAAAATCTTATGTCAAAAATAATGGCCAGAATTAACGAATGGAAAATGTTGTTTTTTAGAAAAGTTGAGCGTACAAAATTTGTTAAGAAAATTTTCCTGAGACATGATTGGGCTTCTCTTTACTTGACACAGTCAATTCATATGGCTGATCAAGAAAGCTTTTTGGCGGAACTTCAAAAATTCAAGCAAAACCTTTCACAGGACGATATTGTTTCGAATTGCAATTATGGTGAGCTTCCTTCAATTAGCAAAACCGATATTGACAATTTGGTTTTAAAGTATGAGATTATTTACAGTTTTGATTCAAAAGACGTGGCCCAGGAGCACAAGCAAGTAGAATCATTAATAAAAGTTTTGAGCAATGAAAAAAATAGCTATACTCCTCAGGAGTTGACATTGCAAAAGTTTCTTTTGGGATGCCCCATTCAAGTTAAGCTTCAGATTTGGACTGTTATTTTCAATCATTTGAGCAAATTTGGAAACTCAGATATAATGGAAAGATGTTTTTTCACCATGCTAGAGTACATTGATGTCTTTTTTAACTCGCCGTCGTACAATACAATGGAACACTTGCAACGGCACCAACTATTTCTTTCAGTAATAGGCTACCTGACAAACCTGACCAAGGTATATGTTGATTACCTTTGCAAATGCGACCAATTAATGCCAACCGTTTCCTCTTCCAAAATGGATCTTTTATTGCGTTACTTTCGACTTTTTTACTCGATCATCAACTATGAAATTATGTGTATCAAAGACTCGCAATTGCAATCTTTTTTCAAAAAAGCGGCCAACTCGTCTCAAAAACTCAAAACTTTACTGTGTTGCTGGTCGATTTTGATTGCTGTACATTATCAGCAATTGTTGAAGAGAATACCACAGTGGGAGCAGTATGTGGAGCGGCTTTTGAACAACTTTCATGCTCTTTTTGCTTTTTTTAAATTTTGTGATGTTGCTGACAATGCTTTTTTGAAATACAGTGAAAAGATTTTGTGTGGTTTTGATTCTTCCAGTGTTTTACCGCAGATTCAACAAATTTTATATTGTAGATATCATTTGCAATTGTCCAGTGGCGAACGCTCTGAGGTAGAGCTCCATGACACGAAAAAAACAGACATTGATGAGGAGAGCGCAATTCAGATAGGTTCATATCTTATTCGAAACCAGTACGGGGCCTCAAATCCAATGTTATTTTCCGGGACAAAATATTCCATGAAACAGATATTTGATGTTATTGTTGATGCTATTGGCACTCCAAATTACGAAACATGCTTTCTTGCGAAAAGGAATGAATGTTATTTTGAGGAATTCTTGGAACTACCAGTAAAAATTATGTATTTTAAAAATGCATTAAACGGGTCAATGGGTTTGGACCTCGTAGACACGGAGTCTCCATACGAAAAAGTTATCAAATCTAAAATCGTATTAGTTGCCGCCATCCAACAATTCAACATTTTCAAATCAAGGAAAAGGAGCAACTTGGCAAGATTATCTGAGTTAGACATAACACGGAGCTTACTCAAAGCTGACATAGTTTACAATTCTGGTAGATTTGAGAGTTGGTACTTATTGGGGAAATGCTATTCATATATGGCAGAAGACGACATGACTTGGACTTCAGACAAGCTGATAGCTTTGGACAAAAAAAAGATTACAGCTGCCTATCAAAGAAAGGCCATTATTTGTCATCTCATGGCCATCAATACTTTCAACAAGATTGCTAGAGTTGATTCCAATATGAAAAATGAAGATGAAGCCATTCTTGAAGCAATTTTCGAAAGTTTGGGGGAAGTGTTGATGACGGCTTGGTTTCAGCCTATGAAAGGTTTATGTTTCAGCCAAGACTTGGACCACATTCTTTGCATGGACCCGCACGGCGAGCTATATGAAACCGGGGCTAGTAGTGCCCAAACCATATCAGAACACAATGTAAAACAGCTCATGCTGTGCTGCTTTGACATTGCAAATATGCATGTTGCCAAGGATCAAGTAATGGATAGTTCGTCCTATTGGATGGTTCCTTTTTACAAGGCCAAGGTGAATTACAAGGCCGATAAACATTTTGATGATTATAAATCTTGCGCCTTGGACGCTTGTTTTGCTGCGATAAACGACAAGAGCTCAAAAACAAGCTTTATAATGGAGCCGCATTATTTTATTGTCTCAAATTGCTACAAGCTGGTTCGCAATGGTGCTTTAACTGTGAGCGAGGCTTTGACTTTTTTGAAACAAGACAATAAACTTTTTGAGTTGGAAGAATCTTTTTGGGTGTGTGAGGGCATTACAGTGAAGAGTTTTAATGAGAAACTTGTACAGATGCTGGAGATTCTGATTGGGCTTGATAAAAAAAAATGGTATCATAGACCGAAATACAGGATTGCCACAATTTATGCCTACAGCCTTGCTAACATTGATAAAGCTGTAGAGTTTATGGAAGAGTTGGTTTTTGCGGCTTCTCCAAACAAATCCCTGGTCACAATATGGAAACCTGATCACGAACTTCCTGGAAAGCATTTTGTTTACATCACCCAGTACATAAGGTTTTATTTGGAGCTACTTTTTGAAAAAAAAGATTTGGCAAAAATAGGACAGGTTTCGAAAAAACTCCGCAAGTTTGGCTCAAACATGCTCAAATCGAATGAAATGCAGGATTACGCAACGAAAATGTATGCTGAGCTTGTCAAAATGCTATTCAGATTTGATGAAAAGGAGATTGTGGAGTCTTTTTTGCCTCAAGTTAGTAACACTATTTTTACAAGAACTTCAAGCAAAATCTTGGAAACATGTCTCTCTTTGAATTCAAACGAAGAAGCGATAAATGTTTTTTTGGAAACCAATGATCAAAGAAAGGGTTCCTATACTCAGTACGACGACTTGTGCATCGCACTGTACTTTAAGTTTCTCTTCCTACCAACTGTCGAGAATGATCCAGATTACATTTCAACAAAGGAAACCGTTGATTTGGACAGTTTTGTGAAAGGAAAAAACGTTCAAAACCAAGTAAAAAAAAGAGTTTCCAAAAAAGAAGTGTTAGAACAAGTGTCTCAACTTTGCAAAAAGATCAAAAGTAAGTAGACGGTTTTAATCAAAAATAGTAATTAGTCCCCGACGTTCTATTTCGACTCAGTAAATTTTTCGCTCTGAGCAGCTAGCATGTGAAGTTCAACTGACTGCTCATTTGGCACTTGCATTAACATTGGCACTACCTTCACCGGCACCAATCCAATACCACCACGTGATTAAATCATCTGTTTTTTTTTCTTAAACTGTGGTCAAAAAAATGACGACCAAGAGGTTTCGAGAAACGTTTCCGAGGTTTAGCAAACTGTGGCATCTTGAAAAAAAAAGCAAAAAAAAAAAAAAAAAATGAAAAAAAAATATCAAAGGACTACTAGTCTTGTCTTTGAATGATTAATCTCAAATCTATTTCGAAATATAGACTAAAACATTTTATTCCAAATCATCGTATGTTTCGGTCTGTCACCTTTGCCCTTAATATTGACTTGCAATGCATACATGTAGTTGGTAGAAAAAAAAGAAAAAACTTAAAACCACACCAAGAATACTAAAGATTCTAATTATCATGTCTAAAGCTGTTAACGTTGCTATTGTCGGGTCCGGAGTTGTTGGTTCTGCCTTCATTGACCAATTGTTAAGCGTGAAATCAAACATCACTTACAATGTCGTTGCCATTTTGAATTACGAAGCTTCTCTTGTCTCTAAAGACTTGAAACCTTTGCCAATCACCACTGCCAACTGGAGAGAATACTTTGCACAACACACTGAAAAGAAAACTGTTTCTCCTGCTGATTTGCTCTCTCTTTTGAAACAATCCGCTTTGCCAGCCATAGTTGTTGACAACACATCCAACGAAGGTTGGGCCAAATCCTATCCAGATTTTGTTGCCAACGGAGTCTCTATCGCCACCCCAAACAAAAAAGCCTTTTCTTCTGGTCTAGCTCTATGGGAAAAATTGTTTCCAAATGACCCTAAAGCTGGTTTGGTTTACCATGAAGCCACTGTTGGTGCAGGTTTGCCAATTGTCAATTTCTTGAAAGAAATCATTGAAACAGGTGATGAAGTTGAAAAAATCGAAGGTATCTTTTCAGGTACTTTGTCTTATATTTTTAACGAATACTCCACTGTCGAAAAGAAAGATGTCAAATTTTCTGATATTGTCAAAGTCGCCAAAGAATTGGGTTACACGGAACCTGATCCAAGAGATGATTTGAACGGTTTGGATGTTGCCAGAAAGGTCACCATCTTGGCCAGAATCAGTGGGTTGAAAGTTGAATCTCCTTCTTCTTTCCCGGTCCAATCTTTGATTCCAGCTCCATTGGAAAGTGTTTCTACTTCTCAAGAATTTTTGGAAAAACTACCTCAATACGATGAGGAAATCCAAAAATTGAAAGACGAAGCAGCTGCTGAAAACAAAGTCTTGAGATTCATTGGTCAATTCGATGTTCAATCTCAAAAAGCATCCGTTGGTATTGCCAAATACGACTACTCTCATCCATTTGCTGGGTTGAAAGGATCAGACAACGTTATCTCCATCAAAACCAAAAGATACACCAACCCAGTTGTTGTTCAAGGTGCTGGAGCTGGTGCCGCTGTTACTGCTGCTGGTGTTTTGAGTGACGTCATCAAAGTTGCTCAAAGATTATAAATATAGTCGCTTTGATCATCAAGTTTTTTGTGTAGTACATATATAGTTAAGCTAAGTGTTCTTTCATTTGTCAACAATCACTGTCTTCTCTAGCGTCCAAAAAGGCTTGCTTTGCGGTGAGAAATAATGATCTCAATGCTGTTGAATCCAAACACAATTCCTTCAAGCTCAGCAAAATTTGTTGATAACCAAGAAAAAACTTTGTAGAATCTGAAGATGTTCCATTGGTGATAGCATTGACTCTTGCTAAGTGAATGTTGTTTGGAGCTAAAAACAATTCACCCTTTTCACCGATTTCTGCAATGTACGCACCAGTTTTGTGCACATACTGGATCAATTTGAAAGATTGTCTACCCCAGGAATACACAATTTCAAACTTGGAAGGCTCATTACCAAAAATCTTGGTACCACGGTTGTCCAACAAGAAACCAGAATGTTCCAAGAGATAATGATGGAAGTAAAATTTATTCGTTTGCAAAGCTGTATCATTCTTAAATTCGTCATCGGTCCAAGGATCAATGGCCAACTTTAAGTTCGCGTGTGAATAAAAAGGGTTGATGGATGGTAGGGAGCACAACTCGTTCCACGGAATCTCCACTAACTTCAATCCATATCTTTCAGAAAGACGAGACCAACTATTGATCAGATCATCAACCAGTTTTGGCGAGGTGCTTAACCACTCAACTCTTATATGGAAACAGTGCATTGGGTTGTGAACTCTGTCAAAATGCACGGTAACCAACTCTTTTTTCGAAGAAAGTTTCTTTGGATCCAAGTCTATTATAATTTTCGAGCTTAGCATTATAGTGTGTGTTTCGTTGTTATCAATAAGATCTTCGCTCAGAACCTCAATTTTATCGTCAATGTTGTCTGCTGATTGTTCAGACTCGTGCCCTGACAAAACAGACTTGATAGCGCTTAAGGGAGCAAATGAACCACTTTTTTTACTTGTTAAAGACCTACTGCCAATGGTCGAAGCTCTATGTCTGTTAGAAGATTTCGGTGAAGCAAAGCTCAAATTTTCTTTAAGTTGATTTTCCGGTTTCGGAGGTGTTGAATATGGTGCACTGATTTGATAAAAGTAATGACCATCCAAAAATCCGTGCTTGTTCAAAACGTGCACAAACAACCCTTTGCTCATTAAACTTTCTCCATAACTGACAGCGTCTTCACGGGTCTCAATATCTTCAAAATGCTCCAAGATCCAATTCACTAACAAAGAACCAATAAAACAGTTGTGGTATGTGTTCCAATGCCACTTTCTAGTGACTAAATCTAATCTGTCTTTTCCCCATTGAAGTTCAAAAGCCAGTTTTTCATTGTCAACGCTTTTATTGAGCATTAAAGCATCGCCTTCATTTTCATTTTTTTTTGTATCCAAATGCTGTCTTAACATGTCTTCCTGCTCCTCAATAAACTGCTTAATGTGGCCTGTATAAAAGAATATTTCTGGTAAAAGCTCTTCCTTTCTGTTATCTTTCTTTTCGCCAGAAACTCTCGCTCTTGCTCTACACATATTTGAGATCAACTTTCTTAAACCTTCTAGCCTGATTTCCTCATCGCTCAACGTTTCTTTTGCTTGCATGGCGTAAGCAGTTTCTGGAATATCAGAACCAATAACAACAAATTTCGACTTGAATCTTTTTTTGCTTTCTTCAGGGATATTATCATCGTAGCCTGCCAAATATTGGTCAACCAAGTTCCAGTTACTTTTATTCCGACGAGCATTAAGTGGGTCAATTTTGCTTTTTCTGTATTCTTCCTCATATCTGGTTTTGATCATCGGTAAATAACTGCCCACATGGTCAAGTTTTTGTTTATCCTTCTTTTGAGTGTGCTGTCTGACCTCTATAGCAGAATCGTCGCGGCAGCAAATTCTGTGAATTTCGTCATCCATGGCTAAATATATCGCTTTGTTTATGTAGTTATGCGGTTGTAAAGTAGTTGATTGAGATACGTTATTCAGTTCGTTGGACTTTTCAATTTTTTTGATTTTGCTACTGGTGCAAATTTGAAAGCCACAAAGCAATCTAACATAAATCATCACTCGCACAAGCTCAAATGTTGTTGGAACTGACAACACTTCATCAGGATTCAAAGTTACTGTGTGATTTCTCAACTCGAAATTCTCTTCAAAGTCTGTGACACTAGGAAACAAATTGGTAGTCACAGGCAAGTCAGCTGGAGTGGTAAACGATCTCCATTTGCTATATCTTTTCGGAACAAATCTGGGATAAACATCTTTCCATCTCGGAGGTATCAATTCTGTGGCCATTTCTGCGTCAAAAGCTGTCGATGGATTTTTGATTTCAATCCACGAATCATAACCCAAAGACTGCTGCATCGTCAAATTGTTGCTACTGTGTTTGACACTATTGCCTACTAGAGAATTTTTCATGGTCGCTGTGTCTATTGCAGAATCTGAATCACTTGCCACAACTTTTTTTAGAGGGACGTTATTATTTTTTAAAAAATTCGTCCCGTCAGCACTTTCACGCTTTTCTGAAACATCTTCTTGCGAGATGTTGTGAGTCAGACTTTTCGTGTTCTCATTCTCACGAGGCACGCTAATCATCGGGGTCGTATCAGACTCTGGCTTTTTAAAAATCGTAGACACAAGCCTTTGAGCAAATCTGGGCATTTGGGACTGTGAGTGCTTTGTTTTCAATGCTTGAGAAAGTGCATCAAATGATGACTGCGACTTTAGCAATGTTGGTGAGCTATGTTCAGAGGTTGCAGACAAACCTTTTCCATTTTTGGCCGAGTCTGCAAAAACTTGAAATTTGCTTACATCATGCATAGTAGGGTTGGCAGATTTCGGATTTTGCCAGGAAAACTTTGAGCCACTCAATTTTGTATCTGGGGTGACTTTGTATATGTTATTTGCCTTTTCCTTCAGCTCTGATGAAAAGGAGTACTTATGAGAGTTGACATTTTTCCATATTTCATCAGTGAATATGTTGGTGTCGTAGCTGGTAACAAACTCATCCAAATTTTTGACTTGCCCAAATGGTGTAAGACTGTCAATGCTTATGCCCTTCTCCATCTCATTTTCCGATACACCCATCATTTGTAAATCGTAGATTTTACAACTTGGGCTCCAAGTTTTGTATTTTTTGTTCGCCTCGTTCCAAAAAGAGATGCTTAGCCATGTTGGAATAGAGTAATGAAGTTTGTCTGAGTAATCTCTGTACCTGAAAAGAGGAACAATATGCAAGGGTGGGTTTGACAAGCAGATGATATCCATCGTGATTTCAAGTGAAAGTAACTTTTTTGTCGTAAGTTGCAACAGTTCGTAATCAACATCAAACATTCCTGTTCCCGGACTTATGATTATGATATGTGTGGTAGTGTGTCTCAAGTCAATTTGCCTAAATGGATTGAGTAGTAAAGTTGTAGCCAAATTTATCGATTCCAAAAGGTTGGTCTTCACAGTTGGTGTTAGCCTTCCTTGTATTTTTGTCGTGTCGTCAAATTCGTTTTTCACATTAAGTAAATCTTTCTTAAATTTCATAAACTCTTTCCTCAAAGTTTCCATGATTGTTCGCCAATGCACAATGGGGACTTGATCTACTACAACCCGGTAGTAGTCCTTAGAGTTAAGCTGTCTATGGCCTGGCTTAGATTTTTTGAAATCGACAGTGGACATATCGACATTTGCGGAAAATGCTATAGTAACGTTATGGTGTGTTCCAATTTTTTGCCACTTTTTGATAATTTTGGGAAACAAAGCATTGACTACTTTATGAAACTTAATTTCTCCATCTTCTTCGAAATGCCACATCTCTTCCGTGATTTGAATAACAAACACAAATCTTGCTGATTCGGACCTCACTATGATTTTTGTTTGGTCACCAATGTAACCGCTCAACAGTTTCTTACCGTTTGAATAGACACCTGACACTATCATTCTCAAAGTATCTAGAAACACCAACTTTTGGTTGTTAAAAACGCAGCTGTCGTTAAGTTTGTTCATAATCAACCACATATCACCCCTGTTTATTAAACAGTCCTTCACGTTCAACTCAATCAAGTCCACCTGTGACTCTTTTTTGTTTTTAAGCTTAATCCACACTTTGGACTTGCTTGGGATATCCAGCGATTTTTGCAAGTCTCCGTAAAGCATTGAGATATGCGTTTGGTTTGATCTTCTTTTAACCATTTTATCAAAGTCTTTGACCATGAAAAATATTTTTTTGTCAACTTGTTTTGGAACTTTAGTTGCAGACATATTGACATTTTTGTTCGTGAAATTTGGGGATCCTAAGTTTTGCATTGCACTAGACGTATGCGAAGTGCCTACGGTGTTCTCCTTATCTCTTGGTGAGTTTTTGTTTCCATCTGTTGCAACCGACAATTTTTTGTGTTGATAGGTTTTCAATTCTGCCAAGTCCCCTTCTTTGGCACCCGGAAGAGCTGATATGTCAATGTACAATGGATTGGTTGACAACCTACTGTCGTGATAAAAAAGCTCAAACTCGTACGACTTGTTTGTTAAGGGAATACTTTCGTGGTTTTCCGAGTTGTTGTTACTGATGTTTATGGAGAGATTGCTGTTGCTGTTTGTATTATTGCTCGATTGTTTATTGAATTTGGATTTGATTCCGCTTGTTTTCATCTGGTAAAGTTGCTTTGGTTTCCCTATTGTTATGCTTGCTGTATTCATATTACTTGATGGTACAGAGTCCGCTTGAATATGCAACGGGCTTGACACATTATCTTGTAGTCCTAGACGACGATTTGTGTTTAATGATAATTTGGGACGCAGATCATTTGAGCTTTGTTCTTTAAGCGCATTTTGAACCTGAGATCTTCGTGGTATGTTTAGTGTCAACGGGTTGCTCATTGCCGGTGTCTGAATCTCTTCAACTTTCGTTTCCTTGATCCTTGCTCTTTACTTGATATGTGGTTGCCTGATATCACTTAGCTTTCTCTAATGCAGGACGTTTCTTTGTGTTCGTTATTTCTGTTTAACTCACGTTTGTTCTGCATACCTAAAAAAACCTCCGCGATATGTAAATATGTATATACATACAACTATCACGTGACTTTGAGACTGATAAGGTGCGCTGGAATTTTGATTGATTTACGAAATAGATTATGCAAGCTAATGCCAGGTGTTACATTAAATTGGCAATTAATAGGTTTACAGTTGATAATTTATTTTTTTTCTTTAGATCTGCAATTAGACTATGGTGTTGAAACCCCATACTAGTAAAACACGTCAAACTCTTATTTAGGTTCACTTGCGTCATTATTTTCTGTCGATTCCTGCGGATGCTTTGGTTTGTCTCCTTCCGGCTGTTGTTCTTGATCCTGTCTTTGTCTGTCCTGTCTTGCTTGTTCTTCTTCCATGGACATTCTCAAAGCCATTGCAAGTTCTGGATCCATGCTTGGGTCTACACCGAAATCCATGAAATTGTCGCCTCCTTGGAATCCCATTTCGCCTCCACTTGCAAAATCTTCGCCTGGTCCACCCAAGATAACGGAAGTGGCTAGATGTTCGTATAGCAATTTTGGGCCTGGAGAAACTGTTAATAAATTCCCTTCGCAATTTTCCAAAAGTTCTTCCAGAAAAGAAGTGTTATGATGAGTTTCACCAAAGTTCACAATATCTAAACTGATATTGTTTTTTTTCAATTTTTTAACTAATTTCAATAAATTCTGTTTCTCAGTCTCGACATTCTGGAAAACGATAGGACTACAAATGAAAAGTATGATTTTGTTTGGTTTGATCAATTGACCGATTTGAATAGAAGTGTTCACTTGAAAAGATCCCCCAACAGTCAAGGGTTCGTGAAGAATGGAATTAGGCTCAGCATTCGGCAACAACACGTGTGGTGCCTCACCAGCACCAGCTATTATAGCCAGCTTGTTTTCTATGTTGCTGTTTCTTTTGTTTCTGACGATGTAGTTGACCGCATCGATTTCTTGTTGGTATCTGGTCACAGGAAAATCTCCGTTTCTCGAAAACTCTGAGTTGTCAATGATAATGGCAATTGTTTCTGGCATTTTGCAATATAGTTTCTAGCTTATGCTTCTTATACTGTTTAGGTCAGCTCTTTTGCACTCTCTTGTTAAAAGATATTATATAAAATTGATTTGTTGTGTTTTACAGAGTGGCAAACTTTCTCGTTTCAGTTATTATGATTACCATTTTTTCAAAAACCTTAATCTCCGTGTGTGTTACCTAGAAAGCAAGCTAGAAAGCAAGCAAGAAAGCAAGAAAGCAAGAAAGCAAGCAAGCAAGCAAGCAAGAAAAAAAAAAAAAACTCCACAAAAACCATCGTGCGGCGGGTAAAAATGTTACGCCTTATTAGAGCAAGCTATTCCAATGAATTTTTGATTACCAAAGTGCTTCTAGTCCAAAACGTTTTGGATGCAAAATGCAAGCTGACTTTTGAAACTTTATTATACACAACACTTCAGGAATACCAACAAGAGTACCAAGAAGAAAATATCAGCAGACCCTTTTGCATACAGTTTATTTTGCTTAGCAAAAAACGCTTTGAGATTTAACTTATTGAGCAGTTTTCCAAAGCTCCAAGAAAAAATGACTCAAACAAATGCTGACGCGAACGTGGATCGTGTTGAACTTTTGAGGAATGTCATTATTGATGAATTGCTGAAACAATACGAAAAACAGGTGACAGATTTGCAATTAGCGTTTAACAACAATTTGGATCAGCTGTCTCTCACGAAAGAAGACCTTGGATCGAAATACGAAAAATTCACTCATCCTGTGGACGCTGGTAGCAGCATCACGACATCTAAAACCAAGACCAAGATTCAAAGTTGCTTGCCATCCAACGAAGTGCACTTGAACATCGGAGAAGTGTTACGGAGAGAGTCTGGCGATGCATTGGAAAAAGAAAAAGAGTGAGAGGTAGCCCACAGACACAAACCGTGGCATCTACACCATTAGATCTTATTTGGCAATGAGTTGTTTTACTTTTTCTCTTTGTTTGTTGTTCACTGGTTTACAATTTGTGATTTAACCACTTTGGTGAGTTTCTCGAATATCACGTGTCATGATTGCAGCTTAGTACTGGTTTTTTTACATATCACGTGTAAGCACCATTGTGTTTACTTGACAATACAAACTCCCACACTTTTTTTCTCTTTCTTGGAAAAAAAACAACCCCCCCCACCACAGTTATCTTGTGGGAGAGAAAGATGTAAGATCTGTTCGTTGATAGTAGAAAAAAAAAAAAATTAACAATGCCAAAATGCGTCTGCTGCCCTTCTGGTGTTGTTACGATCCATCTCCATCACTTCTTCCACCACCACCACCACAATTTATCATGATCATTTGTTGGTGGTTGAACCGTTTGTCGTGTTTTGAAACAAAAGATGGTGCTAAGTTGGTTGTGCAGGTTACGAACATTTGCAGCTCGTTCAGTTCAGTTTAATGCATCATGCAAGCTTGGGGACACATCATCTATGCCTTTAGCTCAAACTCTAAGCAAGCGAATAAATATATTATGACTTCAAAACGATGAATGCCAGGAGCAATTCAAAAGAAATAAGAAACGAACTTAGTGTAATTCCAAATACTTATTTTTGAGTAAGTCATCTTACAAAATTCTGATTTAAATATATATATATATGTATATATATCTGTGTGTGTGTTTGTACATATATATACACTTCGGAAGCTTTAGTTTAATACCTGCGCATATAAAAAAAAACGTTTGTGTTTGCAATATAGATTTATAAGTTTGTTTCAACAAAACACAAAGAAACACACACAAAACAGTCACCTTTTGAGACCTTATATTCTTTGGCAAAATGAGTGAAACAAACAGTACTGTGTCTAGAATCGTTGATGTGTTCAAACCAAAAAACATCTTTTACATCACTTCAACCAAATCCCAAAATCCTTTGATCAAAATAGACAACTACCAATCCGAAAGCACAAATGTCTACAAACTGCTAGAAAACCAAGATCCATTCAGTACCGTTTCAGCTGTTGTTTCTGCAGACAACGCTCAAGCCTCAGCTCATGGTGCGATTGAAGAAGCAAGTGAAACGCTTTTTGAGACCAATGTTGTGTTTGTTGAGAACCAATCGGTCTTGCTTGACGCATTGCCTTACTTGGACGATCTGACCGCATCTCATTTTATCGTTTATTTACAAGATAAATCCCCATTGTCCTTGCTTTTGGAAGATTACTTTGTTTACAACACACAAAAGGAAGCTGCTGCTCCAAACGGGTTTCAAATTTTGGCTACTTTCCCATCCTTCAACGAATTGCCAATTGAAAAAATTTTCGAAGAAATCATCGTCAACAGCAATAACGAAATTAACAATTTGTTTTATTCTTCTGCTTCTGTCAGTGAAAACAATGAAAAAATTTTGAACGTTTTGAAATTAGAAGACTGTTACTACAAAGTTCTTAAGCAAATTTTTGACAAATCAAATTTGGAAATTTTGAACAATTACCAAGACGTTTCTGTGAAAAATTACTCTCCTGAATATGGTTTTGGTAAATTTTTAAAAATTCAAGAAAACAAAAAACAAATTTTTGAAATTTTGAAAACTCAATACCTAAATAACTCCAAATACAATGTTGAATTGATTGCAAAATACGTCAACATCTTGAGTGAAAACGAAAAACAGGACTTCAGTCAAACTAACTTGGTCGAATACAACAAATTGGCACACGAATTTTACGAATACCTTGTTTCCATCGATGACTCTAATGTATTGCAAAGATTTGCCAATGTCGAAGACTACTTGTTTAAATCCTACTGGTTGATCGGTAGTGACGCTTGGTCTTATGACTTGGGTAACTCTGGTATTCACCACGTTTTGGCTTCAAACTGCAACATCAATGTTCTGATCATTGACTCCGAACCTCAATCAGAAATCAACAAAAACAATTCAGTTCAAAGAAAAAAAGATATTGGTTTGTACGCTATGAACTTGCATAACTCTTATGTTTCTTCAGTTGCTGCTTATGGATCGTACATCCAACTTTTGGCCTCCATTGATGAAGCCTCAAAATTCGATGGTCCATCTATTGTTTTGGCTTATCTTCCATACTCTAACGAAAGCCAATCACCACTTGAAGTTTTAAAAGAAACCAAGAAAGCTATTGAAACTGGTTATTGGCCTTTATACTCCTACGATCCAAGCATTGAAGACGAAGAAAAATCATTCAAACTATTTTCATCAGTGATCAAGAAAAACTTGAAAGACTTTTTGGACAAAGAAAACAAATTGACTTTGCTAGCCAAAGAACACCCAGATTTTGCCAGAAACTTGGCCAAATCTGCTTCTCAACAAGTGGACCAAAAATTGCAAAACAACGCTTCTAGTGCTTTTGAAAAGCTGTTAGAAGGTTTGTCTGGTCCCCCATTGACAGTTTTTTTTGCATCCGATGGTGGTAACGCTGCCAGTCTTGCCAAAAGATTGGCCACAAGAGCCACTGCTAGAGGTTTGAAAAGTTCTGCATACTCCATGGATGACATCAACTTGGAAGAATTGAACGGTCTAGGTAATGTTGTTTTCATCTCATCCACTGCAGGTCAAGGGGAATTTCCACAAGACGGTAAAGCTTTCTGGGATGCAATCAAATCCTCCACCGATTTGGATTTGGCTTCATTGAAATTTTCCGTTTTCGGATTGGGTGACTCTAAATACTGGCCAAGAAGTGAAGATGCCCACTACTACAACAAACCAGCTCAAGATCTGTACAAAAAATTGGTCTTGTTTGCTGCTCAACCATTGGTTGAATTAGGTTTAGGTGACGATCAAGACGCTGATGGCTATCAAACTGGATACCAAATCTGGGAACAAAAATTGTGGGAAGTTTTGAATGTCGCAAACGCAGATGTTCCTGATGAACCAAAACCTATCACAAATGAAGACATGAAAATCGCTTCTGATTTCCTAAGAGGGACTATTGTCGAAGGTTTGCAAGATGAATCAACTGGTGCTGTTTCTGCATCCGATCAACAAATGACCAAGTTTCACGGTATTTATATGCAAGATGACAGAGACATCAGAGATGTTAGAAAATCTCAAGGTTTGGAGCCTTACTACAGTTTCATGAGCAGAGTCAGATTGCCAGGTGGTATTGCCAACCCTGATCAATGGTTGATCTTGGACAGATTGGCTGATGAAAGCGGGAACGGTACCATCAAGATCACCACAAGAGCCACTTTCCAACTTCACGGTATTATTAAAAAAAACTTGAAGCATGCGATCAGAGGTATGAACTCCACTTTAATGGACACCGTTGCCGCTTGTGGTGATGTCAACAGAAACGTCATGGTTTCAGCTTTGCCCCACAACGCCAAGGTGCACAAACAAGTTTCCGATATGGGTGCATTGATCTCAGAACATTTGTTGCCACAAACCACTGCTTACCACGAAATTTGGTTAGAAGGTCCAGACGAACAAGATTATGATTCATCTTGGCCATCAATCTTTGAAAACAGAAAAGAAGGTCCAAAGAAAAAGAAAACAATGGTTAGCGGAAACGCTTTGGTTGATTATGAACCAATGTACGGGCCAACTTACTTGCCAAGAAAATTCAAAGTCAACATCACTGTTCCTCCTTACAATGATGTTGATGTTTTTTCTAGTGATGTTGGTTTGGTTGCTATTGTTGATCCAAAAACCCAAATTGTCACTGGTTACAACCTTTACGTTGGTGGTGGTATGGGTACTACTCATAACAACACAAAGACCTATCCAAGAACTGGTTCCTCTTTTGGGTTTATCAAACCTGAAGACGTTCCAGTCGCTATTGAAAAAGTCATGCTTGTTCAAAGAGATTTTGGTGACAGAACCAACAGAAAACACGCTCGTTTAAAGTATACCATCGATGACATGGGCATTGACGTTTACAAACAAAAAGTCGAAGAATTGTGGGGCAAAGAATTTGCTCCTGAACAGTCTTACGAAATCACTTCCAACATCGACTACTTTGGCTGGGTCAAAGACGAAAATGGTTTAAATCACTTTACTTGCTTTATTGAAAATGGTAGAGTTGAAGACACTCCAGATTTGCCACAAAAAACAGGTTTCAAAAAGATCTGTCAATACATGAACAAAGTTCAATCTGGACATTTCAGATTAACCGGTAACCAACACGTTTTGATTTGTGGTATTGAAGATCAACATTTGGAAGACATCAAAAGTTTGATGGCCAAATACAAACTGGACAACACCAGCTTTTCTGGTCTAAGATTGTCTTCTGCTGCTTGTGTTGCTTTGCCTACGTGTGGTCTTGCCATGGCCGAGTCAGAACGTTACCTACCTGTTTTGATCTCAAAGTTGGAAGAAGCTTTGGAAGAGTACGGTTTAAGACACGATTCCGTCGTTATGAGAATGACAGGTTGTCCAAATGGTTGTGCCAGACCTTGGTTGGCTGAAGTTGCTTGCGTTGGTAAGGCGCCAGGAACTTACAATTTGATGTTGGGTGGTGGTTACTACGGTCAAAGAATCAACAAACTGTACAGAAGCTCCATCAAAGAAGAAGAAATCTTGGAAACTTTGAAAGCGCTTTTCAAAAGATGGTCTTTGGAAAGAGAGGATGGAGAACACTTTGGTGATTTCTGTATTAGAATCGGCGAAATCAAACCAACGTTAGAAGGTAAGTATTTCCACGATGACATTGATGAAAATGCTTTGTGACTTTATTCTTGAACCATTACTGTATATTAGCTTTTTTCTCAAGTGTGAATACCTATTTATTGCTATATTTATTTTTTGTACTTATTTATTGACTTCGTAATGTATGTTTGATGACTTTCCGTATAACTAGTTTGAATTACACTTCTTTGTTGGCACAGTTTCGGCTACCATTCTGAAATGCCGCGTGCAGAGGGGAGGTTCACAAAAACTTTAAGTCACATGATATGCACGAACAGTCTCAAGGGTGACCGACAAAAAAATCCTGACCAAACTTTGTGATAGACAGTGTTGAAGAGAACAATAACAAGACCCACCTAACCGCAACTGAAAGCAAAATAGAATCCCTGATGTTCAAAACCAGATTATTTAGTACTGCAAGCAGAGCTGCCAAAGACACCTTTTTTCCTAAACATCTTTTCAAAGGAGCTTCTTTGGTTTGCGGAGGTACTTTGTTTGCAGGTGCAGTGGCCTACAACTCGTACAATTTTCAAAGTGTAGCTGGCCAACTTTCGAATGATTCCCAAATCGGGCACTTGAATCCTGATGATTCTGTAACTGTGGATAAGGGGCTAAAGCCTTTTCCCGTCAAACTAACAGCTAGCGGATATCCAGTCGATTCGCCTTACTCTCTTCTTACGTACGGTGTGAGAGCCGTTACTTTTTTGAAGTTCAACGTTTATGGTTTGGGTATCTACGTCAGTGATCAAGATTTGATAAAGATTCCAAAAGTGTTCAATTCTGCGTTTTTAAGCAAATATATGATTGATCAAGACCCAAATAAAACACACAAACAAAACCTGACCGTCGCATTGAAGGATCCCAAAACCTCCCTCAACTTGATTTCCGATCTTTTGGACAGCGAAATTGCAATGATAGTTAAAATTACTCCGATTAGAAATACCGATTTCAACCATTTAAAAGATGGCTTGAGCAAGTCCACCATGTCGCATCCAGATGCCAAAACACACTCTGAGGAAATGAGCAAAGGAATCGATGAGTTCAAGAATGCCTTTACTGTGAAAGGAAGTGTTCCTAAAAATGATGATCTTTTTATTAAAAAAAATAGAGACAACACATTAGAGCTTTTCCATCAAAAGAAAACTGGAGAAATTAAAAAGTTGGGAGTATGCAACAATCCATTGGTTGGCAAATGCTTGTTTGCAAAATATCTAAGTGTTCCAAAACCTTTGTCTCCATCCGCACAAGAGATGTTTGTTGAAAAGGTTGTCGAGCTAGTTTAAGTATATAGTACACCAAAAAAACGTAGACCTAAAGATGCGGTTACGTTGAACTTTTGTTATTTTTTTTTTGCACTACAATATATATTTGGCCAAATCGCTGCTAATAGTTCCTTCATATTCAATACTTAACTTAGATCCGTGCTGTGCTTTCGTTATTGCCGTTTTTCTTTTAGCAGCAAGCGGCTCTTGAAATATATCAGATCCAGCTGAAGTGATTTCATTCACGAGAACTCCTAAGAAAGTGTCTCCTGCACCTGTGACGTTTTTTACATTGACATTTTTAAATGGAATGTTGTAATGTTCAAAAGTCGCGCAAAGTTTTGTGCCTTTCTCGTCAATTACTGTTCCAGCGGTACAGAAATATAGGTCCGCATCTGACTTGAACTCAGTAGACAGTTTTCTAATAGAAAACACAGTAACGCCGTTTTTGCCATCTTTTACAATGAGATTTGAAAAATACGGCAAAAGCTGGAAGGATTTTTGAAAAACGCCGTTATCCCATAATCTTTGGTACGTAGGATGCTTTTTTGTAGCTGAAGTAAGAGATCTTATGGTTTTGTCTACTTTCAAAGCATCCAAAACAGGAAACCACTGCTGCACATCAAATTTCTCCAAAGTACTGAGCTTTGAGTGCATGGATTCCAACTCATCAAATGTCGGTGTTACTAAATAAATTTCATTTTTTGGATAAACATTCAATTTCAAGTTTGCAATTTTACAACTCTTGGCCGATGATGTGGGTTCAAAAATGAGCTTATAATTTTCAACTTTCTGAAGATCAACCAGTTTTTGTAAAGTCTCAATGGAAACGTTAGCATCTACCACCACTGTCTTTGGTTTTGCCAAAATTACTTGTTTTTCAACATGGCTCAAGGGTATTTTGGTAGCTATATCCATGTCGGCACAGGCAACAATTAATTCGCCATCATTGTTGTGCATTGAGATGTATTGTGCTGTGCAGTTATTTGGGTCAGAGTATATCCCTGAAATGTCCATTTTTTTATCATTTTCCATCGTCGTAAGCACTGATTCTCCACTGAAGTCTTTGCCCACTGAAGCGACAAGACGGGTTTTGTCGAGTGGGTGTTGCTTATTCGATGACAAATGCGATGCCAGGGCAATGTTGAAACCCACACCTCCTAACGCTGACTTGATTTGACCAGGGTTTGAGTCATTCAACTTTGCTATGCTTGTACTTTTACAATGAGTGTCAATGGCAACGGAACCAATGATTAGTGTCTTCGTGGTGCATGTAGGTGATGATTCGAGTTGTTCACTGCCTAAGCACTGGTTGAACGTAGGATACTGTTCCAGCTTTAAGATCTGCCAAGTTTCTCGCAATGTTCGCAGCAACACGTGCATTGTTCAAAACAAAGTCAATATTACATTTCACTGAGGCTCCATCTGTGTATTTAGCAATTTCTGAAAGCAAAAACGGAGTCAGGTTTTTACCCAATATGTTTTCGTGTTTTGCTTTGGTCTCTGCTCTGTCAATAATCTCTTTAATGTATTCATCATTCAAAGCAATATCTTCAGGAGGTGGAATGCAGAATAAATACCCTGAGTTCAAACCAACATCCAATCCCTTCTTTATAATATTGGCAGCCTCTAGCTCATTTTCAAATGTATAAGGAGACAGAACCCCTGAATTTCTAGTATAAAACCCTGGAATGTGTTTAGATCCGAGAGTTGCGACAGTGCATCCTTTGGTTTCCAAATACTCCATAGTTCTTGGAATGTCTAAAATGGCTTTTGGACCAGCACAAACAACAGCCACCGGTGTTCTCCCCAGCTCTTCCAAATCCGCGCTTACATCCATTGATAACTCACCGCCCTTGTGGACACCGCCCAAACCTCCAGTAGCAAAAACGTTTATTCCTGCCATGTGGGATAAGACCATTGTTCCGGAGATAGTTGTTCCCCCGTTCAATTTGTAAGCCATTGTCGGAGCGATATCTCTTCTTGAACATTTGTTGACATGTTTCTGATGCGCCAAGTACTCAATTTCTTGGCTGGAGCACCCGATCGTTGGAGCCCCATCAACAAAAGCAACAGTTGCAGGAATGCAACCATTGTCTCTAATAACCTTTTCAACATCCTGCGCCATTTTGATGTTAGACGGTAAGGGCAGCCCATGAGTAATTATGGTCGACTCCAAAGAAACAATCGGTTTGTTTGAGTTCAATGCCTCTTTAATTTCCTCGGAAATCTTTAGAGACTTGTGGTAGCCTCTTTTGCTTATGTGGCTAGCAAACATGCGAGTGTTCATGCTTTTTAGTAACATCCTTAAGGAGGAGGTTTTATTTTTTGTTGCTGTCTCTTGCTTGTTGGGCGTTGGAACTTTTTTTGAAAGGTTTTGGGTCTGAATTGCCAAGTATACAGCTCTAAATCTTTTATATGCAAAATTTCAAACAAACGCTATTTATCAGGTGGGAACTAATCTTTGCAAAGCTTGTGTAAAATGTTTTTTTTTCCCGCCGGTCGAAAAAAAAAAAAAAAAAAAAAAAAAAATTTGGAATGAAAAGTAAGAGCAGAGCAAAAGCCAAACATGATTTCACTCACAGTACACCCAAGATAAGACAGAATTCGCAAAAAAAATGCACCATTCCGAAAACAAAGAAGAAGCATCCTTGAAAACATGGCTTCTATAAAGGAATTGGAGCAATGGGTTTTATTTGGAGAAACACTTGAGTTTGTGCACGAAATCACGGTGGATGATAAATTGATCATTTTGTGGATCAAGGAGCAGTTACCCAAAACCACTACTTCAAACCGCAGTATAACCCCAGCTGGTAGACTCAAAGCATCTAAACTTTGGAATAACGCGTTGCTTCCAAAAATCGGGCTATCTTTATTAGACGATGACCAAGAAGCATCTCTCAGCATCATGAACCACAGAATGCAATGGCTCGTATTACGAACAATCGACCAGTTTTCCAACTCTATAAGTCAAGAGCTTTGGTGGATCACACCCACCATACTGGCTTTTCTAGATCATAGCAAGATCTCTGTAAAACTTTTGGGTGTAGAGATGCTTTCTCATTTTCTTAATTCAGTGCCACAACAAGTTTTCGTCAATGCTGGGTTGTTCACTGTGTACTATGAAGCTTTGAGAAACTTGTGTTTTTACCTACCTCCTGCAGTGGATCAACCTTCTGTCTTGAAAATCATGCAAAAAGTTTATCCTTGCATGGTAGCCCTTATATCAAAAAGTGTGCATCCCGAAAATCATTTTTTAGAGTTTTTCAGTGATATCATTCTAAAGGCCACTATTCCAAGAATATATGATTTGGGTCCGCAATTGTCGGTCTATGTGCTCAAATTCTTGAGAACCGAGTATTTAACCAAAAGGAAAAATGAAGTTTTCATCAACGTTCAAAGGTTGATATATGTGATTGGAAATTATTTCGTGCAAAATCCGTTTTTGACTACTGATATCAGTTTATTACAAGAAACTCAAAAAATTTTAAAGGTATTACTTCATTTGGATTCACAATACAAGTACGACTATTTAGCAATGATTATTATTATGTGGGAAAAATGCATGAAAGAAGGACAAGCAGATCAACACGAAACCCTGCATAAACTGTATCTTGAGCTTTCAAAAAAAGCTTCTTTCACTCAAGAAGAGAGAACTGCTCTAATTGATTCTCGGCAAGATTTAGATTTAAAAGTTTTGCTCACACAGTAATATTGGTTTTCAAATAAAACAATTTGGTGTTAAAAGGTTATATGTACAGGGGATTTATCATGTAAAGATTGAAAGCAAATAAAATTGGCATACTTCGGGGTTCTTCAAATTGTTCTTTTTTTCCTCTTGATACACTCTATTGAATGTTTTGCAACCCTTTCACAATTTTTATGTTGGTGTCTAAAAATCTGTTGACGCAGCTGTTCAAGCATTGGTTTTCAGCGCTGGATAGCTCTGGGTTGGAACCATCTTTCACACAGTTTTTGAAGCACATGCTCGTAAACTGGTGAACAGACATTTGGACTTTCTGTTTTGCAGATTCAATTTCGATGAAATTGGTGATATCTCTTTTGGAAGCTTCGTCCAATTTTTGGATTTCGGCGGTGTTGACGGTGACAGGAGCTGAAGACATGGTAATGGAGCTGTTAGTCAAGTTGCTGATCGTGTTGAAGCGTGGATGGCTTTTGTTAAAGCTTTGATGTAGAAAGATTAACTCACCTTGTTTAATTTTAAAAAAATGTCTGACTCTCTAAAGATTTTCAACGAGGGAATTTCACATTTAGGCCATTTTTAAATCTTGTGTGGACTGGGGGAAAAAAAAAAAAAAAAAAAAAAAAATGAAAAAAATGAAAAAAATGAAAAAAAAGAATAAAAAACATTCGGTAATTTACCGTT
>ERZ794936.304-NODE-304-length-26383-cov-33.667654_pt1 | contig 26383 bp, 13 predicted proteins | sample MGYA00511083_ERZ794936 | MGnify/ENA primary metagenome ERZ794936 (study PRJEB30137, sample SAMN04331409) | food metagenome | isolation source: Y2 must sample point D1 replicate A | place: Australia: South Australia | collected 2014 ... | reverse complement strand
CACACAAAGAAAGTAGACTCCACAAGACCGAACAACGCATTTTTATAATACTATGTCGGATGAGCAATTGTGTGCCTTACTTTCAGTGTTTCCAGATAAAGACACCACATCACTTCTTCATGCATTGGAATCAAGCGGGGGGGATTTGGAGCTTGCAACCTCGATGATTTTGAGCGGCATTAACGCAGAAGAACCAATCTCAGAAATTTCCAGCCTACAAGAACAGTTCCCTGATTTCAAAGCGAAAGAGATTGAGCAGGTATTTGATGAATGTGGCAAGAACGCGGACTTGGCAGTTACATGTCTTTTGGATTTACAGTTATTGAGACAGGAGCAAGTTAATTTTGGAGGACAACGAGACATTGAGTCAGAAATTGCCATATCTAGCGTGAAGAGAATGGGCAACAAAAACGATGACGTTTGCTGGAACACCAACGCTTCCAAGACAACCCAAATACAACAGTTGATGCTCGTACCTCTGGGCATTGCTCAAGCAGCATTATTCAATAATCAATTGAGCGTACCAAAGGCAATAATTTCAATTGTGAACAACTATGAGAAATATGAAAATCTGTTGCCAGGAAAACAGACGGAACATGAATATGAGCCAGCTTCATTTATAGACAGCATGGAGGAAAATAACGATCCGCACTTGGAACAGACAAAAAATAGCGAAAGCTATAAATCTAAACTTACGCCTGCTATCAACCAAAAGGTTTTGCAACCCAAAAAACATGGTAGAGTTCAAGCTCGTAATGGTTTCCTATTCTTGAAGAATGATGTTTCAAGTCCAGAAACCACTAGATCAACCTCAACGGCAAAGCAAAACAAAGCTAGCATTGAAGAGAATTTCAAGCATTTTGAGGGACCGGTTTTTACGTTGAGAAATAGCAAAGCGTCCGAACTGCAGCAATTAGTAAGGGAAACCCCTATGCTTAAATTAATTAATGATACATTTATGCATACAACGTACGAGTATTTTAATTCAAACGTCGACAAATGCATTGAAGTGTTCCTTTTTCTAGCCGAAAATCATGCGATCAAGTACACACATTCTTTTGCAGCTCAGAATACAGAAAAAACCATTAAAAACGCTGTAAACGGAGCATGGATACGAAACACGCCAAGAAAACCCACTTCGTCTAACGTGCAACAAAGAAGTAAAAACCAAAAAGTTTCAGCAGGGATTGGTCCAAACATGTTCATTTCTCGAGAAAACTATCAAAAATCAGTGCAATACTTGGATCGGATATTTCAGGATTACCGAGCAGATTTTCATGGTTTTCGACCAGAGGAGGCCACCAGAGTAAGCAACATACTGTTGTCGTCATGGTGGAGTGAAGAAGTTTTAGGTAGAGAAATGAGCAACATCAAACAAGAGCTAAATAAGCCTTTTTGTGTTTCTCCATACGTGATTGTAACGGGAAGGGGTATTCATAGTATTGGAGGTGTTTCTAAAGTTCGTAAAGCCGTCAAAAAACTTCTAGACGATCAAAATTATGTTTATAATGAGGAAGCCTCTTACTTTGAAGTGACTGGCAAAAAAAGATCTTAGCTGAGGTTTTAGTAAATATCAAGCTTGTGGGTAATTAAACGACTGTTTTTAATTGTTGTTCTACAGTGCTAATCTCATTTAATTGTTGCACTCTTATCCAAGTTCTCACTAGTTTGCTTACACAATCCATTTGAAAGAAACGCGTAAACTATTACCCTGCCCGTGGAAACCCCAGACAACAAACTCATTGGGACACAACAACACGCGAAAATTCCCCATCTACACTGATCACTGTTTTCCAGGTGTCAGAATTGTGCAAGTTCACAAACATACCTTTTGATGGTTCCTTAATTTGAGAGCCTTTAAGTCATCGTCTCAGTTTGGGCCATTAATTCGCATTAAACTACCCAAAAAACCAAAAAGCAAGCGGAGATTACAATGGACTACGTTAACCTAGGAGTAAGATCTCGTAAAACGGGAATCAAACTGAAGCCTAATTTGCCTAGAGATGAGTTTAGTATGGAAAATGTCTCTGACTTCTTTGCCGATGACACCAGCGAGTTGAGCACGCAACAACAACAACAACAACAACAACAATATGTTCAAAATTTTTCAAACGCGACTAACATGCAACAGCAGTTTTACCCCCAGCAATTTTATTTACAAAAGTTTTTTACAAATGACCAACAGCACCAACAGCTACAGAGAAATCAAAACGTTCATGCAATGCCTTTTTCCTCAAGAGCTTTGAATTCAGAACAAATATCGTCTTCCTTGTATGTTTCAGAGGGCAGACGGCGTCAAAGCAATTATAAAAAGAAACGGTCGTCCACTCTGTCTCTACCCCCTTTTGATTTGTCTGTGGATGGGGATACAAGCACGCAGCATGTCTTACCATCCACTTCTGATATCTTGCAGCAACAAAAAAAAAGATCTTTTACGAAAAGAGATAGAACTTTCCATAACAACACTCAAACACAACTCGCCTCTAACCGAACATTCAACGACGATTCAGTGGAGCCCCTTGACCAACCTTTTCCTGAAAACTCAAATAGTCCAAACTACAAGGACTCTGAGGTCCAAATTGAGCCCTTTCAAGCAGGTTATGGCGTGAGCAATGATCAACAAAATTCTGTCCAGCTGACACCCATTCAGGGTAGGGAACCTTCAGAGGGACATCCATCTTTTGAAGTTTATAAATCAAATTTGTCAGGGTTTATCAATGACAGTATACGAGATGAACCTACAAACGGCCTTGTAGATATCGAAGCTATTGTGGACGATGAAGAAGATGACGAAGTTGGAAGTGTCAATGAAGACCCTGAACTAGACGATGACTACAATGATGATCAAGATAACGACGTTGAAGAAGTGACCGATTTGGATGATGAAGAAGACGTGAACTACACAGACCAGCGCTCTAGACTTCACAATGTGTCTTTGGAACCAATACAAGAAAACAGTGAAGAAAATGAGAGCAGTGAGAGTGACACGGAAGCGTTGTTTGACGGGACTAAGGACCTGATCAATAACATGGATTTGACCAGAGGGACGAGCTTTGAGCAAGACACCCAAAATGGAAATATGTCTTCGGACGATGAATATATTGCTTCTCAAGCTGTCGCGAACGACAGTCCAAACTTTCAATCTTCAGGCTTAAGACGGTCATCAAGAATCAAAGTGCCCACTCTTGACTATTGGAGGAACGAGAAGATTGTTTATAAAAGAGAAACTGACAAACCAGGCTTATCCATTGAAGCAATTGTCAGGAAGGATCCCGCTGAGGAGGTGGATGAAGAAGAAATCTTGCGAAAGAAAAAGGAGGAAAAACGGAAGCAAAAGAACTCAAACTACTCCTATAATCCCTCTGGTAAGCGTCGGGGCAGACCAAGAAAGAAGAAAGAAATCAACTCTGACATTTTAGAAAAACTAGATAGAGGAGAAGTCAAGACTGGTGAGTGGATTAAATTTGGTATACTCGAGACATCAGTAAAGACAGCGACAGGTTTATCGAAGGAGGAAATTGTTGCTTTCGCGCCTGATACTGCGCAAAAGGAGGATACTGAAGAAAACGAAGATAACATGTATTCTCTGTCTATTATATTTGATACGTACAAGGAGCACTTTCAGACCGGGATGTACAAGTTGCCGCCTGAAGTCGGGAAAAAGAAAGAAACCAGTTCGGAGAGTTTTGTTTTTAACTGTTTTGTGGTGCAGGGCATTTTAGAGGTTTGCCTAAATTCAAAAAGTTTTATCTGCACCCAAGGTTCGACATTCCAAGTTCCAGCAAATAACAAATACAGTTTTGAAAACAAAGGGGAAGATGAAGTAAGACTATACTTTGTGCAGATTGCCATGCCTGGCATGACTTCCGAAGTTCACAATAATTCAGAGCAGCAAATGTTTTTGCAAGACTCTAGCAATTATAACAACTCAAATCCGTCTCTTAAAAATAACAAAAGTTACACGATAAACGAAACTGACGAGCCTCAATTGTTTTTGAACGAAGACTCGTTCCGGCAAAATAGTGGAAATACAGGAACTATGAGAAAGCAAGCTTCTCATTCATTGTCTTCTTCAATCGGGCAGCCGTCGTCCTTTTCTGATATGGTTCTCGACTAGCTTGTTGATGTTTTTACTCGTACAAAAGCTCTGCACAGGAAAATTTAACCATCTTAATTATTTGCGTTTGCAAATAACGATTGTGGAACTTCTAAGCTGAATGAAATCTTCAAAGTGTTTGGTGCATATAAATATATATATATATATGTGTGTGTGTGTGTTTACTTATGTTGCAACCAGACCATGCACGCGTAAACGTTTAGCATTTCATACGCTCAATAATGTGAGTCGCCCTCTTGGATTGATTCCTGTACCTTTTTCATGCAAGCAAGCTTGACCAAAGGGGCTAAGGAATCATTTTTCTCTGCAACCGTCGTAATGTATGGGTGCTGCAACAATTCCGAGGAGGTAGCCCTTCTTTCCTGATCAACTGTCAAACAGCGACTAATGAAGTCGGCTGCAAGTTTTGTGATCGAGTCCGGATCTTTCAATTTTGGAGTCCCATTTGTCGTTATCAAGTAAAGAGCCCTTAGTGGTGTTTCGTTCAAATAAGGTGGCTCACCCTCAATCATTTCAATAATCATGATACCCAACGACCAAATATCAACCTTTGGCCCATACTCTTTATGGGAGACCACCTCAGGAGCCATCCAGTAAGGCGTCCCCACCATAGTTGTTCTTTTCAAGTTGGTTTCATTAATTTGGGCACAAAACCCAAAATCAGTCAATTTTATATCACCTTGCATAGACAGTAAGACATTATCTGACTTGATGTCTCTGTGAATCACTCCATTAGAATGCAAAAACTCTAAACCTTTCAAAGTTTCTCTGCAGACCGCACCGATTTGGCCTTCGGTCAAAATGCAGTTTGTTACAACGTCTGTCAAACATCCACCTTCCATGTATTCCATTATCACCCAAAGATCACCGTGCAGTAGATAAGAATCAATAAAGTTCACAATATTCGGATGTTTGCAACCTTTCATAACAATAATTTCGCTAATAATCATCTCTTTTTTAGGTTGTTTCTCCAAGTTCATCTGCTTGATTGCCACTAACGCACGCGTGCCAATCTCCTGGGCTGTAAAAACGCCACCTGAGGCACCTTGGCCTATTTTGACAAGATTTTTGAACATGGTGCTTGGATCGCCTGGAGAACAAATGTCTAATAACCGATCTACCAAATCTTTGTTTTTTCTTCTTTGCTCCATTTTCTTTCGTTCAGCCTGTTTTTCTTTGTTCAGTCTTTTAGCTTCTTCCCGCATCTTTGAAGAATCTGCCTGTTCCATTTCTAATTTTGGAGTAACGTTAATTGCGGTGGGCACTGGAGGCATTATGTTATTTTCTGGTGTGGACACTTTTCCAGGTGAACGCAAAGAAGAAGTTTTCGGCGTTTGTGACAGAGGTTCCGAAGGTGACGGTACTGAAGCAATGGCTTTTGCTGGATTTAAATCCGTGTGCATGTCACAAACAATCTCTTTACTGGACGAAGGCAAGTTTGGTGTAGTCACGGACCTTGGTAGTTTGATTTTTGACAGCTTCTCGGTAGCTGCTTCAATATTAACCGCTGGTTGTAAATGACTTTTTTTCTCAAGCTTTGAAGAAAACTTGTGATCATTCGTTGCAGCAGAAGACCTTATATTAGGCAAGACTTTTGCCGAAACAGACTTGGTGATACTAGGTTGTTGTTGTTGCTGAGTGTTGGGCTGCTTGGAAATTCCAAGTATATCTGTCAAGTGTGTTTTGCCCATTGTGTTAGATCTGAAAATACCGGTTTTTTCTGAGGCTTGTTGATCTGATTGCCCTGGAAGTTGCTGCAAATGTGCATTGTGATGGCTGATATTGCTGGATAAAGACATCTTTGAAGAAGATTGGCTCATTTGTGTCAAAGGAGACACACCATTTTTTGGAGAAAGAGCATTAGCAGGAGGCTTCGGGGCAGCTCTGGAGGGAATAAATTGAGTGTTTTCTGTCGCCAAAACTGGCGGATCCACGAAAATTGGTTGTTGCTGCGAAAGCAAAGGCCCTTGTCCACTTGTGTTTCCTGGACCCGAGGTCCCGTTGCTACTCCTGTTGTTGCTTGTGGAAGAAATTACACTAGTGTATTTATTTGACATCAACGGATCATTTGCAACACTGCTATCACTAATGTTTCTCATACTATGAAGAGCACTATCTTCGTTGGTACTCGAAGTGATGTTAAAAGAAGATGAAGAAGAAGAAACAACGGAATTGCTACTTCTTCTTTGTTCCAAATCTGGTTTCTTTTTAGTTCTTTTTCTCAAGGCTTCTGAAGACGTGTTGAACGATGGAGTTGTTGGTAGGTGAGACTTTGCTGAGGATTTTGGCGGTTTAGCTGCATTGTCAGCGCTACTCAAATTCATACCAGGCTCTTTGTTAAACGTTTTCAAAATCTTATCGTCACCATTAGAATCAGTCACGTCCTGGTAAAATTTGACAATGTCCATCACAGCTTGCGGATGGTCTTGCTGCTCCTTTTTCGAGATCCCACTGGAAGTCAACAATCTCTCCCATTCCTGTGGCAAACCAACAAATTCACCAGTCTTGTCGTCAATCCCTACATGGTGGACGTGCTTTGCATTATACGGGGTAGAGATTTTCAAACCGCCATTTGACCCATACGATCTTCTTTGATTGCCACTACCTCTACTACTTCTTTTTGAATTATTAGATCCTCCAGAGTTTCTTTTCATATTCCTAACAAATGAGCTAAATACGTTTTTCGACTTTTTGTTCGATGAGCTTGTTGATGTACTGCCAGAAGAGTTCAAAGACGAAGATGAAACATTTCTTTGTGAGATCGGAACCGTTTTGTTTATTGGTTCTGTCTTTATATTCTTTTTGGCTGTCACATTCATGCGGCCATTAAACTCAGTAATGGGCTTTGTAGTGTTCAGCTTTGTAGGTTTGGAGGTAGAGAGTACACGTGCTGTACTTTGGGTGGGAAGACTGTTGGCACCAACAACGCTGGTTTCCTTGGTATTAGATTTTTGACCATCATCGACCCTCTTGCTTTCTGCACCTTTGGTGTACAGTGATTGATTGTGTTGTTTATTTTTTGAATCGCAGCCGTTTTGAGTATTTTTGCTTTTATCTGATTTCTTAAAGTCTTCGATAGCGTCAAGTTGTGCCTTTGGTTCTTCATTTACTGGTCTGTTAAAGCTCTCGCTAGAAGAAAGTATTTCCGTTAACGGTGATTGGTAAAAGTCTTGGCCTTTAAAAGTGCTTCGATCAGGGGTGCGTTGAGATGGCGGCATCAAATCAGCATCTTCCTCATCTTCATCTTCATCTTCATCTTCATCGTCATTTGAAAGTTGGCTTTTCAAAATATCCATTTCAACCACTACTCCGTTTGAACTATTCATTGGCTTTTTTTGTGGGCCGCAATGCTGAAAAGTGTCTTCTTTTTGTGAAAGTGGTTGTCTATTTTGGTTTTCTGGCTGCTGGTGCTCGAGATTCGGACTGTGTCCGGTAAACTTTAGACTGCTTTGCGAATTTACTAACAACGGCGTTCCAGTGGAGGACCCATTGTTGCTGGTATGGCTTGTATTGGAGGTTGTGACACTCGAAAATCTTGCGGTTTTGTCTTGGTCCTCTTCATTGTCGTTATCAGCTCTTGTGGGTGTGCTTTTAGTAACCGCTGCGCCGGCAACAGAGTTTGAAGTGGTCTTGGGCAAAAGAGGGGTTTCCGAGTGGTTAGTGAGATCACCAGAGTCTTCATCTGCTTTGAATACCTTATTTTCCTCTTTCTGGACATCATAATAGTTTTCTGGGATGTCTTCGCGAGAGCTTTCGAAAGAACTGGTGCTTGGTAATGACACAGAAGAAACACGCGTGAATTGAACAGGTCCATCCAAAACGCGGGAATCTGTCTTAGAGCTGCTTCGCAATTGGCTTTCTTTCTCATTTATATCCGAGGTTTGCCTTTGTTTGTCATGAGCGTCTTCTTTGCTCAAAGCACTGGAGCTGTTGTTTGTGCTTGAGAAAAATGTTTTCGTCACATTGTCCATGTCGTTCTTTGGTTTCCCGGGGTCCATTGTTCTGTAGTCAACGGCTAGTTGATCTTTATTTTTTTGCTGAAATGCTGTTTCTTTTGTTGATGTTTTTTCGTTGCCGTCTACGTTAGCTTCGCTGTGCGTACTATTTCTTTGCTCACTCATCCTTGACAAATATTAATGTGAAGCAATCCTGGTTTTCCTTCTTTCTCTCTACTTGTCGAGTATTATTATTTTTTTTTTCAAAAGGGTGTCGTTGCCTGAAACAACCTCAAAGTAGAGCTTTTGATGAGAGTTTGAAATGAGTTTTCCTGATTTTCTCTTTACTCTCTGGAAACTTGGTTCAAATCAACGTTCAATACTTGCTCAAATTTTAACAATAAATATAAATCGCAATGCAACTGCTGGTGTGAAGTAATGGGTGTTTTTTTGTTTTTTTTTGGTCAAAGTAAAAAATTCTAATTGCAATCACCTAAAATTGAGTGTAACGGTAGGCAATGTTATTGTTGTTTCAGGTTTAGTACTTGATTTTTTAATTTTTTTTTTGTTTCTTTTCCAATGTTTTTTTTTTTTTTTCTCGCTTCTTTTTTTTTTGTTGCTTCTTCTTCTTCTTTTTTTCGTTACATGTCTTCCAGATCATCAAAATGATGCGGAAAAAAATATAAAACAAAAAAACTTACTTAGACAGTATTGTAGTTTTAGCTGTGCAACATTTCTTCGCTCAATAGAGAACCTAAACTACGGATCATAAACTTTGATAAACTTTGAATTCCAGATCAATAGGAACCCGTTAAACCAATTTTAAAAAGTTTTGTTATCAGCACTTTAACGCTGACAATTTAGTTTAAATAAGAAAGTATGCAACCTGAATAAGAAAAAACATTGTTGTCTGATCAATTTTTTGTTGAACTGTTCCTGCACTGTCACCTAAATTGTTTTTATAGTATAGAATTGGGTACCCATAAAGACAGAAATACAATACAGGAATAAAATCACAGCACTTATGCATGTTTTTGAGCATCATCGTTATCAAGGGTTTTATATAGTAAAAAAAAAAACTTTGGAAAAAGATGAAAAAGCTTATCAGATCTTACTCAACAAAGTTTGCCCAAGAGGAAACAGAAAAAAAAAAAAAAAAAAAAAAGAGAGTAAGCTTAATTAACATGAACCGTTGCCTTTATAAAAAGTGTATAAGAATGCCAGTTGAAGGAAATCTTGCCTTCACAAACCCAGTGCATGGTAGTATTCAATTACCACTCATGTAAAAGAAAACTCTCCGCTGCCCTCGGTTATGGCTTGTAAAATTCTTTTTCTCATTACATCAATACTAGAATACTGAGGTAGTTTGAAATAATTAACACATGTCATCACACTCGGTAATGTATCGTCTGGACTGCAATTGTCAGCAGGAGGCTTCAAAGCAATCAACAATTTTGGACGCAATTTTTGAAACCCTCCCAAAGGCAGCCTTGGTGAAGATGTTGCAAATTGCAAAAACAGTCTTCTTTCATTTTTGCTCAAACTCGTCATGATATTAATCAAGTTGACAACCTCATTTGACTCCATCGTGTAACCATGATCCGCGTTCAAGCTTTTGCTGATCGTTTCAAAAGACCAGTCTTCGTCAATCTTCCCAAAATACAGTGAGGTCTCTTTTGGTGTTAAGAAAAGCAACGCCTCGTACGGCAAAACCGTATTGAAACCTTCATAAAAGTTTTGCAAACACGGTAATATTCCTTCACAAAGCATCATGTTAATGCAAGTTCTCAAGTACTCTTTGTAATTAGCATTACTCACATACTCTTCGGTCGATGCAGATGAGGAAGGCATAGCAAAAGAGTCATATCCTGGAAGATTATAAGGAATATTCAACTCTAATAAATCTTTGCATGTGCCAGTATTATCTGATGTGTTTTTTAAGCCTTGCTCGTAAATGAATCTGAAAGATTTCCCAATCCCTTTATCAATTTTAGTAATCAAGTCAATACCATCTGGAATGCTCAACGTTTCCATCAGTTTGAGCAGATTCTTGTTCTCGCATCCGTTTTCAACATAAGTGTCTAAAAGTTGGAAAAAAACTTCATTAAATCTGAAATCAACCATTTCCAAGTCCAGCAAAGACCGTGCTAAAAATGTTCCTAAGAATTTGAATAATGAGGCGACAGCATTGTTCTCCCTTTCAGTGAAAACCAGGGGCTGCGGAAATAATTCTTGAAGACAAAAGTGATTCTCGCTTTGATCGTTTGTATCCTCGTTTTTGTTTTGATCAGTTGCGGTGTGCTCTTCAGCAGTATCCGCTTTCAAATTCAAATCCAAATCCAAATCCAAATCCACAGCTTTGCCAACAAATTTAAGATGTTTCACATTGTGATCCTGTGGGTTCGAATCAAGAGATCCTCTCCACATATTCAAACTCTTCCTAGTGAACATTTTAGAAAGTATAGAGTAAAACTCCCTTGTTGGGCCCGAGCCTTCCCCCTTTTCATTTGTGTACTTGACAGATAAAACATTAGCCGGATCACTTATTGAACTGGAATACTTCAAAGCTTGGTCAAACATATCTTTCCGATCAATAACTATTTTGTGAGTATTGATAGCACTCACCCTCCAAAGAAGAGAGCCTGGAACATGAGCAAAATTTTCAATGTTATGTTCATTATTAGCATTGTTGTTGTCCTGATTGCCAAAAAGTTCGTTCACCCAACTCTTTATTAGTCTTTTAGTCCCTCTACAAGTATCAGTCATCAACTTTTCTCTCGCCTCATAAGTGAAAATTATCGGATAGTGTGAGCACATGTAAAAAACCCAATCCGATATCAATCCAGTTAATGTGATTAGCGGCTGCGACAACTGTAAATGGAGTTTTGTGGTTAATTTATTGTTGATGAAACAAGCGGAATCACAATTGTTATAAGAGTTTACAGCACTGATTGCCGACATCAACTCTAAAGAGTTTGCAATGTTGGGGTTTAATTCGATCTTTGCATCAAATTTGTTAGCATAGTTTGTTCCAAATGTCGAGTGCTTCGTGCTGTTTTTCCCTGGTACATCAGCGGGTTGTGTACCTTGTGGTAGATAAGTTTTTTGGAAACCCCAGCTGATGCCAAAATCAATTGAGCTCCAGTTGAACTTGAGGTCTGACGCGTTTTTAGTGCTATTTAAATCTTTGATCAATTGACCAAGAGCCGTTAAATGAGGGTTTAATGGGCGTAATGATGAATCACACAAGGTGAAATTCCACTTTGTGCTCTCTTTCATGAACGCCTCGCGCCTTTCTGTCGACAACGATGTGTCTTTCATTATGTTTTTAACCCATAAATCTTTGATAGTTGATGCGAGCAACTCAATACGTATCAAAGGCTGGACATTCAAGTAAAATGACTTCAGCGTTTTTGGAACTTCATCATCTGTAGCTTCATCACAGTACTTCATTTCAATTCTTAACGGTTCGCTCATTCTCTCAAAATCGTGTTTGACGTTGCTCAAATTAAAAAGATAAGGCTGCTCAAACATTTCAAATCTATCAATACAGTTATGCAACAAGCCAACCAATACTGTCACCGAGCTTTGGCCTAAAACATTGACCAAAGAAGTAGTGCATTCTTTTGGTGCACGTTTCACCACTTGAACCATTGTGGAAAGAATGTTCGAGTCTATAAGTTCAGAAAAGGACAAGGTTTCACCAGTCCGACTGTGCAAACACTCTTCCAAATCTGCCCAAATCAAAGACCAGTATTGTTCATCAAGCGAAAAGACATCGCATTCGGTTAAGCGCTTGACAAAACTTTGCAATTTTTGCTGGTATTCTTCATCGTTGTACTCCACCCCTAACTTCTCGTATGCTGATTTGAAATTTCTCAACTCGGCTTTGATCATTTGAAGCAATTTTTTCGTTTCACTAACTTTATAAATAGGATCAGACAAATCAACATTTGCATCGTATGTGCACTCAACCCCACTCTCTAACATCGCCTCATATTCTTCCAAATCTTCATATGAAAATGAGTCAGCATCTCCATAGTAATCGTAATTGCTATCCCTACTGTTCTTTTTCTTGTATTTCGCTTTTTGCCTTTCACACATCTCAGTAGTTTCAAATTTCTCAGGATGTAAAAACTTCTGAATAGCCATCCAGCTTTCAAAAGTCAAATTCTCAAATTTGCTCGACTGTACACAGGACGCTTCTTCTTCTGCTGACCGAGTAATTTTATCAGTTGTTTCTGTAACAGATAATTTAGACGATCCGTACAAACTCACCAAAAGCTTTGGAAGCCCTTCGTGCTTCAACATGGCCAAGATTTTCTCCTTTTTTTGTGTGTTCATGTCCAGCATCTTGTTAAAGATTTGAGTCAAAGTTCTGATGCTGTACTCCGTTTCAAAATGGTGCTCGTCCAAGTTTTCATTGAATTTTTTGCCCAATGCAAAAGCCTTTGATGAGAGAACAGACACCAAATTGCCCAAATCATTCATATCTAATGCTTGTCCATTTACAATTAAAACGGACATAGAAATGTTGATGAGTGACAAGCAGTACGAAGATGCAAGCTCATCTTGTGTGTGACTCAAAATTTGAACAACCAAAGGCAAGCAATCATCTAAAAAGTCAAAGCTGTTTTGTCCGAAATTTGGACAAATTTCTGCCGAGTCGCTGTTATAACTGATCAAAAAGTCTTCGTCTTCATTTTCGTTCTTTGTAATGGTTCTAACCCCACGCTCATCAAATTGAGCTTCGCATGCTGCTTTTTCTTTATGAAAAACTGATATCAGCAGTTTTAGCAAGCCTCTTAAGTGACTGATTGGGATGGAAGGTAAGATATCAACCAAAGTAGATTCCTCTCTTTTTTTGAAGATGTTGATAAATTCGTTGAAAAACAAAGAAAGTTTTACCTTTTGATCAAACACTGTTTCCAAGAATTGAGAGTTGGAGTTGACCAACGCAATCAAAATACTCAACATTTTCAACGATGTTTCAGACTCAACATCATTCTTGAAAGTAGAAAAATACTCAAACATCTTAACTGGCACTTGCAAGTCAATCAATTTGATGTAAGTTTTTTTCGGAAAGTTTGCACAAATGTTGTAATAAATTTTAACACATTTCACAAAACAATTTTTGTCATGCATACTTGAAAAAGACATGTTTGTAACCAAAGTTGATAATTCAGATACGTACCCAATATCATTTGCGTGTGGTCTGGTTAAGCAATTTGAAACAGTGTCCAAAAATTTAGACTGGGCATGCGATGGGAAAAAGTCAATAAAGTTGTACACATCTTGCACAATTCCAATTCTCAAAACGCTTCTAGAACAAAGATCAGAGACAATGTTTAGTAATGCCAAGTTTTGCTCAGCCAAATCAATAAAGGTCATGTCTTGTAAAGAATTTTTCAAAACCTGTAAAAAATCTAGTTTGGCGACAGCAAAAAAAATGGTTTCCTCGTCTGCATTAAAAACATTTTCCAAGCATTGCGAAGCTTGTAGTTGCAATTCGGCATGCTCTTTCAAGTTTGCGTTTTTCATTACATTTATCACTTTTTCACTTAAATTTTTCAACGACACAAAGGTGTCCAAGATATGTGGAGGCATTAACAAAATATCTGTTGAGATTTTTTTCAAGGACTCCAAAGCTAAGTATGGGTCTTCCTCTGCTTTTTCAATGTTCAAAACAATGGTGGCATACTCTTGTCTAGAATGCATGCCAGACCCGCCAACGTGTACTCTTGTTCGAGGATCATGCTGGGCAACATTACGTAGCAAATGCGCAAAAACATCATTTATTCTTTCTGTCTCATGGTGAGCATCATTCCTGCTACCGTTTGCTCGTGAAGTAGAGTTACTGTGCCCACGGTTACCCTCGTTCATAGCACCAGAAAGCATGCGAAGTAGCGCTTCGCCAAAACCATCCTCTTCAACTCTTCCAGGTCTTCCGCCTGCTCTTGGCAGTTCAAAAGTGTGAACTGTAGTACCTTCTTCAACGCGTGGATCCCTATCGGAGCTTGTGCTCATGACATTACGTAGTCTCTCGCCAAGAGTGCCAAAAGGGTTTTCACCTCTTTCTTCACCAACCAAGCCAAAGTTGTCTGGTTCCTCAGTGATGGAGTACCTCATGTCGTGCTCGTCTTCCTCATGATTGCCAAGCGCGGTTTCATCTTCAGAGTCACTTGCTACCGTGTAAAACATCCCAGCATTCTCTTCACTCTCACTTTCATTCTGGATAATGTGACTTGAATATTCAGAAGAATCCTGGTCTACCACTTCATCATCATCTTCTTCTTCTTCTTCGTGGAATCTATCTGGGTAGTCTTCTTCGCTCGTGCTGCTGTGGTTCATGGAGTAATCTCCCTCGTCATCAAAGGATTCGCGATCATCGTTGTAGTGGGGCATACTAGAAAAGAATCGATAAGCGATATGTGTTCTGCTTATTTGAGTTGTTCAAATAACGTGCTATGTTGTTGTTTTTTTCTATACAAGCCTAGCTAGGATGCAACTCTATGTCTTCAAAAGATGTAGACTGTATACTAAAGTTTTGTTGGTTTTGTGTAGATTGAGTAAAGTAGTACGTTAGGCATCGGAACTAATACTATTTTGCCACCTTCTCAACAGATATTTCGGACCTCAACGTTAATTGAGATCTTCTGGACCTGACGGAACCCTAGGACAAAGCACAGGATAAAAACACACACGCGCTACTATTTCAAATCATCACCGCCACTCCATACTAAAAAAAAAAAAAAAAAGATATTACCTAGATTCAAAAAAAACGTCAGAGGAAAAAAACAAAAAAAATAAAGGGTAGGAAAAAAAAAAAAAAAGAGATAATTTGCGCTCCTTTAACACGTGCTTGGCTGATCTTTTGTTTGTTTTTTGTTTCGCCTTTTTTTTGGCTATTGGCACGTGATAGTGATTAAAAAAAGCATTGTGCTATTTCTGCCTTCAGTAGTGTCACGTGGCCCTTTTAAAGCTGAAAAAATTTTGTATTTTCTTTCGTTTCTTTTTTTTTTTTGGTTTTCTTTGCTATATTTCACTGATTTCTTTTTCTTTAGTCTCTAAATAAGTAAGACAGAAGCCAACAACTTTTCGATGATGTGAAATAGTGAACTTGTAAACACTATATCTTATCGTTTCTTTCGTGTATAGTAGAGCTCAAGCATTCTCGAGCTATTTTAATTGAAAACTTATAAAAAACCAGACAAAAATACAGAAACTCACCAATATAGATAGCAATGCCAAGATCCAAACGTTCCAAATTGGTCACATTGGCCCAAACTGACAAAAAGGGTAGACAGAACAAGGAAAGAATCTTTGATGAAGTAAGAGAAGCTTTGGATACATACAAGTTTTGTTGGGTTTTGCACTTAGATGATGTCAGAACCCCAGTTTTGCAAGAGATCAGACAGGCATGGGAAGGCTCCAAGTTGATTATGGGTAGAAGAAAAGTCTTGACCAAAGCTCTTGGTGAACATGTTGAACAAGAATACAAAGAAAATTTGAGCAAATTAGTGAAACACTGCTCCGGTGTCACAGGGCTTCTTTTCACCAACGAGGACGTTGACACTGTTGAAGAATATTTCAAAAGCTACACAAAATCAGACTACTCGAGACCGAAAAGTAAATCTCCGTTGGCATTCACCATTCCTAGCGGAATTGTATACTCTAGAGGTGGACAGATTCCTGAAGAAGACGATGTTCCTATGGTGCACTCTTTGGAACCAACACTGAGAAACAAATTCAAAATCCCAACCAAAATTAAAAACGGTAAGATTTTCTTGGAAAACGAGTTTTTGGTGTGTGAAGAAGGCCAAACTTTGGATGTGACACAAGCTTTGATTTTGAAACAGTTTGGGATTGCATCTTCCACTTTTAGAGTGAAGTTGGCTGCCTATTACAACAACGAGTCGTGTGAAGTCATTCCAGTTAATATCAACATGGATCAAAAATGATTTTTGGAGCCAGAAATGTAAATGTTTTTTAGGTGCATAGGATTTGATGGTGCTCTTAGAGTTGACGACTAGAAATTTTTTTGCAGAACCTTTTATATATGTCTTTTCGTTTAGAAAATCAATAACTTTTGTAAATTATTCAAGAAGAGAAGATAAAAAGATAAAGAAACAGAACATTGTGTGTTTCCGTTATTCTTGTCCATTGATTTGCCCCTTTATGTATCTCAACTAGCGAATTTATTAGATGTAGAGTTTCTTCCAATAGGATTCTATTGCATTCATTTCATCGATACAAGTATCAAAATGCTCTTCCGTAGAACAAGGTACAATAGTGATGGTCAACTTATGTTTCCTCTTAGTTTTATAAGCAATGCTGAATATCAAGTTACAAATCCGGATTTGATCCACATCGAGTTTATTTCCATGCAGCTTTAACTCGGTGTCGTTGCTGTTGTTGGCATTCGCACTTTTAGAAGTAAGTACCAGTTCCTCCAAACCAAAAATCACAATGTGGTTGTAGTCTAATTTGGGAAGCTCTGTGGCTTCAAACTTGGTCAAGTACATGAATAAGTATTGCAGTTTCTCCAGAAACAAAAGGTCAATGTAATTGTGTGTATTCAACATCGCCAAAACAGACGAAGCAATGCCCATTGATCCATAGATCGGGGATTGATGAAAGTACTGTCTAGCACTCTCTCCCAATGCAAATATCATAACTTTTTTGCCGCAGCATCCAGACGTTTCTTCTTGTGATCCCTGAGCTTCAATAGCACCTTGCCCTACTAGTAGTTGTTTGATTAGTTCATCCATGCACTGGTGCTTAACCCTTGTTTTTAGGTTTTAAACTTAAGTATGCCGTTTCAAATAGTGTTGCGCAAAGTGCATAATCGTTTCGCTGTTTAAACAAAAAAAACAAAAACTCCTAACCGGCTTTTGCAATGGAGCACCCGTCATGTTGTAATTGGTCTCAAGAAAATACCATAGTTTCATTTATCCTTTGAGTCGGGTAACGTTATATAGCATGAAACTGTGACTTTTCAATCATTTTTTCTTCACTATATCACGCTTCCATCAAGATGAAATTTTTTTCAAGAAATCTTAGCGCTTGTCCCTAAGGATTTACAAAATGCAATTGAGACACCAGGTTAAAAAAAAAAAAAAAAAACAAAACAACAAAAAGACCTCACACTTGCAGCAGAGTTTTTGAGACGTGAAAAGCAAATATAATTGCTAGATACATTGCCTGTGTGCTTACCCTTTCATTTCAAGCAACAATCCAAAACATTCGCAAAGCACTATGTCTCTACCCGTCTCTACCAAAAGAGTATTTCCGCTAGTTAGGTTAGTTGGAAAAAGACACTCGTCTACAACAGCTACGGGGACCACCCACACCAACACGTCTGCGTCTGTTCAAAGTACTGGTTCTGTAAAAACGAGTGAGAACAAGCCCTTGAAAGAATCCATACCAAAACACATCAAGGCACATCAAAATGAAGAGTCACTTCTACCCGATACCGAGTTTTACGCTCTTTTGCGTTTGAGAAGATTTAATGAAAAAGTCATGCAAAAGTTGAGAAGTTTGCAGAAAGATACGCAAGGCTCAGTAAACGTCTCTTTGGAAGAATTGTCAAAGCAAAAATTGAGTCCAAGAGAAAAGCAGTTAGACGAGGAATTGGATAAATTCTTTGAAAAACATTTGCACGAAAAGGACTTGATCAAAATCAACAACAACAGAGACGAAAAGACACAACAAGCAGCTACATATTTCCCAACAAACGTTTCTAGCAAACAAGTTCTATCCAAGGACTTTCCGAACTTGAACATCACCGATTTTGGTAGACCCTACACTGCTCAGGAACTATTTTTGAGGCAGTTAAAACACTCTGCGACAGTGGGCAAATTGGGTGCCAAAATTGACAACGTTTATTTTCCAAATAACGACATTTATAATCCTTTGCAGGCTAACGAAGTGACTATAGAGCATTTGATGGCTGCAGGTGTCCATTTAGGTCAAGCCACTTCCTTGTGGAACACTTCCACTCATCCATTCGTTTACGGGTCTTACAAAGGGATCCATATCATTGATTTGAACAAGACTTTACAAAGTTTGAAAAGAAGTTGTAAAGTTGTTGAAGGAATTGCTGAACGTGGGGGGATCATACTATTTTTGGGATCAGAAGCACAAAGAAGAGTTATATCCAATGCTGCCAAGATGTGCAGAGGTTACGGAATTCATACCAGATGGATCGGTGGTACGTTAACCAATCCAACTGAAATCGCAGGAGGTTGGGCAAGACAGAAAGTGGATATGGCAGACAACCCAACCGGAGAGCCATTGACAGATTTGCAAACGGACGGGTTGATCAAACCAGATTTGATCATTGTTTTGAATCCAAAACAAAACAAAACAGCATTGAAAGAAGCCATGAAAGTGAGAATTCCAACGATCGGGATTGTTGACACTGATTGCGAGCCTTCTTTGGTGACTTATCCAATTCCAGGTAATGACGACTCCGCCAGATCTGTCAATTTGATCGCTGGTATTCTTGCAAGAGCGGGAGAAACAGGTTTGAACAAGAGATTGAGAAAAGAGTGAATAACAACATCATATTTTATTTTTTTTCTGTTGTCTGCTGTCTTTGAATTCATGCTTATAAATTTTATGTTTTCAGATTATAGTTTGCTCAAAAGCAAAATTTGAAAAAAAATAAAAAGCCCATGTACATATATAAAAAAAAAAAAAAGGGGAAACATCCCCATTTTCTTAACACTTCTTTGAGCTCTAATTTTCTCTCTTGAATGTGTTTGGTGAGGTTCTGCTGCTCGTCATAATTTTTTCCTGGTTGATCTTGTCTTCTTCTTCCAAGTCACTTTCATCTTCACTATCACTTCTATCATCTTTTTGAACACCTTTGAAAACATATCTGTACAAAATTCTCAAAATCAAAAATAACCAATACAAATTGACTAATTGTAAAGCAGAAATCAAAACAAAAACAAATGGCAAAGATATCCAGCATTTATATTGTTGTTGAGCAAAATCCAAAATGTATGGACCAGAAGTTTTGAATTCTGTGAAAAGAGACCATAAAACTTTGATATTGACATAATGTCTCAAGTAGATCCATGAAATAACAAAACTTCCGAAAAATGGAGCTGTCCACGCACTTTCCAGATAATTGAAAATCTTGGATAAAGACAAAAACAGATCAGAAACGTCCATTGTAATGTAAATAATCAATCCCATATTGGTGAAATGGAAAACATATGAAGCCCAAATCAAAGATAGTGTCACAATGTGATGGAAAACCAATTCTTTGAAATCTTTTCTTGGTTTTTCCAATTGCAAAACCAAAACACAAGCTTGTTGGGTCCAAAAAGAGGCTTGAGTCAAATAAAACAGTTTCATGTAAAATTCCAATTGCAAATCAGGGTACGAAGCATACATTGGTTTTGTTTCGAAAAGCCACATTGGGGTGTGGTACATGATGGCTAATCCACAAGGTCCAGAAATACCATAGTAAACAACAGAGTAACATTGTTCCATCATTCTTTTCACTTTACTTGGCTTCTGCACACCAATGTATATGGAAAAGGGTTTCAATATCACCTCCATCAAGAAATCCTTGAAAAATGAAAAGAAAATCATATAAAAAAAGATAAAAGATAAATCCTTAATACCTTTCCCATATTTCCCAGTTTCTGGATCAAAGTATGAAATTGCAACAAATTGATGCAACCAATTTGATTCTGTGAAATTTGCTGATGAAAGATATATACTGAAAACAACAATCAAAATCAACAAAGGAGTTAACCATGTGTGTCTGTAAGATATTTCTCTATAGCTCAACCGAAATTTTTTCAACAAGTCTTCATCAGTGTTTTCGGTGTGCTCACTCAAACTGGCCAATCTTTTTCTCGATGCCAATCTACTCTTTTTGCTGGAGGCCATTGTGCTCAAACTTGGCACGGTGTCTCCGACATTGATGTTTCCCACTGATGAAGATCTTCTTGCTCTCCCTCTAACATTGGTTGGCATCCCGCTGACCGCTGAGCCAGACGCAGCAGTTGCAACGGTGTCTGAACTGATAGGTCTGAGCTCGGGCGTGTTTGAGCGCCTTTTTGTTTGATTTGTCATTGTGTGTGTGTGTCTGTGTGTCTGTGTGCCTGTGTGTTTTTTTTTACTACAAAGTTTGTCAAACTTTGTATATCTGTTATATTATATATGCTTTGGCAATATAAAAAAAAAAACTTGGAATCCGCGTTTAATTGAAAAGTCAATCACTTTATATAAGTAGCCAACCAGACTTTATTACAATAGTACAAGACATCCGAACTGGAAAGCAGTCATTAGATTAATTTATTTATTTATTTTTTTTTGAACAAGAAAACATAATGAAGAATAGGCATCGAGCTTCTCAAATTTTGAGGCTATGCAAACTGGTGACCATGTAATGTTTTTGTTTACTGTCTGTCTGTCTGTCTGTCTGTCTGTCTGTCGTTTTTTTGTTTTTTTGTTGTTTTTTTTTTTCTAATTTTTCTTCACTTTTTGCTCTCCTGATTGATATGACAACTTTCAAAATGCAATGTTTTCCGCAACCCGGGTCGGGTCATTAATTTTTATCTCCCTTTTCATTTTTATTTTTTTGTTTTCCTGAATATTTTTATTCGTCATAATTTCCAATGCCACTGTGTTTTTTAAGTGTCGTATAAAAAAAAAGTAAAAAACTAAAAAAACTAAAAAACTAAAAAAACTAAAAAACCAGAAAACTAAAAATGATAGCCATATCATATCATATCATATCATATCATATCTTTGCATTTCAACACTGCCTTAGGACTGGGCGCAAGACACCCTCGGATTGATCAAACGCTAAACCACGCCTTCTACAAGCATGACGAATGCTCTAATGTGCTATATAAAATTCAACAATAATGGTTTCAAAAAGTCTTGAGGCTGGAAGGAGAGCTACTAACATCCATCAATTGAGTTAAACAACGGGAGAAACAAGGTCGATATCTCATCACGTGATACTGCGTGATAGCAGTTTTTGGCTGTGTTTCTTCGGAATATTTCCACCAAAAATAAAATAGAGGCGCCCTTAAAAAAAAAACGTAACATACTAAATACATGCTGTTGCCCGGTCCTTTAGCACATGCTCTAAGACCTTTTTATTCACCAAGCCTCTACTTTCTGCTCTGCTACAAAGAGATGGCAAACTTATCAGCAGCGTGTGTAAACTTATATCACAACGAATAACGTATCATCGCATGAGTATTTAAGAAACACGTTGAACACTTTTTTTTTTTTTTTTTTTTTTTTTTTAAAACCAAATACATTAGTCAACGACATTAATAATCGTCAAGCATCACAAATCAACACACATATCAATACAAAAAAAGCAGCTACACAATGGTCAAACGAGCAAAACTCAGTGCCGCGTTCCGCAAAGCAACAGACCCCTCTTTGAGAACAGATAATTGGGGTTATGTCATGGACGTAGTAGATCTAGTCAAATCTGGAAAAGGATTTGGTTTTGGTGAACACGATGAGTATGATGGAAATGAGGATTACGACTTTTATAATGTGCACACAGCCAACAACAGTGAAAATATTATGGCTTTGATCTCTCAAAACTTGATGCAAGAGAACGCCAACGTGATTTTGAGAACATTGACTTTAATCATTGCACTTTCTGAAAATTGTGGCTCCAGAATTAGGGTTGCCTTGAGCTCTAAAAATTTTACAACTAACGTATTGTATGAAAAATTGATTAGCAACAGCGATGTTCATATTACCACTCGCAAGGAAACGGCAAAAACAGTTGAAAAATTGAGTGAAATTTTTTCCAGTGACCCCTCATTGAAAAACATGAGCGACTTATACAAGAAAATTCAAAAAAAACATCCTTACTTGATTGAATCGTCTAAAGTAGTTACATCTAAAAATGGACCAAATGTTCCACAAAAAACTGAAACTCATGAGGGAAAGAAAAATGCCGATTATGATGAAGAAAAGATGTTGGAAGAAGCTTTAAAACTTTCTTTGCAAGAATACGAACAAACTTCGAAAACCCCTGAGGCTACTGACACGGTAGTGGCGCATAAACGCCGTTCAGATGTAAATTCCCAAAACGAACAAATACAGCAAGCAGACCAAAGACAACAGCAACCACCCGCCATTAACAAAGTGCGGGCCTTGTATGATCTTCAAAGCTCTGAAGAAGACGAGTTGTCATTCAAAAAGGGGGACATTATAAGAGTCATTGAACCAGTCTATAAAGACTGGTGGAGAGGCTCACTCAACGGGAAAATCGGAATTTTTCCGGTCAATTATGTCGTTGCGATTCCTGAAAAAACGGAACAAGAAAAGTTGAGGGAACAAAAAGAGGAAAAATTTATTTTGGACAAAAAACAAAAAGTAGATTCTTTGCAGGCTGTTCTTGCTGAAAACAAGCACAATTCACCAGATACAATTTTACAAAACGAAGAGATTACACAACTATATGGTGAGGTGACCCCCTTGAGACCTGGGTTGACCAGAATGATAGGAAAATATGCATACAAAAAAGAAGAATTGCTGAGATTGAACAAAGTTCTCAATGATAGCGAGAAATTGTACAGCTCTATGATGCACCAAGCAACGAGTATATACATGAACCCACCGCAACAACAACAACAACAACAACAACAACAGCCACAAATACCAGGCGCTCATCCTGTTCCATTTAGTGGGTATGCTCAAGCTGGAGGGAACATGCAACAACAACAATCACAACCAGGACATGGTATTCCTGCTATGCATAATGCGCAAAGACAGTTCGCACCCCAAGATGTTTATCCAAACTCAAGCACACCATATCCGATCACACCTCAGCAAACACAGAATCTTTTGCAGCAGCATCAGCCGCAGCAACCACAACAGTACCCCTTTTCACGTGGTGATTTCGGAGCTCAGTATCAAAATTATCAGCAACCTTACAGGTAGGGACAAGTATCAGGTTGTGTAGCACATACATTAGGAGTTGTATGATTTCACGATTTTTGAACCAAAAGCCCGCGTTTGCTTTATCATTAGCTCCACTTCTTTCGCAAAAAAAAAAAAAAAAAAAGACTATGAGTTAGTATCTGTTTCTAGCTTTGCTATACACAAGCTATGGACATCTTGCAAATCATGAATATCTTTTTTACATAGCTTGATGAACTTTGGGTCACTCGTGTATAGCTCAACCAACTGCGAAACCAGTTTTACGCACATTTGGTAGTCTTTTCTGTAGTAATAGTAATATACCCTGCTGTTCAATAAAGCCCTTTTCTGCTTATCAACAACACAATGCTCCCGCTGAGTCTCCGTGTCAAGTGGGATATTTTCGTTCGTTACGGCTAACCAGCCTTCCTCTTTTCTTAAAGGCCCCTGATTATCTTGATAGATTTTTTTTTGCTCCTGGTACTCCTGCTCACTTTGACCTTTTCTCAACTTGGTTTTACCAGTTGCTTTACGGACCAAAACTTCTCCCGTGGAGGAATCCAGCTCAATTGGCTTTGTAACAGCCTTGTTTTTAAGAGGCACATTTGGATCTCCTCCGGCAGTGGGGACTAATATCTCAGAGTAATCAGCTTTTTTTTTAGCATTCTCATTTAGTTTTATATGTTCAAGTTGTTCTTGTAGCAGGCTGACCGTTACTTGTTCAGGCGATGCGGAAGGCCGAGAGGGCAAAGGAGCAGTAGCAGTGTCCATATTTGGTAGTCTGCAGTTTGGACTTTGAAGCAACTTCAGGAAGTATTTACTGAAAAACTGTTTCTGCATGTACAGCGATGCAATTTTTGGTCCTCCAATCGCAGAAATATGATTTCAGGCTAGCTATAATTTTTCACATCACTCAGCTCCAGATATTGGATTTCTCAAGAGAGCCGAATCTGAAATGAAAAAAAGAAAAAAGTGCAGAAAGCGTCGCGACGCTCTAGCTCAAGTGCATCTAGCTGGGCAACGAACGCCTGTTTTTTTGCAGTCTTTGTCAAAAAAAAAAAAAAAACACAACCTTAATTTTAGAAGACAATCAATGTTTACTCCTTAGACTGAATTTGAGCGAATTTGTTTGATTGGTACGAGCTGAAAGCAAGAACCTTGGAACAAAAAGGTTAAAGCAGCAAAAAGAGCAAGCTGTAAACATCAAACATACACCGAGAATGGTTTTGATATCTTCTACTATGAACCCGCTAACAAGCATGGAAAGCATATTGAGAAAACTTGTTGCACAGGCCCTACCCCAAGAGATGCCACATGTTTCCAAAGATTTGCTTGCTGTGATTGATGCTGACAAAGCAACCGAGGCGGGCTCTAGCTCTGCTGTCTCATTAAAGAAGCAGCTTGCCAAAGTCATAGAAAGTTACAACGAAAACAACTTTGTTTCGGTCAGTTGGGAACACGACAACAAGTTGGAACATTCAATTGTTTCCAAGTACAACAAATTGGGATCTAGGTACATTGACTATACAAAAGGAAAAACTTTCCAAGTGGACCACTTAACTTTGACAGGCTCTGATGTTGAAGACTACGACAACACGGACAACTCAGTTGACATGGAAGCCATTCAGAAATTGAGCGCCGGTTTACAAAAGCACGCGGAAGCAATCACTACTGACGTTGGTTTGGTTAACTTTGCTGTATTCCCACAAACAGAGAGTTTTGAATCTGACGCAGAAACAGAAGTAAGCGAACAAAGTTCTACGCCAATCAACTCGTACGTCTTGGTTATCACCATTACGAAAAACAACGAGCCTAACTACTGGAACGGGGTTTGGAAGGCTGTTTACACCTACACTGAAGCAGCAGAGGCAACGGTTGAGGGACAAGTGCAATGCGATGTCCACTATTTTGAAGAAGGGAACGTCAAGTACAACCACACGGAAACACTCCCTTCAACAGCTGTTTCTTGCGGTGCAGACACGAAAAATGTTGAGCAAGTGCTTGGAATTATTTCTGAGTTCGAAGCAAGCCTTGACGATAAGATTATCAAGTCTTTCTTGGATATGAACGAGACAGGTTTCAAAAATTTGAGAAGAATCTTGCCTGTTACGAGATCGAAAATCAACTGGGGCAAAAGCATTGGCAACTATAAATTAGGTAAGGATGCGTCAAGCAGTGGATTGTAAGACGATGAATAGAAATCATTTTAGTGAATGTTGTGTTTACTTCTTTTGTTCTGTTGTTGTTTTTTTTTTTTCAAAACACTTTGTATAATGTGTAAAGTACGAAAAATATAACAAGGGCCAAACCAACCATTTTCCAAATACCGGTGCCCGCTCTCATGGACCGTGTAAGTCTTGTAGAAGAGTTTTTCAAGTTGCTCATCAAGGAGCTAAAATGATTGGATAAGTTGTCCAAAACACCCATATCATCTTGTGCCTGCAAGTGTATGTCGCTGTTTATCTGTCTAAATGTTGAAAGCTTCGAAGCAAGCTCGTCTAGCCTTTGATTGTTATTGTTTTCCAGCTGCTGGTATCTTGAGTCGGACATACTGAAATCGTGTTTTTTTTTTTTTGGTTTTTTGAGTTATCTTGGATTATTTGTTCAGCAGACTATTGAATTGTTTTATTTGCAGAAGTAATGCCTCTAATAGAACTCTTTGTGCTGATATATTGTTGTTGCTTCAAGTTCCAAACTGTTTTGAAAAATCAGTTACTTTTTGAATGGTTTTTAGTATGGTTGTTTACTCATTCTTTTGCTCCAACTCCAATTTCACAATTTCCTGATTTCCTCAAATTCATCATCAACATTCCTCTCCTAATGTAAGATTTGATGCATCGTGCGGGCAGTCGATAAAAACAGAGTTTCCGACGCTATCAAAAACCTGAAAAACCTGGAAAAAAAAAGTGTAAAGTCTTTTGTGACAAATTTAACTTTGTGTATGGGTGTGTTTACATCCTAACATTATAAATGAAAAAAGACTGAATCTGTAGCTTTTTTTTTGCAAAACAACACCAAAGGTAACATTTTTTGCAGACATGGTTTTTTATCACAAACAGTTGTAGACGTTGTTGCTTGAGTCTAAAAAAAACGTCTCGGCCTATATATTCTTTTTAGGTAATTGAGACGTGGAAAGTGACTCTGCATGCAAGCTTGCTGACTCAGATAATACGTACAGCAAAGGTAGATTTTTGTGTTGTTTTATTTTTTGCTCTATTTGTAAATAAATCTTTTGCAAGTTTGTTTTTTTCTTGCCTATATCCAGCCTAACATTTTTGCACTCTGAACTTACAGCTTGACTGGCTCTAGGCAGAACGATTTTGTCGTTTTTCCTGCTATTTTAATACGGAGGCTCGACGCATTCTAACTTTTTTTTTTCTGACGTTTTTCCAACTCTTCTTAC
>ERZ794936.302-NODE-302-length-26402-cov-33.190079_pt1 | contig 26402 bp, 13 predicted proteins | sample MGYA00511083_ERZ794936 | MGnify/ENA primary metagenome ERZ794936 (study PRJEB30137, sample SAMN04331409) | food metagenome | isolation source: Y2 must sample point D1 replicate A | place: Australia: South Australia | collected 2014 ... | reverse complement strand
TGAGAACTAGAACAATCCACCAAAAACAAACAAAATGACCAGCGGTAAGGAAGAGCTTGCTTTGAAGCACAAAGATGCAGGAAACAAACTGTTCAAAGACAAAAACTACCATGAAGCAATCAACGAGTATTCCAAAGCCATTGAGTTTGATCCCACCGTTTCCATTTTTTATTCTAATAGAGCTTTTTGCAATTTGAAGATAGAAAATTTTACAAACTCGTTGGAAGACTGCGATAAGGCTGTCCAACTGGACAACAACAACATCAAGGCTTATTATCGTAAAGGACTATCCTTCATTGGATTGATGCAGTACAAAAAAGCGAAAACCCAGTTTAAAATAGTTTTGAAAGTCAAACCGCAGGATGAGGGCTCCAAAAAAGCTCTGGAAATGTGTGAGAAAATTATTTTCCAGAATAATTTTGAAAACGCATTGAGCGGGGGAGACACATTGGCCACAGCAAACGGGGTCAAGGATCCAAAGGACAGAATATGTAACACAGTCAGTCTTGACAGTTTTGACGGAAACGCAGACTTGCAAAGCTATAATGGGGTGAAGTTGGATTTTGTACACAAGTCAGAAAAGGACACCGACTTGCCCCATTACGAAGTCACCAACATGGACCAGAACTTTATATCGTTCATGGTCAACGATCTTTTCCTAAAATCCAAATACTTGCCAAAAAAGTATGTTGCGGCCATCTTGTCACATGTCGATTATCTTTTCCGTAATGAACCCACTATGGTGAAACTTTACAACAACAATATGGATGAAGACAAAACGGCAGACGATGTTATGAAACGGAAAATCACTATTGTCGGTGACACCCATGGCCAGTTCTACGATGTGCTAAACATGTTGAAGAAATTCGGTAAAGTATCAGATTTGGATAACCACGTTTACTTGTTTAACGGGGACTTTGTTGATAGAGGTTCTTGGTCCTGTGAAGTTGCTTTGCTTTTGTACTGCTTGAAAATTGTTTATCCTACAAAAATTTTCATCAATAGAGGAAATCACGAAACAGACAGCATGAATCAGGTTTACGGGTTTGAAGACGAATGTAAGTTCAAATACTCAAACAGACTATTCAAGATGTTTAGCGAAACGTTTGATTCGTTGCCATTATGCACACTTATTAACGACTCGTACTTGGTGATGCACGGTGGTTTGACATCAGACCCAGAAACATCTTTGGAAGAAATCAACAAAATCAACAGATTCAAGCAACCACCTAGAGAAGGACCATTTATGGAACTATTGTGGTCTGACCCACAAGAAGAGCCCGGGTTTGGACCTTCTCAAAGAGGTTTAGGTTACAGATTTGGTCCTGATATTACTGAAAAGTTTTTGAATCACAACAAGTTAAGAAAAATTTTCAGATCGCATGAAGTGAGACACAACGGTGTGCACTTTGAACAAAACGGCAAGCTGGTGACAGTGTTCAGTGCTCCAAATTACTGTGATGTTCAAGGGAACCAAGGTGGGGTTGTCCACGCTGTTCCTGGGAAGGGTACTGTGGGCCAACACGACAATGACGACGATGATTTGATTGTGGAGTTGTTTCAAGCCGTAGAACACCCAAACATGAAACCAATGGCCTACTGCAAAACCGGGGGGCTAGGATTTTAATATTCATACAAGCTAAACGTCTTTGTTGCGCATCTTTGTGATTGAAGATATGAAGCTCCAGTAGTGGCTTTTAAAAGCATTGTTTATATAAAATAGTATACAGATTGTCGGGATTATTCATATTTTTCGATGAAACAAATGTCGTTACTTATTCTTCATCGTCTTCGGCACCAGCGGCCTTGACTAGATCTAAAAACGTTTCTTTGGAAACCTCAGAAATCAGTTTTTTCTTTTCGCCCAGTTTATGTGCAGCATTTGGATTCCCGTATTTATCGCTAACTTCTTTGTCGGTTTTGACCTGCGTGGACATGATGACGTTGAATAATTTCACCACACCCTTTTGGGCAATCTTTCTTAGTTTTCTTTCTTTTTCCAATGTCTTTGTCACCTGAGTGGCTTCCAATGGTATGATCTCTTGTTGTCTTGGTTTACTCAAAAGTCTTTTCTTTTCAGCAAGCAATGCCTTTTTGGCTTTCAACTCAAGTTTGTCTTGCTCGGTTTTTTTCAAAATTTTTTTGTTTCTGGCCATAATTGGATCAGATCTGTCATAGGCTTTCAAATGAGAGGACAAAATAGCATTCATTGCAGAACTAAATGCCTCGGACCCATCGTCGTGTTTGGATTTGCTTGATTTGCTGCTTCTCTTCAGTGGGAAGTCGTCATCATCCTCTTCGTCGCTGCCATTCCCGTCATTACCATTTTCGTCGTCATCATCATCATCATCCGATTGCGAATCTTCAGAGGAGACCCCTTCCAAATTCAGTTCATCCACTTCATCTTCTTCTAGCTCTTCTTCTTCGGAGCTCGATGCGGCTGAGCTTTGCTGTTCTTCGGAACTGCTCTGCTCGGTGCTTGCCTTTTCATTCACTTTTTCTGCCACATCATTGTTAACTTTTACTTTCTTGTGTTTGTTGTTTGCGCTCTTGATTCCGTTAGTTCCCATTTTTGATAGTTATTGGAAAATGATAAAAAAAAAAACACCTCTGGTCTTGGTTGGTTTTTAATGCTTGATGGTTTGCTTTGGTTCAATTCTTCAACTATATACACAAAGCCCAATGGACAGTTAACTTAGGTCATCTCTTTTGGTTAGCCTGATAAGGGCGCACTCAAGAAACAAGAAAAAGAAAAGAAAAACCCAGTCCGAAAAAGTTTTAAAAAGTCCGAGACACGGTCTTCATTATTTTCCTGTTCATGATTGATGCCGAGTACATACATTCTAACGCGTTTGCATTGTTTCCATCTGTGTTTGATAATGGTTACATTGATATTTACAAAGCTGAAACACAAGTGCAAGATCTGACCACATCAATTACAAAACAGTTTCAAGCTGCTTTGTTTTACATCTTTCAAAGCCAAAAGTATATAAGAGGAAAGGTTTACCAAGCAATTGCATTCACTTTTTGCTAGCGGAAACTCAGGACCTGCTGGATAGGACATGAACCATTTTGCCGCAACACAAAGAACACAGCAGAACGAACGAAAAGTTGAATTATTTTAGCCTTTTCACTTTACATTTTATTTCTATTGAATGGATAGATCAACTCAAAAACCGTACTATCCCGATAAAACTTTTCGCCTTCCTTCTCCAACAAACGTAACATTACCGCGCTCCTATTTGAGCAGACACTCGCACCTGAATAAGGAAAACGAAAAACCGGTGGGAAACTTTTCAAGTGATACTGTGGGTGAAACTTACGACAATTCTACTACGAGCATTGTGCCTGCTAAACATCTTGGCGCGTTCAGCAAGTTTGATTCAGCTCTGAGCCAAACTACGAGGCACGGTTACACTTCAACTTCGCTTTTGGATAAAATGTATGAAGAAAACGTGGAGAAACTACAGTTGCAACGGCAAGCCTTGGACAAAAAGCTTGAAGACAAGGCAAGTCTTGAAACTTTGACGAATGCTTTAACAGATCAGTTGGAGTCGGAATGGGGTGTTAAAGTGCAAAACATGAAAGCCAGTGTGATGGAAAAGAAGAAAGAATTACAAAATGCAGAAAGAAATGGTCTCGAAATATCCGATTCGCTAGGGGAAAAAATCAAGCTTTTGCAAGTAACTTACAAACTTGAACAAGATCAGCTCAAAGCCGACCATAGGGCTAGCAAGAATGACACGTCCCAAAAGTACGATGAACGAAAAACTGCACTTGTTCAAGAGTATGAGAACTCTCAAAAACTGTTGGAAGAAGAATTGGATTGGTATCTGAAAAACAATAAAGGGCTTGAAGTGCAATTACTGTCTAATGTGGAATTTTTAGAAAAAGAAGGTGAAATCAAATCCAAATATTCTTTGTTACTCCAACAAATGGAAGACGACCACAAACTTCGAGTGGATGAGCTGAACTTGCAGAACGAAGAGATTCAACAAGAAATCAATCACCAACTTTCACTGTTTGAGGAAACTTTGGTTCCTGAGGAAAAAGAGTTGGACCTTTCTATCAGTACACTTGAAAAAGAAGTTGCTCTTTTGCAACAAGAAGTTAAGTCAAAAACAAACTCTAACTCTGAGCTATTAGAAAAATATAATTTCACTGAAGCTGAATGCAGACTCCTTGACAAGAAAGCAGATACCATACAGAGACTGCTAGATACAACGAGCTCTGAGATTGCTAACACTCAAAATTTTTTGAAAGACGAAGAAACTAAAAGGAGATTTTTGCACAATGAACTGCAAGACTTGAGAGGGAATATAAGGGTATTTTGCAGGATAAGACCAGTGTCTAATGCATCGTTTCAGTATTCGATATCGTCTTCTGAAACAAACATTGGACAAGAGTGTTTTGAAGTGCAGGGCTCTACGCAAACGACCTTGGATTATGGGAGTAATGGTGAACTAAACGTGATCAAAAAAGAAGATCAACGTTTTTGGTTTGACAAAATTTTTGACGAAACAAGTGAAAATAGTGACGTTTTTGAAGAGGTTTCTCAAATGGTGCAGAGCTCGTTGGATGGTTTCAGTGTCTGTATTTTTGCATATGGACAAACAGGATCTGGTAAAACGTACACCATGTTAAACCCTGGCGACGGGATCATTCCAATGACAATGAAACACATCTATAAATGGATTGATAAATTGAAAGAATATGGATGGCAGTACACACTTTCCGTTCAGTTTGTTGAAATTTACAAAGAAACGATTGTTGATCTGTTAAACACTCAAAAAAAGTCACCATTTGACCAGTCCAAGAAAATCGAAATACGACATCAAAACAAAAAAACAATTTTAACAAACGTTGAAAGCATTGAAATTACGAACCAGGGTCAGTTGGAGTCGTTATTGCAAAAGGCGATTCACGCAAGATCAACAGCTTCTACAAATGCAAACAATCGCTCTTCAAGATCTCATTCCATTTTTACCATTACACTAAACGGCAAAAACTTGGAAACTAATGAACTGCGGGAGGGTGTTTTGAATCTGATTGACTTGGCAGGAAGCGAAAGACTGAGCTCGTCCATGGCGACCGGAGACCGGCTGAAAGAAACCCAGCACATCAACAAATCTCTAAGCTGTTTAGGGGACGTCATACACTCATTAAAAAGTGTGAGGGGCAAAGATTCGCATATTCCGTTTAGAAACTCCAAGTTGACATACCTGCTGCAACAGTATCTTACTGGAGATGGGAAAACGCTTATGTTTGTTAATATAAGTGGCGATAGCTACAATGAGACCTTGAACTCTTTAAGGTTTGCATCCAAGGTTAACAGTACAAAAATGAGGAGGTAAAATTTTGTAGGGATTCAGCTCATACACGATTATAAAGGTGTTTTGTTTACTTATTTCTCTTTTTTGTTTTTCTTTGAATATATTTAAAGTCACTTCTTAGGAACTTCGATTATGATTTTGTCATCAAGGTTGTCTTTGTAACCTTGCAGTCTTCTGATTGCCCAATTTTGACCAATAAATTGGACATCCGGGTCTGATTTACCCTCGGTTTTGGTGTACTCTTTCCACCACTCTGGCGATCTAAACCTTTCGTCTTCCAACACAAAAAAGCGCTCTTTGTGTCTTATCTGCGCAACATGATCTCTTAGGCCAGCGGCCACTTTGCTTCTCAATGCGCAAGCTTCTTTTCCGTATTTCAACTCATCGGACAGGTCGTTTGGATTTTCTTTGTTTGGATACTTTTGGCAAAGTTCAGTCCATTCTGCACGATAACTATCAATCAACTCCTCGCTGATCTGATGGCCAATTGAAACATCAATGTTGGCGCCAAAGTTTCTAGGTAGATACCTCTCCACCAAGGTGCCTGCCGCAGATTCAGGTGCAACTTTTTCAAAACCTGTGCTAAACATCGGCACAATCACTGGAGGCTTGGTGCTTTCCAAAATGAGTCTGGTGATCCCCCACTTGAAATATCTCATTGAATTGGCAAATGGGGTTTCCAGCTGCAGAACAAAACCCTCAGGGTAAACGTGCACCCATGCCGGCTTATCTCTTAGAACTGGTGGAATGTACTTTTTATTGATTAAATGAGTGTTGGCATTACCAGGTGGAGTAGAAGTGTGCTCTGAAGCTGGTGTGTATTCAAAATCCATAGTGTCATCTGGGGACAAAAGCCTGACGGCTGCATCAATAGAGCCTTGGAAAGGGCCTTTGCCAAATCTTTCCGTACTTAAAACTTGGCCAAGAGAGAAAAATTGAGCCAACGTGGGCGTCTTGAAACACACGTTCGAGGCACCTAGACACCACCTCATTTGGTGGTATTTTGTGTAAATTCGCAAGGGAAGAACACCCCAAACAAAGGGATCGTCCACCACACTCATATGGTTCATAACGGTCATCAAGCCCCTGTTTTCCTCAACGGCTTTTGTCATGGCACTTTCAAGCCTTTCTATATTGTGCACTTTGGGCTTGTAAAACAAATTCATGAATATTTTGGTTCCCGTGACGCCGACCATACAAGTGGTAAAACTCAGCATATTCCAGAGTTTTGATCTTCTTGGATATTGGGCCAAGAAATCGTCTCCACGTTTCATAACATCATTGAATGACATTGGATTTTTGGTGTTTTGGGTATGTGATGAAGAGTAGTGGTTTGGCCAGATAAATATTTCCACGTCAGTCTGGACAAATTGGGTCAGCTCTCCAATGAATGCAGTGTTGTGTTGTTTTGGAATTTTGACCTTTAATTTTTATTTCTTCCGTGTAAGCGTTGAGATGAATTTTGAGCCTCAGTATGTAAGAGCAACGTATCGGACAAAGTGATCTTTGAAAATGGTGCTATAACATGTGAAAAAAAATAAAATTATCTCGGTGACCTAACAAAAAAACAAACTTGTAGTCACGTGCCTCTTGTGTAAAGTTCCTGAAAACAAAAATGAAGAGAGATTCAAGGAGATTCCCTCAAACTTGGTTGGTTTCATGGAAGATTGTGTGTTTGATCAAAGATGTTCAAAAACCATACACCTCGGTACCCAGCAAAGTACGAATGGAAAAATACGGCGAGTATAGAGACAGCGGGACTGGGATTGCCCCTTTCTTGCCCATCGTGCTGTCGGCATCCGCAAAGGGCGGTGTGACCACTAAAATTTTCAGATACGCCAAACTGGTTGTGAAGCTGATCATTGCACTACCTGTCTTACTAGTCTACCAATTTATTCCACTGCAAATGTTTTTGAATGTACTGTTTAAGATTCTAATTGGGTTCAGTACAAACGTTCAAGTAGAAGGCCTCAAAAAAACAAAAATTGAGGTCCAAAGGGATTATCCACAAAAAAACCAAATATATTACTGCAATTACACAAACCCATTGGACTATTGGTGTTTGTCGCAAATATCTCGTGGGAACAAGTTTGTTGTTCTTGTGGCGCATTCGAAAAACCAGGTGATCGAGTTTAATGATAATTCTTGGTGGACGTTTGCACTTTTCACTTTGGTTACAACGGGGATTTTACCACCAAAGGCCACTGGGAAAGGACGTGGGTTTCAAATTGTTCAATTGGACAAATCCTTGGCACAAAAATACAAAGACAAAATTGTTTACTGTTTCCCAGAGGGCACTACTTCTAACGGGAAGTCTATATTGCCATTTGAATTAGATTGCAAAAATTTGGAAAATCATGTAAAGTTCAACACTGTAAACACAATCAGCATGAGAATTTCTCCAAGCCATTTGGTCACACCTTTGCCGTACGAGGACATGGACAGCACCAAGTACTGGTGGAAGCTGTTGTTGTTTAGTAGTGATGGAAACGGACTAGTAAATGGAGGATCTTCTGGAGTCGAATGCAAATATAAGATTTCGCATAAAGTCAACAGTTCTGATGTGAGAATAAAGTTGAACAACGACGACAAGTATAAACTGATTGGACAGTCTTTGAAAAAGGACAAAAAAGCCAAGTTTATCAAAGTTTATAAAGGTCCTATGTAAAAGAAAAGCGTTTATTTATCAACCATTATAAGTTGTTATCGTGGTGTTGAAAATTTTAAAAATAGGTTGCAGTGGGAGTACTGCGTTGACCTTCATTTTCCGAAGCAAATTTGCCGTTTTTGAAACTCCAAGTTATGCACTTTAATGGTGTTCCCATGGCAACTGGCCAATTTTTTTGAAGTTCTTGCTCGTCGGTTATGATCGGTTCCAAGGCAATTGTATTGTTAAAATGATTGTATCTGTACTCCAACAGATATAGCAATGGAGCGATGAAATCTTGAAATGTCTCTGTAACTAGTGAATCGTTAAACGCCACATGGTGTTTGATAGATGGAGCCAATTTTTGTGATTTGATTTTCAATTTATTTTTTTGTGTTAAATATTTGGTTTTGAACAAAGACTTTAATTCGTGTGTCTTTTTCTGATCTTTTAAAATTAAATTGCCCATTTCCACCATAAAAGGGTAGAACACCGAAGAATGTGTTTTGTCATCTTTGGAACAACTGTATAGACCAATGGCATGTTTAATGTAGCTACAACTGAGTCCAATTTTGTTATCGATTTCAAAACTTTGCAATGACAAAAACAATTCAATCAAACCATAGATGTACTGTTGCTGGAATATAACAAAATTTTTCAAACTTGTGTGTGAATTTTTTGAGTTTCCCAAACTAGCAATGTTTGTTATACAATTGTTGCATGTGTTGTATATGTTGATAAGGATTTTTGCAAGCATGTTGAAACTCAACCCTTGTAATTTTGTTTGGTTGTTTAATTCCTGTTGAGAATAATTGTCAAACAAAGAGTCTTTTAGTTTGTACAGTCCCAAAATCACCATACTGAATTGTGAGTAGATGACGTTGTAATGATAGAAAACATTCCATACTTTTAGTAGATCTGGAGCACTGCATGTGTACAATGGGAAAAGTTGCAATTCTATGAATTTCAATACACCTATTGACAATTGGAAATATCGGGATGCGACATTCCAGGAATGATCTTCTTCAGCAGGTTTCCCGTAATTTTGATGCAATATTTCATGTGCTTGAAGGTGGTACTGTTTGGAAAGCAAAAGAAGAGAGACCACCAAATCATCATTGATGACGTTGCTGTTCAAAAGACTTTCAATGAAAAAAGTCAGTGTGTCAATCAAATTGAAATTGTTGTTTTTCGCATCAATGACTTTCAACCCATTTCCTGTAGAAACAGAAGCATATAAAAGTGCAATGATATGTTGTCTTTGGTTTATCAAAGAAGGCCCTTGCGGATGACCTTCATATGACGCAATGTTGTTTTTTTGAAAGATCAATGGAACTTCGTTGATGAGCGACATTTACAAGGATGTGGTTTCCTGTTTGTGGTTGCCTTGATCAGAGTCTTTTAAGATATGGGTTTTTACTTGCAAGAGATTGCATGAAATTATGCATTGTGGAGGTTTGTTAGATAGTTTTTAGCACGTGAGGTTTGTGAGTTTCCAAACTTACCTACCGGAGTATGTCCGAGACATGTTTCCGTTGTGCAAATACTCACTCTCGGACAAATACTTTTTGTTTTTTCATTTTTTTTCTTCTTGCATAGGACATTTTTTTTTGTTCCCAGAATTCGAGCGACGCAAGTAGCCACTAAGTCTGACACTATGAGACGCAGAAGTAATCATTTTAATATTGAGTAAAACATTTTCCGCATTTTTCTCATTCTACAGGATGATACAATGAAGATAACATTGCAGGAAGAAAAGTAGACCCTAAAGTGCATCACTATTATTATTATAAACGGCATCGTTTGATTACTCAAATAACAAAAGTCATCGCCGTTGCTTGTTACTCCGCAAACTGGCGCAGCTTTTCTTTACTTTCTTTTTTTTAGCGCAGCACTACAATTCGTGCGCGCAGTGCGCGCAATGCGTGCAAATATTGTTTTTCACAACTCGCCGGTTTTTTTTCTTTTTTGCAATGCCTTTTTTTGTTTCTTGTTTGTCTGCCTTGTTATTTACTGATGTGCAATAGGCATTCGACATCAAACCTTGAAGGGTCCTATCATCATCATATGATGTACACTGTATTTATTAGCATGAAACTTGAATGCCTGTAGAATGGAAATAAAGAGGCTACTGCCCCACGCCAGAAAAAAAACAGGAAAAAGTGTGTATTTGGTGTATATTTGTTGCATTAATATTGCAAAAAGAGGCGTTCGTTTATATACGTTTCTTGCTGGTAAAAAAAGATAAATTTTAAAAATAATGTCGATGCCATTTAAACCCAAAAATTATTAGAACAACTGCCTATAACGAGCAAAAACCATCTAATCGATGGGTTAAGAAAAACATTTGATTAAATATTTTTTTTTTTTGACCTGATAAGAAAGCACCGATCGGCGAAAAGATTGTTTGTACTTTACAAGGCAAATTATCCGACTTGAAAAGAACTCAAGCTCCAAGAGCTCTTTCGAGAAGCAGTGGAGATGGAAAGTTTCTTTTGTTTCGGTGCTCTTTTCCGTTCTCCCCTTGTTTTTTATTGTTCCGATTGAGTTTAAACAGAAGTCTTGGAAAATTTTAAAAGGATGTTGATGCTTTCTTGATAATACTGGTCTTAGTCTTGCAGCTTTTCACAGGAACAACCGGAGAAATAGCGGTTTGCATTTTTGTATACATATATGGAAAAAATCGCATATTACTGTAATCTTTATCAATCTATCACAACCCGAGCAAGTACAGTCTATCAAGTTTATACATCTTTGATCTATTGCCAAAAGAACAAAAGAAGTAGTAGTAGTGGTAGTTGGATGATTATATATATATATATATAAATATATAAAGCTAATATTCCAATACCAAAACGGAGTGAAATATGGCCAAGAGTTTAGTATTTAATATTCCATATCGCTTGATGCCTTTGCAATTTAATGATTTCTGAATCAAGTTCTTACCTTCAATGATTTAAACCTTTTCATCTTGATCTCTTGACAAGTTGAAGGTGCACGATTATTAAAAATCAAAGCTCTCAAAAACCAACACTACTTGTAGCACTCTCTATCATATAATATATTCTCAAACAAACAAAAACCAAAAAAAAAAAATATAACATCAAAATAAACATTAAACAAGGACATTAAAAAAGAAATTAAAAAAAAAAAAAAAAATAATAATAACAAGAACATCGCTTACCAATGTCAGAATTACAGAAAGACCCATATGCATTGATCCAAATGCAGTTTTTGTTTGTTGGGTGCATATTGGTGCTGATGATGGTTCCCGGTTTGGGATACCTCTACACTGGTTTGACCAGAGCAACAAACACAAGAAAAATGATTGCTTCTTCTATATTGGTGTCCACTGTCGGGAGTTTGCAGTGGTACTTTTGGGGTTACTCGTTGAGTTTTTCCAGCACGAGCAACAACAAGTTTATTGGAGATCTACATAACATTGTTTACTACAATATGTTTTCCGGATTCACCAACAGCATTGAATCTAATATCCAAAATTATACGGAATTGCCCTTTTCGATATTTCAAGGGCTTTTCATGATTGTGACAATTGCCATTTTATCTGGATGTGTTAACGAAAGAACAAACTATCTCCCCTTTTCAATCTTCATTTTCTGTTGGTGCACCGTGGTTTATTGTCCGTGCTGTTATTGGATTTGGAATTCAAATGGGTGGGCATACCAATGGGGGGTTTTGGACTATGCAGGTGGATTTATTGAAATAACTAGTGGATTATGTGGGTTTATTTACCCAATTTTTGTTTTCAAAAAAAAACAAAAACATGAAATACTGATCTCCCAAAGAGCATCAATTAGCAACGTCACCATGGGGATGATGTTTTTGTGCATTGGTTGGCTTGGATTCAATACTTGCACCACAGTTGATCCTAGTGACAGATCCTTTGTTGCCTTTATGAACACCATTTTGAGCGGGTTGGCATGCTTCATCACTTGGAGCGCTTTGGAAATTTTCACAGAGGGACAATGCACTTATGTTGGTGTGTGTTCTGGGATCATTTGTGGGTTGGTTGCAGCCACGCCTTCATCAGGGATGATCCAGTTTTGGGCTTCTTTGATCCAAGGTGTTGTTACTGCTGTTTGCTGCTTTCATGCTGCCAAATTCAAATTTCTTGTTGGAATTGATGATTCAATGGACATTTTAGCCGAGCATTTTGTCGCGGGTGTGATTGGATTATTGTTCAATGGTTTATTTGCCAACGATTGGATCATTGCTTTGGACGGTGTCACTGCTCATCCAGGTGGGTGGGTTAACCAAAACTACATCCAACTAGCAAAACAAATTGCATATATCGCTGCAGTCACAGGTTACGCCGGTGTTGTTACCATTGTTTTGTTGTTTGTCATTGATAAGATTCCTGGATGTCAATTGTTCACTGACTATTACATGAATGAAAATGACATGGACGACGAAGAAAACAATTTGAACGAAACCGATAGCGATTTGATCAGAAATGCCTCCTCCGATAAAATTATAGACTCTGTTGAATTGAGCAATTTGGACAATAGCAACAGCAGCTCGATGCCTGATATCTTGGTCATGAAAACAAGACAGGATCACGAGGGGTTGGAAAGAATCAAGTCCAACTACACAATGCACCCACATCAAACGTTTACACAATGAGTGCGGGAAGAAGGAGTTTGGCTTGTCACGGGGCGGTCTTCTGCACCCCGACCACTTTGCTTGCGGGCACTTATAGAAAACAATACGGTTGCATACACAAGCATAACATTATCACATATAACAAACTTATATAAGTTAGAATAAGTACTAGTTATAAAAACATTTTAGGAAAATATAAACACACTTTGAAAGATGAGATAGCTTTATAGCGACCGAGCTCTTGGAAGACTGAACTTTGAAAACTTTGCAACTTAGAATTTTTTGTTGCCCGACTACCTTTTACAACTCTCTCTCACAATAAAAAAAAAAAAAAAAAAAAACAAACGCGTGAAAAAAACTAAATATATTCTGTTACTTTAGCAACGTGACGCGTTTTTCCACCCAAGCTTTCAATTTTTTTGGAAAATCGCTAAAACCAGGTTTGACTATAAGCTAAGATATGGTTAGATCAATCTGCTTTCAGGTACAAGTGAACTATATACGTATATAAAATAATATAATAAAAAACACAACACACAGCAGCCCCTGTTACTTTCAAACATTCAAAAGCATGACCACTGTGCGTAGATCCACGAGAATCAAAAACACCTCCTCTACAGCAAGATCCCAGCTTATTAGCGAGGATACAGAAACTGTTGACACGAGGTATGGAAACCTAACGGACTTTGATGAACACGACAGAGATGTCAGTGGGTTAGAAAGTGAAGAATCAAGCGAGGAAGATAACGACGACAACGCCGATGAGGATTACGTTGTAAAACCAAAAAGGTCCACTTCTTCCTCCAAAAAACCAAGGAAAAGACAGTCCACTGGCAAAACCACTAAATCTCACAAAAGAGCTAAAACAAGTAAGCAACCTGTGAGTAACGAGGAAAGAACGAAGTACGAAGAAAACTATCAAAACCTGCTTGATTCGTTTCAACCAACAACGCTATTCACTACCATGTGCACTTCAGAAAATACCCTGGCTTTATCTGAACTTGTGCACGATTGGCTGGATGTGTATGCAGAGTCGCCTAATAGAGCAAAACAGCAGTTTGTGAATTTTATTTTGAATTGCTCGGGATCCTTGATCCAAGTAGAAGAACACGATGTCGCCAACAGCGATAGTGCCAACGAAACAGTCAGTGAAGTGCAACTGCTGTTCCATGAACAAAAATTTCATGAATTTTATCTTTTGAACTCATATTTGCACAAAAATCAGCACAAAGAGTACAAGTATTTGTACGAAAACTTTGTCGAGTTTCTGGACCATTTGATCAAAATTTCATATGAAAAGGGATTTTTGTGTGTTGCGGTGGAGGAAGAAGTTGCAAAAGAAAACGAAAACGAAAACGGTGACACGGGCGGTGCACAACAACAGGTGACTATTGGTATGGGTCCAATGATCTTGGATTTGATTATTTGGTTATCTTCCTTGAGTGTTTCCAACTTTAGATGTTTCAGGTATACTGCATCTCTCGCACTATATGTTTTCGAAACAGCGTTGGTGCAGTTGATCCCAACAATCGAAACAGATTTAATTCAAAACCTAAAGCAATTGCACGATAGAGAATCAAAAAAAAAAAGACCAAACAAAGTGGCTATGGAACAGTGGAAATCTCAGTTGCAAGAAGAACAGGAGCATAAAACGACTATTGAAAAAATCATCACTGAGATCTTCAAAGTCTCGTTTGTCCACCGGTTCAGGGACATTGACGAGCATGTGAGATCAAACTCAATTTACTACTTGTCGCAATGGTTCAAAGCTTGGCCAGAACACTTTTATCAGGTGACGTATTTGAAATACTTTGGGTGGTTGCTAAATGACGAAAATGCTCAAGTCCGAAATCAGGTTTTAAGTTCTTTGGCTGATTTAGTCAAGTTTTCAAATTCCAGAAACTCAATCTCGATTGAAAACGAGTGTTTTAGACAGTTTTTTGAAAGATTCCAGGATAAAATAAAACAAATCACATGTATTGACTCGAGCTATGATTGCAGAATGCATGCAATAAAAGTGTTAACACAAATCAACCATATGGACTACTTGGAAGAGCCTGACAGACTTGCGATGTCTTCTCTTTTGTTCAAAATTGACAGCACGGACGACAAGTTTAGCGCTTCAACCTCCAAGGAATCGAGGTTCTACAGTGCAGTGGCTAAGATGTTTTACGATTCTGAATGTTTTACCGAACTACACATTCCGTTGAAAAAAAGCAAGACAAAGTCCAAAACAAAGAGCGATGCAGGGAAAGCCAATGAATTTTCTCAAGGTATTAAATTTATCAAATACTTGCTAGAGGCATTATCTTGCCATATTTCGATCAGCAAAAAAATATCCACCTACGATGATTTTTCTCTTAATGATGTTGAGATTGAGTTCACTTCTTTTGCAGAATACTCTCTAAAAATTTACCAAGCATGCCAGTTTTTGTCATTGCATTACAAGCATCTGATTCCTATTTTATGTCAAATGCTTACATACACTGGGAACTTTGAAAATCTATACGATATTGATACCGACGAGTTTGATGAATTGCTGATGCCCAACAACAAAGTGAGCAGAGAACTTTATGTAATCGTTTTGAGTGGGTTGTGTATGGGAAACCGTCGGGCAGCTGTTTCCAGCACAGAGTTGAAAAACACGTTAGCAGATGATCTTCCGGTGCTCATGAAAGAGCTTGATTACAGATCGTCGCCAATCGATGTCATTTACACTTTCAAGATTTTGACACTATTCAATTTTGAAAGCTTTTCTGAAAATTCATTATCTGAAATAACGCACCACGTCAGAAGTCTGTTTATGAGTATTTCTTTGAACGATGTGCAGCTGAAAAATGCTTTCCAAGATGTTTTCGAGTTTTACAAGCATAAAATTGGGAGTAACATTTACGATCAAATTTGGGTTTCCACCGTTAATGAAATGCTTGAAAAAGCAAAACATTTTTTGGAAACCAATTTTGACCAAAAACAAACCTCCTTCAATGATAACATTAAGCAGCTGTTTGAGGTTTTCATTAATAAACTCGTTGTCCTTGGGAAATTCTACAAGCTTCCATTTGATGAAGACTTTGTTACTTTGTTTATAAGCAAAGTTTTTGAGTCTTTGGTTGACGAGGTTGATGATTTGGACAGCCAAGTTTTGGATTTCAAAATATTTCCTTTGATTATTTCCTGGTCTTTATTGGACCTTGAAAGCAAAGAGCTAGATTACACTCAAGCTGTGAATGACCTAGGTGAAACCGGTGCTGTAACTGTGCCTGCTTTTCCTAGCGACCTGTTCAAGTCCGTTCACAGTTTTGTTCAGTATTTGGTCAAAACGGAAGAGAGACTGTTTGCTTTGGTTGGAGATGAAAGTTTGAACGTTTTGCTTCTAAAGCTTTCTTCCACTGTCATGGATCTTTTGATATCTCTCAAGGCATTTTCCTTGAACTGTAGTATTGATGAATGGGCGGAAACTATTGACGATGATTATGATTTTACTTTGCACAAGAACGGATATGTCAAGGTGTTGTACACTGTTTTCTGTTTCCTGGAAAGCAAAGCGGCTGGCCAACTGGAAGTTGAAACTTTAGAAAGACTGAGTGGCGAAGACACGTTCTATGATCAATACCTAGGTCAAACGGCTGAGTCCAGTGAGAAAGATATCACGTCTTCAGACGGTGCTGTGGTTACTCGTAATTCGATCAATTTTAGTGACTTGTGTGTTTTCACTATTAAACTGAAAACATTACAGAAACTGTCAATTTTTGACGAGAATGCTTCAGAAGCAAAAAAGCTAATCAAAAGATTATCTCTTAATAAGAACGTGTTTGGCTCGGTGTTTTCAAACATTGTTGACGACAACGTAAGTAATCAGCGCTCCACCGTGCCTTCTGCTGCAACAACAACCATGCCAAGCTCATCCAAACAACCAATTGCACATCGCCAAGCTTTGGAAAACCCGGATAACGATGAGTTTGCCGTTGATCCAATAGAGGATTCAGAGAGTTTAGGTTTTTAAGTTTTACTTTAAATATAATATAATCAATTTTGGATCGCTAAAACTGATGCGTTATCATAGCAAGCGTGATTAGGGTTTTAAAAAACTAAAGTACCCGGACGTTGACTAAAACTTTTTTACAGAAGGCTTCCGGCTTTGTACTTCTTCACACGCAGCTATTGAATAACGCAACAATCAAGTGTTGAGCTTGCATTATTAGCAATAAGGGAAAACACATAAACGCAGCCCCAAACCCAGCAAGAATAACATTAATCAATGGCTTTTCTATCCAAAATCATTATAACCGTTGCACTTCTGCAACTTTTGCATAGTGGGTATTCCATATATGAATTCAACGAGATTAACAAAAGAATGGGCAATACCGTGATTGGTACCAACGCGAACCTTCCACTGGACATAAAATACGAGGTTTATTCGGCACTGGCACTATTTGTGCTTGGTGTGTTTTGCTCTTTTGACAAAATCACATACACGCCTTTGTCTTCAACACGTACAAAAGACACCGGCGAATACTTGCAACCGATTGCCATGAATAAAGCAACAACGATCGATAACTTACAGGAATTGGATCCATACGGGATGGTTAACAATACTCCATATATTGTAGATATTATTGCAAAGAGAAAAGCTTATAGTGAGTGGGAATCCAAAAACTCGAAAAAAAAAATAAATGCCAAATTTTAGCATGTAAATTATTACCTATTTATGTACTTTTTATAACCTATTGATATGACTGTAAAAATTGTGTCCCAAGACCAATGCTGTTTGATTTGTAGTTATTTGTGACTGTAGTAAACTTAGTAGTAAATCAGCTTTTAAAAAAAAAAAAAAAAAAAAACAAAAAAGAAAAGCACACAAATAAGTACAAGTATTCACTGGAACCTTTCGCTTGTATCACTTCTTGCAGTAATAAAATCCACTTGATTGTCGGTACGAGCGGAAACTCTTGGTTCTGTTTCTTGCGTCGGGGATCTCGCTGAACTCGCTGAACTCACTGAACTGGAGTGAGAAGGACCGCTTCGTTGAATGCGTTCGTAATGTAGTTGCAAAGAGCCTTCTGCCCTTGCATTCGAGTATTTAGAATTGCTGTTTGTTCCAGAAAAGATTTTTTCTGAGTGCTGTGGTAAGTCTGCACTTGCAGGGAAAAGGTGTTTACGGTCCGGCTCAGATCCCATGCCAAACAACATCCCACTGTTAGGCGCACTTTCTTTTGCCGAAAAGACTGCGGTCTGCGCAGAAGCGCACTCTAATTGTGCTTTTTGTTTGTTGATACGAATCTGGTTGTCAATTTGCTCTTCCATTTCCAGCACATCTTGCTGGGTCAACTGCAAAGTTGTCGGTCTCAATCTAAGCATCGTAGTGTTCCTGTTGTTGTAGTAAGGGTTATATGTTTTAGTCCTAGACTTCTAGAGTGCTTTCAAAGTTTATCTTTTTTTGAGAAAGCATAATTGGTTCATCTCTGCCAACCTAGAGCTAAGGCATCTCCAGGCCGCACTCAAAACTGAGTACAAAACTGATATTGCACTCATACGGAAAAACAGAACACGTAAATTTCTCTTACCCAACGCTTTTTCCAGAATAATTTTTTCCAGAATTTTTTCTCTAGTTTTTTTTCTGCTCACGCCCAACTTTTTTGTCTCCACTCAAGAAACAATGACAAATCTTATCCGCCATCGCAATTCGACAATTTGATGAGACAATGAATTTATAGATCAAGTATAACAAAAGCCTCAACTCAAAACACCAAACAAAGCTCTGTGTAGTATTATATTTTTTTTTGCATTTTCTGTATTGCCTTATCAGAAAATTCAGGACACAAAGCTATTTTATAAAGCCATCAAGAAAACGCAAGTAAATCCAATTTCATTACAGATCTAGCATACTGTATTAACGCTCACTACAACTAGCAGGAATGAGCAGTAGTTTATATTCTGCCGCTTCGGCAGACACGCCAATAGAGGAGCACACCTGTAGAATTTGCAGGGGAGAAGCCACCGAAGAAGAACCACTATATCACCCATGTCAGTGTAAAGGGTCGATTAGGTATGTGCACGAAAAATGTTTGATGGAGTGGGTTGATGCCAAGCTTAATGCCGGAAATAGGGGCAATGGAGGAAACAACCAAGATAACGATGATGATGATAACGATAATAATGTGCTTCAAATGGACCTTACCAAAGATTTGAATGTAAAGTGTGATATTTGTCATCACCCTTTAAAGTTCAAAACCATATATGACGAGAACACACCTGATTCGTTGGGATTTTTCACAATCATCACCAACTTTTTCCAGTTTCTTTACCAAAAAACTTTGAAGTCTTTACTAATGATAGCTTTTGCACTGATGTTTTTAGTCTTTCCAATGGTGTGGGGAATTCACGCAAGATTTTACACCTTTGTGTTGGACCAAAAACTACCGTATCCAGGCCAGCTTTGGAAATCCATGATTTATGGATATGGTGACGACTCTACTGATGTGATTTGGCAAATTTTTCACAATAACAATCTTTTCTTTACTCTTCAAATGATATTTGTTGTCATTGTCAACTTGGCCATTTATTTTTTGTACGACATGGTTGCAAGAGAAAAAGTTTTTTTGCAAATGCTTCAGTTTAGAAGAGGTCCGCAATTCACCATGAAAGAATTGCTTATCAAACAATTCAAAAGAACTCTACCTGGACTGGATGATTCTTCATTGAACCGTCTTGCCGATATGTATATGTCGAACCAAGACAATACAAATGGAGCACCAACCCAAGTTCAAGAAGCAGTTCCACTAGCAGACCACAACCATGAAAATGCTAATGATGTGATTGAAGAAGAAGAAGAAGAAGAAGAAATTGATCAACCCGACAGAGCCGCTATGGACGAGTTTGATGATTTAATTCAAGTCCGCGAACGTGAACAACAACAGCAGGAACAACAGCAGGAACAACAGCAGGAGCAACAGCAGGAAGGAAGGGAAGAACAAGTTGATGCAGATGGGCAAGTCAACGAAGCAGCCCCAAACCACGAACAACAACAAGCGCCACCTATCCCAGTGCAAGTCAATGCTGTTCAACAAGATAGAGAAGCAGGGGCATTTATTTTGAATTTGACCCTTTCTTGGGTAACCATCGTTAAGTACCTTGCCATCGGTATGCTAGCATTTTTTGCATATCAATTCATTTCATACTTTCTTCCGACTCTTATTGGTTATGGACTGATCAGAAAATATGCCTTTTTGATAAAATATCTGTTCAAAATGACCGTTTTTCTAATGCACATTTTTAAAATTGATAAAGGTGTTTCCAAGTTGTCTGGCTACGACCAATTTTTTATGCCAACCATAGCCAACTTGTACTTTTCAATTTTAAACTCGGTTCAAAACATTTACTATAATTACACCACAAATGCTTTTCCTGGGTCTGTTTGGTACAGAACGATGCCCGCTGCAACTACTTTTATGACATTCATTATGCTGACTTGTGTTGCAGCAGAGTATATGCACAGGGGATATGGCCCAAATAATGGCATGAAGAACCCAACGCAAAGACTAGTCTTTTACGTGCTTTTTGCTATTGAATACACCTCCAAAGTTTTTTTCATTTTTGTTACAGAGCTTGCCGGCTTTCCAATTCTGGCAGGTATTATGATTGACTGGTCATTGCTTTCACCATGTTTGTTGCCACAAACGGAAAACTTTATTGTTCCAAAATTGACAAATTTCTTGTCAGTTCCCGTTTCGTTTATTGTTTACTGGTGCATGGGGACTTTGTATATGTACTGGTTTTCCAGATACATTGGCATGATCAGACAATACATTTTGAGATCCGGTGTTTTGTTTTTCATCAGATCGCCAGAAGACCCAAACACTCGTATTTTGCACGACTCTTTGATCCATCCATTAGACGTTCAAATTTCAAGACTATGCTTGAGCATGTTCATTTACAGTGTGATCATCCTTTGCGGTTTTGGGTTTTTCACAAGACTTGCAATTCCTGAGTTTTTCCCAAGCTTGCTACCAATGGGCCCAAACTTGGACTATGTGAATGACAGTTGGTTTCTGTACAAATGCTTGGCGTTGATTATTCTTTTTTATTTGACCAAAACAATTGTCGAAATGCATACACCAACTTTGAAAGTTGTTATTAGAAACTATTGGAGTGCTTCGTTCAAACTGATTTGTGCCAAACTGAGATTGAGTTCGTTTATTTTGGGAATCGATTCGGTGGAAGAAAGGGGCTACATTCACTATAGAAACTGGTGGTACAAATATATCCACTCGGATAAAGCGCAGCACTCCAACATGAATTTATTTACAAACCCCCAATCGCTCAAGATGGCGAACAATTTGTTTAAAGAAAATCCACTCGTTCATGCCTACTTTATTCCGGATGGTTCTTTGATGCGTGTTCCTGGTAGCGATATTGTTTCAAGAAATTTCATCAAAACTTTGTTTGTGCAAGTTACAAAAGAAGACAAGCTTATCAAAAAGAATGACTTTGAAAAAGCTCAGAAAAAACACAAAGTAGGAGCTTTTGATCACCTTGATATTCAAAGCACAGAATTTGATGAATACATCATTGTCTACACCCCGCCTAATTTCAACGTGAGGTATCATGCTCTACTGGTCTTGGTTTGGCTGTTTAGCAGTTTTCTTTTCATTGGTAGCGCTGTTGTTGCTAATTACATCAGCAAAACCCTTTTCATTTTGTTGGGATACCCAGTTTCTCTTGTTTTCAAGAAAACAGAAGTTATCTTTTTCAAAGGATACTTCAAAACGGTTTCTGTTGTGCACACCTGTTTTGGTTTAATGATTTTAGCTAGTTTAATTCAAAGTGTTTTTATTAGAATGGAACGTTTGAAAAAATTGAGAAAAGAGCAAGAAGCCGCAGCTAACGCAGCAGGTGTTTCTGTGGGGGGAAACGGTGATGAAAGAGTTGTGGAACCACTGATTCAAGTTGCTGGTGATTTTTTCGCTGATGGGAATTTTGTAGGGATACGTCAAATCATGAACAACTTTATCACAAATGTCTTCTTTTACCATTTTTTGATGTTCGGCATCAGATGTTTGTCTTTAATTTTATTCATTAGCTCTACGTTTTTCCAAATTTTCACCATTTATGATTTCACAGTTTACAAATTTTTTGGACTTGGACCTTCAATGAAAGAGGCTGCTGACCAAATGTCAGATTATTTGGATAACTCCATTTTGGTTCGTGTGGGCTCTTTGATTGCGTCTTGGATACTGTTTTATGGAGTCTATAAAGGAGAACCAAACGCAAATGAAGGAAGGAGCTGGAAAAACGTTTATGCTTTGATAACAAAAAAATTCAGAATATTCCTAAAATTTTGCCTACTTCCAATTGGTGGCAAAATCATCATTTGGGCGCTGATTGTTTTGATTGAGTATTTCGCCAATCCCTTTTTCAGCACAACTTCTGTATGGGCAGTGTACAGAGATTATTTCAATGGCATCAACAGAAAAGATTACTTGTTTGACGCCAAAATGTATAAAGTCTTTTGCATTGCACCACTTGTGGTTACCTTTGTGTTTTTGATCCCAGTGTTGAAAACATGGTACAAAGATTTCATCAACCATGCAAACGACATTGTCAAACGTAAAATATATGCAAGAGGGAGAACATTGGAAAATTTGAACACTGAAGAAGATGAGACGAATTAATCGAATGTACCATGTATGTATATAGACTTCTATACAAGCCATTTTATTTCTATAAAGTGAATGAGTTTTGATGGTGTAAGCATTATTTTTTTTTCCATTCATTTGCTCTTTTGGATCAAGCCTAGTTTACTGTTCCAAAATGAGCCTATGGCTCTGGTTCTTCGTCGCTAATTAAGCTGATAGATTCGTCTTTCATGTCAGAATTTATTTTGGAATGGAAAAAGGCTGATTGTTTAGCTTCTCTTATTGGTCTTTTTTTGTCCTGCGGTAGAGAGATGTATGCAGACAAATTTTTTGAGCCAGGAGACTCTTTTAAAAGAGATTCCTCGTTTAGCGCTACGAGTTTCGGATCGGAAAGACTGAATTTTCTTGGAAAGGGCACATGTGGGGTGGATCTCTGTACAAGTTTACTTCTGTCTTTTAAGCTGGGTTTATCGGAGCTCGACAACGATAGTGCATAGTGTGGGGATTTTGTTGGTGAAGATTTTATAGAGACACTTTCCAAGAATGCGTTGATATCCTCAGGTCCAGACTGGTGGTCGTCACTAAATTTGCTTTTAAAGTATTTGGATTTTCCGACAAACGGCGAAACTTCAGTGTGCAAGTCAGCTTGTTTTTCAATTGGTTGGGAACTATGCTCGTGAAGCAAATTCATAGAGGAGTCATTTGACGAAGAGCTACAGGCATCGGCGTTTGAGTCGCTATCACTTATTTCTGCGTGATCGGCCGGCAAAATGTTTGAGCTTCCGTTTTTTTGAATAGGTTGCACAAAGTTGTTTGAGGTCTCACCCAGTTCGGCGTTGATTTTGTTTAGTGTTGTACTTATGCTATCATTTGACCGTTTTGTGTCTGCTTTTGAAATCTCCGGTTTTGGAGAGCTTTCGTTTATGTTCTCCAGCGCCTGTACGTTACCAGGATCATTTGCTTCATGACAAGTTTTTGAAAACGTTACATTTTGATGAGTCTGTGGCTCTTGGTTTTTGGGAGACTGAGGCGGTGAAGAGTTTTGTTCTGGTGGTGGACTTTTTGCATTGTTGCAAGCTTGTGAACTCAAAATGTTATTTTCACTTGTAGGGTCTGAAAAAGGAGGCTCCCCTGGAATATGTGACTTTTCTGGTAAAATTGTTGAATGTTGTGCTTGTGTTGGGCCATCCCTTTGTAAATTTTTCTTAATCTCATCCTTATTTTCGGGTCCACTTTCATGCGGTAGAAGCTCGATAATCTCAACATCATCGTCCTCATGAGTTTGCTCCGCAGTGCTGTTTGCTTGATCCTTGTCACGCTGCTCATCGCCCAAACCCTCGTTGCTATCACGGTCAAAAAGCTGGGCTTTATCTGATAATTCCTTTTCTTTTTTGAAGTTCAAATTTGCTGGGCTCATTTTCAAATCTAACAACGTTTGTCTTAGCATTTTTCTACCTAGCTTTCGTTGTTTTTTTTGGAAAAAAGCATTCAGCAAAAAATTGTCCTTTGAAAGCGAAGCGTTATGTTTCAGTGAATTTTCGTTCCACATAGCAATTGTTTTTTCTGGATCCTCGAAAAACTTTTCTGCGTTCAGTATCAAATGGATACCACAATCGTTCATGTTTGGTTGTAAAGGAACTTGGCAGTTTTTAAACCTGATCTGCTTTTTATCTATTTCAACATTAAATTTTTTTTGCGCAAACTGCACCAAAAAGTCTTTAATTATTTTGATATCCAAAGAGTGTGAAAACCTCAACGAATCAAAAACATATATAGTGATTTTGTTTTTGACATCTTCGACAACCTGCAAATCATGAGAGTCAACAGATGTGTTGTTTATAAGTGGTGTTTGTAAGTCTGTGCCAGTATTTTCTGTATCTTTTGTTTTGCCTGCATAGTGTACTGGGTGTTCAGATTCCCTGTTACTTGGTGTTGAAACAGAGGGCTCAGTCAAAAGTTTGTTGTAATTTTCTATGATGCACCCGAACCAATGGTAGTTGTAATTTATTGGCACAATCAAGTAATCGTGTTTGGTCAAGATCTCACAATTGTTTTTGTTCAACCATTTATCTTTCAACACGTTGTCAAAAGAGTTTTTGCAATTACTCAGTTTTGTGAAAAAAAAAGTATTGAAAATGTACGTCTTGTCTAAAAACGATTGTTTTTCGTGGTCCTGCTCCTCTTTCATATTCTCCTTTGCTTCTTGTTTTACGTTTTTTTCAGCTTGTTCAAGCTCTTCCCGTTTTGCACCGCCGCTACCAATAATGTCACTAACTTTGACTTTCTTTCCAGTCTGCTTTTGTTGTTCTCTTTCCTTGAAGAATTTCAAAAAAAAATCTATAATAGAATCGTTAACCCAATCCGAATTGAACAAGCACTGAAAGTCTTTGTTGGTGATCTGCATGATGGAGCTGTCTTGGAACTGGTACTTCAAATCACAGCCAAAATCAAAAGTCGGTTCGGTATGCACCTCTTCGTCGTAGTCTAGTGGGGAAACCCGGTGTCTCTTGGACCTTCTTACATATGTTTTCTTTGATCTGTCTGCGTGGCCATCAAGATCAATGCGATTTTCATCTTCCTCGTCAGAGTCAGAATATATGGAAGGATTGAATCCCTCTGTTGATGTAGATTTTCTCTTTGTTGGTTTGCTTCCATCTTTCGATTGCTCACCAAGCCCATAGAACGCCAATGTAGATAATGGCTTTTCTGTGCTCTTTACTTCATCTGAACTTCTGTTTGACACGATATGCGACTCTTTTTCTACAGGATCAGGCAATCGGGAGGGCGGCACCAAAGGAGACGAAATTAATGACGGTTTCCTCTTCACTTGTGGCTCTGTTCTGTTGACAGCAGTGTACCTTGTGCTTCCTAAAGACCTCGTTTTGTCAAGGTTTTCCAAAGAGTTGAGTTTTTTGGTTAAAAAGTTAAACGTGTTTCTTGACAGCAGGCTTCTTTCAGATATGCCATTTTCTATAGTTGCAAGTTCTTTTTCTCTGCGCGCGCTTGTTGGCGACAAATCTCCATTGCTTCTTGGATAAAGCAGAACGGTTCCATTTTGGTCATTTTCATTCAAACGCTCGTGGTTCATCAGTGTTAGAATTCCGTGGTAGTCTTTGCATTTTTTCACAAATTTCTTCTTTTTGGCGTGTGACGGATCAACTGAGTGAGACAAAATACTAATCAATTCATTAAATATGATTTCATCCACCGAGCTTGATACTCTGAAAATAAACTTTCTGTACGAGTACATGAGGTTTCTATAGCTTAACCTGAGTTCGCGCCCGCTGTTCTCATTAAGCAAAAATCCCACTGATGTTGCAGATTGGTCGTAGTATACATGAGAGACATCTGTTTGCAAGTCCACTGGTCGCAGCATTTCTATACCACTGCCAACCAACTTGAGCTGGTATTCAAATTTCTCGTTTTTTTCATCATTTTCGATACGAGCCAAATTAGCCATGATCAAGGTGTCTTTATTCTTTTTAAGCATAATGTCATTGTGAAACTTGGGTGTGAGATCCCATATCCTCAAACTCTCTAATGGCACATTCAACTTCTTGATGCTGCTAAAACTACTGGATTTTTCCTCTATTGCTATGTCGTCATCTGAAAGACATTTACCTTGATTAGGACTCTCGTTATTGCATTCAGCGCCTGTGTCGTGATCCTCGAAATCTTTACAAGACGCACGCCCATTTTCTTCCTCCTTGATGTCTCCATTATTACGTGATATCACTGGTGTATCCGCATCCAAAGTATTTCTTGGTCTAATCAAATATCCCAGCAGTGCCTTTTCATGTTTTTGGATTCTTGATTTCCGTTTTTTCTTATTATTTTGTATTGCTGATTCGTTCATATTTCCATTTGTATGCTAAATTTTGTGTAAAGTCAGTGTTTTTTTGCCTTCCTTGTAGACTTTGGGTTTCTTACTTGCTTGCTTTAGTTAAACGCATTATGAAGGGTTTTAATACTTGGGTACGCTATAACGGATGGCTTTCTCTCTCTCTTGTATGATGAGAGTAAAAATAGTACTTTGTTTGACATACGAAACGTGATACCGTCGTTGGACCGTTTTAAGTTTTAATCATAGTCGTATAAGGTGATGTAAGTTTGTTTTTCTCTGTTTACATTTACTCAGAATCACATGCATGAATAATTAGAGAT
>ERZ794936.301-NODE-301-length-26404-cov-33.091123_pt1 | contig 26404 bp, 17 predicted proteins | sample MGYA00511083_ERZ794936 | MGnify/ENA primary metagenome ERZ794936 (study PRJEB30137, sample SAMN04331409) | food metagenome | isolation source: Y2 must sample point D1 replicate A | place: Australia: South Australia | collected 2014 ... | reverse complement strand
TACAAAGACAGTCAACAACCGGCTTACTCAAAAAATGTGACAAAAACATCTGTACTTGTCTGCAACATATAGTTTTTTTCTTTTCAGCCGTTTACATGAGGTATCTCTTTTCCATCGTGACCTATTACAACATCATAAATGTCGAGTTGCTGTGTTTAGTCAGCAGAAAAGATAACAACAAAAATGCTGGCTGTGAGCCTTGTCAATTAGCACTACTGTTTAACGTTATGCTAGGACTTGCACTTTTGTACGAAAAGTATGGGGCTCAATATTTTGTCCAATTCAGAACCCAAAAAAGACTAAGCGGGGATAAAATCATCAGTGCCACCGCTAAACTTAAAAAGAAGAATTCTACGCCAAAATACCTTTTCTGAACGTTTACTTTTACGAATTCTTGGCATAAATTTATAAAGTTAACCCTTGAAATCTTGTTATTTGAGTTTTACTAAATTCCAAGGGAAAACAGTGGAAAAAAATCGAAAAAAAAAAATCGAAAAAAAACAAAAAACAAAAAAAAAAACCTAATTTAAGGTGTCGCGAATTCCACTATAAAAAAAAGAAAGCTATTTTAAAAAATGCTACTCTCGACTTTTTGACATCTTATCTATCTCTTCACAATCATTAAACTGTGAAGATTATAGTTAATTTAGTGTGCTAAAGCAAATAACAAGAAAAATCCACAATTTACTGAGAAAACAAAACTAAAAAAAAACAAAAAAAACCGAACCTAAAACAATGCCATCTCATGAAATCAAATTGAACACCGGAGCCACCATCCCACAAATTGGGTTGGGGACATGGAGAAGCACCGATGACGAAGAAGCTTACAATGCTGTTGTTTCTGCAGTGAAAGATGCTGGATACTTGCACATCGATACTGCAGCCATTTACGGGAACGAAGTTGCTGTTGGGAAAGGTATCAAAAAAGCCATTGAGTTTTTGGGTGGAAGAGACAAGATTTTTGTCACCACCAAGCTATGGGGGACCCAACAAAGAGAGCCTAAAAAGGCTTTGCAACAATCATTGGAAAGATTGGGTTTGGACTATGTCGACCTGTACTTGATCCACTGGCCTGTTGCTTTGAAGACTAGAAACTGTCCAAACGGAGATTTGATGTCTATTCCAACCAATCCAGAAAATCCAGGAGTTAGAGACGTTGACTTGGAAGATTGGGATTTTACCAAAACTTGGGCATTGATGCAAGAATTGCCAGCAACGGGTATGACTAAAGCCATTGGGGTTTCCAATTTTTCTGTCAACAACTTGAAAACGTTGTACAAATCTCCTGACTTCAAAATCCCACCAGCTGTCAACCAAGTTGAATGTCATCCGCTATTACCACAATTTGAACTGCTTGATTTTTGTAGGGAAAATAACATCGTTTTGGAAGCCTACTCGCCATTGGGCTCTGCTGGTTCTCCATTATTGAAGGAAGAAGTCATTATCGAGTTGGGTAAAAAGTACAATGTTGAACCTGCTCAAGTTTGTATTTCTTGGGGGGTCAATAGAGGTTATGTTGTTTTGCCAAAATCGGTTCACGCAGAAAGAATCAAATCAAACAAGGTTATCGTGGAAATGTCCAAAGAAGACATTGCTAAGATCGACAATATCCACAAAACCCAAGGTATTCAAAGATTTGTCAATCCTCCATTCGAACCATTCCCAATTTTTGAATGATTGAATTTTTTGATTCAACTGTATGCCTTTTTTTTTTTTTCTTACCAATTTTATGACAATATGTAGTTTATTTCATAATTATTTTTATATACATAAATGAAAAGTTGAATGCAATGAAAAAAGAAAGATCTTGTATTGTCTTTTTCAATTGATGTTTTATAATTTCTTAATTATCAGTAAAGATTATCATGTCTTGAATGAAAATACCTCCTCTTCATCAGACCAATTTTGGTCACCGCGCTGGAGCTGGTCGTCAACCATCTTTCTTCTCTTTGTCAGTCTCCTAGCACTATCATTTTGAGTTTTGCTACTGTTGTGCTTTTCAAAAGTTGTAGTTTCGGAAGTTTTCAAAGGTTTTTTATTAGATCCTGGTGCGCTTGAATTTTTAACTGGAGAGCTTCTCACAGACCTTGGTTTTTTTGCGAAATGAAACTCTTCTAAATCAGAATCGGAATCCATGTAATTGAGGTTATTAATTGCTTCTTGTTCTATGTTTCCTCTCATCCCGGTTCTCAAGCGTCTTCTTTTCGTATTCGATCCTGTTGATTTCAGGATTTCCAACAATTCTGCATCGGACTCCTCATCACTGTTTGTGATGATTTTTTTCTTAGATCTTGAACTCTGATGTGGTTCCCGTTTAGCAGTGGCAGTTTCACGATTTTTATCTCCAATCTCATTCATGTTTTCAATTTCAATTTCATTTTCATTTTCATTTTCAACAAAAAGAACAGCCTTTTTATTCAAGACTTCTTTTGGTGGTTGCGCGATTGTTGTGTAATTACGCTTTTCTCTTTGAGACTGGGTTTCCAGGTTAACAGATGCAGATTTGCTTGAGGCTACACTGTGGGATGGAGCCGCGCGAGCAGGTTTTGACATGCTTATGTTCGAAACCATATCTAAATCATTAAACTTTGGCGTCACTGTAATGAATTCTTGATCAGTAATCCGCCATGCAGTTTCTTGATAGAGTTTTTTCGTTTCATGCTGATTGGTATCTCTGATACTCTGCTCAGCAGCCTGGTGCTTTCCCAAAACTTTGACAAACTGTTTGAAGTTTTTTCTTGCAGGCCAATTCTTATTTTTGTTGATTAGGTAAGAATTGCAATACCTTGTGTCAATTTCAAATCCGCTCACTTTTGGTTTGATATTGATATCTTCTTTGATCTCTGAAACTGGAACCCCAAATGATTCGTTTTCCTGTTGCTTATTTGTCTGCATAAGATTTCTTATAGCAGTCACTTGAGGTGAATCAACATCATACTTGTTAAACTTGGTGATCGGGTGCATAAGAAAATCTCTTTGCGGTAAAATACCATGTGCAGCTGGCAAACTTTCTGAACCGTTTGTTTCAATTGATGTACCGTTCTTTTCAGCACTCAATACCGTCCCGTCTTTTTCATGTCGCTGCTGCTGCTGCTGCTGCTGCTGCTGCTGCTGTAATTGTTCTTTCTTCCTTTTGAGTTCTTGTCTTTCAGCCAACACCAAGGGCGGTGTTTTCCGATTTTCAATACTCTGGATATCTGGGCGAGCCGATGCAGACTGGGCATCAGTTTCACTAGGTCTTTTAATATCAACTGGAGTGACATCTATGTCATCAAACAAACTCATTATGTTGTTTGGTTTACCTAGCTTGGTGGTTTTCCGTGGCAAGTTAGTGTTGCTTTCAATTGCTGGGGCAAAATAATCCTGATTTTGTAAAGAGCTCAAATCTTTTATATCATCTACTTTTGGCTTATCTTTTTCAATATCTCTAGGCGTGAAATCAAAATCTATCAATGATGAAATATCTGTTTTGTAGCTTTTTCTTTTGAGGGCTGATATATTGTTTGGCTTTTGCACTTCCAACCCACTTTCCATTGGCCCATTGCTCTTTTTTGCAATAGGTTCATCGTTGGAAGTCCATTTAAACTTGAAAAACAAATTTTTGCCCAATATTAGAAACAATTTTCTTGCATCAGTTGCATTTAAAGTCCATCTAGTTAATGTTTTCACGTTGCTGGTGCCGGTGGATGTGGATGCTCCAAAATTGTCAACTTCCAACGTGTCATCGTTCTTAAGGAAAAACCGTAAATGAAGTTTCGACACAGTTTTGTCACCTAAAATTTCAACAAGTTCAATTTTCCGACCTTCAAATTCCGCTTGCTTCACCTTTTCAGATATTCCAGGTTGTCTTCCTGCAAAGTACCATGTATTCCCTTGAATCACTTTTGCAATATCTGTGTTTTGAAGCGTGTCTGCTACTGACCTTGAGCCGCGAGTCTCATGTTTATAAGTAAAAGTCCACATCAAGCAGGTGCATGCTTTTCATCCTTTAGGCTGTTTTTTTTTATTCTAGCTGATATGAATTTTGAGTCGATATCTTTTGCAAGTTACAACAAAGTCTAGCCAAACAACAAAGCCTGTTGGGAGTTTCACGCTTTTCATGAAAGATTTGAGAGCACGTGCTACAATCTGGGACCTTTTTTTCGTGTATTTTTTAAACAAAGGTTCGAACTTTTAATTACCAAACTTTCATAAAGATTTAGTAATTTGAATATATATATATATCTATGTATAACACAACGGCTAGTATCGATGACTACCAAAAGGCTGATTCAGAAAATAATGTAATAACTAGTAAAACGATAAAGCGCATCCAATGGAAAATCCAGGAGCAGCAATAGACGAGCCGCTATTGGAAACCGGAATCGTGTACGACAAGTCCAAGTCTGCCATTTCCGTTTTGTATATCAAACTCCAGCCGTAGGAAGAGTACAATTTATCATTTTGCAGTAAGCCACTAGAAGTAGTGCCCATACTATTTTTATTGTTCACGGATGAAGCAGCGGGGTTGAACATCTGGTTGAAACTGGTAAACATTTGAAATCTTAATGGAGATAATTTGTTTTGGAATGGCAATTTGCATGAAAGGGCTGCTTTGCAGTTCAAGGCTCCTAAGTCCTTTATGCTTTTTGATTGGTATTGGAAGCCTTTTAAATTTGGGAAGTCGAGTTGGTCCTCTTTGTCAACAATCAAGCTGTTTCCGGCAGCTGCGGTGGAAGCAATAGCCCCAAACGATGTTTCCAAAGAGCTGGTCAGAGCATTTTGGAACCACGACTTGTAAAGATCTAGCTTCATATTAAAGTTGTTGTAATTGGCATTATCGTTTTCGATTGTTCCGTTTCGTGCCTGTGCAAACACCAAGTCGTTGTTCACCTCAATGTAACTCCCTTGAACTGGAAGCATTCCAACAAAGGATCTTTTGTCCTTGATATAACTTCCAATCAAACTTGTTTTTGATTTATCTCCAACAGATCTTCTTGTAAAAGCCAACCCACCGAATAATTCACAAGATTTCCAGTTTTTAAGCAGCCCTAAAGAGAAATTGAAATGCTTGTCGTCGTTGAAAAGTCTGTCGCTGTTGACGTAGTTCAATGCAAAGACTCCGTTGACAGAAGGGTTTTTAGGTAAAGGAAACAAAAATTGGGCTTTAGCCAAAGAAGATTTGAAAGAGTTGGACTCCAAATCGTATTTTAGCCCCAATGTGTAGAGCAACTTTTCAGCTTTCCCAAGAGTGTTGTATTTGATCGAGTTCAACACAATTTCGTTGTTGTTAAGATTAGCAGTGGATAGAGCAGTTGTTAAAAAGTTTTCGTTCAATACTTTGGGAAACAAGTTGATTGTGGTGGAAACAGGTAGAGGAGTTGGTAGCAGCCCGTTTGGCGGACCACTGATTGACGAGCTTTGGCCCATTTTTTCAACATCAACTTTGAATTCAACATGCTCAAACAATCCAGTTTGGTAAATTTTGTGTTGAATGGTTTTCAACTGCTCAATCGTGTTGTGAGCATTTTGGATTGGCTGTTCTAGTATTGGCTGCAACAAGGACTGATAGAATTTTTCAGATAGCAAAAAGTTTGTTGCCGTGTTGGTAGTGACTCTCACATCATCCACTGGATTTTGGTTTACGGTGACCTTATTTATTCTCAAGGGAAGAGACTGCTGGTCTCTCAACTCTGTGTTTTGCACATCGGGCTTTACCCATGCAAGTTCGCTCATTCTTGTTTATCTGCTAACTTTTATTTGAGTTTGCTCTGTGTTTTACGAACCTTCAATAAATGCCATTGTTTGAAATGATGAAGTTGCAACGAACTAAGGAGTTATAAAAACCCAATCCACTAAAAAAGGGCCTTGTCAGTCTGGCAATCTTCTTCATCACCGTCATCCTGATTGGCCAAAATGGAGAGAAAAAAAAAAATAAAAAATAAAAAATAAAAAATAAAAAATAAAAAAATGAAAAAACCTGTAACCCTTAAAGTGACGCGTAATCTCTAACGTCCGGTTAACAGAAACATTGGTGTCGGTATTATAAAAATCATAGATTCCAGTATTTAGGAACGACAATGGAGATTTGATAGATTGAACAGGAACTATTCGGTTATGTTTCAACAGTTTGTATCAACTTATCATCCGTGCTGCTAGCTGGCCCAACTGTCATGTTCACACAATTGACAAAGAACCTATCCAGGAAAACACTGACACGCACAACAAAAAGAACAATGGTTGAATGGATTGCTGTGGTTTACGACAAACCAAACGTTGACAGATTGAAATTTAGAACTGAACATTTGCAAGGGATCCCACCTGCCTTTGAAAGCGGCGAACTGACCTCAGCCGGGGCAATTTTTAAAGGATTGAACGGCGAAGGCAAACCAGAAGGCTTTGCTGGGTCTGTGATCAGTGTCAATGCCGATTCCAGAGAAGATGTCATTGCTTTTTTAAAAAAAGACCCATACCACGTCAACGGTATTTGGGACACAGAGAACGCATTGATCTACCCATACGGTGTTGCTAAAAGAAACGCCAAATAATTAAGTATATCGAAAAGTAAATTGGCATTGAATTGCTTTAAAGCTTATATATAGATATAATTTGAAAGTACATATATATGCATATACTAATATAATAAACGCCACACTTTCAATTAGAAATCAAAAGCTACGCAATGGGCTCCTTAAAAAAAAAAAAAAAAAAATACTCAAAACAATATTTTCTTTTAACATATTTATTAGTCAAATGTTACTATGCTTATTATCTTTTGGAACAATGGTTGCTTAATATTGCACACTGATCAAGTAATCGGCCAACTGTTCAACAATTTTGGTGGCTTCCCCAGCAACAATACCTGCTGGGTAATGGGCAATCAAAATGGTTTGTTTTGTTCTCACACAGACAACACCCTCTGCGTCATGTCTCCCGTAGATACTTCTGTCGTCTGCTCTGATCAACATGAATTTTTGACCAGCAATATGCAAACCGTTGCTTTGTAAACCAGTTGGGTTGTCGAAACCTCTGGCAATTTCAGAAATTTCTGCTGGTTGCAATTGCAAACCATTGCTGCTAGCCCAAACGGCGTCCCCAGCTCTAGAGTAAAGAACGGCTTTGTCTAGTTTACCAGTTGCAACTAAGTTATCAGTGTATGCTTGCCAAGACATTGTGGTTTGTTGTTATTGGTGTGATGAAAGGTGTACTTTTTTTTTTTTCTTTTATTTGGTCTGACTTGAAATGTTCTTTTTCTGCAACAGTTGAAAAAATAGAATTATATCGTAACAACCTCTAATACCATACTAAAGCCAATCATGAACTAATAGACAGAGTGTCAAGATGTTTTCAAAACTTGATCCCAGCTACCTTAATTATACTTGCAAAGTTTAAAAAAAAAAATTTGTTGATTCTAGAAAGTCTTGGGATGCAAGAAAAGACAAAATAAAAGGTAACAAATTATGACATGCGGGTAGTTGTGGTCGGGTATCTTTTATGGGGAAAGTACAATGTGGTTAAAGCATGGTTACCATGTGGTTTCGCACAAGCCTAAAGTACAAAAAAAATAATGGTTTGATTGTCTTTAATAACTATATAGAATAATTACTATCCAAGGCAGCAGAAGTAAAAGCAAACTTGCATTTATTCGTCGTCTTCGTCATCCTCAACTATCACCTTTCTTCTCTTGGAAGGCGAAGCGTTATTGGCACGCTCGTCATCATCAGCATCATTTGTGTAACTAAAGCCATGCTTCTTCACCTGTCTCAATCTTTCCGCACGCGCGTCATCATCATCATCTTCTTCTTCTTCCTCCTCTTCCTCTTCCTCTTCCTCTTCAACTCCGTCGTCATCTATGAAATCATTGTCGTCTTCTTCTTCTTCTTCTTCTTCTTCTCCCTCCTCTTCCCCGTCCAGAAGTTGATCAGCATAATCTTCTTTATAGCCAGAAGCTGTTCTTTTATTAAAAGAGAACGGAGACTGAGCTTTGTCTTGATCTCCATATAATGCATTTTCCTTTTCCATTTTTTCTCTTAGTTGATTTCTTCTTCTTTCTCTCAAAACTTGGTCTTGTTTTTTCTCCAACTCTTTCAATTCCAAATCAGGATCTTTTCTAATAATAAAAGTTTTAGGTCCGCTGTCTTGTTGTTCTTTAGCATTATGATTATGCACAGCTTTAGTCAATCTCTTGTGAATCTTTGAGTTCATCGATGTTGGAACAAACATCATGTTCTTATTGATGAACCCCCCTTGTACACTTTGCATCAATTCTTCTCTCTCATGGGATTTGACCAACAAAGAGTTGTCAATGTCGTTGATAAGAATATCAGTGTATTCTTCTCCTAACTTTAAAGAGTATGAGCCATCCTCCCATTGCACAATAACTGCATTGGATTCTTTAGAAACATTGTTGTTTTCGTCTTTTGAATATCTCCATCTAATGGTATTTTCATCTATCAACCCAGCATCTATTTTGTCTTCTCTTAGGTATTCAGGATCTCTTAGTCTTTCTTCCACCTCTTCTTCAAACATTTGAGGATCAAAAGGTTTGGTATCGATCTTCAAGAATTGAGGAACTTTGACATAATATATTAGTGCATCGTCTTCACTAGTAACGGGGCCTGCCGTTTTGTACGGGATAATATGTCTTGATAATGTAACATCGGCTTCCTTGATTTCATACTGTTCGTCCTCTTCGTTATCATCAGCATTTCTATAAAAATAGTTTTCTTTTGTTTCTTCCTCCTCAGATTCGTCTTGTGCCTCATCATCAATAACGGATCTCTTTTTATTGGTAACTACTTCTTCCTCATCCTCGTCTTCATCCTCGTCTTCGTCGCCATCTCCAAACAAATCATCCATTTCTTCATCAATTTGGTCTTTCTCAATTTGTTCTTCTTCAGCATTGTTCTCATCACCATTGTCTTTATCGGCCTCGTTTCCCTCATTTTTGGTTTCCTCAGCTTTGTCATCTTCGCCGGCAATTGGCACCTCAGAAGAACTGGCCTCGGTATCCTTGATTTCGGTGCTCTCTTCCTTTTGAGCCTCAGTGACACCAGAGTCACTCACAGCTGCTGCATTTTCACCTTGTTCAGTTTGTGACTGAAAGTCAGAGGAGTGCTCTTCAATATTGCTTGATGCAACAACTTCTTTTTCAGCTTCAGACATGTTGATTACTTTTTATTGTATGTGTGTTTAGAAGTGTATGTGTTTGTTTGCTTCTTGGCGCGTAATCCGTGATACTGAGTTATGCTCGTTTCAAAATTCAGTCGTGAGATCTTTGATTTAGCTGTATCAATTTTAGTCTTTGCAATTGTTGGCCCTTATTAGACTTACAACAGTTGAACCGATATTGTTTATTTACGATATGCCAAAGTGCGATCACTAAATTTTCCATTTTTGCTTGACAGATGTAATCCGTCAAAAATTTTCGGAAAATCCAATCCTGTGTGCTGGGTAATTTTTTACGATTTTACACTTTTTTTGCCCAAACCTGTGACATTGACTCTCAAAAACTGATAATCCTTCAATCAATAACTAATTGATTAAAAGTTTATATCAACCAGGGTCAGCATAGCCTCACCAATGTGTAATGTCTTACTTTTCTAGTACTATATATTTCAAAAAAAAAAACAAAAAAAAACATATATATATATATATATATATATATATATATATGTAGGCTAAAAAGGCAGACTATCAAAGCAAAATCGCTATAAGTGGAAGGAGCGGAAATTGATTTTTTTTTCTTTGGCAATCACAGCTACCAAAAGAATCCTCACTGAGAGCAGTTAAAGTTGGTCTCACTTCATGCTCTGGCAAAAGTTGAAAAACATTGGCTGGCGTATAAATCAAAGTGTTAAGCGAGAATGCGCATACTTGGTTGTTATTTTCTTTTTGCTTATTGTGTTGATAGTGTTGTTAGTTTGCGTGCCTAAACTAATGTACAAAAACTTTCCACAAGAAAAAAAGTCCCAAACCAACATGCTACCTAATCCAAACACAGTCCCTTACAGCAATTACGGCATAACCCAAAAATCCGGTTTGAAAGAATTAGATGCGGCAAACAAACAGGTGAGCGGAGACCATGAAATGGTATCAGCCGTTTATTATTCCAACTGGTCGCCATACTCACCAAGAAATTTTTATCCACACGATATTGACTTTTCTCGTGTCTCACACGTTTATTATGCATTTTTTTTGATTGATGAAAAGACTGGCTCTTTAAAGTCAAGCGATGAATATGCTGACTATCAACTTAATTTTGTCAAAAAATTGTATCATGAGTTCCCAAATATCCCTTTTTTAAATGATCCAAAAAAGCACTCTTTAGAAGATAAAACTAAAGCAACAGGTATGCTTGGTGAGCTATTTTTCTTGAGAACTTCAAAATTTTTGAACTCAATTTCTCAAGGAAAAAATTCAGATATATCAAACTTTAAAGTTTGCATGAGTGTAGGTGGTTGGTCAAACAAAGAAGCGTTTCATGCCATTGTCAAAGATGAAAAAAAATTAGCTCGTTTTGTTGAGAGTTGCGTAGAAACAATGTTCAAAAACGGATTTGATGGTATTGATATTGATTGGGAATTTCCTGAAGATGATGGGTTTGAACCACAAAAATATTTAGAAATGGTAAAGCAAATTAGAAGCAAGCTCGACGAACTTGAACTGGACTTGAATTCCACCGATTCTGATACCGGGAAAGTGCACTTTCAACTAAGTCTAGCTATTCCCTGTGCAAAAGACCAATTGGAATATGTCCCGTTACAAAAAATTGATGAATATGTAGACTACTACAACTTAATGGCGTACGATTTGGCAGGTGAGTGGTCTGGAAAAACAAACTATCAATCCAACTTGTTTCCAATAGCCTCAACTAGTCCAATTAATAAAAAATCCCATTTGAGCTCGTTGCGGAAAGTGGTTCACCACTTTAAAAACAAACATCATGATTCAAATAAAAGTTTAAATATTGATGAAAACGTTAAATTCTTGCTTCACACTGTGAAGTTGCCATCCCGCAAAATAATTTTGGGCATGCCACTTTATGGTCGAGGATTCACAAATGTTAAAATTGAAAAAGATGCATCTGAAAAACCGCGTCTTGTTGATAGAGATTATAAAGGTGTCGGGGGAAAATCACCAGATGAGCCAGGCATGTGGCTATACAATCAGTTGCCAGACGGAACGGAGTATTTTGACAAGACTGCAGTTTCTGCATACAGTTTTAACACAAAGACAAACACCTTTGTTGGCTATGACAATCGCGAAAGCATGAAGCACAAAGCGTTGTACGTTTTGACAAACAAGTTAGGAGGAGCCTTTTGGTGGGAAGCATGTGGTGAAAATAGAAAGATGCCCCTTGTCAAAGAGTTTCATGACAACTTGAATGTGACTTGGGCAAAGTCAGAAAAGTCTATTTGGAAAACGCCAAAAATTCGCGCATATTACTTGAAGAAGTTTGGCCACGACACTACTATGTTAAAATCCATTTTTAATGACAATATTTAGTAAAAACTTACATACTCTACATAATGTACTTTTTAAAAATGAAAAAGAGAGAAATTAATTTACAAATGTAGTGAAATTTAATTTTTAGTCTTGTTTATAATTGTAAGTCTATGTTGCTGCTCACAATAAAGAATCCATTCTTGAAAAAACTTCAAACACCCCAGCAATGATTTCAAGGTACAAATCGTTGCCTGCATTTTCTTCCAACTCTTGTTCCAGCTCTTGATTCAAATTAATAGAAACACCAGTGTTTGTCTTTTTTCCCAAATCAAAAGGCCATTGGCTCAATTGGTCTACAATTTCTTCTGCTCTATCAAACCCAATGTCTCTCTTTTCATATTCAAGAGTTGTTAAAACGTTCTCTAGAACATTGGCTCCAGATGCACCACCAATCAAACAAAGAGTTCTCAACACTTTGAAGGTGACATTTTCAGAAAAGTATTTGTTGTAATTCAAACTAAAATTTCTCGAAACCAAAGCAGACAAAACTCTTCTTTTCACGCTTTCTTTGCAACTCACATCATTGATCGGATGAGTAGCCATGTCAAATAAGAAAAAGTTTTTCATTTCGGTTCTTAGTACTCCCTTATCCACTAGCCCCTTGGACAATCTTTCTCTCACCTGCTTCAATTGATAGTTGATTTTCATTAAATTCCAAGTCTCACCACTCAATAAATCAATCCATTGAGCAATTGATTGGGGCTGCTTGTTATCCTGAAACATCAAGTTCAAAGTCTCGTCCAACAAAGCTTCTCCAGTCTTTTCGTTATCCACAACTTCAATCAGCCTTTCAGACAAATCGTATCTTCTTCTTGCAGTATCATCTATGATTCTAATTTTTTTTCTCAACGCCAACTCAATTAAAATCAATCCTCTCAAGGCATACGATATGTTATCATTCCAAAAGGACAAGTACCCTTCATCTTTCAACCCCAGTAAAACAACTTCCTCCATTAGTGTAAGCTCAGGAATAACCAGTTGCCTGTTTTGATTAGACCCAGTGGTGTCCCTCTGAGTGGTGGAAGAAAGCTTGGTGGTATTCAAACTGTTTGTGATCTCAGAAACTCCATTGGAATGGTCTTCTTCGTCGTCGCTTCTCTGAGCAGCTGCATTAACCCTTCTGTGGATCATCTTGGTTATAAAATGTTCAGTTTGGGTTCAGGTTATTGTGTGTGAAGGGAAATAGCAAATCACACTTTTTTTTTCTTAACTAAAGGTTGGCCTTTTGTTTGTGACAAATAACTTGCTTATGTACAGCAGTTGTAAAAGGTGTTTGCGGTACGCTGGATGTTCGATGTTCTTGGATTAGAATTAAGCTGCCAACGTTAAAATAGTTGTCAAACCTTCCAAATGATGTACGTTCATGCTGAAAAAGGACTTGTACAAATATTCTAAATTATCATCTGAGAGAAGTTTCCATTGTAGCATAACCATGTTTACAGTTTGGAAAAAAATATCCTGTTTTCAAGATCGGAAACCAGAAAACAAAGCAAAAAAAATTTGGAAAAAAATGTCTGCAGCTCACCTCGTCACGTGTTTGGGATTTCTCAGTGTGATATTCAATAATACTCCATTGAACAAAGAAAGGACAAAACAAGAGATAAATTGATTAAAAAAATACACTGATCCTGCGAAAAGAAACTCTGCATTACATACATAGTACTGTGTTCAAACCTCACCTTAATCATCAAGAGCTCTTTTCAAGGGCTCGATTTCCATTTGGTGATCATCTTGGATGTAAGCCAAAAAGTAAGGTGTGGCGGTGTTTCCTTCCGTAAAATTATAAACTTCACTCTCTGGGACTTCGCTCACAGTCTCGTCATTGTATTTACGCCAAATGTTTTTTTCAAAGTCTTTGATATAAATCCAATAATGACCATAGCTGGCTTCTCCCCTATGCACAAAAACAGCAAACAAGGAGTAAGGGTGCTTTTGGTAGTGTTGAAAATGTACATCAATGGATTTTTCCAACAAAGAGATCTCCAAGCCCAATTTTTTAATCTTTTCCTCGATCTCGTCTTGAACTTGACTCAAATATGTTGTAGTTTCTTTCAATTCCTGCGTGTCCATGTTCATCTCGGTTTGTATAAAATCCGTTTCTAGAAATTTTCTTGTTTGAGAAATAGCGTTTTTAACACTTTGTCCAACCTCATTTCTTGCCAGCATTTGACTTTGTCTTTCTTTTAGTTTACTGAGTTGTGATTTTTTTGTTTCGTACTCCTCTTTTGCTTGCAAAGGAACTCCATTTGTGACATATTTGTCCATGTAAATTTGTTCATCAAAAGGAAGCGGGTCAATGTTTTTGATCGGAATATATCTGGTTTTGTCAAACTCCACCCTTTGAATTTGAACTTGCAAAATTAAAGGTAGCTCTGTCAGCTCTAGCTGCCTTTGAACTTTCCCAACGCCAGAAATCTCAATTTCCTCTTCATCATTGAAAAACTGGTCTAACGCTGCATATAGGTTTCTTGGTTTCGAGCCCAAGTTTACTAGCAAAGATGAGAATCTTTCTTCTCTTTCTCGATCTCTAATATACTCTCTACTTTGAACCTTTATGAAATTTTGTTTTAACACACCATAAAAAATTTTCTTGATCAAATCATATTGCTCAAAGTCTTTTTCCAGCTTCAGTGGTAAGGTAACCGTTTCAAATTGGTCCAAAAAGTTCCCAATACATTCGGTAACATCCTGTTGTCTTCCCATTTCTAATGTCAATTCTAATTGGTCTTGTGTAACCTCCATTTCATCGGATCCCTTTTCGTCGTCTTTCGTGTTATTTGATAGAGAAGAATCTTGTTGAATAAATTCTGAAGGAGCAAACGCCAGATACACCAACTGTTGTGAAGGTGTAACCACTTTCGAGTTTGTGTGGATCATATCAAAAAAAAGGGTTCTTAGTTGATTAATGAATTTTGTCGATCTTTGAACTTCAAACGCAGACACTTCTCTTCCACCAATCCGTCTTTTGCCATTTTCATTAATCAAAGTTTCCATTTTGGCACTGTATTGCATTATATAAGTTCTCAATGGAACAATGGTAAAGTAAAATTGTAGCAATGAGTTCAAGTAACAAGTGTTACCAACGTTGCACAAACCTACAGGCCAGTTACCACTCGGCAAATAACTCTCGTCCACTTTTCCTGTAGAAACAAAAATTTCCAGTATCTTGCTGTTTCGATAGGTGGATACTTTGCAAAAAGCTCTTCTTAGTTTCAGCAACTGATCATAATTGACATCTAATAACTCAATGTTGACCGCGTTCCAGTTGGCTTTGAAAACCTCAATTAAGGTATCGTCTGTACAATTCTCATTTATTCCCAAGTCTTTGTATGCCTGTTCAATTGTTAGAGTCCCCACGTTGTTGAAGTATAGCTGATATCTCGGCTCTTGCTCAAAAAGCAAAGTGAAAAGCGGCAAACTTTTCAAGTATATGGCAACGGTAAACAAAGCTCTATCAGCGTCAACTTTAAGTGCTGGTTGGTCAGACACTTTTAGCATGTATGCAGTCTGTATCCAATCATAGTCATTGATTGATGTTTCAAGATTGAGTATTTTGTATGCTTCTTGAACTGTTGAGTATGGCTCGAACTCAACCAAAAATCGTAAGAAATTTGAGTTGACATAGTTGGACAATGTCCTCAAACAACTTTTAAGGGAAGCCGCCATATTCTGATCATTTTGATCACTAGATAAGCCTGCGAGAGCTTTCTTGGTTTTGTAAGTATTATAAATCTCTTGTTCGTCCACACTCGACTCTTGAGATAAATCATATAACGCAAAAGCTTTTTTGAGAGCTTCGTGCCCAACAATATCCAAAGTACCAAGGTATTGGAAAAGTTGTTTGTTGTTGACCACAGAGGCCACAAATTCTAAATTGTCATAGTATTTGGCAGTATTTTCAGGATCCAATTCTATGGACCGCTTAAAGTTATTAATAATGGTATGAGGCTGATAATGTTTGAAAGCGTTCAAACTGATGAAATTGTAATTCAAATTATAGTACTTTGAGCGGTTTAAATCATCCAAAAATGCATTTGGATTTCCAACATACTGCCCAATAAGATTAAACCAGAACATAGGAGAGCTGGAAGTTAGAAAAAATCTAAAATACTTGTTGTAATCTGCTGGGCTAGGAAATATATTGTGAAAAATTTGGCCAAGGAAAACTGCTTCCAAAGCTTTTCTAACAAAGCCATCCCTGATGATTCTGTGTGATGGGTTGCTTTCGTAATCAAACATATCTGGGGCTTCGTAATACTCTTTTATTTCGACAACACCATCTTCATCTTGGTCTAAAGGTTGTGACTCCTCCTGCACAAGATGAAAGTGAAAGTTTTCCAAAAGAACGTTTTTATCGATTTGTGTGTTGAGTGGGAAGCTTTCTTTAATAATTTTCTTTTTAGCTTCTTTGCTTTCCTCATTTAAAGCACCTTTGATTATCTTGAATAAAAAGTAAACGCATTGCAACTGTGAGGGAATTGGTTTCCTGTTTGTAGTTTCCGAATTATTATTCGAAATTTCTTTTTCTTTTGCAGTTCCAACATCAACGCACATTTCCTCTTCGGTGACTCCGTAAAAATTCATGTACCTTTCCAAAATACTTTTTGATTTGAGGGTTCCTAAATCTTGTTTCGAAAACTCAGAATCCAAAATTTCAATCATGATCACTTTGTTCGTGACTGGAGAAACAAAAATAGCGGAATCCAAACACTTTGGTTCAACAATCAAATCTTGTTTGTCAAATTCGTGTAAGTCGGTGTATTGCACCAGGTGAAACCTCTCTATGTCTTTGAGCTTATATTGCATTTGTGGTTTCTCCTTCACTGTGATTTTAAGATGAAAAATCTTGATGTTTTCAATATCATCCGTGGTGTGCAGTTGAGCGCTATTTTCGTACAATGCTGCCATGGCAACAGTTATTTTACATTTGTTCAAATCAGGGCATGCCTTGGAATGGTACACATAGTTTGACTGCACCGTTATCTGGTCGTTAAGATAAAGTAAGCTGGTGTTGTAATTTGTGGTGTTAAAGAGGTCGTCCCGTTTTTTCGCATACGCAATGGTTGGCTCTTTTAGAATTCCGTGTCCTTCCTTGATAAAAAAAATGTCGTTAAGAATCTCATCCAAAAGTGTTTCCGACGTTTTAAATGGAAAAGATCCGCTCAAAGTCGTGTATAAATTTGTTTTCCCATCATCAACAGCAACTTCACGTTCCACATCGCCTCCAGCATATAATGCTTCGTCCGATTCTGAGCGGTGCACCTGTTTAGAGTTCTCATCCACTTGCTCTTCATCGCTTAACGAGTTTCTTGTGGTTTCCGTATTTTGATTTAGGTGGTCCAGTGGAGATGTATCGGTGTGCAGCAGCATAATCGTTTTCCTCTTTGCACTTTGCAAGCAATCCCTAACCTTAACTTCTGGTTTCTCGCCGTGATATTTCTACCTGATTTCAATGTCTTGTTTTAAATTTTATGGGCTTTGTAAAAAAATTGCTAAAATTTAGCCATTCATTCAAAAAGCTAATCAGAAGCCACTTTTAAAAGGTGTGTTTCCAATTTTTCATTGTTAAAGCTCAAATCTCTTAGGACACGCACCCTAGAACCGCGCGCGCATGGGCTTTTAGAGTCCGGGTGTGATGTCATTTATTTTATTTTTTTTTTGTTTGCAAGTTCACAGTAGGCTAAATTTAGAGTTTCGTCACTATTCCGTTTCGTGCCACTTCTAAAGGTCGCTTTACTTCCCAGATTTGAAGAAACAGGCAACCAGGGTCAACTGAAATTGCACAAGAGTATTTGCACCTTGATTTTGCTTGAATTAGTGGCTAATAATAAACAAAACTGTGAACAGAATGGGTAAAGCAGCCTCGAAACTAACAACAGATGATATTGAGTCATTGAAAAACCAGACATACTTTGACAAAAGGGAAATCAAACAGTGGTACAAAGGTTTTATGAGAGACTGTCCGAACGGGAACTTGAACAAAGAAGAGTTTATCAAAATATACAAGCAGTTCTTTCCCTTTGGATATCCCGATGATTTTGCTACGCACATCTTTAGAGTGTTTGATGAAGATAAAAATGGGTGTGTTGATTTCAAGGAGTATGTCAACGCTTTGAGCGTAACCTCTAGGGGAACATTGGATGATAAATTGAAATGGTCCTTCAAGCTGTATGATATTGACAACGACGGGCAAATCACTTTTGATGAGATGTTAACTGTTGTTACAAGTATATACAACATGATTGGTTCCATGGTGAAATTACATGAAGACGAGCTAACTCCTGAACTGAGGGTCCAAAAAATTTTCAGGTTGATGGATAAAAATGAAGACGGTGTCATCAACTTGGAAGAGTTCAAGGAAGGAGGAAGGTTGGATCCTAGCGTGCTCGGGGCTTTGAACTTGTACCAAAATTTGATATAGTCATATAGGGTCAATATGCAGGATCCATAATAATGATCTTTTTTCGATTAAAACATGGATAGCCCAGAGAAAGTGCACATTCAGACATTGTTTTCGTTATAACTGTATACATCAAGCTAAATACGTTCCGCAGTAAATACTGCAACTCTACAAATAGTTTTAATACCTTCGGTCAACAACATGTATGGGACTGCTGCATGCGAGTCATATTTAATAGCGGTATCCAAATGTTCCAGTTCGTCGTCTCTAAACATCCGGATAGTATTTATTAGTTCTTCAATCTCTTCACTTTTTGCCGTGCTTGCAACACTGCCTGCTGTTTCTGTTGAGCGCAAAAGTTGCAAGTCAAAGTTTTTATGAAGAGCCCTCAATTGGTCGTTGTAATGTCCACCAATAACAGTTTCAACTGCTTCGGTGCATGCCATGGCTGCTTGTGGACTTATGAGAGCGGTTCCTGCACCCATGGCAAAAGCACCTATTTTCCACAGTGGTGTTATCAAAGAGGGTCTGACATTGTGTTTCACTTGCAACGCATCAAAAGTTTTGTGATGATGAACTTCTTGGTCCCACATGTGTTTTAAAACAGGCTTCAAATGCGGATACTTGTGAGCAAGAACAAAGTACTGACCTGCATAAATGTAGTCAGCCCCTAACTCACCAGCTTGGTCCACCCGAATGACTCTATCCAAGTATGCTTTTTGGTTTGCGCTCAATGGTTTGAACTGTTTCAATTTGATGGCAGATGTGGTATTGGCTACGGACCCATCGTTTAGCGGTTTGGTAGGCAATGTTTTTAGTGGCGCCAACACAGAAAATGAGCGGTATGAAACTTTTGTGCTTCTTTGAAACATGAGGTTGAACAGAGTTTTAAGTGTTGAAAATATGGCTGGGGAATTTGCTGTTTTTGCCCTTCTGCCCTTTTGACTTTCAAGGAGAAAAAGTACTCACTTTTGAAACAGTAACAACAAACTCCTGACTTCATATACCACCCTTGTGAAGTCGTAAAAAAAAAAAAAAAAGCTATCAATAACGTGTGCCTAAACAATAACTTTTCACAAGTTAAAAAAACAGCATGACACGTGATTCAAAGCAGGCCGGAGTTAATATGGCCAACTCTGTACACACATTCAACAAAGGACTTGGCATAGGCTTTACAAATAGTGTATAATTGAAGTTCAATTGTTTAGAGCATAGGTCTCCATAATGTCCCAGACAGCAATCCCGAGATGAAATGGTATGACCTGGGTATCTCTGCTTTGAGATACAGGCTTGTTTTCGTTTTGAGGATTTGACAGATGCTTAAAGCACCTGTTTGGAACAACTTTCGAAACCAACCACTTCACTTCAAAATCCCTTGTCCAGATTTGCTTATGGTTCCACAAGTCTTTGCTTTCTTTTTTGCTTTTTATGTCACTCATCATTTTGCTAACGCCGCAAAAACTACCTGAACCACACACTGAAAAAAATAATATCACATTGCACTTTCCATTTTCAAAAGCTTCTGACAGCCTTGCATTTCCAGTTTTTGTAGAAGCCCATATATCATGCTGTTGCGAGATCAAAATGTTTTGAGGACTGTTTGATTTGATAACGAAAAACTTGGTGTTTTTGTCATTGCATGCTGGTATATCGAACTCTTTGATATAATTTACTGCTAATCTGGTCTTCTTTTGCATTGGATTAAATACACTGGAGTCCGGAGCATCAGGAAAACCTTGAAGCTCAGTTAGAGCTAAAGTAGCGTTTACATATTCTTCTTTTGGATGCGGGTCTGCCAATTTTCCAATGAGAGCTCTGTTATGATTGGGATAATTCCCATTTGCTAAATTCCAGTAGTTGCTATTTCCAATAAACTTTTCAGTAGGGTATGGTTTGCTCTGAAATTTCATATTGCGGTCCAAGCAGTTTCCAATTTCACACACAGGCTCTGTTCCTCTAGAGAAATTAGCTGAATTTTCCGTCGAGCTGTTGATAAATGTATCCAGTCTTTTCAACGTCAATGCTAGAAAATCCTTACAGTTTTTCTCACTTTCGGTTTGCTTGCTTGCGTTTGAAAAAGCGCCATCAAAATCTGCTTGCATGCTGATATGGTTTGCTTAGGGTAGTTAGTGTAAATTTATTTTTTTCTCTTATCAATCTTTTGTAAACCTCTTTTCAGCCCTGTTCTTTTAATGAGCTACTTTACGCAAAGCTTAAATAGTCAAACCTTCTCAAACTTAAGCGCCGAGATAGTCGTAATATATTGTCAAGAAGGTGCGTTTTTTTGTTGTTGTTTTTTTTTTTTGGCAGCGTAAAATTCTCATCCTTTTTCATTTACAGTAAAAAGGAGTAATGCCATTTTTAATCCTTATATGCTTATGCTAGATACAGTAACTTATTTACAGGAAAACTGATATTCAATCAAGAAAACACATGATTCTGGTGTCTAAGAGTTTCTATCATGGCAAGTGCGTTTTGAGGGTCGTTTTTATTAAAAACGAAAAGGCCCTGTAGCTGTGCCGTACTGATATCAAGACCCAACCCTTCAGCTTTTTGCACAAACTCTGCACAAAGCTCTGATTCACCAGGGTAGAACTTCATAAACATTTTTTCAATTTGATATGGTGTAGCGTTCCCAATGTACTGTTTGTAGTCTATTCTACCGGGTCTCATGATGGCAGGGTCTAGTTTCTCTGGGTGATTGGTTGTCATAAAAGTTATGGTTTCCTCTGAGGATGTGACCCCATCTAGGGAGTTAAGCAACCCACTAAAAGTCACTCCTGATTTGAAACCACTTTCATCAGTTTGTCCTCTTTTATTAAATGCTGCGTCAACGTCCTCTAATAGCAAGATACTTCTTTCAGGAATATTATTCATCAAATGATTCAATCTGTCATCTGTAAGGTTCGATTCTGCCAAATTTAAAATGCAGATATTGTAGTCTAGATGGCCTGCTAACGCTTGAATGAAACTCGTTTTACCGCTGCCTGGAGGACCATGTAACAAGTACCCTCTTCTATAAGGAATACCTCTTTGCAAATACCATTCCCCGTTTTGCATAAAGTCCTTGACGTCATCTAGTATTCCTTTGGCAATGCCCTTGTCCAAAACAACAGAAGGCAAAACTCTTTTGGCCTTTGGTTGACCAAAAGGTCTCCACTCTGGGCCCCAACTAGTATAGATCACAGTTTTACCCTCGTTTTGCTTTGTGGCCATTTTTTTGGCTTCCAGAAGTAACTCGTTAAACAAATGTCTATCTCTATATAGCGTCGTCAAAGTGACTGTTTCAAAAGGTGCTCCGTTTGTCATATCAATCATCTTCCCGCTTCTCTCCCGCTTGATAAGCATAAAAGCGCCTTTGTATCTGATAAGATGAGATCCAGGACCTGGAACTAATTGAAACTTTGTAGTGACCGACCCGTTATCGTGTTGTATGAAATTGGTTTCAACACTCAAATGCCTTGATGACCTTTGTGGATATTTGCCCATCCATTCCAAAAACCACAAGTACGATTTGTCTTTACTAGGTATTTCCAAATCAACAACCAGCTGTCTGTATAACAGGGAAGACCCTGATTTGATCCCAGTTCGAGCTAAGGCAAGTGCAGATCCTAAGATCATCAATCCCCCACCTGCAGCAAAGTAAGGGTTCTCTTTGAAGACTTGGTTGATCAAACTATTTGCGGCACCTGATATAGAGCCAGACTCTGTGATCTTGTCCATATCCAGATTAGGTGTTCCTGCGGGGCCTTTAGGAGGTTCCAAACTCATTATATTTGCGCTTTAAAGTGTCCGTTTTGCTGTCGACTACCGTGTTTTTTTGGTGCAGTAAAGATTTCTGTTAGTGAACTCTCAGTCTTTGACCTAAAGTGTACAATGGTGTAATCAAACGCGCTTATTGCGTTCGCAGTTGGGTCATTGAATAATTTTTCAAATCGTTTTCACGACGTCCGTGCGTCGCGAAATTAATGCTAACTTTCGATGTTGCAGGCATGAAACCCGAAGCACTTTTTTTAGGTGATCTTATTATATTTGGCATCTATTGGATACCCTTGGTAACATAGCAAGTTTTATGTTGATCTGGTGATTATCTAACAAGAACCTCAAAGGTTGAGAGCCCATTCTTTTTTTGAAAAACTGAGCTCTTTTACAACCTCTTATTTTGTTGTTAAAAATTTTAAAGTTTGTTTGTTTTTTAAAAACTTTGTTTATTTTTCCAATTAAGTAACCCTGGCACTTTGATTAATAACCTCGAAATAAAAAAAGTAAACAAAGGTGCACTAAAGTAATTAGATAATAGATTGCTCAGATGAACTCGTTTATCACCACATTGTATCAGCAATGCACATGAGAAGTAATATCGAGTTCAATCAAGTGTTTTGAAAATCTACACACACGTATATTTTTGTACTTACTCGTTACAACCTTCAGAAATACAAAATAACAGACTACCAAATTATAGCTCCAAGTTATCCCCAGACGCAGCGACTCCCCTCCAATTAGGTAGCCTGTAAGGAACATTTTTAGGGTGGTGTTCAGGATAAGATTTCTCGATTGTTTTTAACAACTCGTTGTACATGACATAAGAGCCATGCCCAGAGAAATGCAATCCATCGCAGAGTAGCTCTTGCCATCTGCCGTCCAATTTTTCGACTGCGTATTTCATAAAGGCCGCGTTCAAGTTGACTACTGGAACGTTCAATTTGGAACCTAGATCAACCAGAGAGTTGGCGTACAGGGCGAATCTGTCCAAAGTTCTAACAAACCCGGCAGCAACTTCTTCTTTTTTAAGCATATTCCATTTTTCGTGATCGTAAACAGCCGGCGTGATCAGAATTGGTTTGATATTTTGTGCTTTCAACATTGCAACAAGTTTTTCCGTGTTTTCGATGTACTCTTCCAAAGGCACCACTTGGTTACCCCCAAGAATGCAATCGTTTGACCCAAAAAAAATGTACGCCATCTTGATATTCTTAACGTCATCCAGCACCTCAGGCAACAATTTCAAAGCCCATCTCGAAGTGTATCCGGAAAACCCTCTTTGCACAAGCTCCATTTTTCTTGCGTAAAGGTTCACCAATGCAGAGCCAAAGGCAAATTGCTGCTGCAACGGGTCTAATGGGTCCTGCCCTAGTTTCCCCTGACTAGCTTGGAATGCATTGTTGAACGAGAACTCTGTGATGGAGTCCCCGAATAGTAGAAATTTGTCGAATTTCAGTCCACTCATCTTTGAAACTTGGTTATGTTTGCTGTTGTTTGCTTTTTTTCTTGTACGTAAAATATGTTCACTTTTGAGGAATTAAAGTTGATTTGTGAATTTTACTTGAGAAACAAGTTGCCTTAATGTTAAACCTTGTTTTCATCATGGATTTGCAACACGAAAATTATTCCCCGCCAAGATGAATAAACATCTCCAAATAACGGTTTATATATCCATATGTCCCCGACTTGATCAACAAAATCAATAACTTAACGATATTATAGGGTATAACCTTAGTGTGCACAATTGTCCTTGAAACTATGCCAAAAAGTGTATCAATCGTTTCTGTAAAGTTGAACAGAGTTTGCTAATCGACTTGAACAAAAAAAATCCGGATTTTTGTGCTGCTCCGATTAGTTGATCGATTTGAATTTACGACGCGGAAAAACGTCGTGCAGGTCACGTTTTGTTTCGTTTTTTGGTCTTGCGATTAGCTCAAGCAAGCTCATTTGATGAGTTAAAAAGTTCTATAAACTGATTCTTTGATGCTTTAGTATCATCAAAAGAACAGTAAACGACCAAACTCAGTTGTACGCATTGAGCACCGAAGAAAAAAACCATACACAAGTATCTCCAGCTGCGTTTGCATCCTCTCTGTTTTTTAGAAGAAAAACGGTGAAATGAAAAGTGTGTCCATTATCGGTTCAGGGCCTTCAGGGTTCTATACAGCTTATCAACTGGTAAAAAAATGCAAAGACCGGATTCCGCTGAACATAACTATTTGGGAAAAATTGCCTACTCCCTTTGGATTGTCGAGATACGGTGTGGCGCCAGATCATCCAGAGGTCAAAAACTGCGAGGCAACGTTCATGGAGTTGATGGAAGAAGCAAATAAACACCAACACACTGCAGACGGTCCCATTCACAGAATTAATTTTGTTGGAAATTACGATATAAACAGTACGAAATTACGGAAATTACGCGGTATGCAAGATGCTGTCGTTTTGAGTTATGGATGTGGTGACGACCGCAAGTTGGGCATACCAGGCGAACAGGGGACGATTGGTGTTGTGAGCAGTAGAAACTTTGTGAATTGGTACAACTCGTATCCGGTCAATGACCAAACACCAACGGAACACTGGCAGACCCCTGAGTTTTGGAAAACTGTGAAAAATGTGGGAATTATTGGTAATGGGAATGTTGCACTGGATCTTACAAGGGTTCTTCTTATGAGCAAGGCGAATCCTGACTTTTGGAAACAAACAGATATGAATGAAAATGTTGTAAACGTCATACAAAACAGCAATATCAAATCTGTGAAAGTCATTGGGAGAAGAGGATACTTGGAGAGCAAGTTCACAAACAAAGAGTTTAGAGAGTTGTGGGAGCTTGAGCAATATGGAATAAAAGGTATTATCAAAGAGGAGTTTTTGGCGCAAGTAAAAGATCCCAATGCTGCACCATTGGATAGACAAAACAAAAGAAGACTGGAGATGATAACTGAATTTCAAAAACCTTTTGAACAGAGAAGTAAAAAATACCAGAAATACAAAATGCCAGCTGAAATCGAGGCGTCCAAATATTCATGGGAGTTTGATTATTTGAAAACTCCATTTGAGATTTTGAGGAACGAGGATTCCAAAAAAATAGAAAAATTAGTGTTGAAACAAAACCACTTTGTTGACAATTCATACAAAGTGGACGAGTCTAAACCACTTGTGGAGTATCCAGTGGATTTGTTGATCACGTCTTTGGGTTACAAGGGCAAGAACATAGATGCACCGGAGGGTGAAAACCATATCAAGTGGAACGACAGGGGCGGCTACATAGCAAACAGAAACGGGGCCGTGTTAAACGCAAATGACGAGATAATACCGGGGTTGTTTTGCTCTGGGTGGATCAAAAAGGGCTCTGCAGGAGTAATAGCCACAACGATGATGGACTCTTTTGCTGTGGCAGACGAGGTTTTCAAGTATATCTCTGCCCCGTCTGGCACGTCAACTAAGGTGGCTGCACAACAAGAACAGAATACTCACAAGTTGGTGGATTCTTTGTCGGCGTTGGAGTCATCCGCGCTGGAGCCGTCCAAGGGGATAGCCAAAAGCCCCTCGATTGTCAGTTGGTCTGACTGGCTCGCCTTAAACAGGTATGAGCTGGGCAAGGACGGAATAAGATCCAAGGTTTTAAATGAAAAGGACATGTTTTCTGTCATCAAGGCTGCCAAAAACAGTTAAACAACAGTCGGACCAATCACATCAATGTGGAGGAGTCACGATATACGACATACTTTTTTTTTTTTTTTTTTTTTTTTTTTTTTAAATTTTTCTCACCTCGCTAGCATGAGCTCCCAAACTGTGTAGGAACAAAACAAAAAAAAAAAAAACAGAAAGTTCTTCTTTCAAGCGTGAATCCAACTATGATAATGGTAGGTTTCCGAATCTGGCAGACATGCTAGATGTTGGTACGCTTGCGTTTTAGGACCGCATTAGAGTTTACATTCACCTAATTTTACCTTGTAAATAGTCAGTCAATCCGTTTTTCTTTTCTCTCTTTTTCTCTCGTGCTTGCCGTTATCTTGATACTGTTTTCGCCAACCGAGAAACACCACCCTCATATACGCATACCCAAACATGATTGCCAAAAGAGCTCTATCTACTTTGATTCCACCAAAAATTGCTTCCCCACAAAACTTGACCGGGGGTGCCAACAACAAATTGTCCAACGTCATTGGTTTTTACAAAGCTTTGCCTCAAGGCCCAGCCCCAGCTGCTGCCAAACCTTCTGGGTTCATTGGTAAATACAAAGCCAACTTTTTTGATGGTGAAAATGCCAGTGGTAAACCATTGTGGCACTTGGCTGTCGGTTTACTGACTCTAGGTTACACTATCGAATATGTCACCCATTTGAAACACCACAAGGGTGAAGGACATTAAGAAACTGGTGCTGCGATATGAGAAGGACTGCTCGTTCACAATGAAAATATTACAAGATCTGTAGAGAAAAAAAAAAGCAAGCAAACAGCTGCACTTGAGTGAAGACATTTTATTGAACAGCTTCGCCAGATACTGTGCTTGTTTTCATCTCTGTTTGAATTCCAGAACTTTATTTGTGTGTGTGCTACCTTTCTGCCCCCTTTTCCCAGTCTTTCCAATCTCTTATATGTTCATATATATCTATTCACATATAAATATTCTATCTTTAAAATCCGAAAAAAAAAACAAACACAAAAACAAAAACTAAGTAGTTCATTATACGTTATACGAAACTATTTTTTCTACATATAAATACATATACATACATACATATATATATATATA